>Ga0302279_10000121_pt1 | contig 107096 bp, 103 predicted proteins | sample III_Bog_N3_3_FD_194541 | JGI IMG/M metagenome (GOLD analysis project Ga0302279, IMG submission 194541) | Peat permafrost microbial communities from Stordalen Mire near Abisko, Sweden - III_Bog_N3_3 | ecosystem: Environmental > Terrestrial > Soil > Wetlands > Peat | place: Sweden: Abisko...
ACCTGACCACGCTCGGTCCCAGGCGTGCGGGTTTCGAGCTTCCCGGCCGGCGGTGACGGGTAGGTGCTGACGTGAGGGCGCGTTCGACCAGGCCGTCGGGTTCGAGTCATGTGGGCTGCCGGCGATAGAGCCCGCGACGTGGTGGGAAATCGAGTGATGCTCGATGTGCTCAGCCGGCGATTGCCGGCTGAGCAGGTCCAGTGTCGCACGGCGGGGCGAGTTCAGCCCTCGAGGCTTCCGAGAGGTAGCGCCGGGCGATGGTCCACTCCTCGTGCTGGTCGACCGGCACTGCACCCACGAGTTGGATCGCCGCCTGGTCGTTCGGGAAGATGCCGACCACGCGACTGCGTCGCTTGATCTCCTTGTTCAGGCGCTCGAGCGGGTTGTTCGACCAGAGCTTGCGCCAATGGCTCTCCGGGAACGCGGCGAAGGCGAGAACGTCGCTGCGGGCGGTTCGCATCGATTCGGCTGCCTTCGGGAACCGTTCGGCGAGCGTGTCGGTGACCTCGTCCCACCGGGCCTCGACCTCGGCCTTGGTGGTGAGGGTGACGATCGACCGGAGGGCCGCGGCCACGAACTCGGCCTGGCCCTTCGGCACGCAGGCCAACAGGTTGCGGACGTAGTGGACCCGGCACCGTTGCCACGAGGCTCCGGTGAAGCACCTGGTGATCGAGGCTCGCAGGCCGGCGTGGGCATCGGAGATGACCAGCCGGGTCCCCGAGAGCCCCCGGTCCTTCAGCGACCGCAGGAACCGGGTCCAGAAGGTCTCGTCCTCGCTGTCGCCGATGTCGACGCCCAGGACCTCACGGGCTCCTTCAGCCGTGATCCCGCTGGCCACGACGACGGCCCGGGACACGACCTGGCCGAGGGCGTCGTCGCGGACGTTCACGTAGGTGGCGTCCAGGTACACGTAGGGGAAGGCCACGTGTCCGAGGGTCCGGTTGCAAAAGGCCTGGACCCGCTCGTCCAGGCCGGCACAGATGCGGGAGACCTCGGACGTGGAGATGCCGGCCTCGACGCCCATGGCGGCCACGAGGTCGTCGACCGACCGGGTGGAGACCCCGTTGACGTAAGCCTCCATGATCACGGCATCAAGGGCCTGGTCGATGCGTCGGCGAGGCTCCACGAGCGACGGGAAGAAGGACACCTGGCGGAGCTTCGGGATCCCGACCTGGAGGTCGCCGGCCTTCGTCGACAACGTCTTCGGGCGGGTGCCGTTGCGGTGGGTCACCCGGGCCTCGGAGCGTTCGTAGCGGCCGGCACCGACCTGTTCGGCGGCCTCGGCATCGATGAGCCGTTGTAACGCCCACTGGGCGAGCTCGCGGACCAGATCGGTGCCGTCACCGACGCGAAGGGCGTCGAGCAACTCGGACGGGGCAGAATCGGACAGAGCCATCGGTGTGATCTCCTCGTTGTGCACTTGGACGTACACACCGAGCATCACGCCGGTGGCTCACCTCATGGTGGACCTGCCCCGAATTCCCACCACGTCAAGGGACTCATACCTTCTCGCCATGACTGTCGATGATCGTCCTTCCGTGCCATTCCGAGACGTTCCATCTGGCCTTCTCGGGTTCGTCGTCCTGACCCTGGTCGTATATGTCTGTCATCTCTGCCTCTCCATGTGAGCGTGCAGGTCGAGAGCGGACCATCTCCCGGCAGTCTGGAGGAGCACTCGCCGGTGATCGGCCACCTGGCTCGGCCGTGCTTGGCGTCGCGTTCCTACTCGACCGCTTCGTGCACCTCGGTCGAACGACCTTTCACATCGATGGTCTGCTTGTCGTAGGGATGCCGACGACCGCGTACGGGACGGCGTGACACGGCGAACACGATCGTCGAGATGACCAGACCGATGGCTCCGACCACTATGAGGATGACCCCCCACGGCCCAGAATCGGAAGCCGTGCCCTGGGTAGGTGACTGCCCAATACATGATTGCACCCGCAGCAATCGCCACGGCGCTGAAACCCATTCCGGTCAAGCCCGTTTCTGGTGCCTCCATCTAGGAGCGTGGGTCAGAACGCACCAGCGAGGTGGCGGCATCCAAGCCGCCTGATCGTGTGTCTCTGAAGTCGTGCGGTCGAGGTCATCAGGCCGCGTGATGTCATGTCTGCTTCGTACCCACGACCTTCATGAGTCTCGCCGGGCGCGTGGTTGGCACCCGAACTGACGACGCTCCGAAGGGCTGGTTACGCCTGCCGGACGAAGTAGACGATCCCGAGGATCACCACGACTAAGACGAGTGTTCCAAGGCCGACGTACATCGTTCCCGACTCTCTTGGGTCTCACCATGTGTAACCCACCGCACTCGATGCCAGACGTTGCGCTCAAGTTGACGAACCCACCGTGGCATCTCTGTCAGCCCCCGGTCGATCAACGCTGTTGACCAGTCCACGGGGACCGCTGGAAGTACGACGAACTCGCTACTTCTTGTGGAGGACGTCTTTCACGTTGTCGATGCCCTCTTCGACCCTCTCCTCGACCTTGCCCAGCTTCTCCTTGACCTCGCCGGCCTGGCGGTCCGCTATGCCCTCTGACTTCAGGTCCTTGTTCCCGGTCAGGTCGCCGACGGCTTCCTTCGCTTTGCCCTTCATCTGATCTGTCTTCCCAGCCATTCGCTTCGCTTCCTTCATCCTCGTGACGCGCGCCGGACCCCTGTCGGCCTGGCTACATGTCCACTGTGGCCTTCATGGCAGTGCGCAACAAGAGGACAAAGGCCTTAGTCAGCCGGATGACCGGGAACGACGTGCACTTTCGATGGGGAATGGAGTTCACCCGGCAACGGCCCACCTTCGTGGCGTCGAAATGCAAGGCTCACCCAAGAGTTGACTGCTGGTGCGACGGGATACCTCAGAGCGTCCAACGGACCCAGGACGAATCAGCACTGCATCAGGTCCACCTCTGTAGGCGTTACTCAGCGCAGTCCACGCGCATTCGGCGAAATAGAGTCTTTCGGCACTTCGGGGTGTCCCACCTGGCGGTCAGACTGTCAGTGATCAGGCAATCGCCGGAGGATGACGGTGGTGGAGTCCAGTGGCACCGAGGACAAGGATTCCGTCGCGGAGCCCGATGCGGTCGACGACCTGAAGACCATTTCCGTCGCAGAGGTCGGGAAACGGCTCCGTTCGTCCCCGGATGGCCTCACCCAGGTCGAGGCGGAGAAGCGTCTGGATCAGTGCGGGCCGAACGAGATTCAAGCGAAGAAGGTCAACGAGTTCCTGAAGTTCCTCAGTTACTTCTGGGGACCAATCCCCTGGATGATCGAGGTCGCCGTCATCCTGTCGGGCGTCCTGGGCCACTGGCCCGACTTCATCATCATCCTGATCCTGCTGCTCGCCAACGCCGGCATCGGGTTCTGGGAGGAGCACCAGGCGGGCAAGGCCATTGACGCCTTGAAGGCGGAGCTCGCGATCAAGTCCCGGGTGCTGCGCGATGGCGAGTGGACATATCCCCCGGCGCGAGATCTTGTTCCGGGCGACGTCATCCGGTTACGCAACGGCGACATCGTCCCCGCCGATGCGCGGCTGCTCGAGGGAGATCCGATCGAGGTGGACCAATCGGCGCTGACCGGTGAGTCGCTACCCGCCACGTGCGCTCCCGGTGACTCGGTGTTCTCGGCATCGATCGTGCGCCAGGGCGAGATCGGTGCCCTCGTCTACGCCACGGGCCCAAACACCTACTTCGGCAAGACCGCCGAGCTCGTCCAAGACAGCCAGACCATCAGCCACTTCCAGCGTGCCGTGCTGAAGATCGGGACCTACCTCATCATCCTTGCCATCGCCATGGTGAGTGTGATCGTCATCGTCTCGATCGTTCGCGACAACCCGTTCCTCGACACACTCCAGTTCGCGCTCGTCCTTACGGTGGCTGCGATTCCCGTCGCCATGCCGACAGTGTTGTCGGTGACGATGGCGGTGGGCGCGCGGCTGCTCGCGAAGAAGAAGGCCATCGTCAGCCGCCTGGTGGCGATCGAGGAGCTGGCCGGCGTGGACGTGCTCTGCACGGACAAGACCGGCACCTTGACCCAGAACAAGCTGACGCTCGGCGACCCATTCGCCGTGGATGGCGTCGGCGTCGATGAGGTGATCCTGGCTGCGGCGTTGGCGTCACGCGCCGACGACAACGACGCCATCGATCTTGCCGTCCTCGGTGGTCTGGCGAGCGGCCAGGCGTTGCGCGAATACCACGTGGAGCACTTCCAACCCTTCGAGGCGGTCGGCAAGCGGACCGAGGCGACCGTGAAAGGTGCCAAGGATCCTTCGTTCAAGGTCACCAAAGGCGCGCCTCAGGTGATCCTCGGACTGTCGGCCAATGCCAACCAGGTGAAAACAAGCGTCGACCACGCGGTCAACGAGTTCGCCGAGCGTGGATTCCGGTCCCTCGGGGTCGCACGGGCAGAGGGAGCCGGGAACTGGCAGTTCCTCGGCGTACTTCCCCTCTTCGATCCACCCCGTGTCGACGCCAAGGCGACCATCGCCACCGCGCGTCAGATGGGCGTTCAGGTCAAGATGGTCACCGGCGACGCTCTCGCAATTGCGTCGGAGACCGCCACGACCCTCGGGATGGGTACGGACATCCTCGACGCAGCGGGGCTAGGCGACGCCGGGAGAACAGAGACTGCGGCGACATCCAAGACCATCGAGAACGCCGACGGCTATGCCCAGGTGTTTCCCGAGCACAAGTACCACATCGTGGACGTGCTCCAGAAGCGTGGCCACATCGTCGGCATGACCGGTGACGGAGTCAACGACGCCCCGGCGCTGAAGAAGGCCGACTGTGGGATTGCCGTATCGGGGGCGACGGACGCCGCACGGGCGGCGGCCTCGATCGTGCTGACCACGCCCGGTCTGTCCGTGATCATCGACGCGATCAAGGAGAGCCGGAAGATCTTCCAGCGGATGAACAGCTACGCGATCTACCGGATCGCCGAGACCCTCCGTGTCCTGCTGTTCATCTCGATGGTGATCCTAATTTTTAACTTCTTCCCGGTGACCACCATCCAGATCGTGATGCTGGCCCTGCTGAACGACGCGGCCATCCTGTCCATCGCCTATGACAATGTCCGCTACCGGAACCAACCGGAAGCCTGGAATATGCACCTCGTTCTCGGGATGGCCACGGTTCTCGGTGTGGTCGGCCCGGTGGCCGCATTCGGCATGTTCTATCTCGGTGATCGCGTCTTTCACCTTGGACATCCCGAGCTGCAGACCATGATGTATCTCACGTTGTCCGTGGCCGGACACCTGACGATCTTCCAGGCCCGCACTCGCGGTCCGTTCTGGTCCATTCGGCCCGCTCGTATTCTGTTGCTGGCCGTCGTGGGTACACAGGCACTGGCGACGTGCATCGCGGTGTTCGGAATCTTCATGACACCCCTCGGATGGCGATACGCGGTCCTCGTATGGGGCTACGCACTCGTGTGGTTCGTCGTCACCGATCGGGTGAAGTTGCTCGGGTATCGGGTCTTGGACCCATCGGGCACGGCAGCGGACGAGACGACGTCTGGCGCACACCGTTCCCCGACGGACCTGGCGGTGATGGCTGCAGTCGTGGCCCCGTTCCACACCAGCACCGATGTCGACGATTCTGTGTACCACGACAGCAGCGCCTGCCACTACGGGAGGGAGATCGTCCGCGACGGCTACGATCAGGAGGGCACCGGAGGTGCTCGGCGATGCGAATGGTGCGAGGCGCATGCTCGCGTGTCCCCGTTCCACGCCGACGCCGACGCCGACGCCGACGACCCGGTGTACCACGACCTCTGCGGGTGCCCCTACGGGCAAGCCATCACCAGCAGTGGCCACGACCAGGCGGGCACCGGAGGCGCACGGCGCTGCGAATGGTGCGAGGCGCACGATGCCGTCGACGTCGCACAGTTCACACCGGACGGGGAGAAGGCGCCATGAGGCTCAACGAGGAAGACCTCGGCGAAATGCGGATCGAGCCCGGCGGGTCGGCCAAACTGGACAAGCGCAGCACCGAGCGTGTGGTGTCTAACTGGCTGGATTCTCAGGACCACGACGGCGAGGACAAGCAGCGCAAGAAGGTGGCCGAAGCGGATCTCAAAGAGTTCGTCGACGAGCTCTCGTTGGCACAGGAGCTGTTGTGGGCCAACGGCACCTATTCGCTCCTGATCGTTCTCCAAGCCATGGACGCCGCAGGTAAGGACGGGACGATCAAGCACGTCATGTCAGGCGTCAATCCACAGGTATGTCGGGTGGAGCCGTTCAAACAGCCCTCGGCTACGGAGCTGGGTCACGACTTCTTGTGGCGCTGCTCCAAGGCGCTGCCCGAACTGGGACCTATCAGCATCTTCAACCGTTCCTACTACGAGGATGTGCTGGTGACCAGGGTGCACCCCGATCTCCTGGCCAAGACCCACGAGGTGCCGACGACGACCGGACCCGACAAGAGATTTTGGAAGAATCGCTACAACGATATCAACGCATTCGAACGTCATCTGCACCGCAGCAGGACAAGGATCGTGAAGGTCTTCCTGCACGTGTCCAAGGAGGAACAGAAGAAGCGGCTCCTCAGCCGCCTGGACGATCCGGCGAAGAACTGGAAGTTCTCCGTGGCCGACCTCGCTGAGCGAAAGCACTGGGACGAATACCGAGGCGCCTACGAGGAAGGCTTGAGCGCCACGTCGACCGCGTGGGCCCCGTGGTACGTGGTCCCGGCCGATCACAAGTACGCGATGCGGGCACTCGTCGGCGGCATCTTCGTCGACGCGATTGACCAACTGGGGCTGACGGCACCCGTAGTGTCCGGTGACGGTCTGGAGGCGCTTGGTATCGCAAGGGATGAACTGCTCGCCGAGACGTGATCGCTGTCAGAGCGTGGAGTGCCAAAGAAATACTGGCCATGACCAGGGAAAACGCTCCCGAAAGAACGTTGTATCTCCTACAACATCGGTGGAGGTAAGGGGACTCGAACCCCTGACCTCGTGACTGCCAGTCACGCGCTCTACCAGCTGAGCTATACCCCCGGAATGCGGTTGTCACGATAGCAGCACTCACGGCGCCCACCGTCCGCTCCGAACTGGGCACGGAACCCGGCCGGCGGGCCCGGCCGGTGGGCGCCTGGTGCCGTGGCGGCCGGTCGTACGACCCCTCAGCCGACCGTCCTCCCCGCCCCCGGTACGCTCTCCGCCAATGGCACGGGCCTACGACGTCATCGCGATCGAGAAGAAGTGGCAGCAGTACTGGGCCGACGAGGGCACCTACGAGGTGGACGCCGACGACCCCCGACCGCCCTGGTACGTGCTCACCATGTACCCCTACCCCTCGGGTGCCGCCCACATGGGGCACGTCCGCAACTACACCTTCGGCGACCTGCTGGTCCGCCACCGGACCATGTTGGGGCACGCCGTCCTGTCGCCGTTCGGCTTCGACTCCTTCGGCCTGCCGGCCGAGAACGCCGCCATCCGGACGGGCACCCACCCCCGTGAGTTCACCGACGCCCGCATCGCCGAGCTGAAGGCGTCGATCACCGCCCTCGGGGCCGTCTACGACTGGCGCCGGGAGATCCGCAGCCACGACCCCGAGTACATCCGGTGGAACCAGGTCATCTTCCAGCGCCTGCTGGCCGCCGGCCTGGCCTACCGGGCCAACGCCCCGGTCAACTGGTGCCCCGGATGTCAGACCGTGCTGGCCAACGAGCAGGTGCTGGCCGACGGGACCTGTGAGCGCTCGGGCGATGTCGTGGTCAAGCGGGACCTCGAGCAGTGGTTCTTCCGCATCACCCGCTACGCCGACGAGCTGCTGGCCGACCTCGAGGGCCTCGACTGGCCCGAGCGGGTCAAGATCATGCAGCGCAACTGGATCGGCCGGTCCGAGGGTGCCGAGTTCGACCTGGTCGTCGAGGGCCGGGACGGGAGCGACGGCCGCCCGGCCCTGGCCCTCCGGGTCTTCACCACCCGACCCGACACCTCGTTCGGCATGACCTACGCCGTGGTGGCCCCCGAGCATCCACTGGTCGACGAGCTGACCACGGCGGACCACCGGGCCGAGGTCGAGGCCCTCCGGTCCCGGGCCGCCTCGGCCACGGAGATCGAGCGCACGGCTGAGGGCGACGACGATGCCGGACTGGCCAAGCGGGGGGCGGCCACCGGCTCGTCCGTGGTCAACCCGTTCACCGGCACACCGGTACCCGTCTACGTGGCCGACTACGTCCTCATGGGCTACGGCACCGGGGCCATCATGGCGGTGCCGGCCGAGGACACCCGTGACTGGGACTTCGCCCGGGCCCACGGCCTGCCCCACGTGCGCACGGTGCGACCACCCGAGGGCTGGGACGAGCACGGCGGGCCCGACGGCGGCCCGGGGGGCGCCTACACCGGCACCGGGGAGAAGATCAACAGCGCCTGGCTGGACGGCCTGGACATCCCCACGGCAAAGGCCCGGTCCATCGAGTGGCTGGAGGCCGAGGGGATCGGGACCCGCAAGGTCAACTACCGGCTCCGTGACTGGCTGGTGTCCCGTCAGCGGTTCTGGGGCTGCCCCATCCCGGTGGTCACGTGCCCGGTTCACGGGATCGTCCCGGTCCCCGAGGACCAGCTGCCCGTGCTGGCCCCCGACGACGTGGAGTTCCGACCCACGGGGGAGTCGCCCCTGGCCACCCACCCCGGGTTCCGGTTCACCACGTGCCCCATCTGCGGAGGACCGGCCGAGCGCGAGACCGACACCATGGACACCTTCGTCGACTCCTCGTGGTACTTCCTGCGCTTCACCGACCCGTGGACCCCCGACCAGCCGTTCGACCCGGACATCGCCCGGCACTGGATGCCCGTCGACCAGTACATCGGGGGCATCGAGCACGCCATCCTCCACCTGCTCTACGCCCGCTTCTTCACCAAGGCCCTGGTCGACGTGGGCCTGGCCCCCGAGGGCCTGCGGGAGCCCTTCGCCCGGCTGTTCACCCAGGGCATGATCCGCATGGACGGCTCGAAGATGTCCAAGTCCAAGGGCAACCTGGTCGCCCCGTCGAAGTACCTGACCTCGGTCGGGGCCGACGCCCTGCGCCTGTTCCACCTCTTCGTCGGCCCGCCGGCCGACGACGTGGACTGGACGGATCAGACCGACAGCGTGATCGAGGGCTGCGGCCGGTTCCTCGACCGGGTGTGGCGCCTGGCCGTCGGCGACCCCGAGCACCCGGTGGGCGAGGAACGGAACGGTCCACTGACCGACGCCGACGAGGCGGTCCGCCGGGCCACCCACCGGTTGATCGACCGGGTGAGCCGCGACTACGAGCGCTGGTCGTACAACACGGCGGTGGCCGCCTGCATGGAATTCGTGAACCTCCTCCAGCCCTACGTCCGCGACGGGGCCCATGCCGACGTGCGGGCCGAGGCCGTCGACACCCTCCTGCTGGTGTTGGCCCCCATGACCCCCCATCTGGCCGCCGAGGCCTGGGAGCGCCGCCACGGCGACCACGTCCACGCCCGGCCGTGGCCGGTGGCCGATCCGGCCCTCGTGGTGGACGAGTCGGTGACCATGGTCGTGCAGATCAACGGCAAGGTCCGCGATCGCCTCGAGGTGGCCCCGGACATCGCCGACGACGAGGCTGAACGGCTGGCCCTGTCGTCGCCCCGGGTGGTCGAGGCGCTCGGGGGCGGGGCGCCGAAGCGGGTGATCGTCCGGGCCCCCCGGTTGGTCAACGTCGTCGTCTGACGATCGGCCCGGGGCGGACCGGCGGGGTGCTCAGGCCTTGAACCCGGCCAGGATCTGCTTCCATTTCTCGGGCTCGAGGTCGTAGGGGGCGTAGAAGCTGAACCGGTCGACGACGTCGCCGAACCGTTGCAGGATCTTGGACGGCAGCTCGTCGAGCTCTCCGACCACGGCGAAGGCGTTGAGCATCTCGTCGTCGATGAGGTCGGCCATCTCGGCCCACGCCCCCCGCTTGGACAGTGTGTTGAGCTCCCCCTGGAGATCGCCCCACCCGTGGAGGTCGAGGACCGGCTTGTAGGCCGGGGTGGATCCGTAGAAGGCCAGCTGGGCCTTGACGGCCTTGGTGGACGACTCCCATTCGGCCTCGGTACTGCCGGTCACCACCATCCCGGGGTAGGAGATCTTGGCGTCGGCCCGGGTCTTCCCGCTGCGGGCCAGGCCCCGTTCGAGGGCCGGGACGGTGACCTCGCGCAGGTAGCGCTCGGTGGTGAACCCGTGGGCCAGCACGCCGTCGGCCACCTCGCCGGCCACCTCGGTCATGAGCTCGCCCACCGCGGCCAGGTAGATCGGCGGGTTGCCGTAGGGGTTGGGGCCCGGATCGAACATCGGGGTCATGAGGGTGTGTCGGTAGAATTCGCCCCGGAAGGCCAGGCGGCTGCCGTCGGCCCAGCTGGCCCAGATGGCCCGCATGGCCAGGATCAGCTCGCGCATGCGGGGGGCGGGGTGCGACCACGGCATGGAGAACCGCTTCTCGATGTGGGGCTTGATCTGTGACCCGAGCCCCAGCATGAACCGACCGTTGGACATGGTCTGGAGGTCGTTGGCCAGCATGGCCAGGTTCATCGGGTTCCGGGCGAAGGCTACGGCGATCCCCGTGCCGAGCATGATGTGCTCGGTGTGCTCGGCCGCCAGCACCAGCGGGAGGAACGGATCGTGGGACGTCTCCGCCGTCCACACCCCGTCGTAGCCGGCCTCCTCGGCGCCCCGGGCCGACTCCACGACCCCGCTCGGATCGAACCCGATTCCCCCGTCGACGTCCATCTCCTCACGGTAGCGCCCAGGGCCGTGGTCGGTCCGGATCCCCGGCCCCCGTGGTTGCGCCGGCGTGGATCGTGCCTACAATTCGCCCGTGACCGATGAACCGGGGGGTGCCGCACCACCGTCGCCCACACCAGTACCGGCGTCGGTGCCCGAGTTCGGGGACGCCGGGCCCGCGACCCCGGTCGCCCCGACCGCCGGGGCGCAGGCCGCCGCCGTCCCCGAGGCCGCCGTCCCACCGACCGGGGGGGGACCGGGCGGGCCGGCCCCCGCCGTCACCGACGAGGACCGCCACCGCTACGGCGTCCTGCTGGACCGGGCCATGGAGCGGGGACTACTGGGACAGGCCGACTACGAGATCCGGCTCGGTGAGCTGTCCGAGGCCACGACCATCGAGCAGATGACCTCCATCGTGACGGAACTGCCGGTGTTCGCCGTCACCCCGGTGGCCTCGTCGAAGAAACGCAGGTCCCCCACGCCGACACCGACGGCGGCCATGCTGATCGGCGGGTCGACCGGCGCCCCCCTCCCGCCCCGGGTGCCCGCCCCGCAACGGAAGCGGGCGAACCCGTGGGTCATCCTGGCGGTCGTGGTCGTCTTCTTCGTGGTCTTCTTCGTGGCCATCACCGTGCTGGCCGAGCACATCGCCCACCAGCACGATGTGAACAGCGGGCTGGCGGCGGTCCGCCCGGTCGTTACGGGCCTTCGCCTCTGAGGAAGCGCTCGAGCTCGGCGGCGATCTCGTCGCCGCTCGGCACGTCGTCCTCGGGCAGCCCGAACAGGTTCCCCTCCTCGGAGTCGATCGACGACTCGAGGCGGCGGACCATCTCCCCGTGCTCGGGATTGCCGGCGATGAGCTCGTCGACCTGGCGGCGGGACGCCTCGGCCGCGGCGTGCAGCGTGGACGAGTCGAGGACCAGCCCGGTGACGGCACACAGCCCGTCGACCAGGGCCGCGCTGGCCTCGGGGAAGGGGATGGCGGCCACGTAGTGGGGGACGCGGGCCCACAGGCCGATCACCGGGATCCCCACCTCGCCCAGTGCCATCTCCAACGCCGCCTGGATCCCGGCGGGTACCTCGATGGTCCCCTGGACGAATCCGATGCGGGCAGCCAGACCGGCCGACTGGGGCGGCACGGTGGAGGCCAGGCGCACCGGTCGGGTGTGCGGGGCCGGGGCCGGGAAGGCACCGAGCCCCACCACCATCCGAACGCCGAGCCGTTCCACCAGGTCCAGGACGGCCTCCAGGAAGGAGCGCCAGCGGAAGTCAGGCTCGGGTCCGGTGAGGTAGTAGACGGTGGCGCCCGTGCCATCCCGTCCGGCCTGCACCCGCAGCGACGGCCAGGTCAGCTCGGCGGTGACGCCGTTCACCAGCCGGGCCACCGGGCGACGGGCCCGCTGGTCGATGAGCGTCTCGGGGTCGAATTCCGCCACGTCGGTGATGGTCGACGCGGACAGCAGCTCGGTCACGGCCGATGAGGCGGCCAGGCCGGCGTCCACCCAACCCTCGAGGGCGACGACCAGCACCGGGCCGTCGGACCCGTCGGCGGGCCGGTCGGACCAGCCGGGGGAGAAGCGGTAGAGGGTCGGATCGGCACGGTCGGTCACAGGGACTCCACTTCGGACAGGGCCCGTTCGCCCAACAGGTCGACCTGCTGGGCGAAGTGTTCCACGTCGGTTCGGTCACCGGCGGCGGCACCCCCGGCATAACGGGCGGTGACGCCCTGGAGGATGCAGGCCAGCTTCCAGTAGCCGAAGGCCTTGTAGTACGGCAACGCCGAGAGGTCCCGGTCGGAGGCCGCGGCGTACCAGTCGGTGAGCTGGGACCGGTCGGGGAAGCCCGCCAGTTTGGTGGGGGTCACGCCCAGCAGGGCGCCGTCGTCCTCGTCCGCCTCGGTCCAGTAGACGAGGAGGAGGCCGAGGTCGGCCAGCGGATCCCCCAGGGTGCAGATCTCCCAGTCGAGGACGGCCCGGACCCTCCCGCGGTCGTCGAGGACGGTGTTGTCGAGGCGGTAGTCGCCGTGGACCACCGTGACACCCTGTTGGTCGGGCACCGTGGCGGCGAGGGCCCGATGGACCCGGTCGACGACGGCCGGCCCGGCCACCCCGTCGACGGTCGACTGTTCGAACTGGCCGTGCCACCGCTTGAGCTGCCGGGCGATGTACCCCTCGTGACGCCCGAACCCACCCAGTCCGACGGCCTCGACGTCCACCCGGTGGAGCGCGGCGAGGGTCTCGACGAGGGAGCGACCGGCGGTGTGACGGGCCTCCTCGTCGAGCTCGGCGGCCGTCCGGTCGTCGCGGAGGATGTGCCCCTCGACGAATTCCATGACGAAGAACGGGGCGCCGTTCACCGCCTCGTCCGTGCACAATGCCAAGGTCAGGGGCACCGGGACCGGAGTCGGCGCCAGGGCCGACAGGACGGTGTGCTCCCGGCTCATGTCGTGGGCCGTGGGCAGGACGTGGCTCACCGGAGGGCGGCGCAGGGCCACCGACCGCCCGGTGGCGTCGGTGACCCGGTAGGTCAGGTTGGACCGTCCGCCGGCGATCAGCTCGAAGCCGAACGGCCCCACCAGGCCGGGCACCGCACGGGCCAGCCAGTCGCCGACCCTCGCGGTGTCGATCCCCTCGACCACCCCTGTCACGTCGCCTCCCATCCTCCTGACGCTACCGTGCCCGGTGGCGTCCCCCGGCGGTCCCGGGGTCACCGGGGCCGGAGCGGACCGTGGCCCGGTCGCGGCCGGTATCGTCTGGCCCATGATCGATGTCACCGATGCCACGTTCGAGCAGGAGGTCCTCCTGCGTTCGTCGGAGGTGCCCGTGGTGGTAGATCTGTGGGCACCGTGGTGCGGGCCCTGCGTGACCCTCGGGCCCATCCTCGAACGGGCGGTCGAGGCCACGGACGGGGCGGTGGTGCTGGCCAAGGTCAACGTCGACGAGAACCCGGCCATCGCCTCGAGCTTCCAGGTGCAGTCGATCCCCGCGGTGTTCGCCCTGCGGGACGGTGCCGTGGTCGACGGCTTCGTCGGGGCCCAGGGGGAGGCGGCCGTGGGCGAATTCGTGGGGCGCCTGGTGCCGGTGCCCAGCGAGGCCGACCTGCTGGTGGCCGAGGCGGGGTCCTCCGATGCGGACGCCGAGGATCTCCTGCGCCGGGCCCTGGAACTCCAGCCCGACCACGTGGGGGCCATCGTGGCCCTGTCGTCGCTGCTCGTCGGCCGGGGGACACCCGAATCGGCCGGTGAGGCCACGGGCATCCTGGCCCGTATCCCCGAGACCCCCGAGACCAGGCGCCTCCTGGCCGAGGCCCGGCTGGTGGCCACTGACGTGGCGGTCACCGACGACGGGATCGACGAATTGCTCACCGGGCTGCTCGACCGGGTGCGCGAGGACGACGACGCCCGTCAGGAGTACGTCGATCTGCTCGAGCGACTGGGCCCCGACGACCCCCGCACCCCGGGCTACCGCAAGGCCCTCGCCTCCCGGATCTTCTGAGTCCCGGCGGGTCCCCCGTGGGCGGTAGCGTCACGGCCGTGCATCCGCCGTTCCTCACGCTGGGCGACCGGACCTACGACATCGGTCACCGGGCCCTGGTCATGGGCATCCTCAACCGGACCCCGGACTCCTTCTACGACAAAGGGGCGACGTTCGCCCTCGACGACCTGCTGGCCCGGGCCGAACAGCTGGTGGCCGACGGGGCCGACCTCCTCGACGTGGGCGGTGTGAAGGCCGGTCCGGGCCCCGAGGTGACCGAGCCCGAGGAGCTCGACCGGGTGATCCCGGCGCTCCAGGCGCTCCATGACCGCCTCGACGTGCCCCTGTCGGTCGACACCTGGCGGGCCTCGGTGGCCCGCGAGGCCTATGGCGTCGGCGCGGTGGTGGGCAACGACATCAGCGGTTTCGCCGACCCGGACTACCTGGCGGTGGCGGCCCGGGCCGGGGCGACGGTAGTGGCCACCCACATCCGCCTGGCCCCGCGGGTGCGCGACCCCGAGCCCGAGTACACCGACGTGGTGGCCACCGTCCGGGACTTTCTCCTCGACCGGGCGTCCCGGGCCGAGCAGGCCGGTATCCCGCCGGACCGTATCGTCGTCGACGCCGGGCTCGACCTGGGCAAGACGGCCGAGCAGTCGCTGACCCTGTTGCGGGCTTCCGCCGAGCTGGCCGACCTCGGCTACCCCCTGCTGCTGTCGGCGTCCAACAAGACCTTTCTCGGGGTGACGCTCGACCTCGAGATCGGCGAACGCGGTCCGGCATCGCTGGCCGCCACGGCACTGGGCGTATCACGGGGCTGCCGGGTGGTCCGGGTCCACGACGTGGCGGGGAGCCGGCAGGTGTGCGACGTCCTGGCCGCCGTGTCCGGGGCCGGCGAGGACTGAGGATGGCCGCCGTGGACTCGGCCGTCCGTCCGGTGTACCTGGTGAAGGGCGACGATCCGTCGCTGGTGGCCCAGGCCGCACACCGGCTGGTGGCCACCCTGGTCGGCGACGGTGATCCGTCGCTGGTGGTCGAGGAGCACGGCGCGCCGTCGGCCGACGACCTCGACATCGGCGCGGTGATCGACGCCTGTACGACGCCGTCGTTCCTCGTCGACCGGCGGGTGGTCGTCCTGCGTGACGTGGGCCGGGTCGACACCGCCGGTGTCCGCCGACTGGTGGCATACCTGGACGACCCGCTCCCGTCCACCGCCCTGGTCCTGGTGGCCGGCGGGGGGAGGCTCTCCCCGGTGTTGTCCAAGGCCGCCGGGGCCGCCGGTGAGGTCGTGGACACCGCGGTGGGGACGGGGAGGGCCCGCAGCCAGTGGTTGACCGAGCACCTGCGGGGCGGCCCCGTCCGGCTCAACGGTGCCGCCGCCGCCCGGCTGTCCGACCACCTCGGCGGTGACATGGGCCGACTGTCCGGCCTGCTGGAGACACTGGCCGCGGCCTACGGCAACGGGGCCACCGTCACCGTCGAGCAGCTCGAGCCGTTCCTCGGGGAAGCGGGGTCGGTGGCGCCGTGGGACCTCACCGACGCCGTGGACGCCGGTGACACGGCCAAGGCCCTCGACCTCCTCCACCGCACGTTGGGCGATCCCCGTTCCCATACCCTGGCGGTCATCGCCAGCCTGCACCGCCACGTCCAGCAGCTGCTGCGGCTCGACGGATCGGGTGCCACCTCGCAGGAGGACGCGGCGCAGATCCTCGGGATCCATGCCTTCCCGGCGAAGAAGGCCCTGGCCCAGAGCCGGCGGCTCGGGACCGAGCGGATCGCCCGGGCGGTCCGCCTCCTGGCCGACGCCGACCTCGATCTGCGGGGCGCCACCGCACTCCCCGGCGAGGTGGTCCTCGAGGTGCTGGTGGCCCGGCTGTGCCAATTGGCCCGCCGGGGACGCTGACCGGTCAGGCGCCGGGGGCGGACCCGGCGGCCGGGCCGGTGGACCGGGGCGGCCCGAGGTCGAGCGGGGGGATGGGGATCGCTGAGGCGTCGGGCGGCGGAGCGGGCGCGTAGCCCGGAGGGTCCGGCTGTGGTCCGTACCCCGGTTGCTGGCCGTAGCCCGGGTGTGGCGGCGGGGCGGCCTGCGGCCCGTACCCCGGCGGCCCGTACCCCTGGGGGCCCGGTGGCGGCCCGTACCCCTGGGGGCCCGGTGGCGGACCGTACCCCTGGGGGCCCGGTGGCGGCCCGTACCCCTGGGGGCCCGGTGGTGGACCGTACCTCTGGGGGCCCGCTGGCGGACCGTACCCCGGAGCTCCAGGTGGTGGACCGTAGGCCGGCTGACCGTAGGCCGGCTGACCGTACCCCGGCGGCCCGGACGGCCACGCCCCCCACGCCGGTGGCCCCTGCTGCTCGACGGCGATGAGCTTCTTGCGGGTCGAGAACCAGTAGATGGCCGGGCCGACGACAGGCACGACGAGGTTGACCAGCACCACCACGAGGATCCACGTGACCTTGGCCTGTCCGATCGCCTGGTACTGCCAGTCGGGACGTTTGGCGCAGTCGATCAGGGCCACGATCATGAAGACGAAGCTGGCCAGGAAGACGAGGAAGAGCGCGACGTAGACGAAGATGAACGCGCCGATGGCGAACCCGGCCGCCGGGTCGGACGCCGCGAGGAGCAGGGTGGTCACGCCGGACGGCCCCGGTTCCGGCCGGGTCTGGTACTAGACAGGGTCGACCGACTGCACGCCGGCGTCGGCCACGCTCTCGGTCCACTGGAAGCCGTCCCAGTAGCGGAACTGGTGGCGTCCGGTGGCGTCGGCCTTCCACCCTGCCGGCACCGTGGGCTTGGGCGGCGTGGCCACGATCGACTGTTCGGGGATCGACGGTTTGAAGGCCTGGGAGACCGTGATGGGCTGCTGGTGCGTGCGGGATCCACCACCCTGGGCCCCGACCGGTGGGCTGACCCCACCGAAGCTGCTGTAGCCCACCGGCGGGCTGGCCCCACCGAACTGGCCGTAGCCGACCGGCGGGCTGGCCCCACCGAACTGGCCGTAGCCCACCGGCGGGCTGGCCCCGAACTGGCCGTAGCCGACCGGGGGGCTGGCCCCGAACTGGCCCTGTCCGATCGGCGGGCTGGCCGCACCGAAGCTGCCGAACGCCGAGGGCGGGCTGGCCGTGCCCATACCTCGTCGGCTGGCCGCCGCCGACGGGACGGGGGCGCCGATCCCCTCGTGGGGCAGGGAGGCCGCGCGTCCGGACTTGGCCACCGTGGCCACGGCCTGCTGGGCCGTGAAGACGTAGATGAGCAGACCCACCACGGGGATGAGGACCACCACGACGAGGTAGACGGTCCGGCTCTTGCCGGCTCGCTGCCATGCCCAGTTGGGCAGGCGGAGGATGTCGACCAGGCCGATGACCCAGGAGGCCAGGACGAGCAGCCCGACGAGTCCGATGGTGAGAGTGCTGATGGCTGCGATCTCCCCGCTCATTGACCTTCCCCCTGTCGTGCCCTGCTCGCCCGTGCGTGTCGCGTCGGCACCGGTTCCGGTACGAGGCCTGTTGCCGTCAGACTACTTACTGTCGGCCGGTTTGTCGTGGCATGTCCGGGGCCCCGGTGGGGGCGCTCCGGCCGTGGGCCGTCACCGGAAGTCGCGGGACGGGGGGACCGGGCCGAGGGCCAGCGGGTCGATCCGCTCGGCCACCAGGTTGACCACGCCCTGGACCCGCTCGAGACGGCCGCGGACCAGCAGGGCCGGTGCCCCCCGGGCCACCGGCTTCCAGCGCACCCAGGCCCCCCGGGAGCAGATCACGTTGACCATGCCGGTCTCGTCCTCGAGGTTGATGAACACCGCGCCGTAGGCGCTCTCGGGCTGCTGGCGGTGGGTCACCACGCCCCCGACGGTGACCCGGCCCCCGGCCGTCGCGGTGTCCAGTGCCGCGGCGGTCAGCACCCCACGCGCCGACAGCCCGGGCCGGGCCAGTTCCATGGCCGTGGTGTCGGGGGCCATCCCGAGCGACCACAGGTCGTCGGCCACGCCCTCCCACGCCGTGACCGGGGGCAGCGCCGGCGGGTCGGCCCCGGTGACCACCCCGGGCAGCCGGCCCGGGGTGGCCTGGGCGGCGGCACCGGCCGACCACAGCAGCGACCGGCGCCGACCGGCCCCCCGGGTGCGCCCCCGCTCCGCCGAGAGCCCGTCCAGCGCCCCGGCGGTGGCCAGTGCCTCCAGTTGCGCCCGGGTGACCCCGGCCCGCCGCACCAGGTCCTCCATGTCCGACCATGGCCGCCCGGCGGCGATCTGCCCGGCGGTGTCCCCGCCGATCCCCCGGACCGACGTGAGCCCCAGCCGGATGTCCGGGTGGTCCCGGTCCCCCTCGAGGGACGCCGCGGCCTCCCCGTCGTTCACGTCGGGGCGGTGGACCGCCACCCCGTGCCGCTTGGCGTCGGCCACCAGGCTCTGGGGGGACCAGAACCCCATGGGCTGGGCGTTCAGCAGGCCGGTGGTGAAGGCCGCGGGGAAGTGCACCTTGAACCACGCGGTGGAGTACACCAGGTGGGCGAAGGCCACCGAGTGGCTCTCGGGGAACCCGAAATTGGCGAACGCGGCCAGGGCGGTGAAGACCTGCTCGGCCACGTCGGCGGGGACGCCCCGGGCCGCCATGCCGGCGAACAGGCGGCCGCGGAGCCGGGCCATCCGCTCCCCCGACCGTTTGGCGCTCATGGCCTGGCGCAGCTCGTCGGCCGCGGTCGGGCTGAAGCCGGCCACGTCGATGGCGATCTGCATCAGCTGCTCCTGGAACAGCGGCACCCCGAGCGTCCGCTCCAGGGCGGGACGGAGCAGGGGGTGGAGGTAGGTGACCGGCTCCTCCCCGTTGCGGCGCCGGATGTAGGGGTGGACGGCGTGGCCCTGGATGGGCCCGGGGCGGATGAGGGCCACCTCGATGGCCAGGTCGTAGAAGCACCGGGGCCGGATCCGGGGGAGCGTGGCCATCTGGGCCCGGGACTCCACCTGGAAGACCCCGACGGTGTCGGCCCGGCACAGGAGGTCGTAGACCGCGTCCTCCTGCGGGAGCCGGGCGATGTCCACCGCCACCCCGTGGTGGGCCCGCACCAGGTCCACCATGTGGTGCAGGGCGCTCAGCATGCCCAGGCCCAGCAGGTCGAACTTGACCAGCCCGGCCGCCGCGCAGTCGTCCTTGTCCCACTGCAGCACGCTCCGCCCCGGCATGCGCCCCCACTCGACCGGGCAGACCTCCACCACCGGGCGGTCGCAGATCACCATCCCGCCGGAGTGGATGCCCAGGTGGCGGGGGGTGTTGATGACCTCGGCGGCCAGCCGGCGGACCAGCGGGGGGATGTCCTGGCGTTCGGCCAGGGGCTCGCCCCGGTCGACCGACGACGACCAACCGTCCACCACCTCGACCGGGTGCCCCAGGGCCTTGCCGATGTCGCGCAGCGCCGAGCGCGGGCGGTAGGTGATGACGTTGGCCACCTGGGCGGCGTGGAGGCGCCCGTAGCGCTCGTAGACGTACTGGATCACCTCCTCCCGGCGCCCGGACTCGATGTCCACGTCGATGTCGGGGGGGCCGTCGCGGGCCGGGGAGAGGAACCGCTCGAACAGCAGCCCCAGCGACACGGCGTCCACGTTGGTGATGCCCAGCGCGTAGCAGACGGCCGAGGTGGCGGCCGATCCCCGTCCCTGGCAGAAGATGTCCTGGCGGCGGCAGAACCTGACGATGTCCCACACCGTGAGGAAGTAGCCGGGGAAGCCGAGGGCCCCGATCACCCCGAGCTCGTGGTCGAGCCGGTCCCAGGCCCCCGGGACCCGCTCGGCCCCCCGTGGCCCGTACCGGTCGGCGGCCCCCCGGCGCACCAGCTCCACCAGCCAGGTCTGCTCGGTGTGGCCCCGGGGGACGGGGAAGTCGGGCAGGCGCGGGGCCACCAGGCGCAGGTCGAAGGCGCACGCCGCGCCGATGGCCGCGGCCCGGTCCACCGTCCCCGGCCACCGGGCGAACCGCCGCCGCTGTTCGGCGTCCCCCCGCAGACAGGCGGTGGCCGACGGCGGGAGCCACCCCTGGAGCTCCTCGAGCGGCCGTCGGGCCCGGACGGCGGCCAGGGTGGTGGCCAGCGGGAACCCGGCCGGGGTGGCGTAGTGGACGTTGTTGGTGGCCACCGGGTCCACGCCGCGCTCGGCGGCCAGCCGGGCCAGGGCGTCGTTGCGGGTGGTGTCGACCGGATCGCCGTGGTCCCACAGCTCCACGGCGAGGTGGTCCCGGCCGAACCGGTCGACCAGGTGGTCGAGGACCCGGCCGGCGGCGGTCGGGCCCTCGGAGGTGAGGGCGGCGGCCAGGGCGCCCTTCCGGCAGCCGGTGAGCACCTGCCACCGGCCACCGGCCGCCTGGGCCAGGGCGTCGAGGGTGAAGACCGGCCGGCCCTTCTCCCCGCCGGCCAGGTGGGCCTCGGCGATGGCCCGGCTGAGGCGGCCGTACCCCTCGGGGTCGCGGGCCAGCACCACCAGATGGGTGCCCCGGGGGTCGGGGACCCCGGTGCGGTCGGCCGCCGGGGCGAGGGTCAGCTCGGCCCCGAACACGGTGGGCAGGCCGCCGGCCCGGGCCGCCTCGGCGAAGCGGACCGCACCGTAGAAGCCGTTGTGGTCGGTGAGGGCGACGGCCGACAGCCCCAGCCGGACGGCCTCGGCCACCAGCTCCTCGGGGTGGCTCCCGCCGTCGAGGAAGGAGAAGTTGGAGTGGGCGTGCAGCTCGGCGTAGCTCACGGGTCGCCCCGGTCCCCGGGCTCACCCATAGGTGGCCTCGACCCACCATCGGCCCCGCTCGACCAGCAGCAGACGGGTGCCGTCGGCCGCCACCACCTGCATGCGGGCGCTACGGCGGTGGGCGCGTGACCACCAGCGGTCGTCCGACGGCCACGGCCCGGCCCAGGCCTCGACGGCCTGCCACGGCCCGCCCTCCACCGAGAGGCGGGCGGGGTCGGCGCTCAACAGTCCCCGCCCCGAGACGGCGACGGCGCCACCACCGGCGTCGGCGACCTCGGCCCGCCGGGGTCGGCCGTGCACCAGCACCGGTGCCGGCGGGGGGATCCGGCCCGGCCACGGGGCGCCGGGGTCCCCGGCCTCGACGGCCGCACCGCCCCAGGTGACCAGGCGGGTCCGTTCCCCGGGGGCCCGGCCGCCCTGGAGGTGGGCGGTGGCCACGGCACCGGGGCCCAGCAGGCGCTGCACCTCGTCCAGCGCCCGGGCCGCCCGGGCGTCGGCGTCGCTCATCCCTCCCCAGAACCCGGACTGGCGTACCGGCTCGGGCGTCCCCCGGCGGAGCGCCTCGACCCGTGGCCCGCAGCCCGCCTGCCGCAGTCCGTCCAGCTCGCCGCTCCGGCCGCCGGCCACCCGGTGGCACGCCACGCCGTGGGCCCCGAAGCGGCCGAGCACGTGCCGTTCGGGCAGACCGGCGAAGTCCCCCAGGGTGCGGACACCCAGGCGGGCCAGCAGGTCGGCCAGGTCGTCGTCGCCGAGGACGGCCACGGGGAGCGGGGCGAGGAAGCCCGGGGTCCCACCGGCCGGGACGACGACCCCGGCCCCGGCGGCCAGCACGGCGGCGAACAGCCCGTCGGCCACGCCGACCCCGACGGTCGCCCCGGCCCCGTCGACCCCGGTGGCCGCCCGGTGCACCAGCCCGACCAGTGCCTGCTCGCCCCCGAAGTACCGGGCCGGGCCCCGGACGGGCAGCGAGCAGACGCCCGGGCGGACCACCGTGACCCACGGGCAGTAGGCCTCGACCGCCGCCACCACGCCGGTGAACGAGCGCAGGGCGTCGCCGTCCTCGTCCTCGTCGAGGAGGTCCGGGCAGCGCACCACCAGCAGCCGGTCCATCAGCGGTCGGCCCCGTCCACCCCGTCCACCGTGCCCGCGGGGGAGGGGAGCCACAGGTCGTGCCGCCGGGGACGGGTGGCCGAGCGGCGCCCGGTGGCCGTCACGGTGAGCCGCCGCCGGCGGAGGTGGCCCGTGCCCTGCCCGATCCCGTCCCAGCGGGCGCCGTCCACGGCGAGGTGGACGTCGGGGGGCTCCGGCCACCCCGCCCGCCCCGGCACCACCACCAGGACGGTGTGCCGGTCACGGGCCCGGGCCACCAGGCGGCGGGCCATGGCCGGGCGCGGGGGGAACGGCGGGCAGAGCAGCACGGCTTCGATGCCGTCGAACAGCGTGGCGGTGGCCTCGGCCCAGGCCGGCCCGGGGGAGTGGACGAGGGCGAAGCGTCCGAGGTCGATGCCGAGGTCGGCCAGGGCCACCGCCCCGAGGTCCGGGAGCCCGACGGCCGCGCACCACGACCCGCCGGCCGACGCCGCGGCCAGCAGGGCCACCGACAGGCTGATCCCACCGCCCGCCCCGCCCCGGGTGGCGACGACGATGGTGGCCCCCCGGCGGAGGCCGCCCTCGGGGAGCAGCGCGGCGAGCGCCGGGTCGACCGGGAGGAGGCGGGTCCGGCTCGCCGCGGTGGGCCGGACCCGCTCGGCCAGCAGGGCCAGGGACTCCCGCCCCCGCCCCGTTCCGGACCGCCCGCCGGGGATGGTGGCCGACGTGTCCGGGGGCACGGCGTCGTCGTCGGGTGTGGCGAACATATGTTCGCATACTAGCCATGCGACGTGGTGGATGCCCGGGGCCGCCGGGCCCGGCGGGATCCCCGTCGAACCTCCGGGACGTGCACCACTTCGCCGGCCGCGCTCGGTACGATGTGCGCACCAGAGGAAGGAGGTGGTCCAACTGAGCAACGAACGTTTCGGGACCCTGGAGGTGGCTGGCCGCTGAGGCGGCTCGCTGTACCACCTGGCGAATCCCAGCCAGACACCCACCGGGCCACCTAGCCGGACCTCGGTCCCATCCGGCGCCGCACGGGGAACCCGGTGCATCCAACACAGCATGTCGCCGGAGGGCGCCCCACGGGGCGCCCTCCGGTCGTTCACGGGGGATCCCCCGGCCCGTCCGTGCCCGGGGCCCCGCCGACCTCTAGGGTGGCGCGCCGTGGACCGCAGCCTGTCAGCCGGACTGGCGATCTTCCGGTGGTTGGCCTGGGCGTGGATGGCCACCGTGCTCGTCTTCGACCGCCACGCCCTGGCCCGTCCGTGGCTGGCCTACGGCCTGGTGGCCCTGGCCCTCGTCGTGACCGTCGGGGACCAGGTCCTCCTGGTGCGCCGACCCGGGGCGTTGTTGCGTCCCCCGGCGGTCGTCGGTGAACTGGCGTGCGGGGTCGCCCTGTTCCTCGGGGGTGGGCTGGCCTTCGGCCACGGGGCGGCGTTCGCCACCTCGCAGTCCCTGGGGGTGGCCTGGCCCCTGGCCGGCGTGCTGGCCGCCGGCGTGGCCGCCGGGCCCCTGGCCGGGGCGACGGCCGGAGTGGTCGTGGGCCTGGCCCGCACCGGGGGGGCCGCGCTCAACCGGGTCCCCGCCTCCCAGCTCCTGGGCGGTGGCCATCTCGTGGGCGCACTGACGCCGGTGGTGCTGTTCGCCATGGCCGGCGGGGCGGTCGGTGCCCTGGCCACCCTGGTGCGCCGGGCCGAGTCCGACGTGGCGGCGGCCCGGGCCCGCGAGGAGGTGGCCCGCACCCTGCACGACGGTGTGCTGCAGACCCTCGCCGTGGTCGAGCGCCGGTCGGACGACCCGGCCCTGGCCGCCATGGCCCGCGACCAGCAGCGGGAGCTCCGGGCCTACCTGGCCGGCCCGACCGCCGGGGTCGCCGCGCCGGGGGGCGTCCCCTCCGATCTCGCGGCGGCGCTGCGGGAGTCGGCGGCCACGTTCGAGCGACGGTTCGGTGGCCGGGTCGACCTGGTGGTGGCCGGCGACCTCCCGGCCGTGCCGGTCGAGGTGGCCTCGGCCCTGGCCGGCGCGGTGGGGGAGGCGCTCACCAACGCCGGCAAGCACGGACGGGCCGACCGGGTGACCGTCTACGTGGAGCCCGACCAGTCCCCGCCGCCCGGGGGCTCCCGGCCGACGCTGCTGTTCTGCTCGGTGAAGGACGACGGGGCGGGGTTCGACCCCGGTGCGGTGGCCGAGGGGATCGGACTGTCCCGCTCCGTCCGGGGCCGGATCGCCGAGGTCGGGGGCCGGGTGGAGCTGGTGGCCCGGCCCGGCGCCGGTGCGGAGGTCAGACTGTGGGTGTGACCACCGTCATCCTGGCCGACGACCACCCCATCTGGCGGACCGGGGTCCGGTCCGACCTGGGCGACGGGTTCGAGGTCGTGGGTGAGGCGGCCACGGCGCCCGAGGCCGTGGCCCTGGTCCGCGAGCTCGGGCCCGACCTCGTGGTGTGCGATCTCCACATGCCCGGCGGCGGCGGCCTGGCCGTCGTGCGGGCCTGTGCCGCGTCCACCCGGATCGTCATGCTCACGGTGTCGGAAGCCGAACGGGACCTCCTCGACGCCGTGGCCGCCGGGGCGGTGGGCTACCTGGTCAAGTCGACGCCGCCCGACGAGCTCCGGACCGCGTTGGGGCGGGCCGCGGCGGGTGAGCCCGTGTTCTCCCCGTCGCTGGCCGCCCTGGTGCTCGGGGAGTTCCGGGCCCTGTCCCGGCGGGCCGGCGACGGGACGTCGGCCCTCACCGAGCGCGAGCGCGAGGTGCTCCAGCTGGTGGCCCGGGGCCACACCTACAAGGAGATCGGGGCCGAGCTGTTCATCGCCGAGAAGACGGTGGAGAACCACGTGCGCAACATCCTGGGCAAGCTCCACCTGAGCCGGCGCCACGAGCTCGTCCGCTACGCCGTCGACCACGGGATCGAGTGAGCCGGGCGGACCGGCCGAGTGCCCGGTCCGCCAACCGCACGATGTCGCCCGACGGCACCTCGGAGGCACTCCTCGGACCCACCTCTGCCACCGGCTGGCCCTCGCTGGGCCATTCTCGTGACCATCGACCCTTCCCTCAGGCCGGCCTGGAGATCCACGCTGTACCCATGGATTCGATCGGCCAGTGGTGTCAGCGGTATTCGCGATGGATGTACCGCTCCGGTCGGCCGAATTGGCTGGCGAGACCGCAGAACCGTCTTTCGAGTGTTGTCTTCGGCGCCGGTCTCATGCCTCGACGGGCTGCCAGCCTGGAGGTCATCGGCAGGCGCAGCGGTAAGCCGATAACCCTCCCGGTGGCGATCGCAGATTTGGAGGGGGTCGAGTACCTGGTGTCCATGCTGGGTGACGGCGCAAACTGGGTCAAGAACGTTCGCGCCGCCGGTGGCGTCGCAATCCTGCGTCGTGGGCGCGCGGAACCCGTACGACTTCACGAAGTAGCGATCGAGGACCGCCCACCGATCATCCGACGTTATGCCGCAGTCGCCCCAGGCGGACGCCCGCACTTGCAGCTGTCTCGCAATGCATCGATCGAGCAGTGTGAAGCGCTCGCGCCTCGGACCCCGGTATTTCGGATACTCCGGCTGACTGCGAGCGGTCGAGGTAGTGACACGGATCCTACGTATCACGCCGGTTCGGACGGGTGATCCACCCCGTGGGCCAGGCCTCCGGGGGATCCTCCCCGGGTGTACGCCCGACCGGTCGCTACGTGGTCACGAACCGGGCCCGCTCGTCGCTCGGGACGATCTCCTTGCCCAGGGGGGCGATGGCCACGGCGGCCAGCTTGAAGTTGGCGATCCCGAAGGGGATGCCGATGATGGTGACGCAGAGGACCACCCCGGTCACCACGTGGGCGATGGCCAGCCACAGTCCGGCCAACAGAAACCACAGGACGTTGCCCACGGCCGACCCGGCTCCGGCGTCGGGTCGTCGGACCACGGTCCGTCCGAAGGGCCACACCACGAAGACGGCCAGGCGGAAGGCGGCGATGCCGAAGGGGATGGTGATGATCAGCACGCACATCACGAGGCCGGCCACCACGTAGCCCATGGCCAGCCACAGACCGGCCAGGACGAACCACAGGATGTTGCCGATGGTCCGGAGCACGGTCATCTAGGAAACCGTACCGGAGACCCCCTCCCACAGGCCCACCGGGGCCTGTCCCACCGGATAGTGCCCGGGCTGGCGCTCCTTGGACATGGCCTTCTCCATCCGCAGCTGCATCCCCGGGGTCAGCGTCCCGGCGGTGATCATCTCGAGGAACGTGGCCGTGGCGTTCCCCACGTCGAAGAAGTCGCGCTGCCAGCTCCACTGGTAGCCGCCGGCGTAGCGGAACCAGCTGCCGCCCAGCCCGGCGATCTCATAGTGGCTGCCGTCGGGCCGGGTGGAATCGGCGACCTGCCGCCACAGGCCGAGCACCTCGCCCTGGACGTCGTCGATCAGCACGCGTTGGTAGGGGTAGGTCCAGCCGCCGAGCCCCTCCATCTCCGTGCCCAGGGCGTAGCGTCGGATCTCCTCCTTCCCCACGGCCATGAACTCGTCGTGCGGACCGACGTTCCACCCGTAGGTGGCGTCGTCCGTGTAGAGCTCGGCCATGGGCTCCCAGTCGAGCGCCTCCTCGCAGCGGCGGTTGATGTCCAACCACCGCTGCACCATCTCCTCGAGCTCCTGTCGTGGGAACGCCGGCATGTCTCAGTCCTCCTCGATGATCGTCAGTGCGTGGGTCGGGCAGTAGCGGACGGCCGCCTCGACCTCGGACCGTCGGTCCTCGGGGGGCGTGGCCTGGACGATGGTCACCAGGCGGTCCTTGCCCAATTCGAACACGCCCGGGGCCTCGGACTCGCAGACGCCGTGGCCCTGGCACAGGTCGGTGTCGACGGTGATCCTCATGACGCCGCCTTCGTGCCGCGGCCGCTGACGGCCCGCCGCCGGTAGCGCACGGTGCAGGGCTGGGCCATCTGCACCACCATCTTGGAGTTGTCGTTGCGGTAGCTGTCGGGCGGCTGGGCCAATTCGAATTCCCAGTCGAGCAGCAGTACCGAGAAGATGGCCTTCAGCTGCATCATGGCGAAGGCCGAGCCCACGCACCGGTGGCGGCCGGCACCGAAGGGGATCCAGGTCCACGGGTTCAGCCGGTCCTCCTCTCGGGGGGACAGGTACCGCTCGGGGAGGAACGACCCGGCATCGGGGAAGTCCTCGGGGATGCGGTTGGACACCGACGGGCTGGCCCCCACCATCTGCCCCTCGTGAATGGCGAAGCCCTCGACCTCGAGGTCCTCCTTGGCCACCCGCAGCAGCAGGATGAGTGGCGGGTGGAGGCGGAGCGCCTCCTTGATGGCCGACTCCAGGTGGGGCATCTCGCGCAGGGCCTGGTAGCTGACCTCGGCCCCCCCGGCGTAGAGCTCGGCCAGCTCTTCGTCGACCAGGGCCATCTCGGCCGGGTGACGGAGCAGTTCGACCAGGGTCCACGCAGCGGTGCCGGAGGTGGTGTGGTGGCCGGCGAACATCATGGAGATGAACATCCCGGTCACCTCGTCGGCCAGGAAGCGGGGCGATCCGTCCTCAGTGGTGATGGACATGAGGACGTCGAGGAGGTCGCGGTCGTCGGGGTCGGCCGGCGGCCCGGCGGCCCGGCGGTCCATGATCCCCTGGACCAGGGCCACCAGCCCGAGGCGCGCCGCGTCCCGGCGCCGGAAGCTCTCGATGGGGGCGTAGGGGTCGACGTAGGCGATGGCGTCGGTGCCCCGTTCGAGGTCGTGGTAGAGCTCGGCGAACCGCTTGTCGAGCTCGGCCCGGAAGTGCTTCCCGATGAGGCAGGCCGACGAGGTGTAGATGGTCAGCTCGGCCAGCCAGTCCAGCAGGTCGATCTCCCCCTGGTCGCCCCACTTGGCCACCATGCCCTCGACCTCGGTGGCGATGGTGGCGGCGTGCCCCCGCATGAACTTGTCCCGCAGGGCCTGGTTGTGGAGCATCTCGCGCCGCCGTTCGGGCGGGGCGTCGAACACCACGCCCTCCCCGAACACCGGGGTCATGAAGGGATAGGCCTCGGCCTGGTCGAGGGCTTCCTCCGGGGACCGGAAGAAGAACTCGTTGGCCTCGGCGCCGCTCAGCAGTACGACGTCGCGCTGGGCCAGTCGGAACACGCCGACGTCGCCGCACTCCTCGCGTACCCGGTCGAGCAGGGCGATGGGGTCGGTCCGCAGTTCCTCCAGGTGGCCGTTCTCGTGCTGGCCCCCCGAGACCCGGGGCGGCTCACGGAGATCGGTGGATGTGGTGGTCATGGTCCCTCGTTTCGGTCGGGCGCGATCGGCGCCTCGGGTTGCAGTTCGATCACGGTGGCCTGGGTTCCCCGGGGGAGGGTCACGGCGGCCACCACGGCCTGGGCCACGCCCTTCGGCCGCATGAAGTTGTCGTGACGGGCGAAGCCCCACGCCGCCCACTGCTCGATGACCTGGCCGGTCACCTCGGGGTCCCAGTCCATCCCCATGCCGGTGAGGGTCGGACCGGGCCGCACGATCCCGGCCCGTACCCCGGTGCCTTCGAGCTCCATTTGCAGGGACCGCACGTAGCCCTCGAGCCCCCACTTGGACGTGACGTAGGCGGCCATGGCCGGGCGGGGCCGCTCGGCCACGTCGGAGGTGACGAAGACCACGTCGCCCCGCCGGCGCTCCACCATGGCGGGCACCAGGGCCAGGACCAGCCGGTGGGTGCCCTCCACGTTCACCCGGAGCACCCCGGCGAAGTCCTCGGGCGTGGTGTCGAGCACGGCACCGGCCCGGTTCTGGGCGGCGTTGGACACCACGATCTCGATGTCGCCCACGGCCCCGGTGGCCGACCGGGCGAAGGCGTCGACCGAGTCGCCGTCGGCCAGGTCCAGGTGGACGGCCACGGCCTCGCCGCCGTCGGCCCGGATGGCCGCCGCCGTCCGCTCGCACTCGTCGACCCGGCGGGCACCGAGGACCACGGGATGGCCCAGTCGGGCCAGGGCCACGGCCGTGGCCTGCCCGATGCCCGACGACGCCCCGGTCACCACGGTCGGCCGGAGGTCGGGCTGGTCGGGGAAGCGGGGCATCTCAGCGCACCGTCACCGTGGTGGGCAGTGCGGCGTGGCCCCGGACGTTGATGGAGTGCACCCGTCGGATCCCGTCGGGGTCGACGTCGTAGGCGGACACCCTCCGGACCAACTCGGTGAGGGCGATCTGTGCCTCGAGCCGGGCCAGCGGCGCCCCCATGCAGAAGTGCCGGCCGTTGCCGAAACTGATGGACTTCGACGTGTCCCGTTCGAGGTCGTAGCGGTCGGGGTCCTCGAAGACGTCGCCGTCGCGGTTGCCCGACCCGATGATCAGCAGCACCCGCTCGCCGGCGGGGATGGTGGTGCCGTGCAGCTCCACGGGTTGACGGGTGACCCGGAGCACCATCTGGCTCGAGTTGTCGTACCGCAGGGTCTCCTCGGTCCACTGGGTGACGCGGGCCGGGTCGTCGAAGGCCTTGCGCCCCTCGTCGGGGTGACGCCAGCCCCAGTACCAGGCGTTGCCCAGGAGTTTGGTGGTGGTCTCGTTGCCGGCCACCACCATGAGGAAGAGGAAGGCGTTGATCTCCTGGTCGGTCAGCTTGTCGCCGTCGAGCTCGGCATCGATCAGCGCCGACGTCAGGTCGTCCCGGCGGGTGCGGCGGCGATCGGTCACCATGTCCTGGTAGTAGGCCATCAGGGTGATCGCCGCCTCCATGCCCTCGACCGGGACGTCGAAGACCCCGTCGTCGCGGTGCACCACCAGGTCGGCCAGCCGGCGCAGCTCGGCCCGGTCGGCCCGGGGCACCCCGACCAGCTCCGAGATGACGTCCATGGGGACCCGGCCGGCGAAGTCGGCGATGAAGTCGAAGGTGCCCCGCTCGAGGGCCGGCTCCAGGTGCTCCAGGGTGATCTCCCGGATGCGGTCCTCCATGGTCCCCACCTTGGAGGGGGTGAACCCCTTGCCCACCAGTGAGCGCATCCGGGTGTGCCGTGGTGGGTCCATGGCGAGGAAGGACATGGTCCGGTGGGCCTCGGGGCTGAAGGCCGACGGGTCGAGGGACACCCCGTGGGAATTGGAGAAGGCGTCGACGTTGCGGAAGGCGCCGAGCACGTCGGCGTGGCGGGACAGCGCCCAGAAGTCGAACTCGTCGTTGTGGTACACCGGTGCCTCGGCCCGCAGCCGGGCGTACACCGGGTAGGGGTCCTCGTGGACCTCGTAGGCGTAGGGGCTGAAGACGACGGGGCTGTCGAGGTGGGTCGGGGTCACGGTGTCCTTCCGGTGGTGGGTCGGGTCATCAGTCGGGCGGCCTCGGCCACCAGCCCGGGGACCTCGGCGTAGGTGAGGTGGCCCATGCCGGCGGTGAGCAGGGCGCCGACGTAGGCCGTCTCGAGGACCCGCACCACGGTGGGGTCGGCGTCGTCGCCGAGGGCGGCGGACATGCGGCGGTGGATCTCCGCGCCGATCCGGTCGCGCAGGTGCTTGACGTCGGGCGAGGAGGCCAGCAGGGCCACCGTGCAGGCCGCGGCCAGCTCGGGGCTCTCGTCGGTGAACATGCCCAGCTCCCGCACCGTCCGGGTCAGGCGCCCGCCCGCCGTCCCGCCGGAGGCGGCCGTGGGGACCGGGAGGGTGCGGATCCGGCGCCACAGCAGCTCGGCCAGGAGGTGCTCCTTGGAGCTGAAGTAGGTGTAGGCGGTGGCCGGCGCCACGCCGGCCCGTCGGGCCACCGTGCGCATGGACATGCCCTCGTAGCCGTTGGCCTCGACCTCGGCGGCGGCCGAGTCCACGAGCAGCTGGACCACCTCGGCCTGGTGGGGGGTGAGGCTGCGGCGGGTGGCCTCGGTGGTCGGGACGCCGGCCATGCCGTCAGCCGCCCGCCGGCCGGTCGGCGTCGAGCCGGTCGGGGATGTGGGGGGTGCCGTCCCGCAGCGGCGGGTAGGCGAAGGTGGCGGCCGTGGTCAGCCGGGTGACCGCGGTGATGTCGGGCTCGGGCAGGGTCTCGGTGGCCTCCTCGATGACCACCTCCCAGCGGCAGTGGGGCGACCGGTCCGACGGCACCCGGGGCGGCCGGTGGACGTGGCGGACGTGGGCCTTGGGGTTCACGGCCTGGGCCGTGTAGTCGAAGGTGCCGTCCTCGATGTGGTGGCACATGCCCGTGACCATCTTGTCGCCCCAGGGCTCGGCGTCCATCAGCGCCCCGCAGTAGGCCAGCTCGAAGAAGCCGTGGCGGTCGTCGACCACCTCGTAGTGGACATCGAGGTAGTGGTGGGGGAACCCCGGGTCGAGCTGGAAGACCTTGAAGATGTCCTCCACCGTGTCGCCGGTGACCCCCATGATGCGCCGGAGCCGCTCGCCGTAGACCGGGCTGGCCCCCCGCCACTCCTCGATGGCCAGCCGCTGCATCTCCTCCAGGCCGTGGCTCATCCCGATGGCCGCGCACATCGACCGGTCGAGGATGTGGACGATCTGGGCGTACTCGCGCACCAGCCGGACCAGGGCGTCCTTGGACAGGTCCTCGAAGTCGAAGTCCGGGGCGAACGGCCCCGAGTAGTCGTTGCGTTCCGCCCTGGCCGCCGCCGGGCTGCCGGCGGGTCCCCCGTTGCCGTTGGTCATATGTCCATACTATAGTCTGAACACTTGTCCAGATCGAGGGGGACTCCTCGGTCCGGGGATCCGGTCCGGTTCCCCGCCGGGTGACGGGGAGTGGCAAGGTGGTGCCGAGACCGACCGGCACCATGGCACCTACACGGGGGGACGCGCACCGTCGATGACTGAGACTGGGCAGACAGCAGGGGACGGGGGCGCGACGCCGACCGTCGGGGTCATCGGCCTCGGGGCCATCGGCGACGGCGTGGCGTCCAGTGTGGTCCGGGCCGGGCTCCCGGTGGTGGTGGCCGACGTGCGGGCCGAGGCCACCGACCGGTACCGGGAGTCGGGGACGGTGGCCGGCTCGGCGGCGGAGCTGGCCCGCCTGTCCGACGTGGTGGTGGTCGCCGTGGTAGACGACGACCAGGTCCGTTCGGTGCTCAGCGGGCCCGACGGGGCCTTGGCGGCGGCGAGGCCGGGGGCGGTGGTGGTGGTCGTGAGCACCATCTCCACGTCCACCGTGGCGGCGCTCGGGGCCGAGGCCGCGGCGCTCGGCGTCGACCTGGTGGACTGCGGGGTGAGCGGAGGGCCGTCGGCGGCGGCCGACGGTGAACTGGTCTGCATGGTCGGCGGGGAGCGGGAGGTCATCGACCGGATCGCCCCGGTGCTCGACGCCCTGGGCTCGCTCACCGTGCGCATGGGACCGCTGGGGTCGGGCCTGGCGGCCAAGCTGGCCCGCAACCTGGTCCAGTACGGCTCGTGGCTGGCCGCCTACGAGGGACAGGTGCTGGCCGAGGCGGCCGGGGTGGACCTCCGCAAGCTGGCCACGGTGATCAAGGCCAGCGACGCCCGCATCGGTGGTGCCTCGACCCTGATGTTCCGGACCACGGCGGCACCGTTCACCGACGCCGACGACCCGGGGCTCGTGGCCTACATGCGTTCGGCCGCGGCCCTGGCCCACAAGGACCTCCGGGCGGCGCTCGAGGCCGGTGCGGCGGCCGGGGTGACCCTCCCGCTGGCCGCCATGACCGACGCCCGCTGCGACGACATCTTCGGCGTCGGCAGCGGCACGGCGAGCGGGACGGAGGCGTCGTGAGCCCCTCCACCTTCGGCGGCGAGGAGCGGCTGCTCATCGACGGCCAGCTCCGGCCGGCCGCCGGCGGGCGCACCTTCGAGACGGGCAACCCGGCCACCGAGGAGGTGCTGGGCGTGGTGGCCGACGCCGACGGGGGCGACCTCGACGCCGCCATCGGAGCGGCCCGTCGGGCCTTCGACACCACGGACTGGTCGACCGACGTCGGGCGCCGGGTGGCCGGGCTCCGCCAGCTCCAGGCGGCCCTGGAGGCCCACGCCGAGGACTTCCGGGCCCTCACGGTGGCCGAGACGGGCACGCCGGTCATGCTCACCGGATCGGCCCAGTACGACGACCCGGTGGCGTCGCTGGGCTGGGTGGCCGACCTGGCCGAGGGGTACGAGTGGGAGACCGACCTGGGCGAGGCGGCCCCGTTGGGCATCCCCTCGCACCGGTGGGTGCGGCGCGAGGCCACCGGGGTGGTGGGGGCCATCACCCCGTGGAACGTCCCCCACCAGATCAACCTGGCCAAGTTGGGCCCGGCACTGGCCGCCGGCAACACGGTGGTGCTGAAGCCGGCCCCCGACACCCCGTGGTGCGCCACCGTGCTCGGCCGTCTCATCGCCGAGGAGACCGACATCCCGCCCGGGGTCGTCAACATCGTGCCCTCCTCCGACCACACCGTCGGGGCCCGGCTGGCCACCGACCCCCGGGTCGACCAGGTGAGCTTCACCGGTTCGACGGCCACGGGTCGGGCGGTCATGGCCGGCGCCTCGGAGACCCTGAAGAAGGTCTTCCTCGAGCTGGGTGGCAAGTCGGCCTTCGTGGTCCTCGACGACGCCGACCTGCGCGGGGCCTGCGGGGTGGCGGCGTTCACCGTATGCACCCACGCCGGCCAGGGCTGTGCCATCACCACCCGCCTGCTGGTGCCCCGGGCCCGCTACGACGAGGCGGTGGAGTCCACGGCCAAGGTGCTGGCCAAGCTGCCGGCCGGTGACCCCACCGACCCGGGCACGGTCTGCGGCCCGCTGATCAGCGCCCGCCAGCGCGACCGGGTGGAGGGCTACCTCCGCCTGGCCGTCGAGGAGGGAGGGTCGTTTGCCGTGGGCGGCGGCCGTCCGGCCGACCTCGACCGGGGGTACTACGTGGAACCGACGCTGATCGTGGGGTTGGGCAACGACGCCCGGGTGGCCCGCGAGGAGATCTTCGGCCCGGTGCTGGTGATCATCCCCCACGACGGGGACGACGACGCCGTGGCCCTGGCCAACGACTCGCCCTACGGCCTGTCGGGGTCGGTGTGGTCGGGCGACCGTGAGCGGGCGCTGGCCGTGACCCGGCGGATCCGCACCGGTACGGTGGGCGTCAACGGGGGGCTGTGGTACAGCCCCGACGTGCCGTTCGGCGGCTACAAGCAGTCGGGTGTCGGCCGGGAGTCGGGGACGGCCGGGTTCGAGGAGTACCTGGAGACCAAGTCGATCGCGGAGCCGGCATGAGCGAGCACACCTACGACCCGGAGTCGCCCCGAGCCCGGGGCATGGCCAAGATGCAGGAGGTCTACGGGTTCACCGTCGACCCCGCCGACCTCGAGGGCGAGTACGTCGACTTCACCGTCGACCACCTCTTCGGGGCCGTGTGGACCCGGCCCGACCTGGACGTCCGAGACCGACGCCTGTTGACCATCGGCGTGCTGGCCGCCCTGGGCCAGGCGCCTCTGGTGGAGATCCAGTTCGAGAGCGCCCTCCGGCGCGGCGAGCTGACCGAGGACCAGGTCCGCGAGACGGTCATCCACCTGGCCCACTACATCGGGTGGCCGCTGTCCACCGGAGTCCAGGGGGTGGCCGAACGGGCCATCGCCGCCCACCGTCGAACGGAGCAGGCATGAGCGACGACCACCCGACCACCGCGGACCCCATGGTGCGCTTCGACTTCACCGGGAAGGTGGCCGTGGTCACCGGCTCGGGCGGCGGCATCGGGCAGGCCTACGCCGAGGCCCTGGCCGCGGCGGGCGCCGCCGTGGTGGTGGCCGACATCGACGGGGAGAAGGCGGCCTCGGCGGCCTCGGCGATCCGCGCCTCCGGCGGGACGGCCACCGCGGTGACGGTCGACGTGGCCGACCCGGCCTCGGCCCGGGCCATGGCCGAGGCCGCCGTCGACACCTACGGGGGGATCGACCACCTGGTGAACAACGCCGCCATCTTCGGCGGCATGCAGCTGGACCTGCTCCTCACCGTGGACTGGGACTACCTCACCCGTTTCCTCGCGGTGAACCTGACGGGGGCCCTCAACTGCACCCGGGCCTGCTGGCCGGCCATCAAGGCCCGGGGTGGCGGCGCCATCGTCAACCAGTCCTCGACGGCGGCCTACCTCTACGCCGGCTTCTACGGGCTGGCCAAGGCCGGGGTGAACTCGCTCACCCAGCAGCTGGCCCACGAGCTGGGCGGCGACCGCATCCGCATCAACGCCATCGCCCCGGGCCCCATCGACACCGAGGCCTCGCGAACGGTGGTGCCCGAGTCCTTCATGACACCGATCGTGGCCGGGCTGGCCCTCAAGCGGATGGGTCAGACGTCGGACCTGGTGGGCACCTGCCTGTTCCTGCTGTCCGATTCGGCGGGGTGGATCACCGGCCACGTCTTCAACGTCGACGGCGGTCAGGTGTTCCGCCCGTGACCGACGACCACCGGGTGGTGGTGGCCGACGCCGAGGGGGTGCGCCTGGTGGCCTTCGACCGCCCCGAGGTCCGCAACGCCTTCGACCGGGCCATGTACGAACAGGTCACGGCGGCCCTCGTCGACGCGGCGGGCGACGACGCCGTCCGGGTCGTGGTGCTCACCGGGACGGGCACGGCCTTCACCTCGGGCCAGGACCTCCGCGAGATGGCCGCCATCGCCACCGGGACGGCGCCCCCCGGGGCGGAGAAGGCCTTCACCGGTCTGCTGGACGCCCTCGGCGGATTCGCCAAGCCCCTGCTGGCCGCGGTCAACGGGGTGGGCCTGGGCCTGGGATGCACCATCCTGGGCCACGTCGACATCGCCCTCATCGACGAGGGTGCCCGCCTGCGGGTCCCCTTCGCCGAGCTGGGGGTGCCGCCCGAAGCGGCCAGCAGCCTGCTCTTCCCCCGGCGCATGGGGTGGCAGCGGGCGGCCTCGGTGCTGCTGGCCTCGGAGTGGCTGGACGCCGACGGAGCGGTGGCGGCCGGGTTGGCCCTGCGGGTGTGCCCGGCCGGGACCGTGGTGGCCGAGACCACGGCCCTGGCCACCCGCATCGCCTCGTTCCCGCCCGAGGCCGTGCGGGAGATCAAGCGCCTCATGGTGGCGGCGACCGGCGACGAGATCGTCGAGGCCCGCCGGCGTGAGGATGCGGCGTTCGCCGCGCTGTTCCGCGACGCCGGCCGCAACCCGGGGGCCGCGCTGGCCGACGCCCGGAAGGGCTGACGGCGTGCGACTGGGGATCACCTCGTTTCTGACCGACCGGTCGATGCACCCGGCGGACCTGGCCCGCGAGGTCGAGGCCCGCGGGTTCGCCTCGCTCTTCCTGCCCGAGCACACCCACCTGCCCGTGCGGGCCGACACACCGCCGGCCCTGGTCGAAGGGGTCGACCTGGAGGACTACCGGCGGGGCCTCGACCCGCTGGTGGCCCTGGCCATGGCGGCCACGGTGACCACCACGATCCGCATCGGCACCGGGGTGGTGCTGGCCGCCCAGCACGACCCGATCGTGCTGGCCAAGCAGGTGGCGACGCTCGACCACCTGAGCGGGGGCCGGGTGGTGCTGGGCATCGGGTTCGGGTGGAACCGCGAGGAGGCGGCCGACCACGGGCTGGCCTTCGCCGACCGCCGGGGGGTGGCCCGGGACCACGTGCGGTGCATGCAGGCCCTGTGGTCCGAGGACCGGGCGGAGTACCACGGGCGGTTCGTGGACCTCGACCCCTGTTGGAGCTGGCCCAAGCCGCTCCAGCGCCCGGGCGTACCGGTGCTGGTGGGCGGTGGGGCCAACCCCGGGGTGTTCGGGGCCATCGCCGAGTACGGGGACGGGTGGCTTCCCATCGGGGGCGGGGGGATCGCCGAAGCCCTTCCCGAGTTGCGCCGGGCCGTGGAGGCGGCGGGGCGCGACCCGTCGACCGTCCGGGTGGTGCCGTTCGGCACGGTGCCCACTGCGGGCAAGCTCGAGCACTTCCGGTCCCTGGGGATCGACGAGGTGGTGCTCCGCGTCCCGTCCGGCGACGCCGACGCCATGCGCCGGGTCCTCGACGACCACGCGGCCTTCCTCGGGGCGGACGCGACGGCGGACGGAGGAGGTCGGTAGTGGCCGACAGTGCACGCGACCGGGGGACGACGAGGCGGGCCGGCCCGGGCCGGCGGGAGCTGGCCGACGCGGTGCGGCGGCTGGTGGCGGCCTCCGTCACCACCGGGGCCGGGGCGGAGGACCTGGGCCGGGTGACCGCCCTGGTGGACGGGGCGGTCCGGCTCCTGGAGGAGGCGGCTCCCCCGACACTGGCGCCGGGCCCCGGGCCGGGGCCGGGGCCGGGGCCGGGGCCGGGGCCGGGGCCCGACCCCGGGCCGGTGGACGGTGGGGACGCGTCGACGGACGGACGCGGCCGGGTGGCCACCCTCAACGCCGACAACATGCAGGAGGCCATGGCCTTCGACGTCGTCATCGGGTCGTGCAATCCCGTGGCCCTGCCGGTGGCCATCGAATTCGACGGGCCGCGGGCCATCGGCCACGCCACCTACTCCGAGACCTTCGAGGGGGCGCCGGGCTGGGTGCACGGCGCGGTCCTGGCCGGGGCCTTCGACGTGGTGCTGACGGCGGCCAACGTGATCGCCGGGGCCGCCGGTCCCACCCGGAGCCTCACGTTGCGGTACCTCCGGCCCACCACGATCAACCGACCCCTGGTCTACGAGGCCGAGGTCACGGCGGTCGACGGCCGCCGGATCCGCAGCCGGGGCCGGATCGTCCAGGACGGGGTGGTGACCGTCGAGGCCGAGGGTGAGTTCGTCAACCTGGACCCGGCGGCCATCGAGGCCATGCACCGGCGGAACGACGCCGCGGCGGGCGGGGGACCACCGTCGGGGGCTCCGGGCCGGGAGTGACGTCCGGCCGGGGCGCCGGGTCCGTAGAGTCGTGAGGAAGTACCCCGGGGCGTGAGGCGCCGTCGGGCATCAGGGGGGAGGGGTCCATGGCACGAACCGATCACCGGTCCGGAGCACGGCGGTGGCGCAGCGGGTCGGTGGCCGCCGTGGTGTTGGCGGTCGTCCTGGCCGGCTGCGCCTCGACGACGGGGGGTACCGGAGCGGCGACCAGCGACACCATCCCGCCGGCGGCGTTCCACGACACCACGGGACTGACGTCGACCACGGTGTCGCTGGGCAACGTCTCGACGCTCATCGGCGGGCTGTTCAAGGGTGCCGCCGTGGGCACCCAGGCCTACGCCGACTACGTGAACGCCTCGGGTGGGATCGACGGACGCAAGCTGGTCGTCGACAGCAGCGACGACGGTTACAGCGGGCCGAACAACAAGCAGGAGACCGAGGCGGCCGTGGCCCGGGACTTCGCCATGGTCGGGAGCTTCTCCCTGCAGGACAATTTCGGTGGCCAGATACTGGCCCAGAACCCGTCGGTGCCCAACGTCACCGTTCCCCTCGACCAGGCCACCAACCAGCTGCCGAACTCGTTCAGCCCCCAACCGGCGGCCGCCGGATGGCAGCTCGGGCCGCTGCAGTACTTCAAGACGATGTTCCCCGACAAGGTGACGAAGACCGGGGTGCTGATCGCCAACCAGCCGTCGTCGGTGGAGAAGTGGCTGGGGGAGAAGGCGGCCATGGACCACCTCGGCTACCACGTCATCTACTCCGACGAGTTCTCCATCGCCCAGTCCGACTTCAACCAGAACGTCATCGCCATGAAGGACGCCGGGGTCCGGATCCTCTTCCTCGAGGAGATGCCGGCCAATTACGCCTCGGCCGTGGTGAAGGCGCTCACCCAACAGGACTTCCATCCGGTGGTGGTGTTCGGGCCCTCGACCTACAACAACACGCTCATCCCGGCGTCGGGTGGCGCCGCGGCCACCGACGGCGACTACCTGCAGCAGGCCGACTCGCTCTTCCTCGGGGGGGACGCGTCGTCGATCCCCGCGGTGAAGACCTTCCTCACCTGGGTGGGCCGGGCCGACCCGGGGTTCTCGCCCGACCTCTTCACCCTGTTCGGCTGGATGTCGGCCGAGCTGTTCACCCAGGCCCTCAAGGCGGCCGGGCCGGACCCGACCCGGGGATCGGTCCTCCAGGCCCTCCGCCAGATCCACTCGTTCAACGGGGGGAACATCGAGGCCACGGCCGACCCGGCCTCCAAGTCCCCGTCCACCTGCTATCTCATCGCCCAGGTGGTGAACGGCCAGTTCCAACGGCTGGACGACCCACCGATCAGCGGTCCGACCGGCGGGTACCGTTGCGACCAGCCGTACTACTACGCCTCCGGGACGTAGGAGGTCCGTCCTCCGGCCGGCCCCGGGTGGTGACGGCAGGTGACGGCGCCGGGGCGGACCGGCCTCGGGCAGACTGGGGACATGCGATCGGACCGGAGGACCGTGCTGGCCGTGGTGGTGGCGGCGCTGGTGGTGTCCACCCTGGTGGCCCGGCGGCGCGGGTACTCGGTCGGTGGGGAGACGGTGGTCCGCTGTCGCCAGGGCCACCTGTTCAGCACCATCTGGGTGCCCGGTGTCTCGGTGAAGGCGCTGCGGTTGGGGTGGTACCGCGTGCAGTACTGCCCGGTGGGAGCCCATTGGGCCCTGGTGCAGCCGGTCCGTGACGCGGACCTCGACGAGGAGGAGCTCCGGACGGCCCGGGCCCACCGGGACGTCCGCCTTCCCTGAACTGACCGCCGGGTGGGTCCTCCCGTCAGATGACCGGGCCCGGGGAGGAACCGCCGTCGGCCGGCCCGAGGTGGGCCCGCTCCCGGATGACGGCCTCAGCCCGGTCGGTGTCGTCGGGGGTGACGAACGGTGAGACGCGCTTGCCCAGGTCGAGCACCAGGCCGGTCGTCTTCCTCGGCCGCGACGGGTCGAGGTTTGCCCAGTAGCTGATGTTCGCCGTTCCCCAGATCCGGCCCCGTCCGGTGAACGTCCCGATGTCGACCTTCCGGACCCCGCGGATGTCGCCGTAGGGGATCGTCTTCGTCCCGAAGGGGAAGTAGTACATGTGCAGGCGGACGGCGTCGGCCGTGCACGTGACTCTCCCGTCGTCGTAGTCCTCGCTCATCCGGCACGTCCTTCCGCGGCGTGGGCGACCGGAGGTCGACCCACGGTGGCCCGGGGATCCACCCGTCGCTCAGTCATAGCGTAGGAGGAAGTCGCAGGTGCCCGTCCCGCCGATCCCGTGGACCGGACCCGTGAGGTCGGGGTCGCTGTTCAGCACGTAGAAGCCGCCGGCGTCCCGGGCCGTGACCACCAGCATCTGGACCGACATGTCGCGGGCCGCCGCCGGGACGTTGTCCCGCAGCAGGGCGAAGAGGTTCTGCTCCAGGTTCTTCACCCGGAGCGCCCGGTAGTAGCGGGGGTCCTGGTGCCCGGCCTGGAGGCCGACGACCGACACCACCGAGGTGGCCCACGACGACGGATCGCCGGTGATCGACGCCGTGTTCAGCTGGGACTCGACACCCGAGAGGATCTGGGCCATGTGGATGTGCAGCTGGTCCTGGCCGCGGTCGGGGGCCGAATTGATCCCCAGCCCCACGGTTCCGGTGACCGCCCCGGCCCCGCCCGGCTGGGCCTGGTCCCAGGCGATCTTCCAGTAGTTCGGCGCTCCGGCGCTCCAGATGTAGGGACATTCGATCCCCTTCACCCGTCGGGTCGGTACCAGCAGGTAGTTGTGGTTCGACGCCGGTGCGCCGTTCAGCACCACGGTGGTCGCCGTCGTGCCCAGGCAACCGGCGGGCTCCGGCTGCTTCTTCTGGTAGGCCGCCGAGCACACCTGGGCCTTGGCCCAGAGGTCCAGCCGGGGACCGGTGTCGCCGTCGCTGCCGCACAGCGCGTCGGTGACACGGGAGGCGGTCACCGCGCCGGCCGCCGCCGTCGCGGTACCGGTGCCCGCCGCCACCGTGGTCGGGGAGGAGCTCCCCGAGTCACCGCAGCCGGCCAGCACGGCGGCTGCGCCGACGACGCCGGTCAATTTGAGCAGGTCCCGCCGGGGCAGCCGGCCCGGTCCGGCGACGTCATCGGTCACGGTGCCCTCCCGTCCGACGGTCGGGTGGCCGCCTGGCCGTGGGGTCCGGCCCCGGGCCCGGGCCGAGCCGTGGCCATGTCAGGCGAGCTCCCCGAGGAAGGAGGCGACGGCCGCGTTGACCTCGTCGGGATGGCTGAGGTTGGCCGCGTGCCCGGCCCCGGGGACGAGCACCAGGGGCCGCGCCCCGGGCAGGCCGGTGGCGAGCCGGCGGGCCCGGTCGACGGGGATGGCCGCGTCCCGCTCGCCGTGGATGACCAGGGCGGGGGCGGCGATCTCGCCGAGCCGGTCCTCCAGGTCGTCCCGCTCGACCAGGGTCCGGAGCGGCAGCGTCAGGTGTTCGGCCGGCCAGGCGGCCCAGGTGGCGAACCACGGGGCCGGGTCGACACCGTCGCCGAAGATGATCGCCGCCACGGCGTCCTGCACGCCGGCCGGGCCCTCGGCCAGCCACTGGTCACGCATGGCCTCGTACAGGGGGACGGCGTCGGGGTCCTCCACACCGGCCTGGGTGTCGATGAGCACCAGGGCCCGCACGCGGGACGGGGCCCGCAGGGCGGCCCGCAGCGACACGAAGCCCCCCTGGGACATGCCCACCAGCACGGCGTCGTCCACGCCCAGGTGGTCGAGGAGGGCCAGGGCGTCGTCGGCGGAGTCCCAGTAGGTGAAGGGTCCGTCCACCGGGGTACCGCCGTGGCCCCGCTGGTCCCAGGCCACGCACCGGTGGTCCTCCCGCAGGGCCGCCACCTGGGGGTCGAACATGGTCCGGTTCATGAGCAGCCCGTGGCTGAACAGCACGACCGGTCCGTCGCCTCCCGAGTCCTCGAAGGCGATCTCCCGTCCGTTCACCCGTGCGGTGTCCACGGCCAGACCCTAGTGGTCCGCCCACGGGACGAACGGACCGGACCGGACACCTCCACGGGCCGCCGGTCGCGTCTGGACCACGGTGGGTCGTGCCGCCGGTGGCTCGGTAGTGTGACGGACGTGTCCACCGAGGTGGTTCCCTATGAGCCAGGGCCCCCGATCACCGAGGCCCTCCGGCAACGCGGCGTCGACGTCCTGCAGGGGCTCTACGCCCGGGGCGAGGTGGACCAGGAGCAGTTCCAGCAGGCCCTGGACGGGTTGCTCGGCGTCCGGGACGAGGCGGCGTTCGCCGTGGTGATCCGCAGCCTGCCGCCCCCCGTGGCTCTCACGCCGTCGAGGCGGCGCCGCCTCGAGCCCTTCGAGATCTCGGCCTCCATGGGCGAGGTCCGCCTCGAGGGCCGCTGGCAGGTGAGCCGGCGGACGACGATCAGTGCCGGCATGGGTGCCGTCCTCATCGACCTGAGCGACGCCGAATTCGACGATTGGGACGTCGAGATCGTGGTCCGCACCACCATGGGGGCCATCACCGTGGTTGCTCCCCCCGGGTTCGACGTCAGGCTGGTGGGCCGCAACGGTCCGGTCACGACGTCGGTGGGGCCGCCGATCCCCGGCTTCCCGGTCGTACGGCTGAGCGCCATGTCCGACATGGGGACCATCCGCGTCATCCACCCGTCGGACCAGGTGCGCCGCCGCCGGTGGCGGCGTGGTGGGACGCCACGTCGCGCCCAGACCTAGGCCGGACCCCGGATCAGAACCGCCAGAACCCCGCGTGGTACTGCTTGCCCCAGTCGCCCGGCAGGTAGCCGTAGGCCAGGAACCCCTCGGCCGCCCGGGTCACGTCGGCTCCGGTGCCGACGGCCTGCAGGATGGCCGACCGGGCCGCCGGGGCGATCTTGTCGATCTCGATCCTCAGGAGCCGGCCGGCCGAGTCCCGGAGGGCCAGGTCGGGCTTCGGCGCCTCGATCGAGTGGTCCAACGAGACGTCGGTGAGCGCGGTGGGTCCGACGAGGGCCACCGACCGGAGGTCCGCCGTCTGCAGGCACCGCCAGTGGAGCGTTCCGTGGACCCCCAGCCAGCCCGGGCCCACGGCGATGATGCCGTCGTCGTAGGTCGCCCCGTCCGGGAGGTGCGGCGAGGGGTCTGGGTGGTGGCCGTCGCCGTAGGGGGAGCCGTCGAGGGCGCCGGCGAATTCGAACGTGCCCGTCCCCGTGGCCGGGGCGCCGGTGGGGGCGTCGGCCACCGGGCGCCACTCGGACCCGTCCCACCGGAAGGCCCCGTCGGGGGACAGGGTGGAGCACCAGGCGGTGCCGTCCCAGTAGTACAGGCCGTCGGGGGAGATCGACGTGTTCGGGACGGACATGGGACCAGTGTAGGAGTGCCCGTGGACCGGACAGTCGGGAGGTCCTGCGGCCAGGCCCGACCAGCGGACGGGGTGTCGGGCAGACTGGGCGGGTGGCACTGGCCTTCGAGCCGTTGGCGGCGGGGGATCTCCCGCTCCTCGGACGGTGGCTCGCCCGGCCGCACGTGCAGCGGTGGTGGCGCGAGCCGTCGGACCCGGCCGCGGTCGAGGCGGCCTACGGTCCGCTCCTCGACGGTACCGACCCGACCGAGGGCTACGTCGTGGTGCTCGACGGTCGCCCGGTGGGGTTCGTCCAGCGGTACCGGGTCGACGCCCACCCCGGATGGGCCGCCACGGTGTCCGCTGCACTGGGCGACCCGCGGGGCGTCGGCATCGACTACCTGATCGGCGAGGAGGACCTCGTGGGGCAGGGCCTCGGCCGGCGGATGATCGCCCGGTTCTCCGACGACTGCTGGTCGCGGTACCCCGACGACGACCGGATCGTGGTGGCCGTCCAGCAGGGGAACGTGGCCTCGTGGCGGGCCCTCGAGGCGGCGGGGTTCGGCCGGGTGTGGGACGGCAGGTTGGCCACCTCCGAGCCGAGCGACGAGGGGCCGGCCTACCTCTACGTCCTCGACCGTCCTCCACCGGCCGCCCGGGCCGCCCGGGCCGCCCGGGACGACTGAACCCGTCGGGCCGGCCCGGCGGTCACCGGTGGTGCCTACGGCCGGCCGAGGATGAGACCGCTGGTGGGGACGCCGGTCCCCGAGGTCACCAGGACGTGCTCGACCCGGTCGACCTGGTTGGCCGCGGTGCCGCGGACCTGGCGGACGGCCTCGGTGATGCCGTTCATGCCGTGGATGTAGGCCTCGCCGAGGAGCCCCCCGTTGGTGTTGATCGGCAGACGACCGCCGAGGGAGAGGTTCTCGACGGTGGCGAAGTCCTTGGCCTCCCCCCGGCCGCAGAACCCGAGCTCCTCGAGCTGCATGAGGACGAACGGGGTGAAGTGGTCGTAGAGGAACGCCGTCTGGATGTCGTCGGGCGTGAGGCCCGACTGGGCCCAGAGGGCGTCGCCGACCACCCCCATCTCCGACAGCCCGGTGAGGTCGTCCCGGTAGTAGCTGGTCATCATCCCGCCGTCCCGGGTGGCCCCCTGGGCCGCCGCCGTGATGAGGGCGGGCACCTGGCGGAGGTCCCGGGCCCGCTCCGCCGAGGTCACGACCAGGGCCACGCCGCCGTCGCTCTCCTGGCAGCAGTCGAGGAGCCGGAGGACGGGCTCGATGATCCACCGTGAGCTCTGGTGGTCCTCGAGGGTGATGGGGCGTCCGAAGAACCAGGCGTCGGGGTTGGTGGCGGCGTGCCGGCGGTCCACGACGGCGATGGCGCCGAAGTCCTCGTTCGTGGCCCCCGAGACGTGCATGTAGCGGCGGGCGTGCATGGCCACCCACGACGCCGGGGTCAGCAGGCCGTAGGGGGCGTACCACGAGAGCCACAACGGCATCGACGAGTAGGCCCCGCCCCCGCCTCCGAAGCGCATCCCGGAACGTTCGTTGAAGGCCCGGTAACAGACCACCACCTCGGCCACACCGGTGGCTACGGCCATGGCCGCCTGCAGCACCGTCCCGGCAGCGGCACCGCCGCCGTAGGGGACCCGGCTGAACATCGACAGGGCGGGTATCCCCAGGTTGCGCCCCACCTCCATCTCCTCGCTCGAGTCGAGGGTGAAGGTGACCAGGCCGTCGACGTCGGCCGGGGCCAGTCCGGCGTCGTCGAGGGCGGCCTTCACCGCCTCACAGGCCAGCTGGAGCTCGGTGCGCCCCGACTCCTTCGAGAATTCGGTCTGTCCGATGCCGACGATGGCCGTCCGGTCGCGGAGCCGTGCCGTCACGGTGCCTCCGGGACCGGGAAGCCGACGTCGGCCGTGCCGGTCAGGTGGTCGCCCAGGTCGTTGACGGCCCGGAACCCGACCGTGGCCACACCCTCGTCGCCGTCCCGGTCCAGTCCGGTGACGGTGCCGGTGAAGACGAGGGTGCCGCCGGGGAACATCGGGACGCCGAGGCGCAGGGACAGTCGCCGGACCAGGGCGTCGGGACCGGCCCAGTCGGTGAGGAAGCGGCTGCAGTACGCCGTGTCCGACAGGATGTTCATGAAGATGTCGGGGGCGCCCTGGGAGGCGGCGTAGTCGCGGTCATGGTGCACCGGCATGAAGTCTCGGGAGGCGATGGCCCCGGCCACGATGCGGGTGGCCGTCACGTCGACGGTCATCGTGGGCAGCTCGTCCCCGACCCCGAGGGTGTCCCAGGCGGGGGTGGTGGTGGTCCGGGGTGGGGTCACGGTGCCTCCGCGGGGACGAACTGGGGCAGGACGAGGTCGTTGTCGAAGTGGTCGAACCGGACCCGTACGTCCATGCCGATGGTCACGTCAGCGGGGTCCACGTCGACCAGGTTGGTGACGAGCCGGGTCCCCTCCTCCAGCTCGACCAGGGCCACGATGTAGGGGTAGTCGAACCACGGGTACGGCGGGTACTGGGGCATGACGAAGCTGTAGACCCGTCCCCGGCCCGAGGCCTCGACGGCGTCCCGGTCCAGCGAGTTGCAGTGGGGGCACATGGGACCGGGAGGGTGGCGGAGGACGCCGCAGGACGTGCACCGTTGGATGAGCAGCCGGTGCTGGCGTGCCCCTTCCCAGAAGAACCCGGTGTCGGCGTCGGTCGAGGGGGCGAGCCGCTCGCTCACGAGGGATCACCGCCCGGCTTGAACTTGAGGATCCGGAACCGCTGTCGCCCGACCTCGAGCCCGTCGGCGTCGGTGTAGGAGGTCACCCAGGTCACGAACCGGCCGGGCCCGAGCCGCGTCTGCTTCTCCTCGGAGATCGATTCGATGGTCGACCGGGCCGACACCACGTCGCCCAGGTGGAGGTAGCGGAGGATCTCGAACTCGGTGTTGGTGGCCAGGGTGCCCACGAACCCGGCCTCGTCCAGGACGGCCAGCGGCGAGGGACCGTCCGGCTCGACCGGTGATCCGCCCCGCTCGGCGATCCCGGTGAGCTGCGGCGTGGCCATGGTCCAGGTCTGCAGCATCAGGGGCGGGGCCACGATCTGCCCGTGGCGGGACCCGGCCGCCGCGTCGGGGTCGGTGTACACCGGGTTCGCGTCGTCGAAGGCGGCCGCCCAGTGGCGGATCATCGGCTGGTTGACCGGGTCGGGCGCCACGGACACCTCGCGGGAGCCCACGGGTCGCCCGATCAATGCGGCCAGCCGGTCGTCCAGGGAACCGGTCACCGGGCGACCTCCGCCGTCCGCGGCCCGGCGGTCTCGAAGGCCTCGGGGTCGATGGCCGCCGTGCGTTCGCGGTAGTCGGTCATCGAATACGGCCACTGGGTGACGACCCGGCCGGTGCGCGACCGGTAGTAGGTGTTGCAGCCGGCCTGCCAGACGACGACGTCCCCGATGGCCCGCTGGATCTCGTCGTTGTACGAGGCCTCGGCCTCCGGTCGCACGTCCACCCAGGCCCGCCCCTCCCCGGCCAGCCGCCGGACCTGGGCCACGATGTGGGCCACCTGGCTCTCGATCATGGTGAGGATGGAGCCGTTGTTGGTGTTGGGCCCGTAGACCATGAAGAGGTTGGGGAAGCCCGCCGTGATGATCCCCAGGTAGGCGTGGGCCCCGTCCTCCCACACCTCGTCGAGCCGTCGGCCGTCCCGGCCGACCACGTCGACGGCCGAGACGTAGCGTGTGGTCGAGAATCCGGTGGCCAGGATGACCGTGTCGACCGGCCGGTCGACGCCGTCGACGGTGCGGATGCCGTCCGGCGTGACCCGCTCGATGGGATCGGTCACCAGCTCCACGTTCTCCCGGTTGAACGCCGGGTAGTAGCGGTTGGAGAAGAGCGGCCGCTTGCAGCCGAAGGGGTGGTCGGGGCGGAGCCGGCGGCGGGTCTCGGGGTCGGTCACCACGTCGATGGCGGCCAGGCCGTACCCCTCGCGCTCGGCCACCAGGGCCTGGTCCGAGAAGGTCATGCCCTCGTCCATCTGTCGGAAGAGCTCGTCGCGCAGGGCCCGCACCAGCGAGGGGTCCCGACGGAATTCGTCGAGCTGCTCGGACGTGTACGGCACGTCGACCTTGGGCAGCACCCAGTTGGCCGTGCGCTGGTAGAGGTGGACCCGCCCGGCCACCTCGGCGATCTCGGGGACGAGCTGCACGGCGCTCGCCGCACTGCCGATGACGGCCACGGACCGGCCCGAGAGGTCGAGGTCCTCGGGCCATCGGGAGGAGTGGAACATGGTGCCGCCGAATGACTCCAGCCCGGGGATGTCGGGGAGGGACGGCTCCTTGAACATCCCGAGGGCGCTCACCACCACCTCGGCCTCGACGACGTCGCCGGCCGACGTCGCCAGCCGCCACACCGAGCGGTCCTCGTCCCAGGTGGCCCGCACCACCTCGGTGCCGAACCGGCAGTAGGGGAGGATCCCGTGCTTCTCGGCGATCCCCTCGAAGTAGGCCAGGAGCTCCGGTTGCGGCGCGAAGGGCCGTGACCAGTCGGGCTTGATCTCGAAGGAGAACGAGTAGAGGTGGGTCTGCACGTCACAGGCGCAGCCCGGGTACCGGTTGATGAACCACGTCCCGCCGACCCCGTCGCACTTCTCGAGGAGGACGAGATCGTCGAAGCCCGCCTCGAGCAGCTCCTTGGCCGCGCACAGCCCGCCGGGACCGGCCCCGATGATGGCGATGCGGACCGACCGCCCTCCCGCTTCCGATTCGTCCATCCACCGACCTCCCTGCCGCTCCCCGGCCCGGGTCCTTGTTCTAGACGAGCCTTCACATGATTGTCAAGGTTGGTTGAGTAGTTCCCCCGGACCGCCTATGCTTCGGGCATGGCGAACCCGGCCCCCACCCGTCCGGCGACGGCCACGGCGGCCGCTGGTGGTCCGTGGGCCCGGCGTCGCAGCCCGGTCGAATGCCTGGGCGGAGTGGCCGGTGACCTCCAGCGGCACCTCACGGCCGAACTCGCCAGCTCCGGACATGTGGGGATGCGGCCGAGCTTCGCCCCCGTCCTCCAGTTGATCGGGGGCGACGGCCTGCCCATCTCCCGCATCGCCGAGGAGCTCGGGATCAGCCCGCAGGCGGCCAGCCGGACTGCGGGCACCCTCGGGTCGTTCGGCTACGTCGAGCGGGTCCCCAACCCGGCCGACGGCCGGTCCCGGCTGCTGGTCCTGACACCCCGGGGACGGCAGCTCGTCGAGACCGGGTCGGGGACCATCGCCCAGCGACAGGCCGACTACGGCGACCTGGTGGGCCGGGCCCGCGTGGCCCAGCTGGTCCGCGACGTCGGTGACCTCCGGCGGGGCCTGGGGCTGGCCGGACGGGCCCACCCCGTCTTGGAGGCGCAGGCCGACGGTTCGATCGGCGCGGTCATCCTGGTGGCCCTCCACGCCCGTCACGAGATCGTCCGCTCCACCGTGGCCCGGGGCCACACCGGGGTCCGGGCCGCCCATCACGGTGTCCTGGCCGCCGTGGCCGGTGGTGGGGCCACGGCCAGCGGGATCGCCCGGCTCCAGCGGGTGAGCCGCCAGGCCATCAGCACGACGGTGGCCGAGCTCGAGGCGTTGGGCTACGTCGAGCGTGGGCCGGACGACCACGACCGGCGGGGCGTGGTCTTCACCCTGACCGGTCACGGCGTCGACCTGGGGCACGACCTGCTCTCGGCGGTCGAGGGGTTGGAGTCCCGGTACCGGTCCATCCTCGGCGACGCCCGCACCGACCGGTTCGACGCCACCGTGGCCGACCTCGACGAGGCCCTGGGGTTCGGGTTCCCGACTCGGCCCGGCCCGCCGGCCGAGGACGTCGACGGCGACCCGGCGGGGACCGACGGTGACGCCCGGGGGCTGGAGGAGCTGGCCCGGCGGCTGCGCCGGCGACTCGGCCGGCGCGACTCGGCCCGGCTGGCCAGCCTGTTGGGCAGCGACCCGGGGCCGGTGGCCCGGTGGCGCTGACGGACGGTTCCGGGGCCGGGGGTACGTCGACCGGACGACGAGGAGGAGGGGGACGATGACGGACGACAACGAGGTGGCGGGGGGTCGGGCGGGGTCGGCCGGTCCCCTGGCCGGTCCCTACGGACTGTTCGTGGACGGCCGCTGGGTCGAGCCCGACGGGGGCTGGTTCGACGACGACTGCCCGTCGACGGGGGAGACGGTGGCCCGGGTCCCCGACGCCTCGGTCGACCAGGTGGCCCGGGCCGTCGGCGCGGCCCGCCGGGCCTTCGACGACGGGGGCTGGTCGGGGGCGGACCCGGCCTTCCGGGCGTCCTGCCTGGAGCAGCTCGGCCGGGCCCTGGCCGGCGCCCGTGACGACCTGGTGTCGCTGGCCCGGGTGGAGTGGGGGTGCACCGCCAACGAGGACCGGCTGCAGGTCGACGCCCCGGCCCACCTGGCCGCCGGCGCCGCCCGCCTGGCCACGCTCCCCGCCGAGGAGGAGGTGGCCGGGGTCATGGGGCCGATGCTGGTCCGTCACGAGCCGGTCGGCGTGGTGTCGGCCATCACCCCGTGGAATTTCCCCCACACGATGAACGTCATGAAGCTCGGACCGGCGCTGGCCGCCGGCAACACGGTGGTCCTCAAGCCGTCGCCGCTCTCCCCGTTGGCCGGGCTGGCCCTGGCCCGGATGGTGGACGAGGCGACCGACATCCCCCCGGGCGTGGTCAACGTGGTCACCACGTCGGACCTCGGGGCCAGCCGGGCCCTGGTCGACGACCCCCGCGTGGACATGGTGACCTTCACCGGGTCCACGGCGGTGGGCCGGGACATCATGGCCGCGGCCGGCGGCACGCTGAAGCGGTTGCTGCTCGAGCTGGGAGGGAAGTCCGCCACCGTCCTGCTCGACGGTGTCGACCTCGAGGAGGTCCTGCCCACCGTGCTGTTCGAGGGCTGCACGCTCCACGCCGGGCAGGCCTGCATCCTGAAGAGCCGCCTGGTGGTCCGCCGCCAGGTACACGACGAGGTGGTCGACCGCCTGGCCACCCTCGCCGCCTCGGTCGTCGTCGGCGACCCACTGGACCCGGCAGTCGACATGGGCCCGCTGATCACGGCGACCCAGCACGGGCGGGTGTCGGCACTGGTGGCCGCGGCGGTGGCCGACGGGGCCCGACTGGCCGCCGGCGGGCGCCGGCCCCCGGGCCTCGGGCGCGGCCACTTCTACGAGCCCACGGTGCTGGCCGACGTGGCCCCGGGCTCGGCCATCGCCCAGACCGAGGTCTTCGGGCCGGTCCTGTGCGTCCTGGCCTACGACGACGAGGACGAGGCGGTGCGGATCGCCAACGACTCGCCCTACGGCCTGTCCGGGGCGGTCTACGGCCCCGACCCCGACCGGGCCGTCGACGTGGCCCGCCGGATCCGTACCGGCCAGGTCGCCGTCAACGGGACGGTCCCGGCCGAGGGTCCGTTCGGCGGGTTCAAGCAGAGCGGGCTGGGTCGCGAAGTCGGCGTCGCCGGGCTCCGGGAGTACACCGAGACCAAGGCCATCGGCCTCCCCCGGTGATGCCCGTCCGCCGAACCCACCCGCGCCCCTCCGGTGTCGACCGGCCCCGGCGGGCCGGCTCAGTCGCCGTCCGGTGCCAGTCCGGCCCGGAGGGCCGCCGTCAGGTCGTCGATGGCGGTGCGGGCGTCGTCGATCAGCAGGTCGAATCCCACGAAGCCGTGGATCATGCCGTCGTAGCGCCGGACCTCGACGGCCACCCCGGCGTCGCGGAGCCGGGCGGCGTAGGCCTCGCCCTCGTCCCGCAGCGGGTCGAGCTCGGCCGTCAGGACGAGGCCGGGTGGCAGGCCCGCAAGGTCGTCGGCGAACAGCGGGGAGGCGTCGGGGTCCCTGGGGTCGCCGCCGGCCAGGTAGTGGTCGATGAACAGCTCCATCATCTCGCCGGTGAGCATGTAGCCGGTGCCGTTCTCCGTATAGGAGGGCATCGAGCGGGTCAGGTCGCACACGGGGTAGACGAGCAGCTGGAAGGCCACGTCCGGGCCCGAGGCATCGCGGGCCCGCCGGGCCACCACGGTGGCCAGGTTGCCGCCGGCGCTGTCGCCGGCCACGGCCAGCCGGGCCGGATCGGCCCCGAGCTCCCGGGCGTGGTCGGCGGCCCAGCGGGTGGCGGCCTCGGCGGCCTCGAGGGCGGCGGGGAAGGGGTGCTCGGGGGACAGGGGGTAGTCGACGCTGACCACCACCGCCGGGGTGCCCACGGCCAGGTACTGGCACAGCCCGTCGTGGGTGTCCAGGTCGCCGATGACCCAGCCGCCCCCGTGGAAGTAGACCACCAGGGGCAGCGGCCCGGGCGCTGCCGGTCGGTAGATGCGCACCGGGATGTCGCCGGCCGGCCCGGGCACGACCCGGTCCTCGGTGGGCGCCGGATCGGCCGGCCGGCCCCGGGCGCCCGAACCGGCCCGGAAGCCGGCCCGGAACTCTTCGGGCGACTGCTCGGTCACCGGAGGTCCGCCCCGGGCGTTGATCAGGGCGAGCAGGTCGGCGACCTGGGGATGCGGCGGCATGGGACCTCCTGGGGGCGGGCGTGGGGCCCGTTCCCGGGCCGCAGGGGACCGGGAGGGGCCGGGACGCCGCAGTGTAGCGTCGGAGGTGCGCGGTGACCGGGGCCGGGACGGCCACGGTGGCCGACCTGCTCGAGGCCCGTGCCGGGGACGACCGCACCGGGCTGGTGGCCGGGGACCGGTCGTGGACCTGGCGCCAGGTGGTGGCCGAGAGCCGGCGGCGGGCCGAGACGGCCCGGCGGTTCCGTCCCGCGGATCCCGGGGCCCCGTTCCACCTCGGGGTCCTCCTGGGCAACGTCCCGGAGTACCTGTTCTGGCTGGGCGGGGCGGCCCTGGCCGGCGCCGTGGTGGTGGGGATCAACCCGACCCGGCGGGGGGAGGAGCTGGCCCGCGACATCCGGTTCACCGAGTGCACCGTCCTGATCACCGACGCCGAGGGAGCCGGGCTCCTCGAAGGCCTCGATACCGGGGTCCCGGCGGAGCGCACCCTCCGGGTCGACGGTGCCGGCGACAGCGAAGGCGACGGCGGCAGCGGGACGGACAGCGGGACGGGTGGCGGGACGGGTGCCGGGTCGATCAGCGGGCCGGGTGCCTGGTCGGACGACGGGCCGGGCCCGGAAGACGGGGGTCCGGGGGCGCCTGCACGACGGTCCCTCTTCCTCCTGCTGTTCACCTCGGGGACCTCGGGTGCGCCCAAGGCCGTCCAGTGCACCCAGGGTCGCCTGGCCGACATCGCCCTCAGGGCCTCGGAGGCCTACGGGTTCCGCACCGACGACGTCTGCTACTGCCCCATGCCGCTCTTCCACGGCAACGCCGTCATGGCGTTGTGGGCCCCTGCCCTGGCCGTCGGGGCCACGGTGGCCCTGGCCCCCCGGTTCAGCGCCTCGGGCTTCCTCGACGACGTCCGGCGCTACGGAGCCACGCGGTTCACCTACGTGGGCAAGGCGCTGGCCTACGTGCTGGCCACGCCCGAGCAGGCCGACGACGCCGACACCCCACTCCGGTCCGGTTTCGGCACCGAGGCCTCGGCCCGGGACCGCTCGGAGTTCGAACGGCGGTTCGGGTGCCGCCTGGTCGAGGGGTACGGATCGAGCGAGGGGGGGCTGGCCATCAACCGCACGGCCGACACACCGGGGGGCGCGCTCGGCCCGGCGGGGGAGGACGTGTTGGTGGTCGACCCGGCCACGGGGCAGGAGCGCCCCCGGGCCCGGCTCGGCCCCGACGGCCGGCTGGAGGACGCCGGGGCCATCGGTGAGCTGGTCAGCCGGTCGGGGGCCCGTCGCTTCGAGGGCTACTGGCGCCTGCCCGACGCCGACGCCTCCCGGGTCCGCGACGGCTGGTACTGGACCGGCGATCTGGGCTTCATCGACGAGGACGGGTTCGTCTGGTTCGCCGGCCGGTCCGACGACTGGCTGCGGGTCGACTCGGAGAACTTCGCCGCCGCCCCTGTCGAGCGGATCCTGGAGCGTCACCCCGAGGTGGTGGCCGCCGCCGTCTACCCGGTCGCCGATCCCCGGACCGGGGACCGGGTGATGGCCGCCGTCGAGCTCCGGCCGGGTACCGACCCGACCCACTTCGCCGGGGGGCTGGCCGGCTTCCTGGCCGCCCAGCCCGACCTCGGGACCAAATGGGCGCCGCGCTATCTCCGGGTGGCCGGCGCGTTGCCCCTCACGGCCACCGGCAAGATCACCAAGGTCGGACTGCGGCGCGAGGGGTGGACGACGACCGACCCGGTGTTCTGGCGGCCCGACCGCGGGGACCACGAGTACCGTCCCATGACGCCGGTGGACGTCGAGGGCATCGCCGGGGAGTTCGTCGAATTCGACCGGACGGCGTTGCTGCCGGGATGAACATCCCGGGGCGGACCGCCCCGGGCGGGTACCACGGGCCGGCGACGGCCGGAGAGGGAGGGACGACGTGAAGACCGAGGCAGCGATCGCATGGGGGGCGGGCCGGCCCTGGACGGTGGAGACCATCGACCTCGACCCACCGCAACGGGACGAGGTGCTGGTCCGCCTGGTGGCGTCGGGCCTGTGCCACAGCGACGAGCACGTCCGCAGCGGCGACCTTCCGGCCGGCTACCCGATCGTCGGGGGCCACGAGGGTGCCGGGGTCGTGGAGGAGGTGGGCCCCGGCGTGGAACACCTGGCCCCCGGCGACCACGTGGTGTTCGGCTTCGTGGCGGCCTGCGGCATCTGTCCGTCGTGTGCCCGGGGCCACTCGAGTCTGTGCGACGTCGGTGCCGTGCTGCTCCGGGGGAGCCAGGCCGACGGTACCTTCCGCCACCACGCCGCCGACGGCCGCGACCTGGCCACCATGACCTGCCTCGGGACCTTCGCCCGGCACACCGTGGTGAACCAGGCCTCGTGCGTGAAGATCCTCGACCACTACCCGCTGGACAAGGCGTGCCTGGTGGGCTGCGGGGTGACCACCGGGTGGGGGGCCGCCGTCTACGCCGCCGAGGTCCGCCCGGGCGACGACGTGGTCGTGGTGGGCATCGGCGGTCTCGGCGCCGCCGCCGTCCAGGGGGCCCGACTGGCCGGGGCCGAGCGGATCTTCGCCGTCGACCCCGTGGCCTTCAAGCGGGAGATGGCCGAGCGGTTCGGGGCCACGCACACGGCGGCCAGTGTCGACGAGGCCCGGCCGCTGGTCGACGAGGTGACCTGGGGGAAGAACGCCGACAAGGTGATCTGCACCATGGGGGTCGGCGACGGCACGCTCCTCGAACGCATCATGCAGCTCACGGCCAAGCGCGGACGGGTGGTGGTGGCCAACATCCACCCGGCGGCCGAGACGCAGGTGTCGCTGTCGCTGATGCAGCTGACCCTCATGCAGAAGCAGATCGTGGGGACCATCTTCGGTTCCGCCAACTTCCGCTACGACATCCCCCACCTCCTCCGGCTCTACGACCAGGGCCAGCTCGATCTCGACGCCATGGTCACCCGCACCTACCCACTGGAGGGGGTCAACGACGGGTACGCCGACATGCTGGGGGGCCGGAACATCCGTGGCGTCCTGGTCTTCGAGTAGACCGGACCCGACGCCGGCCGGCCCGGCACCCGTAGGATCGTCGGCACCATGTGCGGACGCATCGCCATCTTCTCCGAGCCCGAGCGGCTGGCCCGGGTCCTCGACGCCGGCCTGGCCGCGGAGCTGGACGGCCTCCGGGGCCCCCGGTGGAACGTGGCGCCGACCACCGAGGTCCTCGGGGTGGCCGACCGTCGGTCGGAGGACGGGGGAGACGCCGGAGGGCTGAGCCGGGTGCTCGACCGCTACCGCTGGGGGCTGGTCCCCCCGTGGGCCAAGGACCCGGCCGCGGGCGCCCGCATGTTCAACGCCCGGGCGGAGACCGTGGCCACCAAGCCGTCGTTCCGCCGGGCCTTCGCCTCGCAACGGCTGCTCGTGCCGGTCGACGGGTTCTACGAGTGGCAGGTCGACGACCGGGGGAAGAAGCACCCGCAGTACTTCACCCGGCGTGACGGGGCGCCGATGGTCCTGGCCGGGCTGTGGGAGTGGCACGGGCCCTTCGACGGGGCCGGATCCCGGGGGGCCGGCGTCCACGCCGGGGGCCTGCTGTCGTGCACGGTGATCACCACGTCGGCCGGGCCCGACATGGACGGTGTCCACGATCGCATGCCGGTCGTCCTCGACCCGGGCGCCTGGGGGGCATGGCTCGACCCCGACAACCGGGACCGTCCGGAGCTCGAGGCCATGCTGGTGGGCTCGGTGCCGGGGACCCTGGTCCACCACGAGGTCGACCCCCGGGTGGGCAACACCCGCAACGACGACCCGTCGTTGGTCGAACCCCTGGCCGCCTCGACGCCCGCCGATCCCGGCGTCGCCTGACCGGCGACCGGTCGATGTCGCCGGTCGTGGTGGGCCGGCGCGGTGGGCCGGTCAGGCCCCGGCGTCCGCCTTGGCGGCCCGCTTCATCAGCCGCGACTTGCGGTTGGCGGCCTGGTTCTTGTGGATCGTGCCCTTGGCCGCCGCCTTGTCGATCCGCTTCACGGCCAGACGGATGGCCTCGTCGCTGTCCTCGGCCCCGGTGTCGATGGCGTTGATGGCCCGCTTGGTGCGGGTCCGCAGCTCCGAGCGGACGGCCTTGTTGCGGGCCTGCCGCTTCACGGTCTGGCGGTTGCGCTTGATCTGGCTACGGATGTTTGCCACGACTGATCCTCATGCTCCTTGCTGTGCCGGGTCCGCGTCCCCCAACAGGGCGTCGCGGTGCGGCGGGGCGATCGATTTCCGGCGGTCGGCGAGCGGACCTCCGGGGACGGTCAAGGCTAGCAGCACCGGGGCCGTCCCGGACAACCGCGGTGGACGACCACGGTCGGGAGGGGCCGTCGTCAGTCCTGCGAACCCCGCAGGTCGGTGGGCGGTGGGATCGGCTCGTAGGCGTCGGGGTGGGCGGCCAGGCGTTCGGCCCGCTTGGTGCGACCCCGCTTGATGAAGAGCCAGACCACGACCCAGTAGAGGAGGAACAGCAGCACGATGAAGGCGATGATGGCGACGATGATGCCGCCGACCGATACCCCGACGAGCGGGATCACCGGTCGGTCCCCGTCGCTCCGGGCACTGCGCTGCGTCGGTCCATAGCTGCAGCTTAGGTACGCTGGCGATCCCGTGCTCTCCGCCGACCGCATCCGCAATTTCTCGATCATCAGCCATGTCGACCACGGCAAGTCGACGTTGAGCGACCGCATCCTGGAACTGACCGGAGCGGTCGACCCGCGCCTCATGCGCGAGCAGTACCTCGACTCGATGGACATCGAGCGCGAGCGGGGGATCACCATCAAGGCGCAGAACGTCCGGGTGCCGTGGAACGGCTTCACGCTCCACCTCATCGACACCCCCGGCCACGTCGACTTCGGCTACGAGGTGAGCCGGTCCCTGGCCGCCTGCGAGGGGGCGGTGCTCCTCGTCGACGCCTCCCAGGGGATCCAGGCCCAGACCCTGGCCAATTGCTACCAGGCGCTCGAGCACGACCTCGAGATCGTGGCCGTCCTGAACAAGATCGACCTCCCCGCTGCCGACCCGGACCGGTGCGCCGCCGAGATCGAGCAGGTCCTGGGCATCGACACGGCGACCATCCTCACCATCTCGGCCAAGACGGGCGAGGGCGTCCCGGCGCTCCTCGACGCCATCGTGGAACGGATCCCCCACCCGGTCGGCGACCCCGGGGCCCCGCTCCGGGCCCTCATCTTCGATTCCTCGTACGACCAGTACCGGGGGGTGGTCAGCTCGATCCGGGTCATGGACGGGGTGCTGCGGTCGACGGCCCGTCTCCGCTTCATGCAGTCGGGGGCCAACCACGAGATCGAGGAGATCGGTATCCGGTCGCCGGTGACCGTGCCGGTCGACGAACTGGGGCCGGGGGAGGTGGGCTACCTGATCGCCGGCATCAAAAACGTGGGCGGTGCCCGCTCGGGGGAGACCGTCACCACGTCGGTGCACGGGGCCGACCAGGCACTGGCCGGCTACCGGGACCCCAAGCCCATGGTCTTCTGCGGGCTCTTCCCCATCGACGGAGACGAGCTGCCCGACCTGCGGGACGCCCTGGAGAAGCTGCGGCTGAACGACGCCAGCTTCACCTACGAGCCCGAGTCGTCCCAGGCCCTGGGCTTCGGGTTCCGATGCGGGTTCCTCGGGCTGCTGCACATGGAGATCGTCCGCGAGCGCCTCGAGCGTGAGTTCGACCTGTCCCTCATCGCCACGGCACCGTCGGTGGCCTACCGGGCGTACCTGACCGACGGGACCGAGGTCGACGTGGACAACCCGAGCGACCTCCCCGGGCCCACCCACCTCGACCACGTGGACGAGCCCATGCTCCAGGCCACCATCCTGACCCCGTCGGAGTACACGGGCACGGTGATGGAGCTGTGCCAGAGCCGCCGGGCCGAGATGGTCCGCATGGAGTACCTCTCGCCCGAACGGATCGAGTTCGTCTACACCGTCCCGCTGGCCGAGGTGGTGGTGAACTTCTTCGACCAGTTGAAGAGCCGCACCAAGGGGTACGCCAGCCTCGACTACGAGCCGTCGGGTTACGAGACCGGCGACCTGGTGAAGGTCGACCTCCTCATCAACCACGTCCCGGTGGACGCGTTCTCCACCATCGTCCACAAGAGCCAGGCCGACTTCTACGGCCGGCGAATGACCGAGAAGCTCCGGGAGCTCATCCCCCGTCAGATGTTCGACGTGCCCATCCAGGCGGCCATCGGCGGCCGGGTGCTGGCCCGCGAGACGGTCAAGGCCCGACGCAAGGACGTGCTGGCCAAGTGCTACGGCGGCGACATCACCCGCAAGCGCAAGCTCCTGGAGAAGCAGAAGGAGGGGAAGAAGAAGATGAAGAACATCGGGCGGGTCGAGGTTCCCCAGGAGGCCTTCGTCTCCGCCCTCCGGCTGGAGGACTGAGGCCGGGGTGTGCTCCTGCGGACGCTGCCGCGGTGGATGGAGGTCACCGCCGGGGCGCTGACCGCCCTCTTCGTGGTGGTGGGCCCGGTGCTGGTGTGCACCGGCCTGGCGTGCCCGTCCTTCGTGGCGGTGGCCTCCGGTGCGGTGTCCTCGCCCGGTCCCTGGTCAGCGGGTGGGTGATCCTGGTGGCGACGGCCGGCGAGCTGTCGCTCGACGCGGCCGGCCGGGAGCTCCGGTGGCGTGACGGGTCGCACGTGGAGCTCTGGCCGGCCCGGCGGGCGGCCCGGTTCGACGAACTCGGGAGGCGCAACCCCCGCATGGACACCTGGGAGCTCTGCACCCGGACCGGTACCCGGAGGCGGGGGCTGCCGACGCCGGGGTCGCCCGGACCTTGACAGGTCCGCCGTGCGAGCGCATGATTGAAGCAGTTACTTGGATCAATCGGATGAAGCAATCGCACGGAGCGTGACATGGCGAAGACGGGTCGACGGGGGAGCGGGGTCGAGGAGCAGTCGGTGAGGGAGGAGACCCGGCAGCGCCTGATCACCGCGGCGTTCGAGACGCTTCGCGACCGCGGGTACGCCGAGACGAGTGCGCGGGCGATCGCCGAGACCGGCGGGTTCAACCAGGCCCAGATCTTCTACTACTTCGGCTCCGTGAACGGGCTCCTGGTCGCCGCCCTCGAGCGGAGCAGCCTCGAACAGCTCGCGGCGTACCGCGAGACGGTGGGGAACGCCGACTCGGTCAGTGCACTCTTCGGGGCGGTCCGGGCACGCCTCGAGGAGGACCTGGCCTCCGGGCACGTCAAGGTCCTGGCCGAGCTGATCGGTGCCGGTACGACGGACCCGGAGCTCCGGAACACGGTCATCGAGCTCTTCACGCCGTGGATCGAGCTCACCGAGGAGGCGGTCCGCCGGGCGGTCGAGCAGGCCGGCGTAGGCGACCTCGTCCCGGCCGACCACGTCGCCTACGGCGCGGTCTGCCTCTTCCTCGGCATGCAGCAGATGGTGACGCTGACGGGTGACGCCACCCGGGTGCTCGAGATGTTCTCAGCGGCGCAGCAGGCGGCCACGGTGCTCGAGGCCGTCCTGCTGCCGGGCTGAGCGTGCGAAAGGGGCAGACATGACAGAACAGCACACCGCCGACCCGGGCGTGATCCGGGCCTCGAACGACGACCGTGATCTGGCGGTGGCCGACCTCTACGATGCATGCCAGCGGGGTCGGCTGACCGCCGCCGAATACGAGGTCCGCACCGAGGCGGCGAGGCGGGCGCCGACCATCGGGCATCTGTGGGCGCTCACCAGTGACATCCCGAGAGTCGTCCCGCCGACCGCCGTCACGGTCACACCGATCTCCCCGTGGAGTGCTCCCGGCATGTACGGAGCCCCCTCCTGGACGGCACCGGCGATGGCGTCGGCCGTCCACCGGCCACGGATCCATCCGCTGGCGGTCGTGGCGTTCGCGGTGAGCCTGTTCGGGCTCTTCACGTCCGCCCTGATCTACGGGAGTGCGGTCGCCCTGCTGCTGGCCGTCGTCGCCCTGGTGCAGGTCCACGACACCGAGGACGACCGGGGCCACGGACTCGCCACGGCGGCGCTCGCCATCTCGGCGACGTCGTTGCTCCTCGCCGTCGATCTGCTCCTCCGCGCCCACGGCTAGGGTCCGCCGGCGGGACGTGGCGCCGGTCAGCGACGCCAGTTGCGTGCCCCGGGACCGAGTTCGCCCAGCACGTCATCGGGGTTCGCCATCCGACAGCGCTCCACCGGCAGGCAGCCGCATCCGAGGCAACCGCCCAGCCGGTCCCGCAGTGCCTCGAGCTCGGCGAGACGGGCATCGAGGTCGACGCGCCGGGCATCCGAGAGCCGGGCCCGGTCCCTCCGGGTGGGTGTCCGGTTGTCCGGGAGCGAGTCGAGGGCCTCCCTGATCCGTCCCAGCGGGAGACCGACCCGTTGCGACGTCCGGATGAAGGCCACGCGGCGCGAGGTCTCGCGGGCGAACCGCCGCTGGTTCCCGGCGGTGCGCCGGGCGGCGATGAGTCCTTCGGACTCGTAGGAGTGGAGCGCGGACACCGCGACGCCGTTGCGCTCGGCGAGCTCGCCGACGCTGAGCTCGTGCACGTCCGTGCCGATCCGTCCCATGGCCCGTGACCTCACGGTTGCTTGAGGTCTCACTCCGCCGGCATCACGACAGCCACCGCCCGTCCGCCCGCCGGGACCCCGGGCACCCTGGACGAGGCCTCCGAGCGGGTGGCGGCTGCAGGCTTCGAGCTCCCCAGCGGTTTCGTCAACCACGGGCCCGTGGCGTGTGGGGCGTTCGCCACCTCTCGACGACGAGCCGTCGGGTGACGAGACCGGCGACCCGGTGAAGGTCGACCTCCTCATCGACCACGTCCCGGTGGACGCGTTCTCCACCACCGTCCACAAGAGCCGGGCCGACGTCTACGGCCGGCGAATGACCGAGGAGCTCTGGGAGCTCACCCCCCGCCAGATCTCCGACGTGCCCATCCGGGCGGCCATCGGCGGCCGGCGCCTACGGGCCGAGGTCGGTCGGGGGACCGTCCGGCGCATCGGGGCCGGGCGTCTCTGCCCCTTCCGCGTCGCCCGTCGCCGTCGTGCCGTCGACGAGCCACGGACGGACGATGGCCACGGTCCGCTCGGGGTGGTCGAAGTCGATCTTCAGCTCGACCGGGCCGGGCGGCGCCGGTGGATCGCCGGAGACCTCGAAGACCACGGCCGGCTCGTTGCGTACGGGGCCCAGGGCCTCCTGGAGGCCGAGGGCGATCCCGCTCATCATGATCCCGGCCGCCGAGTGCTTGCGGATGCGGTCGAACCGGGTCGGGCCGGGGTCGGTGTCGTCCCCGTCGTCCCCGTCGTCCCCGGGGCCACCGTCGACGTCCGTGGCCTCCCCGTGGTCCCTGTCGGTGTCGCCGTCACCGACGGCGTCCCCGTCGGTGAGGTTGCCGGGCCCGTCGCCGTCCGGTCCGGGGACGGGTCCGGACCCGGGGTCCGCCGCCCCGTCGTCGTCCCGGTGCTCCATGACGTCCACGGTAGCCCCGGGGGATGCGCCGCCGTCCGTCGCATGGTGGGTACTACTGTCGCCGGTGCAGCCGAGGCCGGGCCCGTCCGGGTTCCGGCGGGCACCTGGGGGGCGATGTGGCCGCAGCTGATCGAACCGTCGACGTGGTCGTGGTGGGTGCCGGGTACGCCGGGCTGACCACGGCCCGCCGACTGGTGGCCGGCGGTGTCGAGGTCGCGGTCCTCGAGGCCCGGGACCGGGTGGGCGGCCGCGTGTGGACGGTCACCACCCCCGGCGGTGCCGTCGTCGACCACGGGGGGCAGTGGATCGGCCCGACCCAGGACCGACTCCAGGCCCTGGCCGACGAGTTCGCCGTCGGGACGTTCCCCACCCACGTGGCCGGTACCAACGTCGAGATCCGCCACGGGGAGCGCCACGAGTTCACCGGGCTCGTCCCGATGTCGGACCGGGAGGCGAGCGCCGACGTCGTCACCGCGCTCTTCGAGTTCGATCAGCTGGCCAAGGAGGTGTCGCCCGCCGAGCCGTGGACCCATCCGGAGGCCACCACCCTCGACCGGCGGACCCTGGGCTCGTGGGTCGAGGAGCACGTCGACTCGCCGACCGGTCGTGACATCGTGACGGCCGCCGTCCTCGCCGTCTTCGGCGCCGAGCCGTCGGAACTGTCACTGCTCTTCGCCCTGGCCTACGCCCGGGGCGGTGGGGGACTGAACATGCTGGTGCGCACCACCGGCGGTGCCCAGGAGCGTCGGTTCACGGGCGGTGCCCAGCAGATGGCCGGTCATCTGGCCGCCGGTCTCGGCGACCGCCTGATCACCGGCGCCCCCGTGACGTCGGTGGTCCACGGTCCGTCCGGGGTGTCGGTGGTGGCCGAACACCCGGGCACCGGCGCGCCCGGCGGCGACCCGGGGGGGACCGGTCGAGTGCGGATCGACGCCCGACGGGTCGTCGTGGCCGTGCCACCCGCCGTCCAGGGACGCATCGCCTTCGATCCGCCCCTCCCCGGAGACCGGTCCCAGTTGGCCCAGCACGCCCCCATGGGTTCCGTGACGAAGGTCCACGCCGTGTTCGACCGCCCGTTCTGGCGCGAGGACGGCCTGTCGGGCCAGGTCGTCGCCGACGCCGGGACGCTGCGGTTCGTCTCCGACAATTCCCCGGAGGACGGCGCCCACGGGGTCCTCATGGGGTTCATCGCCGGCCACGACGACCGTCGGCTCGAGTCGGCCGGTCCGGCCGGTCGGCGGGAGGCGGCACTGGCCGATCTGGTGCGGGCATTCGGCCCCTCGGCGGCCGAACCGGTGGAATTCGTCGAGCAGCGATGGTCGGCCGAGCCGTTCAGCGGCGGTGCACCGGTGGCCTGTTTCGGTCCGGGCCTGCTCACCGGGTGCGGTCCGGCCCTCCGCCGGCCGGTCGGGCCGGTCCACTGGGCCGGGACGGAGACGGCTGACGAGTGGTCGGGCTACATCGAGGGGGCGGTGTCCTCCGGGGAGCGGGCCGCGGGCGAGGTGCTCGCCGCCCTCGGTCACGGGGCGGACGGGGTGGACGGGACGGACGGGGTGGACGATGGCCGACGCTGACGAGATCACCGAGGCCTATGCCGACTGGCAGGCCCGCTGCAACGCGAACTCCCGTCTGGCCACGATGCTGCGGGGGTGGGACCGGGTGGTCCACCTGACCTGCTCGGACACCGGCGACCGGTTCACCATCGCCGTCGAGGACTCCGTGCTGGCCGAACTGCGTCAGGGGGCCGTGGGGGATCCCGACCTGGTGGTCACCGCCACCAGCGAGGACTTCGCCGACCTGTTCTGGGGCGACCTCAACCCGTCGGAGAAGTACCTGAGCGGTGAGATCGTGCTGGCCGGGTCGGCCGACGACGTCATGCGGCTCGATGCCATGTCGATGGTCGTCTTCCTCGACGGCTGATGGCCGCCCCGACCCACGCCGCCGGCCTGCGACGGGCCATGGGCCTGCGCACCGCCGTCTCCACCTCCACGGGACTCGCCTTCGCCGCGCTGCAGTACCTGGCGGCGGCCAGCCTGGTGGCCTACGTGGCCGGCGACTCGGCCTGGATCTCGCTCGGGGTGGCCGGCCTGCTGGCCCTGCTGGCCTGGGGGTTCTTCGGCGAGCTGAATGGGATGTTCCCGACCGCGGCGGCCATCCGGCGGTACATGTCCCGGGCCATGGATGACCGGGTGGCGCTGACCGTCACCTTCACCTACCTGACGACCATCGTGATGGTCATCGCCGCCGACGCCTTCATCGTCGGGGCGGCGCTCACCCACGTCCTCCACGAGTCCGGGGTCCTCACCGCCGTCTGGACGCTCGTCCTGCTGGGTCTGGCCGTCCTGTCGAACCTGCGGGGGGTGAAGGTGGCCGGCTCCGTGCAGGACCTGGCCACCACGGTCGTCCTGACCGCCACCCTGGTCGTCTCCGTGGTGGCCCTGGCGAAGTCGGGCACACCGCTGCACACGCCGCTGCAGCCGTTCCACCACCGGACGGGGGCCGACTTCGTCGAGTCCGTGGCCCTCGGGGTCTTCCTCTACAGCGCCTTCGAATGGGTCACCACCAACGCCGAGGAGGTCCGCCGGCCCGAGCACATCCACCGGGCCATGTTCATCGCCGTGTGCATCCTCTTCGTGGTCTCCGCGGTCATGACCACGGCCATGAGCCACGTCCTCGACCGCGGACAGCTCTCGTCGGCCTTCCCCCAGCTCTATCTGGGACAACGGGCCTTCGGGGGGTTCGGCCTGTGGTTGATGGCCGGCATCACCGCGGTGACGGCCCTCAACACGTTCAACGGCGGATTCATCACGGCCAGCCGGTTCGTCTACGCCACGGCCCGGGAGGGGAGCCTCCCGCCGGTGCTGGCCCGCCTCAACGACCGTGCCGTCCCCTGGGTGCCCGTCGTGGGCCTCGGCGTCACGTCGTTCGTGGTCGCCGTGGTGATCGAGGTGGCCGGTGGCGCCGGGTGGGAGGTGCTCGTGGCTGTGGGCGCCGCCCTGGAAGCCCTGATCTATGCCGTGGCCGCTTTCTGTGTGCTGCGATTGCGGAGCCGGCTCCCCGACCACCACCGTCCGTTCCGGGTCCGGCTGGCCGGTCCGGCCGCCGTCGTCGGTCTGGTGGTCTTCGGGCTCCTGGCCCTGGTGGCCGCGGTCTCGGTCTCGAACCGGTTCAACCCGTTGCCGCTGGTCATCATCGCCGTCATGGCGGGGATCTCCGCCGTCTTCGTCGTCCGCTACGTCCCGCGCTACCGGGCCGCCGAGGAGGCCCGACGGGCGGCCGGACCGAAACGGCGCCCACCGAGGAACCGTCCGGACGCCACCGCGACCCCGCCCGCCGACGAGACGGCGGACGATCCCCCCGGTGCACGATCCGGACACCCGGTGCCCTAGGATCGGAGCGTGCTCGACCGCTTCCACCCTCCGGTCGAGGAGTACCTCGAGACCATCTTCTCGCTGGAGGAGGAAGGCATCCCGGTCATCCAGGCGCGCCTCGCCGAGCGACTGGACAAAGCGGCGCCCTCGGTGTCCGAGATGCTCGACCGCCTCGAGGCCGACGGGCTGATCACCCGGTCGAGTCGGCAGATCGCCATGACCCCGGCCGGCTCGGCCATCGCCGCCGCCGTGGTGCGCAAACACCGCCTCGCCGAGCGCCTCCTGGTCGACATCATCGGCTTGGAGTGGGAGAAGGCCCATCTCGAGGCGGGCCGCTGGGAGCACGTCATCTCCGACGAGGTCGAGGCCCGGCTGGTGGTCCTGCTGGGCAATCCGACCACCTGTCCCCACGGCAGCCCCATCCCCGGGGTCGAGCCCACCGGGCCGCCCCAGCACTCGCTGTCCGAGTCGGAGACCGGTGACCGGGTGCGCCTCGAACGGATCACCGAGAGCATCGAGCACGACGCGGCGTCCCTCTCCTACCTGGGCCAGCACGGGCTGGTCCCCGGGACCACGGCGACCGTCCAGGCCAAGGCACCGGACGGGACGCTGACCCTGGAGGTGGCCGGGGAGTCCGTGGCCGTGGGACCGTCGATGACCGGCAAGCTCTTCGTGGCCACGGCCTGAGGTACCCGGTACCGCCGGTACGGCCGGGGCCGCGGGTCCGGGGGGTCGGCAGTCGGTAGAGTGGAGTGCCAGTGACCGGCAGTCCCGGCGTCACCGGCCGTGGGCCGGACGACCGTCCCAACGTCGCCCGAGTGGCGCACGGAGAGTGTGATCCCACCGAGATGAGCCCAGACACGACGAACGAGGAGACGGTCGGAACCGACGGTCCCCTGGACGCCCGCAAGGCGGCCATCCTCACCGCGGTGGTGGCCGAGTACATCGCCTCGGCCCAGCCCGTCGGGTCCCAGCACGTGGTGGATGCCCCGGGGGTCTCGGTGTCGTCGGCCACGGTCCGGGCGGAGATGGCCGCCCTCGAGCGCGAGGGCTACCTGGCCCAGCCCCACACCAGTGCCGGCCGGATCCCCACGGACAAGGGGTACCGGTTCTTCGTCGACCACCTGGACGGTCCGGGACCGCTCGATCCGGCCCGGCGGCTGCAGGTCCGCCAGTTCTTCGACCACGCCCACGGTGAGATCGAACAGATGCTCGAACGTACGTCCGGCCTGCTGGCCGACCTGACCGACTGCACGGCGCTGCTGGTGGGGCCGTCCCACGACTCCGCCGCCGTGCGCTCGGTGCAGCTGGTCGGGCTCAACCCCCGTTCCGTCATGGTGGTGGTGGTCCTGGCCGACGGTGCGGTGCAGAAGCAGTCCCTCGAGCTGACCGAGGACGCCGACGACGACCTGCTGGCCGCGGCCAGCGCCCGCCTGACCGGGCTGGCCCGGGGCCGGTCGGTGGCTCAGGTGGTCGACATGGCCCCGGCCACCGGTGACCCCGCCGGGGACCGGCTGGTCGGCGTGGGCCTGGCCGCCCTCCGGGGCCTGTCCCAGTCCGACGGGACCGACCAGCTCTTCGTCGGTGGTTCGTCACGTATGGCCGCGGCGTTCGACGCCGTCGACACCGTCAGGTCGGTGCTGACCATCCTCGAGCAGCAACTGGTCGTGGTCTCCCTGCTGCGGGACGTCCTCGACCGCGGTCTGTCGGTGGCCATCGGGGCCGAGCACGGGTTCGAGCCGCTGGCCTCGTGTGCCCTGGTGGTGATGCCGGTCACGGTGGAGGGCGAGGAGGCCGGGACCATCGGGCTGCTCGGCCCCACCCGGATGAACTACCCCCAGGCCCTGGCGGCGGCCCGGGTCGTCGGCGAGCGGCTGGGCGAGCGCTTCACCGAGCAGGGGGCGGTGCGGTCGTGAGCACCGACTACTACGCCCTCCTCGGGGTCCGTCCCGACGCCGACGACGACGAATTGAAGCGGGCCTACCGGGCCAAGGCCCGGGAGCTGCATCCCGACGCCACCGGTGGCGACCCGGCCACCGAGGAACGGTTCAAGGAGGTGAGCCTGGCCTACGAGGTCCTCCGGGACCCCGAGCGTCGGGCCCGCTACGACCGTTTCGGGCCCGAGGGTGCGGCGGCCGGCCCGGGCGGGTTCGGCGGCGATCCGTTCGGCGGGGGACTGGGCGACCTGTTCGACGCCTTCTTCTCGGGGGTGCCCGGTGGGATGGGCGGGCGCGGCCGACGCACCGGACCGGTGCCCGGGCCCGACGCCGAGATCTCCCTGCGCCTCGAATTCCGTGAGGCCGTGTTCGGCGTCCAGCGGGAGCTGACCATCGAGACGCCGGTCCACTGCGACGCCTGCGAGGGGTCCGGGGCCCGCCCGGGCACCACCCCCGACCGCTGCCCCGACTGCCAGGGCAGTGGGGAACTGCGACGGGTACGCCAGTCCATCCTCGGTCAGGTCGTCACCGCGGTGCCCTGTGCCCGCTGCCAGGGCTCGGGCCAGTGGATCGCCACGCCATGCGACCAGTGCCGGGGCGAGGGCCGGCTGATGAAGGAGCGGACACTGACCGTCGACGTGCCGGCGGGGGTAGACGAGGGTTCGACGCTCCGACTGTCCGGGCACGGCCCGGCAGGGTTCCGGGGAGGGCCCAACGGGACGCTGTTCGTCCATCTCCGGGTGGCCGATGACGACGTGTTCCGGCGCGAGGGCGACGACCTGCACGCCGCCGTGCACGTGGCCTTCACCCAGGCCGCCCTGGGTGCGACCGTCCCGTTCGAGACCCTGGACGACACCCGGGAGCTCACCGTCGCACCGGGTACGCAGACCGGGCAGGTGCTCCGGCTGAAGGGCCTGGGCGTCCCCCACGTCCGGGGACGGGGCCGCGGGGACCTGTTCGTGGAGTTCGTGGTGGACACCCCCACCGGGCTCGACGACGAGCAGCGGGGCCTGTTGGCGACGCTGGCCGGGCTCCGGGGCGAGGAGACGGCCCCCCCCGCCCATGGTGACGGGCTCTTCTCCAAGATCCGCTCCGCCCTCAGTTGACCCTCACGGGCCCGGCCGGCGCGGGTGCCGCGGCCATGGTGTTCGTTGACGACCCGACGGCGCCACGGGTGGCCGCCGACGACGCCCACCACCTCCTCGACGTCCTGCGCCTCCGGCCCGGTGAGCTGGTGGTGGCCGGGGACGGCCGGGGACGGTGGACCACCTGCCGGATCGCCGGTCCGGACGGCCGGGACCGGCCGGCCGGCGACGACCTCCTGATCCCCGAGGGGGACGTCCGGGTCGATCCCCCGGCCGATCCCCCGATCACCGTGGCCTTCGCCCCCGTCAAGGGGGACCGGCCCGAGTGGGTCGTCCAGAAGCTGACCGAACTGGGCGTGGACCGGATCGTGCCGCTGGTCACCGCCCGGTCGGTGGTCCGCTGGGACGGGGAGCGGTCGGCCCGGGTCGTCCCCCGGCTCCGTCGGATCGCCCGGGAGGCGTCGGCACAGTGCCGTCGGGCCCACCTCCCGGAGATCACCGAGGTCACCACCCTGGACGGGCTGGTCACCGTGGCGTCCGGGCTGGTGACCCTGGCCCAACCGGGTGGGGGACCCCCGACGCTCGACTGCACCACGGTGGCCGTCGGGCCCGAGGGCGGATGGGACCCGGCCGAGCTCGCCGCCACGGGGTCCACCACCGGGCTCGGGCCGACGGTCCTGCGGGCCGAGACCGCGGCGGTGTCGGTTGCCGCCCTGCTCTGCGGACTGCGGGCCGGGGTGGTCGGACCTCCCGGGTGATGCTTGCGTAACCACGCTCCGTGGGGGAGAATCACGTGAGGTGCCCGAAGGTGACGGAGGGTGCCGCCATCAATTGCACTTGGCGTGAGCGGACCCGGGATGTGCCGGGACGACGACCAAATCGGGGTGAACATGTCGGTATTGGAGCGAGACGGCGAAGTACTGGTCGACGACGAGGCTGAAGAGGGCGAATCGGCCCGGATCGCCTATGCCCAGGCGGTCGGGTCACGGCTGCGGGCCGTGCGCAAACAGATGCACCTGTCCCTCCAGGCGGTCGAGGCCATGTCCGACCAGGAGTTCAAGGCGTCCGTCCTCGGTGCCTACGAGCGGGGTGAACGGGCCATCTCGGTGCCCCGGCTGCAGCGGCTCTCGAAGCTCTACGACGTGCCCGTCGACCAGCTCCTGCCACCCGACGGCGACGCCACGACCCGGTGGGGCGGCACCGACGGGGAGGTCGTGGCGGCACCGCTCAGCGCCCGCCGGTCCATCCAGGGCGTCACCGAGAGCGACAAGGTCACGATCGACCTCAACAAGCTGCAGACCGTGGTGGGCCCCGAGCGGGACCTCCTCCGCCGCTTCCTCAGCATGATCCAGGTACACCGCCAGGACTTCAACGGCCGGATGATCACCATCCGGTCCGAGGACGTCCGGGCCATCGCCTGCCTCTTCGGCGTCACCCCCGACGCCATGGGCAGCCGTCTCGACGAACTGGGACTGCTCGTCGGGTCCTGATGTCCCCGATCTCCGTCCCCACCGGCCGGCGGTACCGAGCCGGACCCGGTGGCTCCGGTATCGCGGGACGGCGCACGGGGAGGGGGCCGTCGTGACCGGGCCGATCACCTGGTTGAGCACCAAGGAGGCGTCCGAGCGCCTGGGGGTCACCCTGCGGAGCCTGTACCGCTTCATCGACGAGGGCGACCTGGTGGCCTACCGGTTCGGACGGGTCATCCGTCTCCAGGAGGCCGACATCGACCGGTTCATCGAGGCCAGCCGCATCGCCCCGGGGAGCCTCGACCACCTCTACCCCGAGGTGAAGGGTGGCGAACGGGGCCCGGGGCGGGCCGGGGGCCCGGCGGAGACGCCCCGGTGAGCGACTGCCTGTTCTGCGGCATCGTGGCCGGCGACGTCCCGGCGGAGATCGTCCACCGCAGCGAGCGCGCCGTGGCCTTCCGGGACCTGCACCCCATGGCCCCGGTCCACGTACTGGTCGTCCCCGTGCGCCATCTGGCCCATGCCGGCGTGGTGGGGGCCGAGGACGCCGACGACGTCGCCGCCCTGTTCGCAGCGGCCCGGGCCGTGGCCGAGGCCGAGGGTCTCGACGACGGTCACCGTGGCTACCGGCTGACCTTCAATGTCGGCCCGGACGCCGGCATGTCGGTGCCCCACCTCCACATGCACCTGCTGGGGGGGCGGTCACTGGGCTGGCCACCCGGCTGACGCTCCGGGCACTGGTAGGGTCGGGCCCAGAGCGCACGTGTCAGCAACCCAGGTCAAGATCCTCGTCCCCGGCAACCACCTGATGGCCGGCCTGTTGGGCCAGCGCGACGAGATGCTGCGCCTGATCGAGGACGCCTTCGGGGGCTCCCGGATCGTCGTCCGGGGCAACGAGATCTCCATCGACGGCGAGGAGGCCGAGCGGGTGGGCCGGCTCTTCGAGGAGCTGGTCCTGCTGCTGGAGTCGGGCCAGGGCCTCGACCCGACGCAGCTGGGGAGGACCATCGACATGGTGCGGCGCGACGTCAGCCCCTCGGAGGTGCTGACGGCCGAGCTCCTGCGCTCCTCCCGGGGTCGGTCGGTCCGGCCCAAGACGTCGGGGCAGAAGGCCTACGCCGACGCCATCCTGGCCAACACCGTCACCTTCGGCATCGGGCCCGCCGGCACGGGGAAGTCCTTTCTGGCCGTGGCCCTGGCCGTGCAGGCGCTCCAGGCCAAGCAGGTGAGCCGGATCATCCTCACCCGGCCGGCCGTCGAGGCCGGGGAGCGGCTCGGGTTCCTGCCCGGCGACATGCTGGCCAAGGTGGACCCGTACCTGCGGCCGCTCTACGACGCCCTCTACGACCTGTTGGAGGCCGAAGGGGCCCAACGCCTGATCGAGAAGGGGTCCGTGGAGGTGGCGCCGCTGGCCTTCATGCGGGGGCGGACGCTCAACTCCAGCTTCATCATCCTGGACGAGGCCCAGAACACCTCGCCCGAGCAGATGAAGATGTTCCTCACCCGCATCGGCTTCGGGTCCAAGGCCGTCATCACCGGCGACATCACCCAGATCGACGTGCAGGGGGGTCGATCGGGGTTGGTCGGTCTCGAACAGGTGCTCACGGGGATCGAGGGCCTGTCTTTCGTCCACCTGGCCAAGGGTGACGTGGTCCGCCACCGGATCGTCGCCGACATCGTCGACGCCTACGAGCGCGGCGCCGGCGCCCAACCGTGACCCTCGAGATCTTCGCGGCCAACGAGCAGTCGGACCACCCGGTGGCCATCGAACGGTGGTCGACGCTGGCCCGCGCCGTGCTGGAGTCCGAGGGTGCGGCCGGCGCGGTGGGGGAGACGGAGGTGTCGCTCCTCTTCGTGGACGAGCCGACGATCGCCTCGCTCAACGAGCGGTTCCTCGAGAAGGAGGGACCGACCGACGTACTGGCCTTCCCCATCGACGACGAGCCGTCGCCCAGCGGGCGGTCCCCCGACGAGGGTGGGACCGGACCCGGGGCCACCGAGCCCGACGACAGCGACCTCCTCCTGCTGGGTGACGTGGTGATCTGCCCGGCCGTGGCCGCCCGCAACGCCGTGGACCACGGGGTGACCTTCGACGACGAGCTGGCCCTGCTGGTGGTCCACGGGATCCTGCACCTGCTGGGGTTCGACCACGTCGTCGACGCCGAGGCCGAGCGGATGGAACAGCGGGAGCAGCAACTGCTGGCCCGGTTCCACCGCGGTGCGTCGTGAGCGCGGTGCCCGGCATCGGCGTGGCCGCCGACTTCTCGGTGGTCGACGGCGTGCTGCTGGTGGTGGTCGTGGTGCTGCTGGCCGTGTCGGCCGTGCTGGCCCTGGCCGAGACCAGCCTGGTTCGGATGAGCAAGGCCAAGGCCAACGCCCTGGTGGACGACGGACGACGGGGGGCGAAGCCGCTGGCCCGTCTGGTGGAGAACCCGCAGGGGTTCCTCAACCCGGTGCTCCTCCTGGTGCTGATCTGCCAGCTGGTGGTGGCCACGCTGGTGGGGATCCTGGCCGCCCGCTGGTTCGGGGCGTGGGGCGTGGTGGCGGCCACCGTCTTCGAGATCATCGTCATCTTCGTGCTGGGTGAGGCCGTGCCCAAGAACTGGGCCGTGCACCACCCCGAGCGGGCCGCGCTGTTCAGCGCACCCCTGGTGACCGCGGTGGTCGGGTTCTGGCCCATCCGGATGATCTCCGGGGCGCTCATCGGCCTGGCCAATCTCCTGATCGGGGAGGAGGGGAACTCACGGGGGTCCGACGTCACCGAGTCGGAGCTGCTGGCCATGGCCGACGTGGCGGTGGAGGACGACGCCATCGAGACCGAGGAGCGGGCCCTCATCCACTCCATCATCGAGTTCGGGGACACCGTCGTCCGTGAAGTGATGGTGCCCCGTCCGAGCATGGTGACCATCGCCGCCGACGTGACGGTGGAGGACGCGCTGGAGGAGGCCCTGGCCGCCGGCTTCAGCCGGATCCCCGTGGTCGACCACCGGATCGACGACACCATCGGGATCGCCTACGCCAAGGACCTGATCCGCCGGCTCCGGGAGGGGAAGGGGGCCGAGGAGGTGCGCCTCCACGTGCGTCCGGCCCGGTTCGTGCCCGAGACCAAGCGGGTGTCCGGATTGATGCGGGAGATGCAGGCCGAGACGTTCCACATGGCTCTGGTGGTCGACGAGTACGGCGGCATCGCCGGCCTGGTCACGTTGGAGGACCTGATCGAGGAGCTGGTGGGGGAGATCGTCGACGAGTTCGACGTGGAGGAGCCCACGGTCGAGCGCCTGGACCACGGTGAGGTCCGGGTGAGCGCTCGGATGGCCGTGGACGACGCCAACGAGCTGCTCGACGCCCACCTGCCCACCGGGGCGTGGGACACCGTGGGCGGGCTGATCTTCGATCTGCTGGGCCACGTCCCGGCCGAGGGGGAGACGGTGGACCGGGACGGGTTCCGCCTGGTGGTCGAACAGGTCAAGGGTCGTCGCATCGACCGGGTGCGGATCGTGCCCCTGGCCGACCACACGGTCCCCGGGGACAGCTGAGGTGTTCCGCTCCGGGTTCGTGTCGGTCATCGGCCGGCCCAACGTGGGCAAGTCCACGTTGGTCAACCGCATCGTGGGCACCAAGGTCTCGATCACCTCGCCACGGCCGAACACCACCCGTTCCCAGGTACGGGGTGTCCTCAACCGGCCCGGTGCCCAGGTGGTGTTCGTGGACACCCCCGGGCTCCACCGGCCCCGCACGGCCCTGGGCCGGCGGTTGAACGAGTCGGCCTCGTCCTCGTTGGACGACGTGGACGTGGTGCTGGTCATGGTGGACGCCACCGGGGCCATCGGGCCGGGCGACCGCATGGTGCTGACCCAGGCCGCCCGGCGGGTGCGGTCCCTGTCGCGCTCGGCCGGGCACCGTGACGCCGACGACCCGGTCCCGGGGGACCCGGCGGTGCTGGTCGTGGTCAACAAGATCGACCGGGTCGACGGGAACACCGTCCTCACCCATCTCACCGCGGTGTCCGAGGTGGGCGAGGCGCTGGCCGCCGAGGGTGGGGCCGTCCCGATCCCCGTCGAGTACTTCCCGGTGTCGGCGGTCACCGGCGAGGGGGTCGAGGCGCTGGTGGACACCGTGATCGCCCGGTTGCCCGAGGGGCCCCAGTACTACCCCGACGGGATGGTGACCGACGTGGCCGAGGCCTTCTGGGTGGCCGACCTGGTGCGGGAGCAGCTCCTCGCCCGGGTCACCGACGAGCTGCCGCACTCCATCGCCTGCCGGGTGACCGAGTGGGAGTGGCCCCGGGTGCGGTGTGAGATCCTCGTCGAGCGCGACTCGCAGAAGGGGATCGTCATCGGGCGCGGCGGGTCGATCCTGAAGGAGGTCGGCACCGCGGTGCGGGCCCAGATGGCCCCGGGGGCCTACCTGGAGCTGTTCGTGCGCGTGGAGTCGCGGTGGCAGCAGCGCGACGAGGCCCTCGACCGCCTGGGGCTCTGACCGGGCCGTCCCACGGGCGTCCCCACGGGCGTCCCCACGGGCGTACCCACGGGCGGTCGCCCTCCGGGCGTGGGAGGATGCACGGGTGATCGACCACCTCTCCATCCAGTGCGCCGACGTGGTGGCCAGCGCCGCCTTCTACGACGAGGTCCTGGCCACCCTGGGTGGGATCCGGCAGCTGGAGTTCGGGGACGTCATCGGGTACGGCGACCGGGGCCGGCCGGAATTCTGGATCGGACCGCGGACCACGGGGGAGGGTTTCCGGGAGTGCCACCTGGCCTTCCACGCGGCCGACCGCCCGACGGTGCACGCCTTCTACGAGGTCGCCGTGGCCGGAGGGGCCGAGGTGCTGCACGCCCCACGCCTGTGGCCCGAGTACCACCCCGACTACTACGCCGCGTTCGTCCGGGACCCCGACGGCAACAACGTCGAGGCTGTCTGCCACCTGCCCGCGCCGTAGGGCGCACCACCCTCCCGGTCCCCGGACCCCCTCGGCGGACCCGTCCCCCCTTCCGTCGCCCGGCCTGTAACGGGGGCCGGTCCCCGACGATGTACCGGGTGCCGGAGGGATCCCGTCCCGGCCGGCGACCCGAGGTCGAGGGGGGACGATGGAACAGACAATGGTCAGGGTGCCCCGTTCGAGGTACCGCCGGGAGACCACCGACCCGGGCTCCCGGGCCCTGCGCTACGCCGTCCTGTCGGCGTCGGCGGCGGTCGTCGCCGTCGCGGTGATCGGGACGGTCAGCTGGGGGCGGCACGGTACGTTCTCGGCCCGGATCGCCTCGGACCTGTGGGTCCAGTGGCGGGCGTCCGTGCTGCTGCCGTGGTTCGCCGCCTTCATCGCCGTGCTGTGGATCCTGCAGTGGCGGTACCCGGCCCGGCGCCAGGAGCGCATGGCCCACGCCGGGGTGGTCCAGGACCTGGCCTGGTTCCTGCTCTCCCCGGTGCTGGCCGTGACGGTCGTCAGCGGGTTCCTCGTGGTGCTGGGGGCCGGGTTGGCCGCGGTGTTCGGCGACCGGACCCTGGACCTGGTGCCCTCGCTGGGGGTGTGGCGGGTGGCCGCGCTGGCCCTGGTGGTCGGGGACCTCGTCGGGTGGTGCAGCCACTGGCTGCACCACCGACTGGCCACGCTGTGGCAGTTCCACGCCGTCCACCACTCCCAGAACCGGATGAACGTGCTGTCCGACAACCGCCAGCACGTGGTCGAGACCCTGGTGTCGGCGACCATCGCCTTCCTCCCGGCGTGGTTCCTCGGGCTCTCGACGGCCCAGGCGTCGACCCTGGCCATCGTCACCATCTACGCCTCGGCGTTCATCCACACCAACATCCGCACCAACCTCGGGCCCCTCCGCTTCGTCCTCATCTCGCCCCAGGCCCACCGGGTGCACCATTCCATCGAGCCCCGTCACTACGACACCAACTTCGGGACCCTCTTCTCGTGGTGGGACTACCTCTTCGGCACCCACTACCCGGGCGACGACGAGTACCCGGCCACCGGTGTCGCCGATCCGGACTTCCCCATGGAGGTGAGCGCCCGACCGGTCAGCGTGCTGCGGACGTGGACGGCCCAGACCCTCTACCCCTTCCGCGTACTGGCGGCCCGCGGGTGACGCCGGTACCCGTCCCGGACCTCGGCGGGGCTGGTCGCCCGGCGGCCGGCGACCCGATGGTCGACGGTGACCCCGCCCCGTCGATCCGCGCCCCCCGGAGGGCCACGGAGATCGGCGTGGTGGTGCTCACCATGCTCGCGGTCTTCGGGCTCTGGGCCTTCCTGCCCAAAGGCACGTCCCACGGGTCGGCGACGACGTCGGCCTCCGGCCCTGGCGTGTACCGGCCGTCGACGCCGACCACGACGCCGACCACGGTGGCACCGACCACGGTGCTACCGAACTCCACACCCGGCACGTCCCCGAACGCCACCCCGAGCGCGACCACCACCGGCTCGACGCCGATCGTCGTCGCCGGTGATCGGGGGATGCTGCCACCGCCCCCTCGACGCCCCCCACCCCCGGCGGTCGGCCAACGGGGCGGTCCGCCCGTCGGTGGCCGTCCACCGGACCGGCCTCCCGGGGACTGACCACCGGCACCGTCAGTCCCCGGTGATCTCCCGCAGGAAGCGCACGACCTCGTCGCGGTCGACGCACCGGCGCATGGGGGGCACACGGGCCAGCAGTTCCGCCCGGTAGGACGCGGTGGCCAGCCGGCTGTCCAGGACGGCGACCACGCCCCGGTCGGCGGTGGAGCGGATGAGCCGTCCCGCCCCCTGGGCCAGCAGGGTGCCGGCTCTCGGGAGGTCGACCAGGCGGAAGGCCCGGTCACCGGCCAGGTCCCGCCGGGCCTGCAGGACGGGCTCGTCGGGGCGGGGAAAGGGGATCCGGTCGATGGTCACCAGGCTGAGCGTCCTCCCCGGGACGTCGACGCCCTGCCAGAAGCCCAGAGTGGCGAACAGGCACGTGGCCTCGTCGGCCCGGAAGGCCTCGACCAGGGCCGGCTTCGGCAGGTCCGACTGGGCCAGGACGGGGACGTCCACCCGGTCCCGGACCTCCGCCACGGCGTTGGTCATGGCCCGCCAGCTGGTGAACAGGGCCAGGGTCCGTCCGCCCGCCGCGTTGATCAGGGTGACCAGTTCGTCGATCAGCGCCGGTTCGGCTTCGGGACGGCGCCGGTCGGGCAACGACCGGGCCACGTAGAGCATGGCGTGGTCCTCGTAGTCGAACGGACTGCCGACGTCGAGCTCCTCGGTGCTCTCGGGGTCGAGTCCCAGCCGGTCGGCCAGGCCGAGGGGGACCGTGGCCGAGGTCAGCACCGCGGCGACGTCGCCCCACAGCCGCTCGGTGAGGATGGGCCCCACCTCGATGGGCGACACCCGGAGGACGGGGTTGCGGTTCCCCCCGTCGACCCAGGCCACCTGATCGTCACCCAGGGACCCGAGGGCCCGCAGGTCGTCGATCAGGTGGCCGGCGGAGAGCACGGCCCGGTCGCGCCGCGCCGCGTCGGCGTCCGTGCCGGCGTCCGCACCCTCGCGCCCGGCGTCCCGGAGGGCCGCCACCAGGCGGGTCACCCGGCCGTCGGCCAGCGCCACGACCTCGCCCAGGGTGGGCGTCCCGGCGGACACCGACGGCCCCGGGGCGGCAGGCGTCGGTGCCGACCGGGCCCGGCTGGGCACCACCGGCAGGGGCTCGAGCCCGAGGTCGAAGCCGACCGGTTCGGCCACCGTCGGGTCGGATCCGCCGTCACCGTCCGGTCCGGCGGCGTCCGGACCGACCTCCCGACCGTCACCGCCGTCGGGGCGGTGCAGGGCCGAGGCGGGGATCCGGGTGCCGGCCAGGGGCTGGAGGGTGCGCTGCAGCAGGTCGGCCAGGTCGGCCACGTCGTCGACGGCCCGGGCGGCACCGCCGTCCACCAGGGTCCGGGCCGTGGCGGCCAGGGCCCGGAAGCGCCCGGGGCCGATGTCGAGGCCCAGGCAGTCGGTCATGACCTCCTCGATCTCGTGGGCCTCGTCGAAGACGACCACCCCGTGGGGCGGGAGGACGGCGCCCTGGCTGGCCAGGTGGGCACCGTAGAGGTGGGTGTTGACCACGATTACGTCGGCGGCGGCGGCCCGGGCCCGGGCGTCCTCGGCGAAGCAGTGCTGACCCGAGGGGCAGCGGAACGCTCCCGGGCAGTCGCGCGCCGTGGTCGAGACCATGGCCCAGGCCCGGGGGCTCGGTTCGAAGTCGAGCTCGGCCCGGTCGCCCGTGGCGGAGTCGTCGGCCCAGCGCAGGAGGCGGCGGACCTGGTCGCCCAGCCGCCCCGGATCGTCATCCCGCGGGGACCGGGCGGAGGACGAGGACGGGGCCCGGGCCGGCGTGTCGGCGTCGGGGGTGTCGAGGTCGCCCGGGGGCAGGGTGAGCTGATCGCCCCGCCCGCCGACCTCCGACGCCCGCTGTCGGCAGAGGTAGTTGCTCCGGCCCTTCAGCACGGCGAACGTGAGTTCGGCGCCGATGGCCGCGGCCACCTGGGGCAGGTCCTTGTCGGCCAGCTGGTCCTGGAGGGCCTTGGTGGCCGTGGCCACGACGACGGTCTCCCCGGCCAGGGCCGCGGGTACCAGGTAGGCCAGCGACTTGCCCGTGCCCGTCCCGGCCTGGACGACCAGGTGGCGCCGGTCGGCGATGGCCCGTCCGACGGCCCGGGCCATGCGGACCTGGCCCGGTCGCGACTCACCTCCCCCCGGCAGGCGCCGCGCCACCTCGCCCAGCGCCGCCGCGACGTCGTCCTCCATCCCTGTGACCCTACCGGTCGTCATTTCCACTCCACGGCCAGGACCGCGGCCACCACCAGCCCGACGCCCACGATCACGTACCGGAGCACCCGGTCGGGGATCCGCCGTCCGACCCGGCCGCCGATCTGTCCGCCGATGACCGATCCGAGGGCGATGAGCCCGGCCACCGACCACGACACGTGGCTGACCGCCACGAAGACCAGTCCGGCCACCAGGTTGGCCACCAGGGCCAGGACGTTCTTCGCCCCGTTCAACCGCTGCAGGTCGTCGTCGACGAAGATGGCCAGCAGGGCGATGAGGATGACCCCCTGGGCGGCGCCGAAGTAGCCGCCGTAGACGCCGGTCAGCAGGACGAGGACGTACAGCCCCGGATGGATCCGGTCGACGGCGTCACCCGATCGGGCCGTCATCCAGGCCGTCACCCGGGGCTGGAGGGCCATGAGCACGCAGGCCACGACGATCAGCACCGGGACCACGGCCCGGAACACCGAGCCCGGGAGGGCCAGCAGGAGGGTGGCACCGGCCAGGGACCCCAGCAGGGACGCCGAGCCCAGGGTGAGCAGTCTCGAGCGCTGGCCGACCAGCTCGGGCCGGTAGGCCACGACGCCGCTGACCGAGCCCGGGACCAGCCCCACGGTGTTCGAGACGTTGGCCAGTACGGGCGGGTACCCCAGGGCCAACAGGGTGGGGAAGGTGATCAGCGAGCCCGAGCCGACGATGACGTTGACGAAGCCCGCGGCCAGGCCGGCGGCGGCGATGGCCAGCGCGGACAGGGGGGTCATGACGGACGCGACGGTCGCTGGCCGGGTCAGCGCCCGGTGCCCGGCCGGGCGTCGACCCGTGGACCCAGCGAGTCGCCGGACGTGACACCGTGGCCGGGGGTCCACCCCCGGACGGGGCCGTCGATCAGGCCACGGGCGGCGAGCAGCGGGGTCACCCCTTCGCCGAACCAGAACGCCTCTTCGAGGTGCGGCTGGCCCGACAGGATGAAGTGGTCGATACCCAGGTCGTGGTACTCGGCGATCCGGTCGGCGATCTCCTCGTGGGAGCCGACCAGCGCCGTGCCCGCCCCGCCGCGGACCAGCCCGAAGCCGGCCCACAGGTTGGGCGAGACGAGGAGCCGGTCCATGTCGCCGCCGTGGAGCGACGCCATGCGCTGCTGGCCGACGGACTGGGAAGCCGTCATCCGGCGCTGGGACTCGGCCACCACCTCGGGGTCCATGGCGGCCAGCAGGCGGTCCGCCTCGGCCCAGGCGTCCTCGGCCCGGTCCCGGGCGATGACGTGGAGGCGGATACCGAAGCCCAGGGTGCGTCCCTCGGCGTCGGCCAGGTCCCGCACCGTCCGGAGCCGCTCGGCCACCATGTCCGGGGGCTCACCCCAGGTCAGGTAGACGTCGGCCTGGCGGGCGGCCACCCGCACGGCGGCCGCCGACGCCCCGCCGAAGAAGATCGGCGGAACCGGGTCCGGCGGGGTGCTCACGATGGCGCCCTCCACCCGGTAGTGCGCCCCGGTGAAGGTGAACGGGGTACCGCTCCAGGCGCCCCGGACCACGGTGAGGAACTCGTCGGTGCGGTCGTACCGCTCGTCGTGTCCCAGCCAGTCGCCGTAGCGGCGCTGCTCCTCGTCGTCCCCGCCCGAGACCACGTTGAGCAGGACCCGTCCCCCGGACAGCTGCTGGAAGGTGGCCGCCATGTGGGCGGCCAGGGTCGGGGTGATGGTGCCGGGTCGGAAGGCCACGAGGAAGCGGAGGCGCTCGGTCGCCGCCAGGAGGGACGAGGTGGCGATCCACGAGTCCTCGCAGTAGGTCCCGGTCGGGGTGAGGACGGCGTCGAAGCCGAGGTCCTCCGCGGCGCGGGCCACCAGGGTCAGGTACTCGAACGACGGAGGGCGGCGCCCGGCCACCGCGCCGAACCCGGCGATCTCGCGTGAGTCGCCGGCGGTGGGCAGGAACCAGTGGAGATGGATCATGGGCTCGGTCCCGTCGGTGGTCGGAGGCCGACCCGTCCCGCGCCGCCCGGGGCGTCGCGACACCGTGCCGGCCACGGTGATGCTACCGCCCCGCCCCGCCCCGACCCGGAGACGGGATAGGTTCGCACCGTGCAACGGGATGACCGAGACCCCCTCGACGGAAGCCTCCCGGAGGGCGCTCCGACCGCGCCCGACCGTCCACCCACGGCCGAGGAGGTGCGCCGGGGTCGGATCCCCGAGCACATCGCCTGCGTCATGGACGGCAACGGCCGGTGGGCCGAGCGCCGCAACCTGGAGCGGACCGAGGGCCACGCCGCCGGTGAGGCGGCCCTGTTCGACGCCCTCGAGGGGGCCCTCGAGCTCGGTGTGGGGTGGATGACCATGTACGCCTTCTCGACGGAGAACTGGCGCCGGCCCCCGTCCGAGGTCCGCTACCTGATGGGCTTCAACGAGAGTCTGCTGGTGCGTCGCCGTGACGAATTGAACGAGAAGGGCGTGCGGATCCAGTTTGCCGGCCGGCGCGACTGGCGGGTGCCCAAGCGGGTCCTGCGCCGCATGGACGAGTCGGTCGAGCTCACGGCCTCGAACCGGCGCATGACCTTGACCATGGCCTTCAATTACGGCGGACGGGCCGAGATCGTCGACGCCGTGCGGGCGTTGGTGGAGGACGGGGTGCCGGCCTCGAAGGTCGACGAGCGGGCCATCCGCCGCCGTCTGTACCATCCGGACCAGCCCGACCCCGATCTGGTCATCCGCACGTCGGGCGAGTACCGGATCTCCAATTTCCTGTTGTGGCAGATCGCCTACAGCGAACTGGTGTTCACCGACGTCCTGTGGCCGGACTTCCGCCGCGACCAGCTCTTCGCCGCCGTCCAGGAATTCCAGGCCCGGACGCGCCGCTACGGCGGCGTGACGTGAGGACCCCCACCCCCACCGGGCGGGTCCGGACCGACGGGGGCGGGATGTGGATCCGGATCACCCTGGTGCTCGGTGTCCTGGTGTACCTGGGGATGGTGGTCCTGCTCGCCGCGGGGTTCGAGCCCATCCTGCCGTTCGTGGTCGTCCCCCCGGTGGTCGCGGCGCTGATCGCCGGCGGCAACCTGCTGGGTGGACGTAGCCACGGCCGACCGTCGGGCCGCGGGGCCGCCGCGGGGACCGTGCCCCCGCCGTCGGGGTCCGACGAGGCACCGGGGTCCGAGTGAGCCGATGAGCCTCTTCCGCGATTCGGGCGTGGTGCTGCGCACCATCCGCTTGGGCGAGGCCGACCGGATCGTGACGCTCCTTACCGAGCACCACGGCAAGGTCCGGGCCGTGGCCAAGGGGGTCCGCCGGACCGGGTCGAAGTTCGGGGCCCGCCTGGAGCCCCTCAGTCACGTGGCCCTGTTGTGCTGGCAGGGCCGTGGCGACCTCGACATCGTGAACCAGGCCGAGGTCATCGACACGTTCCGGACGGTCCGCGAGGACCTGGACTCCGTGACCGCCGCCCTGTCGATGCTCGAAGTGGTCGACCAGGTGGCCCAGGAGCGTCACGCCAACCCGGAGCTCTACCGGATGACCGTCGGCGCCCTCACCGTTCTGGCCGACCGGAACGCCCCGATGGTGGTGCCGGCCTTCTACCTCAAGGTCCTGGCCCTCGAGGGCTCGGCCCCGGTGCTCGACTCCTGCGTGTCGTGCGGTGAGGACGACGACCGCCTGCTGGTGGCCTTCGACCCGGTCGAAGGCGGCGTCCTGTGCCGGACGTGCCGGCGGGGTCGGGCTCTCACGCCGGGGGCCCTGGACCTGCTGCGCCGGACGCTCGGCGGAGGCCTGGGCGGTGTCCTGTCCGAGGACCGGTCGGCGGCCACCGACGAGGTGGCACACGTGGCCACCGAGGCCATGGAGGCCCACCTGGACCGCCGGATCCGTTCGGCGCACACCGGTTCACTGGGCTGACGTGGGCGGCGGCGACCACCGGTCGGGCCCGGCCGACCCCGGGGGACCGGTCGGCGACCGGCCCTTCGGTGTCTACGTGCACGTCCCGTTCTGTCGCTCGCGCTGCGACTACTGCGCCTTCGCCACCTACACCGACCGGGACCACCTGATGGTGGAGTACGCCGCGGCATGCGTCACCGAGCTCGGCCGGGCGGTCGACGAGGAGGAGATCCCTGCGGCCACCTCGGTGTTCTTCGGTGGAGGCACACCGTCCCGGCTCCCCGCCGACCTCCTGGCCGAGGTGCTCGACGCCGTCCCCCGGGTCCGGGGGGCCGAGGTGACCGTCGAGTGCAACCCCGAGGACGCCACGGCCGACCGGTTCGCCGCCTACCGGGCGGCCGGCGTCACCCGGGTCTCCCTCGGCGTGCAGTCCACGGTCGCCCACGTGCTGGTCGGCCTGGGCCGGCGCCACACCCCCGGGGCGGTGACCGAGGCGGCGGCGGCGGCCGGCGGTGCCGGGTTCGACTCGTGGAACATGGACCTCATCATCGGGGGGGCGGGTGAGGCCGACGACGACTGGGACCGGAGCCTGGCCGACGTGCTGTCGCTGCCGGCCGTCCCGCCCCACGTCAGCGCCTACGCCCTGACCGTGGAGCCGGGGACGCCGCTCGGTCGCGATCCGGGGCGTCACCCCGACGACGACGTGCAGGCCGCCCGCTACGAGCGGACGGACGAGGTCCTCACAGCCGCCGGGTACCAGTGGGAGGAGGTGTCGAACTGGGCCCGGCCCGGTCACGAGTGCCGCCACAACCACCTCTACTGGGAGCAGGGGGACTACCGGGGGATCGGTTCCGCCGCGCACTCCCACCGGGCCGGCCACCGGTGGTGGAACGTGCGCACCCCCGACCGGTACATCGCCGAGATCGGCGCCGGGCGGACGGCCCGGGTCGGTGAGGAGCGACTGGACCCGGAGGAGCGGGCCCTCGAACGGCTCTTCCTGGCCGTCCGCACCCGTCGGGGGGTGCCGGCCGAGGCGTTGGCCACCCCGACCGGGACGGGGTCGGCGACGGCGGGGGCGACGGAGGACGGTGTCCCCGAGGACCTCGACGGCCTGGTCGAGCGGGTCGGCGACCGCATGGTCCTGACCGTGCGGGGGCGGTTGCTGGCCAACGCCGTGAGCGCCCGGCTCGTCGCCGGCCCGGTCGGCGCCTGACCGTCCCGTCGGGACGGGCCGTCGACCGGTCGTCGTGCGGCCGCGGTACTAGCGTTACGCCATGGGGAGCGGCCAGCGACGGGTGCCCGTCGACCGTACCGTCGGGACCCTCGCCGAACCCGACCTCCCGCCCGATCCGCCACTGTCTCGGTCACCGTCACCGTCACCGTCGCCGTCACCGTCGCCGTCGCCGGGGCAGCCACCGTCCGACGGCCGCGGTGACTCCCGTGGGCGTCGCCTGGTGGTGGGGATCGTGGTCGTCGGCCTGTACGTCGTCGCCGGCGTGGCGGTCTGGGGTCACGTCTGGTTCGGTGGGCACCCCACGACCGAGCTGACCTGTGGCTGCGGCGATCCGGCCCAGGCGGTGTGGTTCCTCCGGTGGTTCCCCTTCGCCGTCGCCCACGGCCACAATCCGCTGTACTCCACCTGGTTGTTCGCCCCGCGGGGGTTCAACCTGCTCGATTCGACCAGCATCCTCCTTCCGGCGGCCGTGCTCTCCCCGGTCACCGTGCTCGTCGGTCCGGTGGCCGCCCTCAACGTGGGGCTGACCCTGGCGCCGGCCGTCACCGCGTCGTGCACGTATCTGGCGTTGCGACGATGGGTGGACTGGCGTCCCGCCGCATTCGTCGGCGGCCTCCTCTTCGGGTTCAGCCCCATGGTGCTGAGCAACCTGACGGTCGCCCATCTCCACGTGGCGCTGCTGTGCTTCCCGCCCCTGATGCTCCTCCTGCTGGACGACCTGGTGGTCACCCAGCGGATGGGGTGGCGACGCGCCGGGGTCCTCCTGGCCCTGGTGGTCGTCGGCCAGTTCTTCGTGGGTACGGAGGTCCTGGTGATGTGCGGGCTGCTGGCCGCCGGAGGGGTCGTCCTCGTCGCGTGCAGCCACCGCCACCTGATCCGGCGCCACCTGCCCTACGCCGCCCGGGGTCTGGGCCTGGCCGCCGCTGCCGGGGCGGTCGTCCTGGCCTACCCGGTGTGGTTCGCCGTGGCCGGTCCCACGCACTTCACCGGGGTGTACTGGCCCGACATCGCCGAGACCGACGCCACCCTCCGTCAGATCGTCGATGCCGGCGCGTCGCACGCGGTGCAGTCCTCGAGCCACCTGGTGGGCTACTGGGGACCGGTGGGCCCGCCCTACGCCTACCTCGGCCCCCTGCTGGTGGTCGTGCTGGTCGCCGGGGCCGTCGCCCTGCGGAGGCTCCGGGTCCTCTGGTTCTGCGGAGCCATGTACGCCTGGTCGACCGTCCTGGGCCTCGGCGTGGCCGCCACGGTGCGGTCCGGGCGGATCGTCGGCGTCACGTGGCTCCCGTGGAACGCCTTCCGGGACCTCTCGTTGACCCGCAACGTCCTCCCCGTCCGGTTCGCCGGCCTGGGGTACCTGTTCGTGGCCCTGGCCCTCGGCGTGGTGCTCGACCGGGCCCACGGCCGGGCGCTCCGGTGGTGGTGTCACCGCCCGTGGGCGGCCCACCGCCCCCTGTTCCGCCGGGTGCCGTCCGTGGTGGTGGCCGTGGTCGGACTGCTGGCCGTGGCCCCGGTCGTCGCCGCGACGTCGCTCCCGTTGACCGAGCACCCGTCGTCGCTCCCGGCGTGGTTCGACCACCAGGGGAGGACGGTGGCGCCGGGGTCCACCCTGCTCGCCGTGCCCATGCCCTCGACCGGGGAGGACGAGGCGGCGCTGTGGCAGGCCCAGGTCGATCTGCGCTTCCGCCTGGTCGGCGGCTTCGGTTTCGTGCCCGCCGGGTCCGGCCTGCACCCCGACTACTCGGGGGCCGGCGCGGCCGGACAGGTGCTGGCCGACTACGCCCCCTTCTACTTCGGTCCGCTCCCGACGGGGACGCCGGGCGAGCTGCGCCTGGTCCGGTCCCTCATCGTCAGCCACGGCGTCGACACGGTGGTCGTCGTGGACCAGTTGGCGTCGTCGGCATCGGCGGCCGGGTTCCTCACCGCCGTGCTCGGGCGCCCGCCACGGTGGGAGAACGGAGCGTGGGTCTGGTACGACGTGTCGACCGTGCGGTCGGCGTCGCCGCTGCCGCTGCCCGGGGGGGCGCTGGGCGACTGCGTGGCTGCGGCCGGTCCGGAGGCGTCGCCGCTCACCGTCCCGGACTGCGTCCTGGCCGCATCGGGCGTCCCGACGTGAACGCCGCGGTCGGGGCACGGGACGGGGCCCGACGGGTGGTGGCCCATCCGCTGGTCCTCCTGGCCTGCGTGGCCGTGGTGTTCCTCGGGTTGGGGCTGCGCCAGGCCTGGCTCGACGCACCGACCCAGGACGAGCCGGTCTATCTCACGGCGGGCGTCACCTCCCTGGTCTTCCACGACCTGCGCCTCAACCCCGAGCATCCGCCGCTGGCCAAGGCCCTCGCCGCCCTGCCCGTCCTGCTGGCCCGTCCCATCGTGCCTCGGGGCCCGGCCTGGGAGGCCGGGGACGAGTACACCTACCCGGCGACGTTCGTGGCCGCCCAGCACGGTGCCGACGCCCTCCGCCGGGAGATGTTCCTGGCCCGGATCGTCCCCCTCCTGGAGGCGGTGGCGGTCGGGTTCGTGCTGTACGCCCTGGCGTCGCGCCTGTTCGGCCGGGTCGCCGGCCTGGTCGCCGGGCTGCTGTGGCTGGTCGATCCGGTCACCCTGGGGCTCGGGCACCTCGACGGCATCGACCTGCCCTTCACCCTGGCCACCGTCCTGGTCTCGTGGGCCCTCCTCGTCGCCCTCCGCCGCCCGGGTCGCCGCGAGCTCGTCGTCCTCGGCGCGGCCTGTGCCGGGGCCGTCCTGGTGAAGGACACCGGGTTCATCGTGGCCGTCACGGCCGCCCTGGCCCTGGGCGTGGCCGGCTGGCGGCGTGACCGCTGGCGGGGCACGGCCCGGGTGGTCCCGGTGGCCCTGGTGGCCTGGCTCCTCGTCTGGGCCTGCTACCTGGCGATCGCCCCGGCGTCGTCATGGCACGCCGGGATCCTGCCCGCGCCGTACGTCCGGGGCCTCCACGTACTGGTGTCGGTGGACACGGCGCCGGGCCCGGCCTACATCCTCGGGATCCACTGGCTCGGACGCCGGTGGTGGTTCTGGCCGGCCAGTCTCCTGGTCAAGGTGCCCCTCCTCACCCTGGCCGTGCTGCTCGCCGGCCCACTGGCCCTGCGGAGGGCGGACCGACGGTCCCGCCGGGAGGCCCTCGCCGTGGCCGTGCTCCCGGCCACGGCCGTCGCCGTGTTCACCGTGTGGGTCCCCCGGGACCTCGGCGTCCGCTACCTGCTGCCCGTCCTGGCCCTGTGGATCGTGGTGGCCTCCGCCGTGGTGCTGGTCCCGGCCCGGAGGACCATCGCCGCGGCTCTGGCTGTCGTCGTCCTGGCGGCCGCGGTGGTCACGGCACTGTCGGTCCCCGATTCGTTGTCGTGGGTGGACCCGGTCGTGGGGCACCCGTACCAGGTGGCCTCGGACGCCAACGTCGACTGGGGCCAGGACTATTACCGCCTCCAGGCCTGGTCGGCGGGGCGGGACGCCTGGGTGGAGTACGACGGCCCCATCGGCGTGGACTCCGCCCCCATCCCGGGGACCCGGGCGCTGCCGGTGACCCGTCCGGACGGGGTCACCGGGTGGGTGGCCATCTCGGCGACCGCGCTCACCACGTCCTACTACCGGTCGGCCTGGGCCTATCTGCGGGCGTACTGCCCCGTGGGCACGGTGGGCCGGTCGATCGTGGTCTACCGGTTCGCCTCCCCTCCCCGGGCCGGGATCGGCCCCGACCGTCCGGCGGCGCCGTGCGCCGGAGCGTCCTACAGCCGGCAGGTGGCTCCACTGACGCCGCCGGCGCAGCGGTGACCCGGGCGCCAACCGGTACGATGCGTCACCATGCCTGACGAGGACGACACCACCGACGCGCCGGACCGCCCGTCCGACCTGATGGAGAAGGTGGTGAGCCTGTGCAAGCGTCGCGGGTTCATCTTCCAGTCGGCGGAGATCTACGGCGGGTTCCGGTCGACCTACGACTACGGACCGCTCGGGGTCAACGTGCTGCGCAACGTGAAGAACGCCTGGTGGGAAGCGATGGTCCAGCGCCGGGACGACGTCGTCGGCCTCGACGCGGCCATCCTGTCCCCCCCGGCCGTCTGGCAGGCCTCGGGTCACCTGGCCAACTTCACCGACCCGCTGGTGGACTGCCGGAAGTGCCACCAGCGGTGGCGCGAGGACAAGATCGGCGGTGTCTGCCCGGCCTGCGGCTCCACCGAGTTCACCGAGGCCCGGGCCTTCAACCTCATGTTCAAGACCCACGCCGGCCCGCTCGAGGACGACGGGGCGGTGGCCTACCTGCGCCCGGAGACGGCCCAGGGCATGTTCATCAACTTCCTCAACGTCCTCCAGACCACCCGGAAGAAGCCTCCGTTCGGCATCGCCCAGGTGGGCAAGTCCTTCCGCAACGAGATCACGCCCCAGAATTTCGTCTTCCGGACCCGGGAGTTCGAGCAGATGGAGATGGAGTTCTTCGTCCCGCCCGAGGACAGCCCGGCCTGGTTCGAGTACTGGCTGGCCGAGCGGTTCCGCTGGTACACCGGCCTCGGGATCCCCGAGGACCGCCTGCGCCTGCGTCACCACGACCCCGACGAGCTCTCGCACTACTCAGCCGGTACGGCCGATGTGGAGTTCGCCTTCCCCTGGGGTTGGGACGAGCTGGAGGGCATCGCCAACCGCACCGACTTCGACCTGAAGGCCCACGCCGCGGCGTCGGGGGAGAAGCTGGAGTACTTCGACCCGACCACCAACGAGCGCTACACCCCCCACGTCATCGAGCCGGCGGCCGGAGCCACCCGGACGATGATGGCCTTCCTGCTCTCGGCCTACAGCGAGGACGAGGTGGGCGGGGAGGCCCGTACGGTGCTGCGGCTCCACCCCCGGCTGGCCCCGTACCAGGTCGCCGTCCTCCCGTTGTCGAAGAAGGAGACCCTGGAGCCGCTGGCCCGCAGCGTGCTGGCCTCCCTGCAGCCCCACTTCATGTGCGACTACGACGTGACCCAGTCCATCGGCAAGCGGTACCGCCGGCAAGACGAGGTGGGGACCCCCTGGTGCGTCACCGTGGATTTCGACTCCCTGGAGGACCACGCCGTCACGGTGCGGGACCGGGACACCACCGAGCAGGTCCGGGTCCCCGTCGCCGACGTGGCGGCCGAGCTCCGCCGCCGGTACGAGGAGGCCTGAGTCCCACGGCCGGCCGGCGCCCTTCCCGGGCCCGGTGGACGGGGAGGATAGAGTGGCTGGCCCGCGTCACCGTGCCGTTCGACGCGGGTGACCCGTCCAACCAGGAGATTCGTCCCGATGCCGTTCGTCTTCGATTTCGACCACACGCACCGCCGGCCCCCGATGGAGATGAAGGACCTCCTCGGTGGCAAGGGCGCCAACCTGGCAGAGATGACGTCGGTACTGCGCCTCCCGGTCCCCCCGGGCTTCACCATCTCCACCGACGCCTGTCGGGCCTACATGGACGGTGGCTGGCCCGAGGAGCTCACGGCCCAGGTGGCCCGGGCCCGGGCCCGGCTGGAGCGGGCCATGGGCAAGCGCATCGGCGACGCCGACGACCCCCTCCTGGTGTCGGTGCGGTCGGGGGCCAAGTTCTCCATGCCGGGCATGATGGACACGGTCCTCAACCTGGGCCTGAACGACTGGTCGGTGGTGGGACTGGCCCGCCAGACCGGGGACGAGCGGTTCGCCTACGACTCCTACCGCCGCTTCGTCGCCATGTACGGGCGCATCGTGCTCGACGTCCCCGGGGAGGAGTTCGACGCCCTCTTGGAGGCGGCCAAGGAGCTGGCCGGGACCACGTCGGACGCCGGCGTCCCCGTCCAGCTGCTGCAGTACCTGGTGGACGCCTACCAGCAGATCGTCGAGCGGCACACCGGACGGCCCTTCCCCCAGGACCCCGACGACCAGCTGCGCGGGGCCATCGAGGCGGTCTTCGCCTCGTGGAACGGACCCCGGGCCATCGCCTACCGCAACCAGGAGCGGATCGCCCACGACCTGGGCACGGCCGTCAACGTCCAGGCCATGGTGTTCGGCAACCGGGACGACAATTCGGGCACGGGCGTGGGCTTCACCCGCGACCCGGCCACCGGGGAGAAGGGTGCCTACGGCGACTTCCTGGTGAACGCCCAGGGTGAGGACGTGGTGGCCGGCATCCGCAACACGGAGTCGCTGGCCGACCTGCAGAAGAAGTTCCCGAGGATCCACACCGAGCTCCTGGCCATCTTCGCCCGGCTCGAGGGCCACTACCGGGACATGTGCGACACCGAGTTCACCATCGAGCAGGGCAAGTTGTGGATGCTCCAGACCCGGGTGGGCAAGCGTACGGGCCGGGCGGCCCTGAAGATGGCCGTCGACATGGTGGCCGAGCCCCGTCTGAAGGTGTCGAAGGAGGAGGCGGTCGGCCGGATCACGGCGGATCACCTCGATCAGGTGCTCCACCCCCAGTTCACCGGCTCCGGCTACGAGGTCCTGGTGAAGGGCCTCGGCGCCTCGCCCGGCGCGGCCGTCGGCCGCGTCTACCTGACCGCCGACGACGCCCAGGCGGCGGCCGAGCGCGGGGAGAAGGTCGTCCTGGTCCGCAGCGAGACGTCGCCTGAGGACGTCCACGGGATGCTGGCCGCCGAGGGGATCCTGACCGCCCGGGGCGGCCTGGTGAGCCACGCCGCCGTGGTCGCCCGCGGCTGGGGGAAGCCCGCGGTGGTCGGCGCCGAGTCCGTGTCCATCGGCGACTCCTCGTTCAGCGTCGGCACGACGGTCGTCCACCAGGGCGACTGGATCTCCGTCGACGGCACCACCGGCAAGGTCATGCTGGGCCAGATCCCGGTGTCCCGGGGTGAGACCCCGCCGGAGTTCGGGACCATCCTGTCGTGGGCGGACGCCATCCGGGGCGACGCGCTCGCCATCCGGGCCAACGCCGACAACGGACCCGACGCCACCAACGCCCGTCACCACGGCGCCCAGGGCATCGGACTGTGCCGCACCGAGCACATGTTCCTGGCCGACGACCGGCTACCCATCGTGCGTCGGATGATCCTGGCCTCCACCCCGGAGGAGGAGACCTCGGCCCTCGAGGAGCTCCGCCGGGTCCAGCGGGTGGACTTCGCCGAGATCCTCGAGGCCATGGACGGCCTGCCCGTGACCATCCGTCTCCTCGACCCGCCCCTGCACGAGTTCCTGCCGTCCACCGAGGAGCTGTCGATCAAGGAGGCCACGGTCGGGCTCACCGACGAGGAGCAGCGGCTGTTCGAGGCGGCCAAGAGCTGGCACGAGTTCAACCCCATGCTGGGCACCCGCGGCGTGCGCCTCGGCGTCCTCCGGCCCGGCCTCTACGCCATGCAGGTGCGGGCGTTGATGGAGGCGGCCCTCGACCGGGTCGACGCCGGCGGCCACCCGGTGGTCGAGATCATGATCCCCCTCACGGTGTCCCGGGAGGAGATGGCCCTGGCCCGCTCGTGGGTGGAGGCGGCGGTGGAGTCCACCGTGGCCCACAGCGCCGAGCGGGACGGCAGGACGGCCACGAAGGGCGGCCGTGCCGCCTCGGCCCGGCGGAACGCCGCCACCCGGGACGTCATCGCTGCCGGGGGCCTCGACGTCACCATCGGCACCATGGTCGAGACGCCCCGGGCCGCGCTGCGGGCCGGGGAGATCGCCGAGGTGGCGGACTTCTTCTCCTTCGGCACCAACGACCTGACGCAGATGACGTTCGGATTCAGCCGGGACGACGTCGAAGGCCGGATGATGTCGGCGTACCTCGAGCTGGGACTGCTCAAGCGGAACCCCTTCGAGGTCGTCGACCCCGACGGCGTGGGCGAACTGGTCCGCCTGGGGGTCGAACGGGGTCGGGCCACCCGTCCCGAGCTCAAGATCGGGGTGTGCGGCGAGCACGGTGGCGATCCGGAGTCGATCGCCACCTTCGCCGCCGCCGGCCTGGACTACGTGAGCTGCTCCCCGTTCCGGGTGCCCATCGCCCGACTGGCCGCGGCCCAGGCCGTGCTGGCCGGCCTGGCCCGCCGCGGTCCGACCCGCGTTGCGACGAAGAAGGCCCCGGCCCGCAAGTCGGCCACCACGGCTGCGAAGGCCCTGGCCCGCAAGGCGGCCACCACGGCTGCGAAGGCCCCGGCCCGCAAGTCGGCCACCACGGCTGCGAAGGCCCCGGCCCGCAAGTCGGCCACCACGGCTGCGAAGGCCCCCAGGGCCCGCTCCGGCCGCTGACCCGGGGCGGGACCACCCGGGGCGGCCGGGCCTGACCGGAGCGGATCGGCGGGCCGGTGCTTCGCGGTACCGTCGTCCCAATGGGAATTCCCGACGAGGATGTCGCCAGGGTGCGGGCCGCCGCGGACATCGTGGCCATCATCGGCGAGCACACGGCGCTGAAGCGGGTCGGCCGGCGGTGGTCCGGGCTGTGCCCGTTCCACGCCGAGAAGACGGCGTCGTTCAGCGTCAACGCCGAGGAGGGCTTCTACTACTGCTTCGGATGCCAGGCCAAAGGGGACGTCATCACCTTCGTCCGGGAGATCGAGCACCTCGACTTCGTCGACGCCGTCCGGTGGCTGGCCGACAGGTCCGGGATCACCATCCACGAGGACGCCGAGTCCGGTCGGGACAGCCAACGGCGGAAGGTCTTCCTCGACGTGATGGAGCAGGCCACCGAGTGGTACCACCAGCGCCTGCTGAACGGACCCGACGCCGGGCAGGCCCGGGACTACCTCCGCTCCCGGGGCTACGGGGGCTCCGTCGTCCGCCGGTTCCGCATGGGGTGGGCCCCCGACGGCTGGGACACCCTGTGCCAGGCACTGGGCCTGTCGGAGGACCTGGCGGTGGGCTCGGGTCTGGGGTTCGTCAACCGGCGGGGCAAGCTCCAGGACTCCTTCCGGGCCCGGGTCCTGTTCCCGATCTGTGACCCTTCGGGCCACCCGGTGGCCCTCGGCGGGCGGATCCTGCCCGGGAGCGAGGACCCGGCCAAGTACAAGAATTCGCAGGAAACGCCCATCTACGCCAAGCGGAAGGTGCTCTACGCCCTCAACTGGGCCAAGCCCGAAGTGATCAAGGCCAACGAGGTCGTGGTGTGCGAGGGGTACACCGACGTGATCGGGTTCTTCGAGGCGGGCGTGGAACGAGCGGTGGCCACCTGCGGCACGGCCCTGGCCGAGGACCACTTCCGACTCCTGCGGAACTTCGCCACCCGCATCGTGCTGGCCTTCGACGCCGACGGTGCCGGGCAGGCCGCGGCCAGCCGGTTCTACGAGTGGGAGAGCCAGTACGAGGTGGACGTGGCCGTGGCATCCCTGCCGGCCGGGAGCGACCCGGCCGACCTGGCCAGGAGCGATCCCGGCGCCCTGCGCACCGCCGTGGCCGAGGCCAAGCCCTTCCTGCAGTTCCGGGTGGAACGGGTGCTGGCCGCTGCCGATCTGTCGACGCCCGAGGGACGGGCCCGGGCGGCCGACGCCGCCCTCCACGCCGTGGCCGAGCACCCGGACAACTTCGTCCGGGATCCCTACCTGATGCAGATCGCCACCCGATGCCAGCTCGACCCGGCGCCGCTACGCGAGCGCATGGCCCAGATCCTCCGGGAGGGCCCGAAGGAGGTGACGGGCCCGGACGCCCGGCGTCCCCGGCCCCGGGACACCCCGGCCTCCGAGGAGCCCTGGGTGCGCGAGCCGGAGGACGACTGGGAGGGAGGGGCCGACGGCGCGGCCGGCGCCGGTCCGGGTGGACGACCCGTCGGGTCACGCGGGAACGGCACGCGGCCCGGGACCGGCCCGGGACCGTCCGCGGGTACGTCCCGTCCGGGTCTGGAGGCACTCCGGCTGGCCATCCACCGACCCGAGACCGTGGCTCACCGTCTCGAGGCGGAGCTGTTCGTCGACGATGTCCAGCGCCGGGCCTTCGAGGCCCTCGTCACCTCCGACGACCTGCACCAGGCCATCGACAACGCCACCCCCGACGTGGCCGAGCTGCTCCTCCTCCAAGCCGTGGAGGAGCCGCACGGCGACCCCGATGACACGTTCTCCCAGCTGGTGAGGGTGGCGTCGCGTCGAGCCCTCGCTGATCTGGCCCGGGACGCCCGTGCGTCGCCGGAGGCGGCCGCCCAGGCCGGGACGTCGGTGGTGTGGCTCCGCCAGGCGGTCAGCCAACTCGATGCGGAGGGCCCCTCGTCCGAAGCAGTGGATCGGTTGGTAGCGTGGCTGGTGGAGCGGGAACGCAGTGGCTCTGGGGGAGGAACGTGACGACAGCAGACGGACTGGCGCTTCCGGGCCCGATAGTGTCGCGGATCTCGGACAGCGGCGACCGCGTGACGCTCGAGGGGTTCGACGCCCTCTTGGAGCTCGGGCGCCTGCAGGGCTCGCTCACCCAGGACGATCTGATGACCGTCCTGCGGACGGTCGAGCTCAGTCACGAGCTGATCACCGACGTGGTCGACCGGATCCGGGCAGCCGGGGTCGTGTTCGTCGACGACGCCGGCGAGGCCACGTCGGACAGTCCGGCGGTCGGTACCGGCGGATCGCCGGGACCGGCGTCGGGGGTGGCCACGGTCACAGAACTACCGGTGGACGACACCGGTCCCGGCGGAGACCTCCCGGGCCCCGGCACGGTGGAGGTCGCGATCGAGGACAGTGACGGCGGCGACGACGACGACGGCGACGGGATCGAGGACGGTGACGGGGACGACGAGGAGCTCGAGGTCCTGGTCCTGGACGACGGGGCCGCAGCGACGGCCGACGGCGGCGACGGCCCGGAGGCGACCGGTCCCGAAACGGGCACACCCACCCCCGGGGAACCCCGACCGACGGTGTCCGCCCCGGTCGGCCGTTCCGGTACGGCCGGTGGCGGGGCCCGGGCCGGTCGGGGAGCAACGTCCCGGGCCCGCCCGGCCGAGGCCCGCCGGGCCCGGTCGTCGTCGGCGTCCACGGCGGCCGACAACGTCTACACGGGGTCCGACCGCTTCGACGGGGCGGCGGCCGACCCGGTGCACACGTACCTGAAGGAGATCGGGAAGGTCAAGCTCCTCGATGCGGCGCTCGAGGTCGAGCTGGCGGAACGGATCCTGCAGGGCAACGAGGCGGCCCTGCGCCTGGTGGGGGACGACATCGGGGAGACCGCCCGGTCCGCCCGCGAGCGGTCGGCCGACCGCGTCCTGGTCCGTCGGGGGCTCCAGGCCAAGGAGGCGCTGATCGAGGCCAACCTCCGGCTCGTCGTCTCGATCGCCAAGCGCTACCGGAACCGGGGCCTGGCCTTCCTCGACCTCATCCAGGAGGGGAACCTCGGGTTGATGCGGGCCGTGGAGAAGTTCGACCACACCAAGGGGTTCAAGTTCTCCACCTACGCCACCTGGTGGATCCGTCAGGCCATCACCCGGGCCATCGCCGACCAGGCCCGGACCATCCGGATCCCCGTGCACATGGTCGAGACGATCAATAAGGTGGTGTGGGCGCAGCGCCAGCTCCTCCAGGAGCTCGGCCGGGAGCCCACGCCGGACGAGGTGGCGGCCCGGGTCGACTTCACCGTGGAGCGGGTACGGGAGATCCAGCGCATCAACCAGGACACCGTCTCGCTCGAACAGCCGATGGGGGACGAGGACGATTTCAGCCTGTCCGACCTGATCGAGGACCGCGGGGCCGTGGTCCCCGATGACGCCGCGGCCCGGATCATGCTGGACGAGGCCGTACGCGAGGCTCTGGCCCATCTGTCGCCCCGCGAGCAGGACGTCGTGCGTCTGCGATTCGGACTGGACGACGGCAAGATCCGCACCCTCGAGGAGGTGGGCAAGGCGTTCGGGGTGACCCGCGAGCGCATCCGCCAGATCGAGGCGAAGACACTGGCCAAGCTGCGCCGCCCCGGATCGGCCCTGCTCCTGCGCGACTACCTCGACGAGGTGTGAGCGGGCACCGACGCCGACCGACGACGGTGTCAGTGCCGGTGGCCGTTGAGGGTGCTGGCCAGGTCCAGCGCCAGGGCGTCGGCCGCCTCGTCGCCGTCCCGCCATCCCAAGCGGATGCCGATGGCGTCGCGGGCCCGCTCTACGCCGAGGTTGGCCACGGCCCGGGCCTTGTCCCCGACCGCTCCGGCGGCCCCGGCGACCGGGGCGGAACGACCGGCACGACCGGCCAGCCGGAGGATCTGGGCATACCGCTCACGGCCGGCCCTCGTCCCGAGGACGTATCCGACGCCGAAGGCGATGACGGTACCCGTGCGCAGTTTCACGGCCACCATTGTGCCCGGGGCGGTCTCCCGCCGCATCTCCGACCTGACACCGGGCCGTCCGGAGGCACGGCGATGATCCCGGGAGTGCCGTGAACGGCTACAGTCCACTGTCGCGTCTTACCGGAATCTCGGCTGGGGCGGAACATTCCGGGGTAGCTCAATCGGCAGAGCGGGTGACTGTTAATCACTAGGTTGGGGGTTCGAGTCCCTCCCCCGGAGCCAGTACGATCCGGAGGATGGCGCGCCACAAGTCGTTCCGTTCGCAGCTCTACCGGGCGGCCCGTGACCTGGGCAACGTCCAGGCGGCCTCGCGGGGACCGGGTTCCTATGCCCGCCGGGTGGCCCGTCGCAAGGTGTACCGCTCCACCAACGGCCTGACCCGCAAGGTCCTGCGGGGGTTCGGTCTCTGAGGGTCCCGGGGCGGACACCCCGGGACGTGGCGCTCAGACGGACGCGGACGGACTCGAGCCGGCGGCCAGGCGGTCGGCGAACAGGTAGTCCTGGTGGGGACCGGTGGAGGGATCGGTGTACCACTTGGTCACCGTGTCCCCGTGACCGGCGTCGGCGAAGTACACCTGGACGGTCGTCCCCACCACCAGGGCGTCGGGGCTGGAGCCCCGGGTGATCTGGTCACCGGAGAAGAAGGACTGCTGCCAGCCGGTCGTGGCGTTCCATGCCCACTCGGCGACGGAGTTCCCGTGGCCGGCGTCGGCGAAGTACACCTGGGCGCCGCCCCCCGTCCCCACCGCCGAGGGACTCGAGCCCGGGGTGAGCGTGTCGCCGTAGAAGGGTGTCTCCTGCCAGCCCGAGGACCCCGCCGCGGACCATTGGGACACGCGGTCGCCCTGGGTGGCGTCGGCGAAGTACACCTGGGCCGAGGAGCCCACGGTCACCGCGGAGGGGCTCGTTCCGAGGGACACGGCGTCGCCGTCGAGGTACGTCTGCTGCCAGCCGGACGAGTTGCTCCATGACCACTGGGTGACCGAGTCGCCGTGCCCGGCGTCGGCGAAGAACACCTGGGCCGAGGTCCCCACGGCCACGGCGCTGGGACCGGAGCCCGCGGCGAGCTGGTCGCCGTGGAGGAACGTCTGGTGCCACCCGGCGGTGGCGCTCCACGACCACTGGGTGACGGTGTTGCCATGGCCGGCGTCGGCGAAGAACACCTGGGCCGAGGTCCCGACGGCCACGGCGCTGGGGCTGCTGTCGGCGGTGACGGCGTCGCCGCCCAGGAAGGTCTGCTGCCATCCCGAGGTGGTCGTCCACGACCAGGAGGAGAGGGTGTCCCCCCGGTCGGCGTCGACGAAGAACACCTGGGGCGCGCCGTCGACGACCACGGCACTGGGACTGGAGCCGGTCGCCACGGCGTCGCCGCCCAGGAAGGTCTGCTGCCACCCCGCGGTGGCGCTCCAGGACCAGTAGGCGAGGGTGTCCCCCCGGTCGGCGTCGACGAAGAACGCCTGGACCGGCGCGGGGGCCACCGTGACGGTCTCGTCCGCCGTCACGGGGGCACCGGTGGCGTAGTGGTTCGACGTGGTCACCGTGTAGGTCTCCGTCGATCGGGTGGTGTTCGGGGGGAACGTGATCGTGTAGGGACCGGTCGTCGTGTCCGACACCCCGGACGACGGGGTCACCGACAGGGAGAACCCGGTGCTCTGGGGGGCGTAGACCAGGTACGACACGGCGCCGCCCCCGGCCGCCAGTTGCTGGGAGGAGACCAGCAGGGAGGGATCGACCGGCAGCGTCACAATCAGCTGCACGGAGGACCTGGAGCCGTCGGCGTTGGTCGCCGTCACCGTGTACCCGTAGGTCCCACCGGGGATGAGACCGCCGTCCCTGGTACCGGCCTGGCCGTCGGTCCCGAGATCGGTGAAGCTCGTGGCGGTGATCGACGGAGTGGTGTACGTGGCGGCACCGGCCTGGCGGGTCAGGGTGTAGCTGGTGGCCGCGGCCGAGGGGTTCCAGCTGAGGGCGACCGAGGTGGGACCCGAGCCCACGACGGCCAGGCCGGTCGGGGTGGCCGGAAACGTCCCGTAGGCCGTCAACGCCTCCTGGGCGTAGGTGATGCGGGCCGACTGGTCGCACTCCGAGCACCCTTCGAAATCGGTCTCGAAGGTGATGGTGGCGTCGGAGACGTCGGTGGTCTGCTGGAGGGCCGAGAGCCCGTAGTACGGGAAGGTCGTGAGCTCGTACCAGACGAAGGCCAGTTGGAGGCCCAGGGTGCCCGACGAGGCGTTCTGCGTGGAGGCGTACCACAGGACGTTGTCGTCGGCGTCGGTGTCCCACCGGCCGCCCACGGACCACTGGGCGATCCCCCGGCCCGGCCCACCGACCTGGACGGCCCCGGGGTCCATCCCCGACTCCTGGTCGAGGTTGCCGACGATCCCCGCGGCCTGGACCTCGGACAGCCCCTGGCCGATGAAGTAGTCGAAGGCCACCTGGTTGGGTACGGGGGCGGCCGCGGCCGTCCGGGTGCCCGCACCCTGGACGGCCAACGAGACGAGCGAGGAGGCCAGGACGGCCACGACCACCAGCACGGCCGCCCGGGCACGCCACGGGCCGGTCCGGCTCACGAGTACCAGCCGGCCACGTCGACCACCACGTTCACCGTCCCCGAATTGTTGTAGAGACTGACGGTGCCGGAGGGCGACACGGCCGCCACCACCAGGTTGGCCTCGGTCTCCCCGGGTACGGGGTTGAGGTCGGAGACCGGTGGGGGTGTCCCCGACGGGAACACCGTCAGGTAGGTGGGGGCGTCGGGTTGGACGGCCGCCACGTCCAGTACCACGGCCGTGGCGTCACCGGGCACCCCGGCCAGACCGGTGACGTCGATCGTCCGGGTGGCCGTGGGCCCGATGGCCGTGCCGACGCCGTCCGTCCCGTCGCACTGGGCCGCCGTGCCGGTCAGACCGCTCGGGTCGCCCGGCCGGGTGTCGCAGATCCGCACGGGGGGCGCGTCGGGCGTGTACCGGGCGCCGGTGCCGCCGGCCGCCGAGTACCAGCCCGATACGTCGACCACCACGTTGGTGGCCCGGTTGGCCACGAGGGAGACCTGGCCGAGGGTCGAGACCGGTACGACGACCCGGTTGGGCACCGTCTCCCCGGTGGCGTAGTTCAGGTTGGACGCCGTCGGGACCGACCCACCGGCGGGGTAGGCGGTCAGATAGCCGGCCCCACCCGGCCCCACCACCGTCACGTTGAGGACCACGGCGGACACCCCGGCCGCCGGCACGCCCCCGACCCCGGCCACCGTGACGGTCGACGGCGAGCCCGGGGACAACGGGGACCCGACGTCACCGGGTCCGTCGCACTGCGCCGCGCCGCCGGTGAGGCCGCTCGGGTTGCCGGGCCGGGTGTCGCAGATCCGGGCCGGCACGGCGAGGGGGTCGTAGAGGCCCGCACCCGAGCGGTCGGCCGGGGTGAAGAAGCCCTCGAGGTCGACCGCCACGTCGACGGACGTGTTGGACACGATCGAGATCCGTCCCGACGTCCCGATGGCCGCCTCGACCAGGTCGGGGACGGTCCGGCCGGCCGGCACGTTGAGGTTCGATGCCGTCGGCGGCCCGTCGCCCGCCGGGTACACCGAGAGGTAGCCGGGGCCGGTGGCGCCGATGGCCGTGACGTTGAGCGTGGCCGCCGTGGCGCCGGCCGGTACCCCGAATTGGCCGGCCACCGTGACCACCAGGGGCACGCCGGGGGACAGGCGCATCCCGGCGCCCCCCGCCCCGTCACACTGGGCCGCCGCGCCGGACAGGCCCGACGGGTCGCCCGAGCGGGTGTCGCAGATCCGTACGGGAGCGAGCGGTGTGTACGGGCCGGGTGCCTCCACGGAGATGGTCACGGTCCCCGAGGCGGTCACGCCGTCGGCGTCGGTCACGCCGACGACCACGCTCAGGGTGCCGGCCGCCGTCGGGGTACCGGCGACCACGCCGGTCGACGGGGTCAGACCGAGACCCGCCGGGAGGACCCCTGACACGATCGACCAGGTGTACGGGGCGATGCCGCCGCTCACGGCGAGGGCTTCGGCGTAGGCGGTTCCCACGGTCGCCGACGGGAGGTCGGTACTGGCCACCGACGGGAGCTTCAGGCCCAGGATGACCCCGCCGTCCTGCGGTGGGGAACTGAACTGCCCGACGGCGTAGCAGTCGAGGACCGAGGGACAGGTGGCGCCGGTGAGGTCGTCCACCTCGGACGGGAGGGCCTGGACGGCCCACGTCGACCCGCCGTCGTTGGTCGCCACGGCGGATGCGGTGCCCCCGTCCGTGCCCCCGTTCCCCACCGCGGTGCAGCGGGACGTGGAGGAGCAGGCGATCCCGGCGAGCGAGCTCACGCCATCCGGGAGGGTCTGCGGGGCCCAGCCGGCACCACCGTCCGTCGAGGACAGGGCCACGCCCGCGTCCGTGCCGTCCCCGGCGTCGTAGCTGTACCCGACCGCCGTGCAGTCGGACACCGACGGGCAGGCGACGCCCCCGAGCCCGGTGACCCCGGTCGGGACGGAGGCGTCCGACCAGGTCCCCCCGCCGTCGGAGGTGGTGACGGCCAGCCCCGCGCCACCACCGTCGCCGACCGCCGTGCAGGCCGACACCGACGGGCAGGCCACGCCGTCGAGCTCGTTCACGCCGGCCGGGGCGGCCTGGGCGTTCCAGGTGACCCCGTCGGTCGTGGCCAGGATGAGCCCACCGACACCCACGGCGGTGCAGTCGGTGGTGCCGGCGCAGGCCACGGCGCCGAGGGCGTCGACCCCCGACGGGATCGACGCCGAGGACCAGGTGACGCCGCCGTTCGTCGACAGCAGGATGGCGCCGTAGCCCACGGCGTAGCAGTCGGCGACCGACGGACAGGCGACGCCGTCGAGGGCGTCGACGCCGGCGGGGATGGTCTTGTCGGTCCAGGTGGTGCCCCCGTCGGTGGTGGCCGCGATGAACCCGTTCCCCACGTCGTCACCGCCGACGGCCACGCAGTCCACCGTCGTGGGACACGAGACGGCCTGGGGGAGCGTGCCCGACGGATACTGGGCGCTGACCTGCCATTCGGGGCCCCCGGCGGCCCCCGCCGCCGTCTGACCGACGAGCGGTGCCACCACGACGGCGCCGACGACGAGGGACAGGGAGGCGACCGCCGTGATCCAGGAGTGCTTCACCATGTTCGCTTCCCTCGGTGGGCCGGGGCCCGGACGGCCGGGCGCCGGCCGTCGTGCGTGCGCAGGTACGTGCCGGTGCCCACGAGGCTACCGGCCGGAGGCCCGGAATTGGCGTCTTCCCGGGGTGGTCTCCTGCCCCGACCCCGGCGCGACCTGTACCCTTCCCGGGCAGAGCCACCCGGGGTAGTAGCTCAGTGGTCAGAGCAGGGGACTCATAATCCCTCGGTCGCAGGTTCGATCCCTGCCTACCCCACCGAATCCCCGTGGCGGGCCAGCCGCGACGCGGCGGTCCGCCCCCCGCCAGGGACGGCGCTGCGCTCAGCGGAGGTCGGCCACCGCCCCGGCCACGGTGGCCGCCAGGACGACGGAGCCGAGGATCCGGCGGAAGGGGTTCACGCCGCGCACGATCTCGTCGCCGGCCCAGACGACGAGGGCGGCCACCTCGAGCACCCGCAGGACCGTCCCGACGGTGCCGGCCGGCTGGGTCAGCCGCAGGAGGACGGCCAGGGCGACGAACACCCACAGCGGGATGTTGGGAAACTGGGCCACGGTGATGGCCCCCGTGGTGCGGTCGACGAACAGCCACCGGAGGACCCGACGGGTCCGTCCCGAACCGTCGGTCGCCGGTGGTCCGCCCTGGTCGTCCGGTGCCATCGCCCTACCAGGATGCCCGCTCGGCCCGTCCGGCGCCCGTCCGGCGGTAGCCTTCGCAGCGGATCGACGAGCACGGAGGCACGAGCCGGATGAACATCGAGCAGTTCTACAGCGCCGACGAACGGCGGCGCCGTTCCCGCGAGGTCGAGCTGGGGAGCGACTGGTTCGACGCCGCGGGCAACCGGTACGAGCTCAGCTGGGTCGAGGACACCGGGGAGCTCTACATCATGCTGGAGCGCGTCCCCGAGGCCGGGTCGTGGACACCGTTCGGTGACGTCGAGGTGGACCACCTGTCCGTCGACGAGGTCGTGGTGTCGGTGATCGGCTACCTGGAGTCCCTAGCCGAGGTGGAGGGGGTGCTGGCGGGCTGGCAGGAGGAGATGGCCAAACCCGACGCCATCAGCTGGGTCGCCGAACGCCTCCGCCGGCACGGTATCCCGGCCACCGCACCGGCCTGACCCCGGGCCGCCACCGGTCGGGCGGGTGACGCCGGCCGGTGCTCACGATCCCGGTGCCGGGAGGTCGAGCATGGTGGCCAGCAGCTGGGTGGCCAGGTTGTTCGTCTCGAAGTCCGAGTCGATCGGCAGGATGTCCGAGTCCATGAGCAGCCCGGCCAGGCGGGCCAGGATCACGGCGAAACGGAACCCGGCGAACACCTCGTAGTAGTGGACGTCGACCAGGTCCCGACCGAGGAGCTCCCGGTAGCGGTCGATGGTGGCCTCCCGGCCGGGGAACCCGGCCGGCCGCTCGAGCGAGATGCCCTCGGTGAACTGGCGGTCGAAGTACAGCCACCAGCCGAGGTCCATCTCCGGTGCGCCCAGGCAGGTCATCTCCCAGTCGAGGACGGCGACACAGCGGAAGTCGTCGAAGATCATGTTGCCCAGCCGGCTGTCGCCCCACAGCAGGGCCCGGGGGCCGGCCTCCTCGGGCCGGTTGGCCTCGAGCCAGGCCAGGGTCTCGGCCACCACCGGATTGGGCCGGCCCTCGGTGGCCCAGGCCAGGAAGTCCACGTAGTAGGAGAGCTCCTGCTCGATGCCGGTGGTCCCGCGGGCGGGCCGGTCGAGGAAGTCGAGGCCGAGGGCCTGCCAGTCCGTCCGGTGGACGGCGGCCATGGCCTCGATGCCGCTCCACCACAGGCGCTCCTGGTCCTCCGGCGCGGCGTCGGCCAGCCAGCCGCCGGCGGCGAAGGGGGGATTGTCGGCGGGGACGACACCGTCGACCCGGTCCATGATCACGAACGGCGCCCCCAACAACGAGACGTCCTCCTCGATGCCCAGCACCCCGGGCAGTGGCGCCTCGGCGTGGTCGGCCAGCGCCCGCATGACCCGGGCCTGGCCCACGAAGTCGGGGTCGAGGAAGACCGTGTGGCCCGTCGGGGCGATGCGGGCCACCAGCAGCCGGTCGCGGACCGGACCGTCGGGACCGTCCCAGTCGGCGGCGAACAGGACGGTCTCGCTCGAGAACCCGTTGGTCGGCGGTGCCTCGAGGCCGGTGACCGTCACACCGGCGGCGCCGGGGACGTGGGCCTCGAGCCATCCGGCCAGGGTGTCGGAGGTCTCGGTGGGGTCGCGGTGGGTGGTCTCGGGCATCCCAGCAGTATGGCCCGCCGCCGCCCGACGCTGTAGGGTCCGGTCCGATCCGTAGCCGGGGAAGGTGACCGGGGCGACACGTGTGGAGCCCCCGCCCTCTGCGGCGGGAGGTGGCGCGGTGTGCGCCCACACCGAATGGAGCGTGGACCGATGAGATTCTCCTATGCCGAGTCGATGATCGACCCGGCGTACTACCTGCCCCTGGCCCGGGCCGTGGAGGAGGCCGGCTACGACGGGATGGTGGTCCCCGACAGCCTCTGCTACCCCGAGGTCTCCGACTCGACGTACCCGTTCAATCCCGACGGGAGCCGCGAGTTCCTCGACGACAAGCCCTTCCTCGAGCCCTTCTCGCTGATACCGGCCATGGGGGCGGTGACCGAGCGGATCCGGTTCACCACCTTCGTCCTCAAGCTGCCCATGCGCCACCCGCTGCTGGTGGCCAAGCAGGCCACGTCGGTGGCCGTCCTCACCGGCAACCGGCTGTCACTGGGGGTGGGGACCAGCCCGTGGCCCGAGGACTACGAACTGGTCGACGTGCCCTGGAAGGGCCGGGGCCGGCGCATGGACGAGGCGGTGGACATCGTCCGGGGGCTCTCGGCCGGCGGGTACTTCGAGTACCACGGCGAGGTCTACGACCTCCGGTCGGTCAAGATCACCCCGGTCCCGACCATCCCCATCCCCATCCTGGTGGGCGGGCATGCCGATGCGGCCCTGCGCCGGGCGGCCCGCTGTGACGGGTGGCTGCACGGCGGCGGCGATCCGGCCGACCTGCCGGGGCTGCTCCGGCGGCTGGGGGAGATCCGCCGGGAGGAGGGCAGCGAGGACAAGCCCTTCGAGGTGCACGTCATCTCGATCGACGCCTTCAGCGTCGACGGCGTCCGACGCCTGGAGGACCAGGGGGTGACCGACGTCATCGTCGGGTTCCGCTGGCCCTACGTGGTGGGGCCGGACACCGAGCCCCTGCAGGGGAAGATCGACAATCTGCGTCGGTTCGCCGACGACGTGATCGGAAAGGTGCAGGCATGACGACGGCACGGGACCTGGGGAAGGCGTCGATGGCCGCGGTGGAGGCGCACGACCGCGAGGCGTGGTTGGCCCTGTTCGACGAGGACTCGTCGGTGGAGGACCCCATCGGCCCGTCCATGTTCGACCCCGAGGGGAAGGGCCACCGCGGGCTCGAGGCCATCGCCGCCTTCTACGACAACGTCATCGCGGCCAACGAGTCGATCCACTTCACCATCGCCGACTCGTTCCTGTGCGGTGACGAAGTGGCCAATGTCGGGATCATCCGCATCACCTTCCCCGGGGGGTCGGCGGTCGAGGTCGACGGCGTCTACACCTACCGTCGGTCGCCGACCGGGAAGATCGCCGCACTGCGGGCCTACTGGGAGGCCGACGCCATCCGGACGGTGGAGCCCGGGGAGTAGGCGGCCCGACCGACCCGGTGGTGCCCGGCGGCGGGGCCGGTCACCAACCGGTGAAGCCGTACTGGGCGTGGGACCCCATCACGGCGTTCTCGAACATGCCGTAGCCCACCTGGCCGTCCGAGGTGAACCGGGCGGCGTACTCGGTGAGGCCCCACGAGGAGTAGGAGGGGTCGGGCGGGTCGATGTGCTGCCCCTCGACGACCAGGTCGCCCTGGTACATGCCGTGGCGCCAATCGGGCTCGAACCCGTAGCCGGTGCCGAGGAGGAGCGGGAAGGCCAGCTGCGGCTCGACGGTGAGCTCGGCGGTCTTCTTGCCCCGGGGGCCGTAGTAGCTGAGGGTGGCGCCGGTCACGGTCCGGGTACCGGGGGCGAACTGCAGCTCGTGCTCGGGCCGGCCCAGCCATTCGGGCTCCCGACCGGAACCGACCGGGAAGATCCGGTGGGCGTCCTGCATGACCCGCTCCCCGTCGGGACGCTCCTGGATGATGGTGATGACGGCGTGGTCCTCGAAGCGCACCGGAGCGTAGATCCAGAAGAACCCACCGGCCACGTCGGTGGCCCGGATGCCCGGAGGCTCCTCCTCGCCCACCGGCCGGATGCCCCAGGAGCGGTCGCGGGAGCCCCACCAGCGGTCGGGGGTGAGGGTGATCTCGTCGTCGCCGGTCCTCAGCGTGCCGGTCCACGAGCCCGTCTGGGCGAAGCGGGTGGAGTCGAAGGTGACCCGGCCGAATTGGCGGTCGAAATGGCGCGCCTCGAGGATGGCCTCGGAGAAGCCGTCGTAGACGGCGTCGAGCTCGATGCCCCAGTCGTTGGGCTCGACCACCACCCGCACCCTGCGCAGTCCCTCGATCACCTCGACCCGGATGGGGCCGATGGCCGTGTCCATGCGGTCGGCCCCGAGGGTCTTCGACGACCGGACCACCCGGTGGTCGGATCCCTTCATGACCGAGACGAAGGCATCGGCCACCCCCAGGTTGGGGTACTGGCCCAGGCCGATCACGGCGAAGAGCTCGTCGTCCGTCCCGTGGACCCCGGCCGCCCCGTGGATGTTGAAGTAGTACCGGTCGTAGAAGTTGCGGTCCGAGGTGCCCACGTGGCGCATCGGCTCGGAGATCTGGTGGACCGGGTAGTCGTCGAGCGGGGAGAGCGGGGAGAGCATGGTCACTCCTTGGGGTGCGGCGGGCGCACCGGGTGCGGCCGGCCCGTCGTGCTGCGGTCGGTCGTCCCCGGCGTGGACCGGGCGCGTCGGATGGTGCGGCGACCTTACCGTCCGGGCCGGCGGGCCGGGCGGTCGAGGCCGGCCGGGGAGGCACCGGGGCGCCCGGGGGGCGCCCGGGGCCGTTCCGGGGGTACGATCGGTCCCGTCGGCCGGGTTGTCCGGCCGTGCCCCCAGCGGGCACCAGCAGCAGTCCGGGGGAGAACCGGATCCGTCCCAGGGAGGGCCCGTGAAGTCGTACGACCGTTTGTACATCGGGGGAGAGTGGGTCGCACCGTCCTCCTCGTCCGTGATCGATGTGTTCTCACCCGCCACCGAGGAGCTCGTGGGCCGGGTGCCCGAGGCCCAGGTGGCCGACATCGACCGGGCCGTCGCCGCCGCACGTGACGCCTTCGACAACGGCCCCTGGCCCCGCATGACCCCGGCCGAGCGCGGGGCGGTCCTGGCCAAGGTGGCCGAGGCCATCCGCAACGACATGCAGGGCATCGCCGAGCTGATCACGAACGAGATGGGCTCGCCGGTCTCGTGGGGTCTGATGGCCCAGGTCCTGGCCCCGACGATGATCCTCGACTACTACGCCGGACTCGGCTCGACCTTCGCCTTCGACACGGTCAAGGACGGCCTGCTCGGCCCGGTCCTGGTGGCCAAGGAGCCGGTGGGCGTGGTGGCGGCCATCACGCCGTGGAACGTCCCGCTCTTCCTCGCCGTGGCCAAGCTGTCCCCGGCCCTGCTGTCGGGCAGCACGGTCGTGTTCAAGCCGGCCCCCGAGACCCCGCTGGACGCCAACCTGCTGGCCGAGCTCCTGGAGGACGCCGGGCTGCCCAAGGGCGTCCTGAGCGTCGTCCCGGCCGGTCGCGAGGTGGGCGAGCACCTGGTCAACCACCCCGGCGTCGACAAGGTCTCGTTCACCGGCTCCTCGGTGGCCGGCCGGAAGATCGGTGCGGCCTGCGGCGCCAACCTCAAGCGGGTCAGCCTCGAGCTCGGCGGCAAGTCGGCGGCCATCCTGCTGGGCGACGTGGACCTGGCCGAGGCCCTCCCGCTGGTGATGCCCAACGCCATCATGAACAACGGCGAGGCCTGCATCTCGTTGACCCGGATCCTCGCCCCCCGCGACCGGTACACCGAGATCACCGAGGCGCTGGTCGAGGCGGTGCGGGCCCTCACGGTGGGTGACCCCCTGGACGCGGCGACCGAGGTCGGCCCGCTCGTGGCCGAGCGGCAGCGCGACCGGGTGGAGGGCTACATCCGCATCGGCCAGGAGGAGGGCGCCAAGGTGGCCATCGGCGGCGGGCGCCCCGAGGGCATCGACAAGGGCTGGTTCGTGGAGCCGACGGTCTTCGTGGACGTCGACAACTCCATGCGCATCGCCCAGGAGGAGATCTTCGGACCCGTCCTGTCGGTCATCCCCTTCGACGACGAGGCCGATGCCGTGCGGATCGCCAACGACTCGGAGTACGGGCTGTGCGGTGGCGTCTTCACCGGGGACACCGAGCGAGGCATCTCGGTGGCCCGCCAGATCCGCACCGGCACCTACATGGTCAACAGCGGGATCCCCATCGACTTCTCCTCGCCGTTCGGGGGCTACAAGGCCTCGGGCGTCGGCCGGGAGTTCGGCGAGGACGGTCTCGAGCTCTTCCTCGAGAAGAAGACCATCAACCTGCCGGCCGGGTACGTCGCACCGGCCTGACCCGGTGACGGCCCGGCCCCGGCCCGGCGTCACCACCTGAGGGCCCCGGACCGGGTTCGGGCACCGTAGGCCGGGCTCCGTCCCGGTTGGGCCGATGCGCCGCGTCCGGTGGCCGGGGCGGTGGCCAGGGGGCACCGGTTGACCCGACCGGCGCCGGCGGGAGCCGGCCCGCTCGTGGCCGTCCGACCGCCGCGGGGGATGCCGCGGGGGATGCCGCGCGGCGGGTCCGGTCTGAAAGAATGTGCGTCCGGTACCGCCGGGTCACCGGACGGATCCGGTGCCCGAGGCCGCCCCCAAGGAACCCTGCCAGATGACAGCCGCTGCCGATGCAGCCCCCGAGCAGACAGCCGTCGAGGACCGGCCGGCCTCCCCGGCGCGGGGACGCCCCATCCAGTTCGGGTTCATCCCCAGCCTCGACGGGCTCCGGGCCCTGGCCGTCCTCGGCGTCATGCTCTACCACGGGGGTGCCCCGATCCTCGG
>Ga0302279_10000122_pt1 | contig 106985 bp, 88 predicted proteins | sample III_Bog_N3_3_FD_194541 | JGI IMG/M metagenome (GOLD analysis project Ga0302279, IMG submission 194541) | Peat permafrost microbial communities from Stordalen Mire near Abisko, Sweden - III_Bog_N3_3 | ecosystem: Environmental > Terrestrial > Soil > Wetlands > Peat | place: Sweden: Abisko...
CCTCGACCGCACGCGCGAGCGCGCCGCCCGCGGGGCCGACGAGGGTGAACGCGCCCGCGCGGAGGCCGCGCTCGGCGCCGCGGACGAGGGCGAGCGCGAGCGCCGGCTCGCGGTCGGCCGCGTGGTAGAGCGCGCCGTGCGCCTTCACGTAGCCGAGGCGCACCCCGAGCGCGTCCGCGCACCACGCGATCGCGCCCACCTGCTCGGCCACGCTGTCCTCGAGGGCCTCGGGCGTCACGTCCAGGGCGCGCCGGCCGAACCCCTCGCGGTCGGCAAACGACGGGTGCGCCCCCGCCTTCGTGCCGTACCGGTGGCAGAGTCCAATCGCACGGCCCATCGAGGCGGCGTCCCCGGCGTGACCGCCGCACGCGATGCTCACGAGCCCGGCGACTTCGAAGAGCTCATCGGGCTCATCGGGGTATTCCCCCGCGTCGATGTTGAGTAGAAGGGCGCCCACCACCGCCACTGTAATGCCGGCGCATGCCGCGCGGCAGCGTCTTTCCGGGGAGTCGTCATGCGTGCTCGTCGCTGGTCCGTTTCTTCGTTCGTGCTCCTCTCGATCCTGGCGTGCGGTGCGTCGAAGACCTCGGACGTCGGCTTCGACATGGACGCCTCGGCCGACGCGGGCGGCGGGCAGGACGTTGGCCCGACGGACGGCGCGGGCCCCGGCCAGCTCTCGGACGCGGTCATGGGCTCGGACGCGTTCGGCAGCTGCGCGACCGGGATGTTCGCGGCCAAGGGCCTCCCCGCCGCGATGCTCTTCGTGCTCGACGCGAGCGGCACGATGGCGAGCGGCAACAAGTACGCGAACGCGCAGCAGGCCATCGTCGCGGCGATGGACGAGACCGCGTTCGACAGCATGGACCTGGGCCTCCTTCTCTACCCGCAGGTCGCGACCACGCCCGCGATGTGCCCCCTCCTCTCGGCGCTCGGCGTGCAGGTGAACTGCTCGGTCTCCGGGCTACCGCAGGTCCCGCTCGCGCTGGCCGGCACGGCCCAGTCGAGCAGCTCGAGCGGCGTCCGCCACGACATCTACGCGGCGCTCGTCGCGAGCACGCCCACCGCGGGCCCCGGCAACGGCAACCCTTCGTACGACGCGCTCACCAACGCCATCAGCACGCTCCAGGGCTTCAACCTGCCCATGCCCTCCAGGCGCATGCTCTTCTACATCACCGACGGAGGCGCCTCCTGCACGTCGCAAGACACGCCGCAGCGCCCCAACTACACCGACGGCAACGGCTGCCCGGACTGGGAAGACCCGGACAACATCGTCACGCTCCTCAAGACGGCCCACGCGGACGCGTCCACGCCCGTGAACAGCCTCATCGTCGGCGTGCAGGGCGCCGACACCACCGCGGCCCCGGGCGATCCGACCAACCCCCCGTACAGCGTGCGCCGCGCGCTGAGCGCGTACGCGCTCGCCGGCTCGCCCGAGACCGTGCCCACGGGCTGCGACGGCAGCTACACGCAGTCCGGCACCGACCCCGCGGTCCCCTGCCACTTCGATCTCTCGACGACGCCGAGCTTCACGACGGCCCTCACCACGGCCATCGACCAGATCCGCAGCAAGCTCCTCGGCTGCACCTTCGCGCTCCCGTCCACCGACGCCGGGACGATCGACCCGAACAAGGTCAACGTCGACTACAGCGTCGGCGGGATGACGGTCGACCTGAAGAAGCGGGCGAGCGCGAGCGACACGTGTCTCACCGGCAGCGGATGCTGGGACTACACGAGCGGCGGCCAGGTCGAGCTCATCGGCGCGGCGTGCACCGCCGTCGAGAGCTCGTCCAGCGCGACGGTCGACATCGTCGTGGGCTGCACGACCATCACGCAGTAGATCCGGCGGCCGCCCGGGTCTCCCGCTCTATTGGATCGGCCCGGGCACGTTGACCTGCACGACCTCCCCATTGCCGAGCTGGCCGTAGCTGTTCGACCCCCAGCAGGACAGGCCTCCGTCGGTGAGGAGCGCGCAGGTCGACGCGTACCCTGCCGCGACTGCGGTGGCGCCGACGAGCGGCACGGCAAGGGGCGTAAAGTGATCGTACGGCGGGCCTGCGCCGAGCTGACCGTACGCGTTCGCCCCCCAGCATTCGACCCCGCCGTCCCCGGCGAGCAGCGCGCACGTCTGCGACAAGCTCGCCGTCACCTGAACGACGCCTGCGGCGAGGCCGATGACGGGGGCCGGCTGCATGGTGTTCGTTTGCGAGCCGATTCCCAGCTGCCCGGACGCGTTGTCGCCCCAGCAATCGAGGCCGCCGTCCCCCAGCACGGCGCATGTCTCCTGGGAACCAGCAGCAAGATACGTGACGCCCGAGAGCCCCGGGACCATCACGGGGTCGAACGAGGCCGTCCCGCCGTCGACCGACCTGCCGAGCTGCCCGTCGTCATCGTCGCCCCAGCAAGCGACTGCCCCGCCGGCCAACAGCGCGCAGGCATGCGCGGAGCCGCAGGCAACCTTCGTGGCGCTCGTCAGCCCGACCACGGGGACAGGGACACTCGAGGTCACGTTCGTGCCATTGCCTAGAGCGCCGTCGCTGTTCTCCCCCCAGCATTCAACGGTGCCGCCCTGGAGAACCGCGCAGCTGAACTCGCTCCCTGCAGCGAGGTCGACGGCGTTGGCAATCCCGGCGACCGTCACCGGCGTGAGCTGGCTCGTGGGGGTCGTGCCGTTTCCAGGCTGGCCGTCCAAGCCGTACCCCCAGCATTGGACGGAGCCGCCCGCCAGAAGCGCGCACGTATGCGCGGAACCGACGACGACCTTGGTGGCTGGCCCTGCGAGGTTGGCGACCGGAACGGGAGTGCTCGACGAGCCGGACACGGCGCCCGTTCCGAGCTGGCCGTTGCTGTTCAAGCCCCAGCACTCGACTCCGCCGTCGCTCGTGATCGCGCACGCGTGCTGGCCCAGGCCCCCGGCGATGGCCGTCGCACCCGCGACGCCAGGAACGGGAGCTGGCGAGCCATACTGCGATGGGAAGCCATCGGCGAGCTGGCCGAATCCGTCCGAGCCCCAGCACTCGAGCCCAGCGGGCGAGAGAGCGCAGCCGTGCTGGTTGCCCACCGCCAGCGCCGTCGCCCCGGTCAGGTTCGACACGGGCGTGGGGGTCGACTGGACGACCACCAAGCCCGCGCCGCCGTTGCCGAGCGTGCCGAACAACCCAAAGCCCCAGCAGTCGACGGACCCGCCCGGAAGGATCGCGCATGTAAACGCGTCGCCACAGGCAACCGCCGTGGCGTCCACGCCGAGCATGACTGGCGTCTCGTCTATGGTGCTCGCCGCGACGCCGAGTTCGCCGTTGCCGTTGGCTCCCCAGCACTCGAGCTTGCCGGCCACGATCGCGCACGTATGCTCATTCCCCGCCGACACTGCGGTGGCGCCGGTCGCAACGGCGGCGACCGCGACCGGCCGGGTCGAGCTCGTCGTAGTACCATTGCCCAGCTGGCCGTTGCCGTTGAGACCCCAGCACACGATCGAGCCGGTACCGAGCACCGCGCACGTGTGACCGCTGCCGGCGGCGATCGCCACCGCGTTGACGAGCGGCGCGCTGCCACCATCGGGCCCGCTCACGCTGATCGCGGAGGATACCGGGACTGGACTGTTTGCCTGCGTGCCCGAGACCAGGCTCGTGTCGCCGACGTCTCCGTTCGCGTTGTCGCCCCAGCACGCGACGTTGCCCGCGACGAGCAGCGCGCACGTGTGGTTGCCGCCGCCGGCAATGGCCTTCACCGTCATGCTTCCAACGACCCCCAGGGGAACCGTCTGCGCGTTGGGGACCGCGCTGCCGATGCCGAGCTGCCCGTCGCTCCCGTAGCCCCAGCAGTAAACGGCCCCCGACACCAGCGCGCAGGCGTGGAACGCCCCCATGGTGATGGCGCTGACTCCGCTCAGGTTGCTGACCGCCACGGGGGTGCTCGAGTTGATGGTCGTACCGTTGCCAAGCTCGCCGTGGCCATTGTCACCCCAGCAAGCCACGGAGCCCTGCGAGAGGAGCGCGCACGTCGACGCTGTACCGGTGGCAACCTGGGTGACCGTGTCGCAGAAGACCGAGATGGCGGACGGCTGGTTCGGCGGCATGGTGACCGTGCACAGCTCGGGAGTCGGCATCGGCTGGGAGGCAACCGTCACCGAGTAGGCAGTCCCGCTCGGGAGCGCCGGAAAGCTGAACGAAACGGGGCCGGAGGCCGAACCGTTCACCTGGACGATGATACCGTTCGCCTCGAGAACGACCGTGTCGTTTGCGGCGAGCCCGGTGACGGTCCCACCGAGGATGAACGACCCATCGAGGGCGTCGAGGCCGGCCCCCGTGTCGAGCGAGGCGGAGTCCGCGAGCGTGGCGTCCATCGCCGCCCCGTCTCCGGCGCCGTCCCCACCAGCGTCGGCGTCACCCATATTTCCAGTGGCGTCGGCGTCGCCCGCGTCCGCCGTCGCATCGGCGTCGTCTCGAGGCCCGTCGGTCCGCGCGTCCGCGGGGGCGCCATCGGCCGCGTCCGTCGCGTCGGGCGGCGGAGCTTGCGAGTCGGCGGCTCCCGAGTCGACGGTGCCATCGGGGGCCGCATCTCCGCCGGACGCCTCCGAGAAGGAAGCTCCGCTACAGGCCACGACGAGGCCAGCCGCCATGCACGCGACGAAACCACCAAGCCAATGCAGACGACCATCCATGCGAACAAAGCCTCTTCGAGCACCCAAAGCGCCCGGCCAGTCTAGCTCAGCTTTGGTCTCCTCGTACGGTCACCCGGGGTAGCGCAGGAGGAAGCGCGTCTTGCCCAGCCGCGCGACGACGCCGAGCAACCCCGACGAGGACGCCATCGCGTCGAGGATGGCGAGCGCCCCCGGCCGCGTGAGCTCGGTGGGGGCGAGGCGCAGCGTCTTGGCGACCTGAACGATGACCTCCATCGCCTTCTCCTCGCCCAGCGAGGGCGCGAGGAGCGACAGGACGTCGGCCAGGGGGATTCGGCCCGCCGGCGGCTCGCGGATGCTCGTGGGCGCCGCCACCCCGTCGTCGTCTTCGCGACGGCTCGACGGCGGCACCGAAGCGCCCGTGTCGAAGCGCGCGCGCGCGAACCTGGCCACGACGCCGACGAGGCCCGGCGTCGTCGCGAGCGACTCGAACACCGCGCTCACCTCCTCCGGCGTGTACGCGTCTGCCGCAGCGATGCCGAGGCTCCGGATCGCCTGCTCCCAGACGGCGAGGCTCTTCTCTTCCCCCAGCGTCGGCGCCAGGAGCCCGAGAATCGTCGCCTTCTGAATCTGTGCCCGGGCTGGAGACTGCACGACGCTCCGTGAGGCTGAAGTGGGTCAGTCGCGCGGAAACGCCAGCACCACGCTGGTCGTGTTGTGGAATCCGCTCATGTCCCCCGCATCCATCGCGATCTCGCCGTACGTCTCGAATCCAGCAAGGGGAACGTCCCCCAGCTCCTCGGCCATGCCGCGCACGGCCCGGGCGAAGTCCTTCTCCAGGATGAGGTTCCTGCAGATGCAATCGAACACGAGCGCGCCCGCGATGGGCCGGCCCGAGAGGTGCTTCTTGGCGCGCCGCGCGGCCTCCCTCGCGCTCGCGACCTGAGCCTCGGGGACGCTCTCGGTGATCCGGATGACGGTCCCCTCGGGAATGCCGCACGCGAAGCTGATGGCGCCGTTCGCGTCCCGGGAGAGCGGCGCGCGCACCTTGTACTCGGCGCCGTTGGCGAGCCCGGCCTCGTAGCGCAGGAGGTAGCCGCCCTCGGCCGCGGGCGCGAGCTTGTCCACGTCGATGCCGTGCTTGGCCGCAGCGACCTTCGTGCGCTCGCGCCAGACGTCCCAGGCGGGCCGGCCGTCGATCTCGGAGACCACGTTGCCGCTCGCCTTCGTCACGCGGATCGGATCCGAGAGCGGAGTGTGGCCGTGGCTGACGCCGATGCCGAGCGGAGACTTCGAGAAGATCTGCGCGAAGACGAGCGCGTTCTCCTCGGCGCGGTTGCCGAGGGCAACGAAGGTGCTCTTCATGTGAAGGTCGTCTCCCGCGGCGCCTCCGGCGAGAGGGTCATTTCCCCCGAGCAACCCCGCGAGGAGGAGCGTGACCTCCTCCCCGTTGCCGGCGAGGGGATCGAGCAGCAGGATGCCGGTGCGATGCGGGTACCCGGAGACCGTCCGCGGGAGGCCTTCGGTGGCGGCCTTCAGGGCACGCTCGGGGTTCGCCTTGAGATCGCCGCCGAGGGCCGCGTACACCTTGAAGTCCCCCGCCGCAGCGAACACGGCGACGCTGTTCTTCGCGTCCCCTCGCTCCGTGAACTCACCCGCGGTCGACGCTCCGAGCACGGTGGCCGTCGGGAACGCGAGGCTGAGGGCCCGCGTGACCTCGCCGAGCGGCTGCGTCGTCGACGCAAAGGCCACCACGAGAACCGGCGGGACCCCGAGCTTGCCGCCTATCTCGGCGGCGATCGCCTTCACGGCATCGGCGGCCGCTCCAGAAGCCATGCCTGTCGCAATCTGATTGGTCATCGGAACCCTCGGAGGAGAGCCGAAAAGCGTATCGAACGCCTTCGGCCACCTCAAGCCGCACCCCACGTATCACGCGCGTATCGCGCATCGGAGAGCTCAGCACACCGTGGCCCGTAGGCGGTGAGGTGTGCCTTCGAATGACGGTCTTCCGAGCAGCCTCGCGGGTTTATGCCCGTCATCCACCTGCACGACAGGCGGCTCCGTGGATCGCGCCGTACCATGAAGGAATGGCTCACAGGCTGTCCTCCCTCGCGTTTTGCCTCGCCGTCGTCGGCCTCTTGCCCGCATGCGCGGCGAGCTCCGCCGCGACAGGGCCAGGCCCTAGGGTAGCGTCGAGCACGGCGCCAAGCGCCGGGTCACCCGACCCTTCCTCGTCGGGCTCGACCAACAAGGTGGGCGGTCTCAACCCCATCACCTTCCCCCTCGAAGCCTGCCCTCATGCGGGCGGTGGGCCGACCGTGGTGGCGCTCTTCGATCGCGCGTGCGACGGGGGCGACATGAACGGGTGCCACGAGGCCTTCGTCCGTTACGCGTGCGGGGAGGGCGTGGCTCGCGACATGCGGAAGGCCAGCGAGCGGGCAGACCGCGCCTGCACGCGCGGCTTCGCGGCGGCGTGCGGAAACGCCGGCATCAGCCTCCTCTCGCTTCCCGACGCGACCTCTGCTGAGCTCGCGCGCGGCGTGGCCGCCCTCAAGAAGGGCTGCGACGCCAACGAGGTGCCCGCCTGCAACAACCTCGCGACCGCGATGATGCAGGGCGTCGGCATGGCGCGTGATGAAGCGGCGGCCGCCGCGGTCTTCGCGAAGCTCTGCGACGCCAACAACGCCCCGTCCTGCGGGAACCTCGGCTACCTGCGGATGACGGGGGTCGGCATCGCCAAGGACGTTGCGCTCGGCATGGCCCTCGCGAAGAAGGGCTGCGACGCGGGCGACGCGAACTCGTGCAACATGGTCGGATTCGGATACCTGAACGCCACCAACGCGGACGCAGGGGACGCCGTCCTCGCGTCGACGTTCTTCCAGCGCGCGTGCAACGCAGGCCTCGCCGCCGCGTGCGACAACCTCGGCCAGCTCTACGCGGACGGCAAGGGCGTGGACGGAGACATGCGCAAGGCCGAGGGGCTCTTCCGCCGCGCCTGCGACGGAGGAAACGCCGCCGCGTGCACGCATCTGGCGCTGGTCCTCACCCAGAAAGACGCGCCGGCCGCGGCCGCGCCCTCGTGGCACTACGAGCCCGCCGCAACCAAGTACTGATCGGCGAGAACCTCGCCGGCGAGCTCAGCGGCGTCTACCGCCGGCGCCGCGGGCGTTCGGATTGGCGGCGGGCGCGCCCTGGTCCTGTCCGGGGTAGCTGGGCAAGAACAGGTCGATGAGGAAGACGAGGTCCGTTCGCGGCTGGACGTCGGGCGGCCTGCCGTTCGCGCCGAAGGCGAGACGCCACGGCACGGTGACCCGACGCTGCGACCCGGCGCGCATGCCGATGAGCGCGCGGTCGAACCCGCAGATCATCTTCGTGCTCCCGATGATGACCTCGATGGGCGCCCCGTCGTGGCGGGTATCGTGGACGACGGTGCCGTCCGGCAACCGTGCGACGTAGTGAACGCGCACGGTCTCGCCGTCGCCAACCACCTTGCCGGTCCCCGCAAGGACCTCCTCGATGCGCAGCGCAGCGTCGTCGTGCGACCCCTCTGCGCACTTCTCTCCTTCGAGCCAGGGGTCGTCGGTGCGACCGTCGCTCACGTGGGTCGCGCGGGGAAAGGGAGCCGACGCGCACGAGAGCACGAGCGACAGGACCGCAAACGTCAGCGCGCGATGCCTCCCGGCCTTCGCCGGGACGCCCTGACCTTCCCATCCGGACCGACACTTCATCGTTCGGGGCTTACTACGATGGTCGTGCGGGACCTAACTTCGGCGCCCGTTCAGCGAAGCGAGCGCAGCGCGGCCTCCACCGCCGGCAAGAACAGGCTCTCCGGGTAGCGCGCGCGAAACTGCGCGGCACGCGCGCGAGCCGATTCGCCGTCGCCGGCGAGCGCGAGCGCCTTGACGGCCAGAGCCTCTCGCTCTTCGCTCAGCATCCCCCTAGGAAACTGCGCGGCGTGCCTGTCCACGGCAGCGAGCGCGTGGTCGGCCTCGCCGTGCGCCAGCGAGGTGCGGGCGACGTCGAGGAGCTTGCTCTCGGCGGCGAGCTGCTGCCCGGAGTCGGCCGGAGCCGGCGCCGAGCGCGCCTGCGGAGCGGTCGCGGCCGGGAGCGATTCCACGGGGATGGCCAGAGGCGCGGGCGCTGCCGCGGATGGCGCAGTCGAGGCGGCGCTCGTGACCACACGGTCGACGTACACGACGCGATCCGGCCCCGGGCCGCGCAGCATGCTGCCGAGGAGGCCGCCCACGACGAGCGCGGCAGGAACCGCGAGCCAGGGTCCTGCCTGCCACGGGCTCCACGGTGCCGCGACGGTCGGCGGCGCGGACGCCGCCCCGGGCTGCCCACCGCCGCCGCCGCGTCCCCCGCCGGGGCCAGGCAGCGCCGTGATGCGACCCTCGACCGCTTCGAGCACGCGCGCCCGGACGTCGCCCGGCACCTCGGTGAGCGGAGCTGCGGCGCGCAGCGCGGCGAGGAGGTCCGCGTCGATCGGTTCGGGCTCGTGGCTCATCGCTCTCTCCTTTGGGTACGGCGCGCTGCCGCGGTGAACTGCTCGCGCGCCGCACGTAGACGCGAGTACGCGGTCCCCTCCGGGATGCCGAGGGCCACGGAGATCTCGGGCACGCTGTGTCCGTCGAGATCGTGCAGGACGAGGACGGCTCGCTTGTCGAGATCGAGCGTGTCGAGCGCGGCGGCGACGAGGGCGTTCGTGTCGCGAGCCTCGCCTGCGTCGCTCGAGGGAGCGGCCACGGCGTGCTGCGCGACGTCGTCGCCCCCTCCGAGCTCTTCGTGGCGAGCCTGGGCGCGGCTTCTGTGCTCGGCCGCGACCCGCACGACGAACGCGAAGAGCCACGGTCGCGCCGGCCGCGTGGGGTCGAAGTCGGCGAGCCGCTGAAACACCCGAAAGAACACCTCGTTGGCAAGATCCTCCCGGTCCCGGTCCGGTACGCCCAGACGGCGGAGCGAGCAGAAGACGTAGGAAAGCTCACGGTCGAAGAGCCCGCGGAAGAACGCGAGCGCGTCTACGCCGCCCGGGCCGGCCGAGCCGCCCGGTACGCGCTGGCGCACCGCTTCCGTGTCCACAGAGGGAGCTTGGGAGGACGACTTCGAATCCATTTCCTAAAAGTGCAGGCCTGCGCCGAATCCGACGGACGCGGCCAGCGGCGGCAGGGTGAAGACAGTCTGTCCATCGATCTGGACCGAGTGGCGGGTCAATGTGGCGAGCCCGTCGACGTGTGCGACATAGAAGACCGGGCCCCGGAGCGGCAGCTCGACCCCGACACGCGCGCCGGCGGCCGCGTACGGGGCGCTGCCCGTATGGGGGGACTGGAGATCGGAGCCAGACTCGTGAAACGTCCCGAGCGAGAACAAGGCGCACGCCTCGAGCGAGCTGGCGAGCGTCACGTCGGCGTGCACGCAGGGTGCGACGGAGCCGAGGAGCACGTACGTGTCGATGCGCCCGTTCGAGGTGGGGTTGCCGGCGGCAGGCAGGTCGCCGCGGCCCTCCAGCTCGAGAGACAGCATCCGGTAACGGGCGCCCAGGTTGGCGCTCATCCCGAACGCGGCCGTCGGCGCGACGCCGAGCGACACGATCGGAGCCACGGAGCCCTCGAGCGACACGCGACCCGGCGCGTGCCTGCGGGGCTCCGGGCGCGCGGGCGGTGGACGATCCTTGGCGGGCGCGGGCGGCGGCGGTGGCGCCGAGCGCTCTGGCGGGGTAGCAACCGGCGGAGGCAACGGCTCGCTCGTGGTGGGCGGGGGTACGGTCTCGATGTCGAAGTCGTCGACCGCGATGCTTATCGCCAGGGCGACGGCTCGCACCACGTCACCGCAGTCCTCGCTCGTCGCATCGATGGCCCGCTGCCCGCGGACAAGGCCGTGGCTGTCGACGATCTCGACGCGCGCATGAAAACCCCGTGCGCGCGCCTTCGTGATCTCCACGACCACCGTGACGGCTGCCCAGGGGAAGAACAGATCGTAACCGAGGCGCGCCGCAACGGAGCGACGCAGCTCCGGCTCCTCGGGGCAACGCTCGGCGCCGTGGCCCCGCGAGTAGGTGAGCTTCGCCGACGGCGTCGCCCGGGCAGGTGAAGCCAGAGCGAGCGTGAGGCACGCCATCGCGCTCGTTCGAAGCCACCTTCGTGCTCCAGGATGCGCCATGACTCCCATCGACGCCGCTCGCCACCGCCCCCCCAGCACCTAGCAGAGTAGGTTGCGAACTCCGAGGCGGAAAGGAGCATACGTGGCGTAGGCCAAGGCCGGGCGCGTTCACCGCGGCAGGACGCGTATCTCGACGGTGAGCGTCGACGAGGCCCAGTACTCGATCGAATAGAAGGCGCTTGCGTCGCTGAGGAGAAGCAGGGCCTCGTGATCCTGCGCAGTGCCGGGATCGTCGGCGGGCCAGAGCGTCGACGTCGCTCCTCCCGCGAGCGGGACACCGTGAAGCGCGCTCGCCGACGATCCGCCCGCGTCGCTCCAGTAGGCGCTCGAGCCATCCGTCACGATCCCCGCCGGGGCCGCGATGCCGGAGGCGAGGGTGACCGGGGCGCCGCCCGCTGTCGCCGCGCTCTCGATGGACCAGCTCCCCTGGTTGGAGGCCCAGGTCAGCCTCCCGTCCGCGACGGCGAGGTTCGTGCTCTTGAACGGCGCGACGGAGCCCGAGACGGTCGAGAGCGCCCCCCCGGTCTTGGCGACGCTGCGAATCCCATACTGGTCGTGCCAGAACACGCGCACGTCGTCGATGGCGACAGCGTCCGGCGCCGTCAGCACGCTTGCGAGCGCGGTGACGGTTCCACTCGACTTGGACAGAGCGCGGATGGTGCCATCTCCGTACATCCCCACCATGCCATCGTCGTTGCTCGCGGGGTTGCCCGCCACGACACTTCCCCCCTCGGCCCAGTAGACGTTGTCGGCGTCGACGGCGATCCCGCCGGGGTGAGTCTGCCCGCTCGCGATGACGACGGCCGCCCCGCCGCCCTTCGGAGCGCGCAGCACAGCCCCACCAGCCCCGGCGCCTTCGGCCGTCCAGTAGACGTTCGTGGCGTCGACGGCGATGCCGCTCGTGTAGTTGCTGCCCATCACGGGCGCCGGCGCGATCTTCTCGGGCGGGGCCGTGCCTGCCTTCAAGAGCCGGTAGACCCAGCCGTCCTCGCACGTGAAGTAGAGGTACGAGTCGTCCATCGTCGCGGCGTCGATCATCGCGCCGACCGTCGCCCGGGTGACACCGGGAGCGTGCGTGTAGCCGGCGTCGAGCGTCTGGCCGGTGCATGCGGGAACCGACGCGAGGGCCAGAAGCACGAGCAGATGCCGCGACGTCATCTCAGGTACCCCACCTTCCGGCCTAGCATGACAGCGGCGGTCCAAAGGTCGAGCGCTTCTCACAGGGTGGGATCGAGGACGCGCCCGACGAAGAGCGCCGTGTTCGTAGGGATGTCGCGGATGACGAAGAGAAACGGGCGGTCGACCACGAGAGCCGGAGGCGCCTCTACGGCCCCGTCGTCCTGGCCACCGATGACGGCCGTGGCCGCGGATGCCTTGGTCCCCGCCTCGCTGACGTCGATGTAGGCCTGCTGGAGGACGTCGGTCAAGAAGACGTTGCCGCCGGGCAGCATCGCCGAGAAGTCGGCTCCCTTCCGGAAGGCGTCCGTCATGCCGAGCTTCTCGAGCTCTGCGCTCAGGCTGAAGGTCGCCGTCTTGATCGAGAACTTCGGCAGCGTCACCGCCGTCCCCGAAGGGGTCACCTTCGACAGCCTCGAGAAGAGCGTGCTCACGAAGCCCCCGGTGAGCCCGCTCTCGACCGCGGTGAACTGCCCGGCCGCCGGAAGGACGATGACCATCGAGGTCTGCTCGTTGGCGTACTGGAGCTCGCCTGCCTCGTAACCCTGGCCGAAGACGGTGCTGCACGACGCTGCCGCGTTCGTCATCGAGGGAGCCTGCACGACCGAGCCGTCGAGCCTCGTGAACGGCGAGGGCTTCGTCATGCTCGGATTGAACTGGGTGAGCCACGTGGCGTGGAAGTAGATCGCGTTGACGAGGACGAAGCGGGTCGAGCTCGTGATCGATCCGTCCGGCAGGAGATCCGGGATGGTCTGCTCCGTCTCCGAGGAGACCCAGTTGTTGATGGCCGAACGCGCGGGCTCGGGGGCGTGCATGAAGTCCGTCACGCGGAGGCCCGACCCATAGTTTTTCGACAGGATGTCGAGGAAGCCCGGCTGAAACTCGAGCGACTCGTCGCCCCACAGGGAGTCTGCGATGTCGACCGTCACGCCATGGATCGCGTGGCTCTCGAGCGCGAGGTCCAGCGCGTCGAACGCCGGGTGTAAGCGAGCCGGAGGCAGGTCGAACTGGAGGGCCGTCGCGATCTGCTGGGCCGTCTCGCCGGCCGCGCCGGCATACGTCATCGCGAGGGCCAGGGACGCGCTGTAGGGCGAGTAGAAGACGTTCGAGATCTCGTCGGTCGCCACGCCCGGGTAGAGGTTGAAGGCGAAGGTGAGGTTGTCGGCCGAGAGCTCGGCCGCATCCGCGGGGCTGACGTCGGGCGCGAGGTCGCGGAGAGCCGTAGGCTGCACCGGGGTGCCCTGGTCCTGGGTCGAGGGCGAGGACGACGGCGACTGCCCGCAGGCGGCAACACCAGCGAAGGCCGCAAGAGCAACGAGGTTTCTACGAAACATGGGGAGCCTCTCGAGGGATTCCGGGAGCCAGGGCGCCGGCCGTCGGCCAGCGCTTCCCAGTCCTTGGGGAGAGAGCGCTCGATCCGTTAAGAAATCGTCGCACGACGACGGCCCGCGCCGCCTCGACCACGCCGTACCCCCGCTCGTCCGAAACCCGCGGTGGTACGAGCGTTACGAGCGTAGAGAAGAGCTCCCGAGCTAGCGGCGCTCGGGCGGGTGCGCCGGCGGATGCTCGCCCGGACGCTCGGGCGGAGGCGGCGGGCGCTCTCCGGGACGCTCGACGGGCGCCGGCGGACGCTCGCCGCCGCCCCCTTCCTTCGTCCAGCGACCGGGGTGGCGCTCCCACTTGCCGTTCGCCTCGACCCAGCGCGCCTGCGAAAGCGTGTACCCCGGCCGTTGCGCCTCCCAGTGACCTCGGGTCCACAGGTAGCGGCCGCCGACGTAGTGCCATGCGCCCTGCGCCCAGACGTTGTTCGGCGCGGGCGGCGGACCCGGGTTCTCGACGGGGGCCGGCGGCGGGGCAGCAGCAGCGGGCGCAGTGTCGTCGGTCGTCTCCGTCTCGGCGACGGGGGTGGGCGACGGCGGTGTGGGGTCGGTCGACGCTGCCGGAACAGGCGAGTCCGGTGCGGCACCCGGAGCCGCAGCGCTGTCCTCGCTGCTCGAGCCCTTGCAGCCGACGATCGCGACCGCGCCGAGCAACGTGACCACCGCCAAGCTTCCACGCATCAGTTTCATGGCCAACCTCCGTCGGAACCAGTACCGGGGTTGCGACCTGCCGGATAGAGCCTTCACAGTCGCCGGCTGCGTTCGCTCGACGACGCTCGGCCAGCGCACCGACGGCGTTCGCGCTCCACGGTCGGCAAGTGCGGTAGGCTCGCGGCGATGGTGGCCGTAGAACTCTGCGTGGCGAAGCTCGACGTCCCCTCCGCGGAGGCGGCGATCGCCGAGCTCGCGCGCCGTCTCTTCGCGGCAGGCCACGTGCGCGAGACCTTCGAGCTGGCAGCGCGCAAGCGCGAGAAGAGGTCACCCACGGGCCTCCCGTTCGCGCCCATCGCCATCGCCCTCCCGCACGCCGAGCCGGAGCACGTCGTCTCGCAGGCCATCGCCATCGCCTCGCTCGCGAGGCCCGTGCGCTTTCGTCAGATGGGCTCGCCGGCCACGATCCTGGAGGTCGAGCTCGTGGTGATGCCCGCGCTGACCGCCAAGGAGCAGGCGGCCGCCGGCCTCGCCGCGCTCATCGAGCGCCTTCAGAGCGAGCCTTTGCGTGTGGCCCTTGCCGCGTCGACGACGAGCGAGGCGCTGAGCGCCGCCCTCGGCGACTTCGAAGGGCCGGCCCACCCCCGATGACGCCGCTCGCAGCCGCCGTCCACTACATCCTGGATCTCGGCGCGCCGGTGATGATGCCGCTCATCATCACGATCCTGGGCCTCGCCCTCCGGCAAGGGCTCGCGAAGAGCTTTCGCGCGGGGCTGACGGTCGGCGTCGGCTTCGTGGCTGTCGGGCTCGTGGTCGGTCTGCTCGTCAACGTCGTCGGGCCCAAGGCCATGGCGTTCGCCGAGGTGCTGGGCCTCAAGCTCGACATCCTCGACGTCGGGTGGCCGATGGGCGCCGCGGTCTCTTTCGCCTCGCCCATCGCGGCGGCGCTCATCCCGGCGGTCCTTGCGCTCAACGTGGTGCTCGTGGTCACCAAGTTCACCCGCACGGTCGACGTCGACCTCTGGAACTACTGGCACTTCATCTACACGGGCGCCCTCGTGCAGGCCGCGACGGGCTCGGTGTGGATGGGGATATGCGCCGCCTGCCTGACCGCGCTCGTCATCTTCAAGGTCGCCGATTGGACGGCCCCCGCCGTCGAGCACCACTTCGGTCTCCCGGGCATCTCGCTTCCGCACACGGAGACCATCAACTGGGCCCCATTGATGTACGGGCTCGAGAAGATCGAACAAAAGATCCCGGGCCTCCGCAGCTGGAAGGCGGACCCCACCTCGATCCGCAAGAGACTCGGTCTGCTCGGCGAGCCGATCCTGATGGGTGCGATCCTGGGTCTCATCCTGGGCGCGCTCGGCGGCATCCCGCTCTGGCGAGGGGGCCGCTACGGCGAGTGGCTGAAGCAGATGCTGACCTTGGCCGTGACGATGTCCGCGGTGCTCGTCGTCCTCCCCAAGGTCGTCGCGATCCTGATGGAGGGCCTCATTCCCATTTCCGAGGGTGCGCGCGAGTACCTCCAGAAGCGCTTTCCAGGGCGTGACGTCCTCATAGGCCTCGATGCTGCGGTCGTTATCGGCCATCCGGCCAACATGGCGGTCGCGCTCCTCGCCATCCCGATCGCGCTGCTCCTCGCGACGGTGCTCCCTGGCAATCGGATGCTTCCCTTCGGCGATCTGGCAGCCTTGCCCTTCTATCTGCTCTGGGGGGTAGCCGCGTCGCGCGGGAACATGGTGCGCGGGCTCCTAAACGCGGTCGTCATTCTCGCCCTGATTCTCTGGATCGGGACGAGCCTTGCGCCGCTCACGACCGAGCTTGCGCGTGCGGGAGGCTTTCGTCCTGAGGGCCTGGGGGGCGAGGCCGCTCACTACGAACAGTGGTCGGGCATCGCGCTCGGCAGCCACGTCGTTCCCTGGATCGTCCTGCAGCTCTTTCGACCCGGCACCCCGATGTTCTGGCCCGGCGTGCTCGCCGCTGCGGGCTACGGGCTAGTGTGGTTCTGGGTCCGCAACGACATCCGCACGCAATACAGAACGGAGATTGCCGCATCGAAAGCAGCTGCGGCCACCGAAGCTGCTGCTGCCGTCGCATCGCCGACCGACTGAGCTCAAAGGCGCGAGGGATTCACCTCGGACCCCCTTCCGCCTGGGCGGCGCGTCGCGGGATTCCGACGAGGTAGAAGGCGACGGGGCCCTCCGTGTCGGCGACGACCCGGGCGCCGGGTGCGTGCCGCAAGACGACCAGCACGCCCGGAACCACGCGAATCGGGCTCGGAGTCCCCACGACTCTAGCGTTTCCTCGGACGACGTAGACCAGGGCCACGTCGCCAGCGAGCGGCTCGACCGAGTAGGAGTCCTTGACGAAGACGGCGGCGAGCGAGCCTTGCGCGACGGGAACGTCGATCCGTCGCTGGCGCTCGCTGCTCTTGCTGAACTCCTCGAACGGGGCGAAGGGGTCGAGGATCACGGCAGGCGCGGACGTCCCGATCCGAACGTCGTCGGGGCTCACGAACAAGTTGCCAGTGAAGGTCTGCCCGAGCGTGAATACGAGGCTCGCGTGGAACTGGTCGGGGAACGGATTGACCCACTCGTGCGCGCAGTTCCGGGGAGACACGATGAGGGTTCCCTCGTCGTATTGTGCCTTCTTCGTCTCGATGGCTCCGCCCGAGGCGAAGCGCTGCGTCACGACGGGGCGGCGCATCACCGGCACCGTCGCCTCCTCGCTGCGCTCGTGGATGTGCAGGGGAATGGTCTGGCCCGGCATGATGAGGTGCAGGTGGGCGGTCCCCCCCGGGCCCTGGTAGTAGATCTGCTTGTGGGGCTTGCCGCGCTTGAAGCCCGCGGCCATCTGACGGGCCTCTGCGCCTACGTCGAACACGTCGACGTCGCGGTCCCGCTCGCGAGCGCGCGCTCCGTCGCTGGCGGCGACCGGATGATCCACGCGCGATCTCCACACGACCAGCGCAACCACCAGGACCGCGCCCGCGAAGAGCAGCGCGAGAACGGTGCGGCGTCCCGGTCGAACCGGTCCTCGAGCGCGGCGGGCATCCACCCGCCGGAGCGTAGAGGAAACCTCAGAACCTCATCGTGTAGACGCGCGTGGTGGATTCGTCCCCCGACCAATGGGGCATGAGCGTCCAGCCGTGCTTCTCGTAGTGAGCGCGGGCTGCCCGGAAGGCCGTGTGCGTCTCCAGCATCAGCTCACGGAAGCCTCGCGCCTTCGCCGTCTCGACGCACCGCTGGATGAGCATGCTGCCGACCCCACGCCCTCTGTGGCTGCGTGCGACGAACACTTTCATCAGCTCCGCACATCCTGGCTGTGTCGTCGGACGGAGAATGAGAAATCCGCAGACTTTGCTCGCGCTGACCACGACGAAGTCGTCGCGGAGGGGATCCGTGCGCGCGCCGAAGGTTGCGATCTCAGAGTTGATGTTGGCTTCGGTGTCGGCAAAGCCATGTTCGCGGAGGGCAGCAAGAAAGATCTCGCGCACGGGCTTCGCATCGCCCTGGTGTCCGGAGCGCACGCGATACTTGAAGGAAATGCACGCAGTCACGCCGCCGCTCCTCCGCCCAGACACCCGCTCCGTCCGCCCAACCCCATCTTGATGAAAAGGCCGCTTCAGCTTGCCGGTCAAGCGCACTAACACTCGTTTACAAATCCGGTGGGGACGGGAAACGGCCCGTTGGCCAACTCGCCAATCGCCTCCTGTCCAAGCTCATCAGTGCTGTGACTAGGAGCTGTGGAAGAGCTCGGAATGCGGCGGCCAGACGGGGCGTTCCTCATCCACCGCCATGGGGCATGACACATGGTCCTAGAACCGACCCACGCGGCGCTCGCCACGCCCCGCCCGGTGTCGACGTCGGATGTCCGCGAGGTAGGCCGCATCGTGGCGACCGTCCTCTTCGCGGGCGAGCCCGCGACGCCGGCCGAGATGCGGCGCGCGAACGAGGAGCTCGCGAGGCTCGGGCGCCCGCCGCTCCTCGCGTGCGACGAGGCCGTCGCGACGCCGGAAGAGCTGGCCGCTCTGGTCCCGTTGGAGCTTCGTGCGGCTCTCGCGAATCTACTCTTCGACCTCTCGGCGTACGATCCGCTCCGGCAGAGGCTCGCGCTCGCGTACGCGGGCCTCTGGGCGATCGACGCCCCGGCCCCGCGGCCCCCGCCCGAGCCGCCGCCCGGCGCAGCCGCCAGGATCGCGCGCTGGCTCATCGGTGCTTTACCACGCCACCACGATAGCGACCTGTCCGCGGAGGAGACCCCCATGCTCGAGAGCACCTACCGAAGCGCCGACCCGGACACCCAGATCGCAGCATCGCTCCAGGACCCGATGCGGCGCCGTGTCGCGCGCATCCGGAGCGAGTTCGTGGCCGTCGTGTCAGCCGTAGAGCGCGTCCTCATCGGCAAGCGCGAAGTCGTCGAACGCGTGTTGACGGCCATGGCGGCGCGGGGACACGTTCTCCTCGTCGACGCGCCGGGCGTAGGCAAGACTCTCCTCTGCAAGGCGATCGCGGCCGCGTGCGGCGTTCGCTTCGGCCGTGTCCAGTTCACGCCGGATCTCTTGCCGATGGACCTGACGGGCGCGTCGATCTACGAGCCCCACGAGAAGAAGTTCGTCTTCCGCGCCGGCCCCGTCTTCACGCACCTGCTCCTGGCAGACGAGATTAACCGGGCCACCCCGAAGACGCAGTCCGCGCTGCTCGAGGTCATGGAGGAGCGCACCGTCACGGTCGACGGGACGACGCACCAAATGGCGGAGCCCTTCCAGGTGCTGGCGACCATGAACCCGCACGACCACGAGGGTACATTCGCGCTACCCGCCGCCCAGATCGACCGCTTCATGGTGATGCTCGAGCTCGGGTATCCAAAGGCCGACGACGAGGTGCGCATCCTGGACACGCACCTGGCGCCCGAGCCCGTGCTCTCGTTCGTCGAGCCCGTCATCTCGGGAGAGACCTTCCTCGACTGGCAGCGGACGGTACCTCTCGTTCACGTCGCAGCGCACGTGAAGCGCGCGGCCGTCGACTACGTCAACGGGCTGCGCCACGGAACTGGAGGGGCGCACGCCGTGAGCCCCCGGGCCACGCTGGCCTGGGTCCGCGCCGCGCAGGCAAGGGCCCTGTTCGCGGGTCGGGAGTTCGTCACCATCGAGGACCTGTGGGACGTCGCCAGCGACGTGCTCCGCCACCGACTGTGGATCCCGGGCGCCGAGGTGAAGGAGAGGCTCCGCGCGCTCGATCCTCGCTTCGCGGGAGCGCGCTGATGGCGTCGCCCGAGAAGGGGCGCGGGCTGCTCCAGATCTTCCGTGGTCTGTCGCTGCTCGTTCCGGCAGGCTGGGCGTGGCATGCGGCATTGCGCGCGGAGAGCGCGACCGAGCTCGATCACGCGGTCACGATGTCGATCGGGCCGCTCTGGGTCGCCACCGCCGTCGCGCTGACGATCCGTCTCGGGGACGCCCTCGGCCTGCACATGGGTGCCCGGCGCAGCGCAGACGGGGCCGGCAAGCCCTCGAAGCTGGCGGCGATCGACGTGCTGACGGAGTCCGGCTGCGCCATGGCGTGGCTCGGGGCCGCCGCCATCGCGCTCGCGAGCTGGCCCAGCCTGACGGTCGTGGGTCTGCTCGGTCTCTGCACCGTACAGGTCGTCGCCATCTGGACCATGCTCCGGGCGGGCGGGCGAGACCCATGGCGGCGCGCGTCCCTGTCGCGACGCTTCATCCCAAGCGCCGCGACCGAAGGCGAGCCGGTGATCGAGGAGCTCCGATTCTCGAACGCTCGCATTCCCATCGGCTTTCGCCTCCTGGCGAAGGACCGGTTGGGGCGCGGCTGGCCGACGAGCCGGTTCGCGGTCGAAGCCTCCGACGCGGGGGGTGAGGTGGTGCTCGAGCGCGAGGTGGGGCCGGCACTGCGCGGCGAGCACCGCGCGGAGCTCGTCGAGGTGTGGCTGCAGGACGTCCTCGGGCTCTGCCACTCGACGCACGTGCACGCGGGGCCGGCGGAGCTCACGGTCCTCCCGCGCGCTCTGCCCGTCGAAGGTATGCACAAGGTTCTCGGTACGGGGGGCCACGACGCCGCCCCCGACGCCGAGCAGCGGTTGCCCACCGAAGGCACGATGCGCCTGCGGGAGTACCAGCCAGGAGACGACGTCCGGCGCATCCACTGGCTGCGCTCCCTGACGGCCGGTCAGGTCGTCGTGCGCCTGCCAGACGAGGTGCCCCCGGATCAGCCGTCGGTGCGGCTCGTGCTCGACACGTTCCTTCCTGCGCTCGCGTCCTCGAACGAGCGCCTCGCGTGCACCTCGCCCGACCGTCTGCTCGACGCGCTCGTCTCGGTCTGGCTGGGCGTGGGCCGCTCGCTCGCCGAAGCGGGCGTCCGGGTGACGCTCGTCGCCGCGGCCGCGAGGGACGGACACGTCGATCCATGGCGGCATCGCCTGACCGCCGGCGCAGCGCAGAGCGGCGGCCTGGAGCCCGCGCTCCGACTCGGCGCTCGCCTGGATTGGCAGCAGGCGCTGCCGGTCGACGCGCTGCTCACTAGGGAGCGGGCCGTGGTCGTCTCCTTCCGGCTCCCTGCCGCCGCCGTCGGCGTGGATGACCCACGCTGGATTCTCGTTCCTCCCCATATGTGGGCGCCGCTCGAGGACGCTCCGCGCTTTCGGCACCGGAGCCTCCTTCAGTACCCGCTGGGCTCGGCCGACAACCGGAGGTCCCGCATCCGGCGAGAGCGAGCGCGACGCGATCGGGGCATCCGCGACCATGCCGTCTTCACGATGCTCACGACACCCTCCGAGGTGCACCGGGAGGGCAATTTCGTGGCCCGACCGGCGGGCCGTGCCCACATCCGACTGGAGGCTCTCTCGTGACGAAGGCGCACCGGCACCCGAGGTTGCCTGCGACGGCTCCTCTCCTCTACTGGCTCCTCGTCGTGTGCGGTCTGGTCGCGGCCGCCGTGACCCGGGTGGCGGAGCTCGATGAGGTCGTCGCCCTCTCGGCCGGCGCGATCTTCGGCACCGCTCTCGGTCAGCTCCTCGCTACCGCTCGGTTCCGGCTCTGGATGTGCGCCTGCGTGATCATGCCGTTGCTCTGCATGGTGTTCGCAGCCACCGGCCCGCTCTGGCGCGAGTCCACGGCGGACGGTAGCGTCCTCACGCTCGCGCTCATGGCCTTCGGTCCGGCGCTGCTGTGTGGCTACCTCTCGCTCAGCGAGCGCGGGGCGCTGACTTCGTTCTGGTTTCCTTCATCGCTCTGGATGCTTTCGATCCTCGACCGCCAAGGGGGTCGGACGCTCGCGAGCGGGGCGAGCTGGGTCCTCTTGAGCGGTCTGGTCGCGCTCTTCATCGCGTTTCTCCGGGCCCGCGAGACCAGGCGCGTCGGCCTGTGGCAGCGTCACGCGGCGACGCGCCTCTCCGAGGCCCGACCAAACGCGGTCCTTCGTCGCACACCGGTACGCACCGTGTTGCAAGCCGGGTGGGGCATCGCCGTCGGGCTGACTGCCATGACGCTGGCAGCCTGGGTTGCGCCGGCGCTCTGGCACGAGGAGACGCTTCCAGGCCACGTGGTGAGAGCGGCGGCTGCCCCCGCTGTGACGTACGCGGCGACCACGAACGTCGCGAGCGGGCCCTCGACACCCGGCGCTAAGGAGCAAGGCGTCACAGCCGTGGTGGGTGCAGGGGTGCCGGCGACATGCTGCCCGGAAGCGGCCACCGAGGACATCCATCGCCAGCAGCTGCACGAGTACTTCCCGCTGCTTCATGCCCACGATGAGGAGCTACCGCCGCCGCCGGCCTCCTGCGTCGTCTGCAGCGAAGGAACGCCCCTCCCCTCCCCCTTTGGAACCGCCAGAGGCCCGTCGGTCGACGACGTGCCAGGCGGCCTCGAGCCAAAAGCCCCCGGCGCACAAACCGTGCCTCCGTCCGGGCGCTCGTCCGCCGTCGCGCAGACCGACGTAGCCAGCTCGTACGTGTCGCCGCCCGCCCCGGTCGCACCCCCGACCGAGCCGAACCGCGCGCCAACGGCCGCAGGAGCGACGGCGCCGCACGCTCCGACGGCCCTGGATGCCGCTCCGACGATCGCGCCGAACGTGCCAGCTACGCGCCCCGCGGCCCCCTTGCCCACGCCGGTGGTCGCCCCTCCCGCCTCGCTCGTGCAGAGGACCTCGAGCCATCCCATCGCGTGGCTGCTGACGGCGGTGACCTTCGCGCTGGCGCTCCAGTTTCTGCTCAGGCCTCTCCGCCGATTCCTGACGCTGCGGCACCTCTCCCGGCCCCTCTGGCCCGAGACCGTTGACCAGCGGGTCTCGAACCAGTGGCAGCGGATGCTCATCGGCCTCCGCGACGCGGGCTGGCAGGCAGCCCCTGGGGAGGAGCCGCGGGAGCTCGCGCGACGCATCGGCGTAGAGGGCGTCGCCGAGTGCGTGCAGGTGCTGGAGCGCGCGCGCCACGGCGTTCGCGTGGACGCGGCAGATCTGGCGGCGATGGCCGACGCGGCGGGACGGGTCTATGCGACCGCGAGGGCCCAGGTGGGCTGGGTGGCGCGCGCCGTCGCGTGGCTTCGCTGGCCTCTGCTCTGACGGGAGGCGAGCGAAGCAGAGACCCGACGGACGGACGCGGCGAGCACCCGCCACTCGGCAGGCGACGGCCAGCCGACGGCGGAGGCAACGGGCAGGGCGACGCGCTCGTCGTCGTCGCCGCAGCGGGCGAGGAAGTCTCGGTGCTCCGATTCGACGAGGGCCCTCTCGTCGGCGCCGAGACGAGACTCGAGCCAGTCCTGGACGTCCCACGCCAGCGCAGCGTGCTCGAGCTCGTCGGCCGCGATCCGGCGGAAGATCGGGCGAAGCGTCTCGTCGTTCGCCCGTTCGCTCTGCAACCCCAGGAGGGCGGCGCCCAGCATCTCGCGGCCGCACCCTTCGACCGCGTTCTCCCGTGCGAGCTCGAGCAGCGAGCGCCCGGCCGGCTGGCGGTCCATCCGCATCCGGTACTCGGAGGCGCCTCGCGACGAAGCTGCCTTCCGGAGCAACCGCGCATGAACCCCCTCTTGCCGAGCGGCCCGCCGCGCCTGCGCCACGAGCCGAGGCGGCGCGCCGTGCGCCACGAGCTCGCCCGCGAGCCGCTTGAAGGCCACGACCGCTGCCGCCTCGAGGGCCGCGCTCCGCGCGAGGAAGATCCCGACGGGGTCGTCCCCCTTCGCCGGCTCGGAGACGGCAAGCCCCGCAGGAAAGCGACCGCCGCCGCAGAGGCAGGTGATCTCGAAGCTTCCGCCGTCCCCCGCCGAGACCTCGCAGCCAGGGTTCGGGTTACCGCACGCGGGGTCGCAAGGAGGGGCCTGGTTGTAGCCGACGACGAGGCCCGGCGTCAGGCAGCGCACGGACACGGTCCCGCACTCGTTCGGCGCGACCGGCGCGCAGCTCCCCCCGTCGTCGGAGCCGTCGGACGTCGCCGCCTCCGCCTGCGTGTATGTGTCCGGTGCGGTGTCCGGGGGGTGCGCGGAGTCCGCCGTCACGGCGGCATCGAACACCGCAGTGTCCGCTCCGGAGTCCGGGCTTTGCATCGCCGAGTCCATCGCGGTCGCCGCGTCGGCCTCGGCGGGTGCTCCGCCGTCGGTACTGCTCGAGCAGCCAGCCAGCGGCACGATGCATGACACCGCGAGGGCATCGAGGACGGCGCCTCGCAGCAGCTGCCGAAGAAACCCCAGCTCTCCTGTTCGTTTGCGTCCCACGAGCTTCGCCATGAAAACCCTCCGTTCTCTCTGCAGGGGGTCCTACGGGGCGAAACGACGAGACACATCTTAATGGGTCTTAAAGATGCGCTGGCGTGCATGCCCTCGTGGCACATTAATGCCCGCGTGGACGACGATTCCGTGACCGCGGCAGCGACCGTCCCGATCGATGCGGAGGTCGCTGCACGCGCGCGAAGCGCTTCCCGTTCGCAGACCCCGCCGCCACCCGGAGCGTCGGGCCGGGCCCGGCTCGAAGGCCCGAGCGCCAGCGTAGCCGCCTCCACGGACGCGCTGGCGACCGCGCGAGACGCCCTGCACGAACAGCAGATCGCCGACAACCGGACCTACTTCGGCTGGCTCATCCCGCTCTCGCTGTGCGGGGCCGTGGGCATGGCGCTCTTCCTCGGCGGCGACCCGACCGCGAAGAAGATCTGCGCCGTGTCCCTCGTGACGGTGTCCCTCGTGGCGGCGTGGTACCGGCGTTCGCTTCGGGGAGGCTCGTACTCCGCCCCGCGTGCCTTCGTCGTCGAGTTCGTCGCAAACCTCTGCGGACTCTCGTTCACCTACTACGCGGGCATCTGCTCTCCTGCGGTCGCCGTGCTCTGCCTCGGTCTCCACAAGGGCAGCAGCGCGCAGGGGTCTGGACAGGCGCTCTTCAACTACGTCACGGCGAGCGTGGGGTATCTCCTCCTGGTCGTCCTGGTCGGCGGAAACTTCATCCACGACCCCGGGCTCGTCTCGATCGACAAGTTCACCCTGGCGCAGCGCGCAGCCGGCGCTGCGCTCATCGAGGCGCTCTTCTTCGTGATCTTCATCTACGGCCGCGCCGGAAGGCTGGCGTCGGAGTCCGCCATCGCCAGGCAGGTCGAGGCGACGCGGAAGCTCGCGCTCCGCGAAGGTCTGCTCCAGGAGGCCCGGCAGGAGCTCGAACGCGCGCTCGACTTCGCGGGCCTCGGCCGCTTCAGCGAGACGACGATCGGCTCGTTTCGCCTCGGCAAGGTCATCGGGCGCGGGGGCATGGGGGAGGTGTACGACGCCGTCCACGTCGAGACCGGCGCCGCGGCCGCAGTGAAGCTGCTCGTGACGCTCGGAAGCGCCGACGCGATCCAGCGCTTCCTCCGCGAGGCCCAGATCGCGAGCTCGCTCGTGGTCCCGAACGTGGTGAGGGTCATCGAGGTGGGCGATCTGTCGGCGTCACTCCCGTACATCGCGATGGAGAGGCTCCGCGGCGAGGATCTCTCCGACTACCTTCGCCGCCATGACCGCATGCCGTTCGAGACGGTCGTGGCGATGGTGCGCGACGTGGGAAGGGGACTCGAGGCCGCACGCGTGGCCGGGATCGTCCACCGCGACCTCAAGCCGCGCAACGTGTTCATGGCCGACACGGGAGGGGACCGAGTCTTCAAGATCCTCGACTTCGGCATCTCCAAGCTCGCAGGCTCCGACCATACGCAGCCCGGTGACCGCATGATGGGAACCCCGGCGTACATGGCGCCCGAGCACGTGCTTGGACAGGAGGTGTCGTACCGGAGCGACCTCTTCTCGCTCGGTGCCATCGCGTACCGAGCGTTGACGGGGCGGCCCGCGTTCACGGGAGAGGTCCTGGCGCGGGTCACGACGCCGATGCCGCCGCGGCCGAGCTCGCTCGCGTCGCTTCATCCCCAGCTCGACTACGTCCTCGCCATCGCGCTGGCGCACGCGCCCGAGGACCGCTGGGGCAGTGGCGCCGAGCTCGCGGACGCCCTCGAGGCTGCCGCAGCGGGAGCTCTGGGCGGCAAGATCATCGTGCGCGCCGAACGGATCCTCGCCGAGCTGCCGTGGGCGTCGGTCACGTAGCGGAGAGCCGGACGGAAACGTCGACCGCGCCGCGCGCCGGCCGTGCGACAATCCCGGGCACATGAGCTTCCACGAGGCACGGAGCGACGCATGGAAAGGGGCGCGGGCATGAACGTGTCCGTGGTGCTTCCCGAAGCGCTGCACGCGCGTCCTGCGAACCTGCTCGTTCGCATGGCGGCGGGGCTCCACGCCGACGTCGTCATCCACAAGGGCACCTGCACGGGCAACGCGAAGAACATCCTCGAGGTGCTCTCGCTGGGCGCGATGAAGGGCGACGAGATCGTGCTCGAGGTCACGGGACCCAACGCGGCCGAAGCGGCCGAAGCCATCCGCGAGCTCATCCTAGGAAGCTTCAACGCTGATCTCGTGCCCGAGACCGGCATCGCCGGTGTCGACGGGATCGCGATCGGCAAGGCTATTGTGGTCGAGCCCCGGGAGGACGGCGCGGGCGGCGTCGCGGACACCCCATCGAAGGAGCAGGCGCGGGCAGCGGCGGCCATCGCGACCGTGGAAGCCGAGCTCGGGAGGCTCGTCGCCGCGCTCCCGCGCGCGGAGGCGGAGCTGTTCGAGCCCGAGATCGCCATCGTCGAGGATCTCCGCCCGCGCGTGCTCGCCCGGCTCGGAGGAGGCGGGCGCGCGGAGGATGCGGTCCGCGACGAGACGGTCGGCATGACGACGGACCTCGTCCTGGACGCGCGGGCTCGGCTGCTCGACGCGCTCATGGGCGCGAGTCCGGCCGTGCTCGAGGCGACGGAGGACACCATCCTGGTGACGGACGCGCTCGTGCCGTCGCTCGTGGCGAGCATGCCGAAGCACGTCGTCGGGATCGTAGCCGGTCTCGAGCTGGACGCGCCCGCGGGCTTCACGTCCCACGCCGCCATCCTGGCCCGCGGGCGTGGGATCCCGCTCGCGTTCGTCCCGGCCCACGTGACCGCCGGGATCACGACCGGAGAGCTCGTCGTCGTCGACACGACGGAGGCCCCCGCGCGCGTGTGGGTTGCCCCTGGGAGCGCCCTGCTCGAGCAGGTGCGTACGAGGCGCGCGGCGCGCGAGCGCATCCTCGAGGAAGAAGCAGAGCGCGCGCTCGTGTCGCTCGCGCACCTCGGCATCGCCGTACGCGTGAACGTGGGGGCGCTGGCGGACGCGGTCCCGCGCGCGGCCGAGGGCATCGGCCTCTTGCGGACAGAGCTCTGCTTCGCCGACCGCACGACGCCGCCCTCGGAGTCGGAGCAGCTGGCGGGCGTGCTCGAGCTCGCGAAACGAGCCGCGCCGGGCCCGCTCGTTGCGCGCCTCTTCGATGCGGGGGGAGACAAGCCGATGGCCTGGCTCGCCCCGCCCGAACTGGACCGCGCCGCGCGCGGGATCGCCTTGCTCTTCTTTCACGGGTCGATCCTCGACACCCAGCTCCGTGCGCTGAGCCGCGCCGCCGAGCTGGCAGACGTGAGGGCCCTCTTGCCCCTCGTCCGGAGCGAGGAGGACGTGCACGCGGTCCGGAAGCGCGCGGGCAGCTCGCTCCGGGTCGGCGCCATGATCGAGACTCCCGATGCCGTAGAGCGCATAGGATCCATCGCCGACGCGGCGGACTTCGTTTGCATCGGCACGAACGACCTGACCGCATTCGTCCTCGGCGTGGACCGGGCAGGTGCGGCGCTCACGCTGGACCGGCGCGTGCTCGCGCTCGTCCGGAAGATCGTGGAGGGCGCCCACTCGCGCGGAAAGCAAGTGACCGTCTGCGGGGAGGTCGCTGGCGACGAGCGCGGGGCGCGCATCCTCGTCGGCCTGGGCGTCGACGCGCTCAGCGTGGCGCCGATGAGGGTCGCCCCGATCCGCGTGGCGCTCGGTGCCACGACGCGCGCGACTTGCGACGACGAGGCAAGGGCGGCCGAGCGGTAGCCTTACGTTCGCGAGGGCTCGAGGACCACGGGCAGCGCCGTGCTCAGCATGTACCCCCCCTCGGCGCTCACGATCGCGTCCCGGAGGCCCAGCTTGCGCAGCGTCGCCAGCGCCACGTAGACCCGGTTGGCCGCGGCCGCGTCTCGCATGCGCTCGCCGGGCCAGCCGGCAAGGACGATGTCGTCCACGGCGAGCACCTCCCCCGGCGCGTCCACGCGCCGCTGGCCGAGGGCGAGGAGGATGCGGCGCAGGTGCGGCCTTCGCGACAGGTCGACGCGGGCCTTGGCGCCGGGAAGCTGGACCGCCCCGCCCGCATCGGCGATGACGAGCGCCTCTCGCGGTGCGGACCGGGTCGGATGCGCGCGCATCTCGAGGAGGCGCAGCGCGAAACGAGGGTCGTCGCACTCGAGCCCGCCCGCGCGCTCGCGCGCCTGGGCGAGGAGGAGCGCGCGCTGGTCCACGGTGGCGCCCGCGAACGCGACGTGAAGCGCATGGATGTCGAGCGTCGCCGAGAGCGTCGGCTCGCTCGCGTAGGGGCCGAGGGCTCGCGCGGCCACGGCCAGCGCCTCCGCCGCGCCGGCCGCGTCACCGGCGTCGGCGAGCAGCGTCGCCCGGCACCCCTCGATGAGCGCCTCGTAGCGGGTCACCCGGGCCGCGCGCACGATCTCGAGCGCCAGCGCGAGCGTCTTCGCCGCCTCGTCCAGCGCGCGCCGCGCGAGGTAGGACCGCGCCAGGTAATAGAGAGCGCTGCCTTCGCGGTAGCGGTTGCCGACCTCGCGGAACAGCTGGACGCCGCGGACATGCTGCTCGAGCGCGAGGTCCGTGTCTCCTTGCTCGAGGAGCATGGTCCCGAACGCCGTTCGCAGCGCCGCTTCGGCGTGCCGGGCCTCGTGCGCTGCCGCGAGCGTGAACCCCTCCTCGAAGTAGGCGCGCGAGGCGGGGTACCGCTGGCGGAAGAACGCGATGACCGCGGCCTCGTAGAGGACGATGGCCAGCCCCTCGGTGTGACCGAGCTCGCGGTAGGCCTTGATGGCGCGGTCCGTCTCGGCCTCGGCGGCGTCGAGGGCGCCCTCGCGGCGATGGACATGCCCGACGCGCGCGCGCGCTTCGGCCTCGATGAGGCGCGCGTCCGTCGCGACGGGCGCCGCGCGGAGCCTCTCGAGTGCGAGGTCGAAGAGGCGCCGGGCTTCGCCGGTGGCTCCCTTCAGCTCGACCAGCTCCCCGGCGCGGACGTGGGCCAGCGCCTCGAGCAAGGGGAACGCGTTGGCCCGGGCGAGCGCCAGCCCCTCGTCCAGATCGCGGCGCGCCGCTTCGAAGTCTCCCGCGTCCCGGTGAGCGCGGCCGCGTGTCAGCAGGGCCTCCGCGAGGGCCCGCGCGATCGGAGGCTCCTGGAGGCGCGCGGCGGCGATGGCACCGTCGAGCAGCCGCAGACGCAGGAGGGGGAGCCCCCGGGGAACGAGGACGGGCTCGAGCGAGAGGGCGAGCGCAATGGCGAGGCCGGCGCCGTCCCCGGACGGCCGAAGGCGAGCCTCCTCGATGGCACGATCGTGGGCAACGAGCAGGTTCTCGAGGTCGCTCTCCAGCCTGCGCCTGGCCGCCGCGTCTCCGGTCATGGCCACGCCGGCGGCCAGCGACGTGCCGAAGGCGGCGAAGTAGCGGCAGTGGCGCGCGGCGAGGGTAGCCGCCTCGGGTCCGAGCTCGAGCAGGCGCTCGGAGGCGTACTCGCGAATGGTCTCGTAGAGCGAGAGCCGCATGCCGGCGCCGCCGCCCTGCTCGTCGCTCGCGCGTGCGCGGAGCAGGGAGCGCGCGGAGAGCGCGTCGAGCTCGGGCAGCACGGGCCCCATCACGCGCTCGGCAGCCTCGAGCGTGAAGCCCCCGCGGAAGACGGCGCAGGCGGCGAAGCAGCGCCGCTCCGTGTCGCCCAGCTGCACGTACGAGTCGTCGATGGCCCGTCGCATCGAGCCGTGTCGGCCGCCGTCGTCGCGGCGCATGAGGGCGTCGAGCGGCGCCGCCATGCGGTCGCGGATCTGCGCGAGCGACAGGATGGACGCTCGCGCCGCGGCGAGCTCGATGGCGAGCGGGATGCCGTCGGCGAGGCGCACGACGTCCGCCAGGGCGCCCGCGTCGCCCGGCGTCGGGGCGAAGTCGGGCCTCACGGCACGCGCGCGCCGCACGAAGAGGTCGACGCTCTCGACGTTGAGCAAGGCGGCCAGGTCCGTGGACGCTTCCGGCAGGGCGAGGGGGGCGAGAGGCCAGAGCTCCTCACCCGCAACACCCAGGATCGCGCGCGATGTGACGAGGAAGCGCGCGTGCGGAGCCTGCGCGGCCCAGACGGCGACGGTACGTCCCGCGACGGAGACGGCCTGCTCGAAGTTGTCGAGCACGAGGAGGATGCGCTTCCTGTGGGCGATGGCCCGACCCAGAGCCTCCACGACGGCGCGTTCGTCCTCCCCCACCTGGAGCGGCACGCCGAGCGCCGACGCCACCGCCGAGCACACCGCCATCACGTCCCTGGCGAGCGTGAGGTCGCAGAGCCACGCGCCTCCGGCGCCGTGCGCGCTGTACTCCGCGAGGTGGAGCGCCGCGAAGCGCGCGGCGAGGCGCGTCTTGCCCATGCCACCCGGGGCTAGCACCGTGACGATGCGGGCGCCCTGCTCGAACCGATCGGCGATCTTCACCACGTCGGCGGCGCGGCCGATGAGCGACGAGGGAACCTCGTGCACGTTCGTCTTCGCGGCCGAGCCAGCCGCACGTCGTCCCGCGGCCATCGACACCGGAGCCTACCGCACCCGGAGCCTCGCACAACCCGGACGCGTGCGGCACGGCGGACGACTTTGGAGCTAACCTCCCAGCATGAAGAGAATCCTCGTCGCGTGCGGGACCGCCATCGCCACGTCCACCGTGGTCGCCAAGAAGCTCGAGGAGAAGCTCCGCGCGCGCGGCCTCGAGGTGAAGATCGACCAGTGCAAGGCCTCCGAGGTGGGCAGCAAGGTCAGCGGCTACGACCTCGTCGTCTCGACGACCGAGGTGGACGACGCCCGCGGAAAGCCGCTCGTCCGGACGCTGTCGTTCCTGACGGGCATCGGCATCGACGCGGACGTGGAGAAGATCGCCAAGCTCCTCGGAGGCTGACGGGCGATGACGGGCTCTTCCAGGGCCGTGGCCCCGGCGCTCCCCGCGGTGCACGCCTACTCGCAGGCGCGCTTCGTGCTGTCCATCGTGCTTCAGGACGTCGTGCCCGCCCTCGTCCTCTTCGGGCTCGTCCTTCTTCGCCCGGAGAGCGCCTTCGCGCGCGCGTTCGCCGTCGGTGCGCCGCTCGTGCTCGCGTGGGGAGCGGTCACGCTCCACTTCCCGTCCAGGGTGGAGCTCACGGCCGACGGGATCTCGTTCCACAGGTACGGACGCGCACACACGTTCGCGTGGAAGGACGTGCGGGGCGTACGGGTCCGGCGCTTCCTCGTCGGCGATCGCGTGCTCGTGCGCATCCTGCCGTCGTCGCCCTGGCGGGGCCGCTACTGGATCCTGGAGAGCATCGATCGCTTCGACGACCTCGTCCGCGCGCTCGAGGCCCGCGCCTGAGCGAGCCTTACGTGCAGGCCGGCGTGCGGTCCCTGCCGGCGAAGAACTCGTCCACGATGAGCTTCCACGCGCGGCCGTTCTCGGCGGGGCCGCACTTGAAGGGGTGCCGGATCGTCGCCCCGCTCCCTGCGTCGCGCTGCTCGCGGTAGTAGCGGACCGAGAGCTCGGCGGCGTACTCGCGGACGCTCATGCCGTTGTTCGGCTGGAACGCGTAGTAGGTGCCGTTGCGGACGCGCGTGCTCGTCGGCGCGAAGGGGGTCAGGCAGTCGACGCGCGTGCCGCAGCGCGCGACGAGGCCCTCGTAGAGCGCGCCCAGCGCCCCGACCGACCAGTCCCCGTGGGCGGCGTCGTTCAGGTGGAAGATCTCGTGAAAGAAGAGCTCGCGCACCGCGTTCGCGTCGAGGTTGAGCGACCCCTCCACGTTGTACGCGATGCTCCAGCCCTCCGCGAACGCCGACGGCCTGTGGCCGCCCACCGAGCGAAAGAAGCGCAGCTCGATGCCCCGCCAGCGGTAGGGCACGGGCCTCGCGTCGGCGCCCCCTGCGGGCGCGTTCAGGGAGGCGAAGAAGCCGTCGTAGTCCAGCGCAGCGGCGCGCAGCCACTCGAGGTGCGGCTCGTAGCGGCCGACCGGGAGCTCTGGGACCAGGTGGAGCTTGCCGCGCCACCCGCCGTCCATGTCTTGCTCGGCGAGCAGCGTCGCCACGTCCCCGGTGCGCGCGAACAGATCGAGCGCCGTCGCGGCGGCCTTGGGGTCCCGCTCGAACCTGCTTCGAAGACCCGCCGTCGCGTCTGCGGCCGCGCCCGCGGCGTCGTCCGCGGCAGCCGCGTCCGCGCCCGCGGCGTCCGGGGCGGCGGAGGCTGCACGCGAGCTGCCATCCACGGGCGGATCGCCCGGAATCGCGGCCGAGGGCGACGGGAGCGTGCCCTTGCCTCCCGCCGTCACGGACGAGCCAACCGGTGAGGCGGGCGTGGTCGACGCCGGGGGCGCCGTGCACCCGGCGACGAACGCTGCGACGAGCGCCGGCCAGGCACGTGATTCGCTTGCCCAGGGGAGAGAGCGGCCAAGGCGAGAGATCGGCACGCCGGCAGGGGGGCGCGCCGACGGGCACAGCAAGGAAGGAAGTCTCATGGCAACCTCAGTGACCAGCGACCAGAAGATCATCCGTCAGCTCAATGACCTCATCGAGCTCGATTTCGACGCGATCGAGGCGTACGCGGCCGCGATCGCCCGGCTGAGTGACCCGGAGGACAAGTCGCAGCTTGGGCAGTTCATGGGCGATCATCGCCGCCACGTGACCGACCTCACGTCCATCGTCGAGATGCTGGGCGCGAAGGCCGCCGCGAAGGCTGACGTCAAGCAGGTGCTCACCAAGGGCAAGGTCGTCATCGCGGGCCTCCTCGGAGAGCGGGCCGTGCTCGAGGCCATGAAGAGCAACGAGGATATGACAAATCGCGTCTACGAGAAGGCCACGAACGAGCACGGCCTTCCGAGCCACGTCCGCGAGATCCTCGAGCGTAACCTCGCAGACGAGCGCAGGCACCGCGCATGGCTCGAGCAGCGCATCGCCCAGACGGCCTCGGGTCGATCGTCCGACACGGGGATCGGACGACACCCCTGAGGCTCAGCGGATCGAGTACTCGATCGACTGGGCGTGCCCTCCGCGGACGACGTCGATGACCACGCGGCTCGCGCTGCTGAGCCGCGCGTAGAGCTCGAGGAGCTTCTCGGGGTCCGAGACGCTGTAGCCGTTGATGGCCTCGAGGCGGTCGCCGCTCTCGAGGCCCAGCAGCGTCGGCAGCGTGCCTGGCTGGAGCGCGCCGAGGCGCATGCCCAGGGTGGTCCCCGAAGCGTTGTGCTCGGGCACGAGCTGCCCGAAGGACATGAGCTGCGAAGGGTCCTGGCGCAGGCGCTCGATCACTCCCCTGTCGACGTCGAACGCGCCGGGCCCCTTGCGGACGATGCCCGCGGCGACCCGCGGGTCGGCCGCGAGGCGCACGGGCGGGGTCGGTTGCGGGCGCGGGGTCGGCGGCTTCCGGGACGCGCGCGCGCCATCGAAGAGGCGCGCCTGGCAGAGCTCGCCCTGCTTGCTCAGCCACACGCGGTCGGTGCCCACGTACTCGACGAGCCGATCGCCCACGCCACCGCCCCGGCGCCGCAGCACGCCTCCGGCCGCATCGTCGGCGACGAGCGCGGCCATCGACCAGTCCGGGTCGGCCGACGAGGCGATGACGGAGACGCGAAGCCCGTCGCAGGCGGGTGCTGCCGCGAGGTCGGCGAACGGGGCCGCCGTCCCTTCGCGCGGCGCGCCCTCCGCGGCGCCGTAGCGCGCGAGGATGGCCCGCGCGCTCGTCGTATGGAACGGGACCTCGGGCGAGGGCGCGTGGCGCGGCGACGCGAGGGCCACCGCCTCCGGCCCACCCGACATCGCGATGGCTCCGGCCGCAACCGCGCGGGAAGCCACGAACAAGGTAACTGCCGTCAGCGCGAGTCCCACCCGCCCGCAGCGTCGCTCGAACATGCGCGCCATGATGAACACCCTCCGAGCTCACCAAGAGCGAAGGCTGTGCCAGCCCGCGAAAGGCGCGAAGAGCGCGAAAAGGTGGCAGGGCGCGCCCGCCTCGAGGGCCAAGACGCGCCACCTTGTCGGCCAGAGCCAGAGGCCACGCCAACTTGTCATCGCGAACGAGCGGCGTGCTATCCCGGTGGCGCCCATGAACGGAAGCAGCCGAGTCGGCCTAGGTATTTCCCTCGTCTTGTCGTCCCTCGTCGCCTGCAGCTCGCCGGCGCCGCCGCCGGCCGCGCCGAAGGTGGCGGCGGCCGCGCCCACATCCGTCCCCGTGAAGGAGGCCCCCGTGATCAAGGTGCGCGCCGGCGAGCTCGTGACCTACCGCGGCGACAAGCCGCTCGGCCGTGAGTCCTACAAGGACGACGGGGAGACACTCGAGAGCGACGTCTCCTTCGTGGGCCAGAAGGCGACCATCCGCATCGTGCGCTCGAAGAAGCACGTCCACATCGAGGGAGCGGGCGGCGCGATCGAGTCCGACATCGGCCCGAACACGCTGGCCCTGGAGAACGGGCACTGGGCGGCCTACGCGATCGCCGCCGAGCAGTTCGCGGGGGCAACGGAGCCCGTGCCCGTGAAGGTCCTCCTGCCCGCGGAGAACGTCACGCTGGAGGGCACGATCTCGGTCAAGCCGACGGACGCCGGCGGCAAGAGGGTCGCCATCACGCTCCGTGGGCTCACCGTCACGGTGGACCTCGACGCGCAAGGCAACGTCGTCCACGCGGCGGTCCCCGCGCAGAACCTCGAGGTGCGTCGGGCGAGCGATCCCGCGCCGGCCCTCGTCGTGCGTGAGGCGCCGGCCTCGGTGACGCGCGAGGCCGTGCAGGTCATGAACGGCCCGGTCGAGATCCGCGGCGAGCTGTGGGTCCCCAGGGATGCGCACGGCAAGATCCCCGTCGCGCTCCTCATCGCGGGCTCGGGCCCGACCGATCGAGACGGCAACAACACGATGGGGCTGCGCACCGACGCGTACCGCATGATCGCCCTTGGGCTCGCGGCGCGGGGCATCGCCACGCTCCGCTACGACAAGCGCGGCGTGGGCGAGAGCGGCACGAGCTTCGACCCAGGCCAGACCGTGCTGGGCGACTTCGTCGAGGACGCGGGCCTGCTCCAGGCCAAGCTCGAGGCCGACCCGCGCTTCTCGACCGTCTCGCTCGTCGGTCACTCCGAGGGCGGCCCGATCGCCGTCCTCCTGTCGCAGAAGGCGCCGCCCTCCTCGCTCGTGCTCCTCGCGTCGCCCGGCCGCCCGCTCGGGGAGGTGCTCCGCGAGCAGCTGGCGTCCAAGCTCGACGCGGCGGGGATGAAGGACGTCGACCGCATGCTGAGCGCCGTCCGCGCCGGCACCTCCCCCGAGCCGGTGCCCGAGGGCCTGGCGCTGCTCTTCCACCAGAGGGTACGCGCCATGCTGAAGAGCGAGATCGACGTCGACACCGCCAGGATCCTGCACACGCTCCACGTGAAGACGGCGATCATCCAGGGAGAGCACGACGCGCAGGTGTCGGTCGCCGACGCGCGCGCGCTCGCCAAGGCCCGCCCCGACGCCCGCCTCACGCTGCTCCCCACGATGAACCACGCCTTCAAGGAAGAGGCGTCGATCGCCCTCCCGCAGGCGAGCTACACGGACCCCTCGAAGCCGCTCGCCCCGGGCCTCCTCGACGCCATCGTCGCGGGCATCAAGGCCCACTGACGCGCTTCTAGAGGGCGCGCACCCACTTCGACCAGGCGGCGCTCGCCTCTGCAGGCGCGCCGCCCGTGACCTCGGCGAAGGCGTGCGCGCCCGTCGGGTCCTTGTCCGCCGTGTCCCGGAAGCGGCGGTAGAACGGCCAGAGGAGCTTGCGCTCGTCGAGCCACTGGCACGCGTAGCGCGCCATCGCGTAGTGCAGGTCCTCGTCGCCGTTGCGAAACGTCTCGTCGGACATGCCGAAGAGGCGGTCGAAGGCGGCCCCCTCGCGCTCGTTCGTGGAGGCGAGCGCGCGCAGGAGGCGCGGGTGGCGCCAGTTCTTCACGCCGCGAATCTCGCCGCGCGCCACGATGACGGGGGCCTCGTAGAGCGACGCGATGCCCTCGTTCAGCCAGATGGGCGCGCCCGGAAAATCGGCCTCGACGAAGGGGTGAACGAGCTCGTGGGTCAGCGTGCCGAGGCCGGGCCCGGCGTTCATGATCATCCGCCCCTCGGGGTGCCCGTCGGTCGTGGGCGCGAGGTAGAAGCCGAAGGGCGAGATGCAGTCCTCGTGCAGCCACGTCTTGCAGTAGCTCCTGTACGGACCGGCGGACGCGAAGAGGTAGACCGCGATGGCGCGCGTGGGGCCGCGGTCGAAGCGGCCGTTCAGGTACGCCATGACCGAGTTGCGCACGAGGTCCTGGCTCGTCTTGAGTGACGAGCGGTTCCAGCCAGGGGCGCCGATGAGGACGAACACGTCGTCGACCGTCACGGTGTTCGTGCCCGGCCCGAGCTCCTCCTTCGCCTGGGCGACGATGCGCGCGCGGTCGGCCTCGATGTCGTAGGGGGGCTCGGGCGGAGGCGACGCGTCGGGGGGCGGAGGTTGGGCGGACGACGCGACGGGCTCCGGAGGCGTGGGGGCGCTCGCCGCGGCTGGCGGCGGGGCCGTCGCCGTCCTCGAAGGAGGCTGCGCGGGCGCGGGCGAGCCGGGCGCCTGGGCCACGACCCCGCACGCGGCGAGGGCGCCAAGCGCGAGCGCCAGGAGCGCCCCTCTGCTGCGTGTGACACCCATGGGCGTATCTTCGACCGAAAACCTTTGCGAAGCTTGGGTCCGCATGTCGACTCCCTGGGCCGAAGGCCAACCCATCACGATCGAGCAGGGGTGCCTCCTCGCGTACCGCATTTTCGACATGTGCGACGAGATCTCGCTCGACGCCGCCGAGCGCCTGCTCGAGGACGCACCCGGCAGGCGCCGCGTCCGGTTCACGCGCGAGGGCGCGCAGGCCATGGAGTTCGCGAGCCCGCCGCTCGACATGGACCTCGGCAAGCGCACGGTCGATCTCGTGACGAGGCCGGGCACGGAGGTCGACCTCTCCGTCCGCTTCTTCGACTACGGCGCCGTCTCGGTGGAGTTCGAGCTCACGATCCCGCCCGGGACGCGCCTGGAAGACCTCTTGCCGCTCTGCGACGAGCTCTACGAGTCGACGCGCCTCGAGGAGCTGGCCCGCCATGAGGTCGATCAGCTCATGCCGCGCCTGAAGGAGGCGACGGCGGGCCGGCACGCCTTCCGCGGCGTCGAGACCTACTCGGTCGTCTTCGTGGAGAAGCTCCACGGTCCGCCCATCACGGAGCTCGCCGACTCGCCGCTGCTCGCGAAGCTCATCGTCGGCGAGGCCGGCAAGAAGGCCCTCTCCGCCGACGCCCGCCGCGACGTGCTCCGGCACGCCCACAGCTACCTCGAGGACGACCTCACCATCATCGACTGGAACAGCGCCTTCGTCCTCGAGCCGTCGGGCAGCCGAGACATCCCGCAGCTGCTCGAGCTCGCGACCTCGCAGCTGCTCGAGCTCCGCTACTACGACACCTTGCTCGACGCAGAGCTCGTCCACATCTACGACGACTATGCCATCGCGAGGCGCGAGTGGAGCTCGCTCTTCCGGAGCCCGTACGAGAAGCTCACGCGCAACGTGCTCCGGCGCTTCGTCGAGCTGACCGAGTTCACCGAGCGCGTCGACAACGCCCTCAAGGTCGTGGGCGACTTCTACCTCGCGCGCGTCTACCAGTCGGCCGTCCGGCGCTTTCGCATCTCGGACTGGCGCGACTCCATCGACGCCAAGCAGGCGCTCGTCGCCCGCTCCTACGATCTGCTCAAGGGCGAGGTGGACATCCGCCGCAGCACCGTGCTCGAAGTCATCGTCATCGTGCTCATCGCCGTCGAGCTCGTCGCGGCGTTTCGCGGGCACTGACGTCCACCCCGAGGTCCCATGTCCGAGCCGCTCGTCGTCACCCAGAGCCTCACCATCCCCGCGTCCGAGCTCTCGTGGTCGGCGACGCGCGCGTCGGGCCCCGGGGGGCAGAACGTGAACAAGGTCTCGTCGAAGGTCGAGCTGCGCTTCGATCTGCGCGGCAGCCGCGTGCTCGACGAGCTGACCCGCGCGCGCCTGGAGACGCTCGCCGGCGCGCGGGTCGACGGGACGGGCGTGCTCATCCTGGTCAGCCAGGTGACGCGCGACCAGCGAAAGAACCTCTCCGACGCCCGGCAGAAGCTCGCGGAGCTCGTCCTGCGCGCCCTGGAGAGGCCCAAGAAGAGGCGCCCGACCAAGCCCTCGCGGGGCGCCAAGCGCGCCCGGCTCAGCGACAAGAAGAAGGTCGCGGAGAAGAAGCGCGAGCGACGCGGGCGCGAGGAGTAAGCTCTCGGCAAGGAGGCTCCCCATGACGGACAAGAAGGAAGCAGCGACCGACGAGCTGGCGACGGTGGCGTCGTTCTCCAACACGGCCGAGGCCGGGCTCGCGAAGGAGCGCCTGGAGAACGAGGGCATCCGCGCCCTCGTGACCGAGGGGATGACGGGCGGCGTCATGTCGTACATCGTGGCGTCCACGGGAGGCGTCCACGTGCAGGTCGCGCAGGAGAACCTCGAGAAGGCCCGCGAGGTCCTCGGCCTCGACGATCCGGATGAGATCCCGACGAAGGCGTAGCCTCCTCTACGTCGAGAGCCTGAGCCCCGCCAGCGCGGGCCCCGGGGCGGCGCCCTCCCACACGATCGCGTTGAGCGTCTCGAGGAGCGGCACGTCGGTCACGCCGCGCTCGCGGGAGAAGCGCCACGCCGTGGCGATGGCGGGGTAGCCCTCGGTGAGCTCGCCGGCCGCGAGCATCTCCGCGGCCACCTCGCGCGCCGGCCTGCCCTGCCCCACGCGCTCTCCGAACGCGCGGTTACGCCCGCCCGCCGCGGTGACGTGCAGATCGCCCACGCCGGCCGCCCCGTGCACCGTCTCCGCGCGCCCTCCGGCGGCTTCCACGAGCAAGCGCATCTCGTGGATGGCCTGGGTGAAGCAAGCGGCGCGGGCGTTGTGCGCGTCCTTGCCCACGAGGCCGTCCCAGATGCCGATCCCCGTCGCATAGGCGTTCTTCAAGGCGGAGCATAGCTCGGCCCCCGCGATGTCGTCCGTGGTCGTCACGCGCAGGTGGTCACCCCCGAGCGCGAGCGCGCACGCCTTCGCGTCCGGGCCGGCGAACGCCATCCACGTGAGCACGCGCCTCGCGATCTCGATGGCCTTGGCGGGCCCCGCGGCATGAACGAAGCGCACCGGCTTGCCGATGCTCTCGGGGACGACGAGGTCTATCCGGTCCATGGTTCCGGCCTTCGAGACGAGGAGGCCCTTGCTGACCGAGAGGACCGGCACGTCGGGCAAGAAGGGCGCGGCCTTCGTCATCACGGGGATGGCGCCGTCCGAGTTGACCGCGTGGATGACGAGCTCGGCCCCACGAAGGGCCTCCTCGAGGCGGGGCGACCGCAGCGTGGCGATGCCGTCGAGCTTGAGGCGCAGGCGAGGGTGCGGGAGCCCGGCGTCCGTCGCGTCGAGCAGGGCGTCGTCGAGCCACGTGCCCCAGAGCCGCACGTCGTGGCCGCGCATCCTCGCGACCGTCGCCATCGCGCTCCCCATGTACCCTGCACCGAGAACGGTCACTCGCATGATGCCTGGCCTGCTTCCGTGCGTCCCTGTCGTCGAGAGGCGCACGTTACCACGCGAGAAGCGCGGCGGCGCGGCGCACGCCCGCATCGGCATCCGGGGGAAAGGCCGGTCCCCCGGTTGCAACCCGCCGCTCGTCCCCGCTCGCGCGAACAGAACCGGGGGAGGCCTCTCTCCCGCGATTGCGTGACGCGCTCTTCGCCCCGATCCTGCGGACACGACCGCGGGAAGCCCCTCTCCCGCGGTTGCCGGCGCACCCTTCGTCCCGATCCGGGCGAGCGCAATCGAGGGAACCCCCTCTCCCGCGAATCTCGTGCTCCCTTTCGCGCGAGCGGGCTAGCCTTCTTTCGAGGGAACCCCCTCTCCCGCGATCTCGAGGAGCTCTCATGCCCCGTTCGTCCCTGTCGGAGCAGCGCATCCGGTACCTGCAGCTCGTCGCCGGCCTCACGAAGCACCGCGACACGCTCGCCCACGCCTCGATCCACGACGTGGACGCGCTCAAGGCGACGCTCCAGGCGCAGGTCGCTGCCATCGACGACGCCGCGACCAAGCTCGCCGTCTACCGCACGTCCGTCCTGCGCCTTCGCGAGGGCGCGAAGCAGGCCCACGACGCCGCCATCACCGTGAGGCGCCTGGCGCTCGTCGTCCTCGGGAACAAGGCGGTCGAGGCGCTCGGCGCGTTCGGCGTGGTGCCCGACAAGAAGCCCGGCCCCAAGACCTTGATGGGCAAGGTCATCGGCGCGGAGAAGAGCAGGCGCACCCGCGTGAAGCGGCACACGATGGGAAAGAAGCAAAAGAAGAAGATCAAGGGCTGACGGGCCCCCTCGGGGCCGTCACTCCTGGATGATCTTGAGCCGCGGGATGCTCTGCACCGCGCTGATGTCCTTCACCGCCGACCCCGCGATGTTCAGCTCCTTGAGGGCCCTGAGGCCCCGGAGCGGAGAGAGGTCGGTCACGAGGGTGTTGCGCAGGGAGAGCTTCTCGAGGAGCGGCGTCTTCGCGAGGACCGAGATGTCCTTCACGTTGGTGTCGTCGATCGAGAGCTCGGTGAGCTTCGGCATCGAGGCGATGACCGAGATGTCCTCCACCGGAGTATGCGAGAGCAGCAGGCGATCCATCTGCCCCAGCACCTGGAGCGGCGAGAGATCCTTCACCTGCGTCTTCACGAGGCCGAGCGTGCTCAGCGACGTGAGCTTCTTGAAGGGCGACACGTCGTCGAGGTCGCCCGGGCCGAGGTAGATGGTCTGGAGGTTCGTGCACTCGAGCACGATGCACATGTCCAGATCGGTCGACGGCGTCTCCGTCAGCACGAGCGTCTTCACGCGCTTGAGATCGGCGCGCAGGATGGGCCCCGTCGGCTTCTGGAGCACGCGACGGAAGACCGTCTCGGTGTTGGCGTCGGTGAAGGTGATGGTCGGGTCCTTCGAGCACGGGCCCTGGGGCTTCTTCGCGGGGGGCGTGGTCGCGACGGGGGCGGCGCTCGACGCGGCGGGCGGCGGCGCGCTGGCGACGGCCGGGGCCGCGGCCTCGGGTGACGCGGAGGACGCCTTGTCGTCGTCGCACGCAAGGGCGAGGAGCGCGAGGGAGGCTCCCGCGAGCCAGGCGAACCGGGGAAGGTGCTTGTTCATGGCGGACGCCAGGCTACGCGGCCGGGGGAGCGGGGTCGAGTGTCGCCGCACGGCCCCGCGTATGGATGCGTATGCGACAGGCGCGCACCAAACGCGATCGCCTTGTTGGCCCGCACAGAGTGGACTCGCTACTCGGGATCGTATGTCACTCTCTGCCCGCGCTCTCACCCAGCCAAAGCCGAAGCGAAGCCTGCGCGTAGGGTCCCGCGTGATGCTCGTCCTCGTCGGCGCCGCGGCCGTGCTCACGACGGCGGACGCTGCCGAGCACGACGCGAGCGGCGTCGGCATCGGCGAGGTCACGACGCGCGTGGTGCGCACGGACGTGGACCTCAACGCCATGCTCCGTAGCTCGCTCGACCACGCCCTGCACGACATGGATGCCGCGCACCCGACGCCGGAGGCGAAGCCGCGCCACGCGCAGCGCGACGTGGTCCTCTCGCTCGCCCTCCAGGACATGGCGGTCGACCCGGGGGCGCACAGCGTCACGTGCTCGGTCTCCGTCGCGCTCCGCACGGCCCGCGGCGGCGCGATGTTCGCGGTGCTCGAGGGGCGCGCGCGCGTGGGCATCGAGTCGTCGCGCGCCGCGAGCGTCGAGGTGCGCGCCATCGACGCGGCCGTCCGCGCCGCCGTCGCGCGCGTGCCCGACGCGCTCCGCTGAACCGAGACGAGGCTGCGCGATCAGCGCCCCATCAGCCCCCGCGCGAGCTTCTCGGCGGCCTCGAGCTGGTCCCGCGCTCGCCCGAGCCGAGCGTGATGCTGATGTGCCCGCCGCCGATCTTGCTCTTCACGACGGGCGCCGTGGTCACCTCGCCGTCGAGGAGGGCATCCCCGAGAGCTACCGGAACGGAAGCGCCGCGAGAAGGACGAGCCCATCCGGGCCCACGCCGCCAAACTGTGGTACGCCAGGGGCCCCGTCATGGCTGAAAAACAGACCCCCCGAGAGATCCTCAAGGCCGCCGGCAAGCTCGACGACCACGTGATCGCCGTCCACGCGAACGGCCACATCGTCGACCTTCACACCCCGATCGACCCGACGACGGCGGTGACGCCGATCAAGGACACCGACCCGGACGGCCTCCAGGTCATCCGCCACTCGACGGCGCACGTCATGGCGGACGCCGTGCAGCGGCTCTTCCCGGGCACGAAGGTCACCATCGGCCCCGCGATCGACGACGGCTTCTACTACGACTTCGAGAAGCCGGGCGGCGGCTTCACGGACGGCGACCTGCGCGACATCGAGAAGGCGATGTACAGCGTCATCAACAAGAACAGCCCCTTCCGCCGCGAGGTCATCGACCGCGACGAGGCCATCAAGCTCTTCGATGGCATGGGCGAGAACTTCAAGGTCGAGATCATCAAGGGCTTCCCGCCGGGCGAGGAGGTCTCCCTCTACCGCCACGGCGCCGACAAGGGCTGGTTCGACGTCTGCAAAGGCCCGCACGTCCCGTCGACGGGCTTTCTCAAGGCCCTGAAGCTCACCCACGTCGCCGGCGCGTACTGGCGCGGGGACGAGCGCAACCCGATGCTCCAGCGCATCTACGGCACCGCCTTCCCGAGCAAGGAGGCCTTGACCGAGCACCTCCGCCTCATCGAGGAAGCCAAGGCGCGCGACCACCGGAAGCTCGGCAAGGAGCTCGACCTCTTCCTCTTCAACGAGGTCGCGCCCGCCATGCCCTTCTTCCTGCCGAAGGGGGCCTTCGTCTACAACGCGCTCGTCCAGTACATCCGCGGCCTCTACGAGTCGTACGGCTACGAGGAGGTCATCACGCCGCAGGCCTTCGATCCGAAGCTCTTCCGGACGAGCGGCCACCTCGGCAACTACAACGAGAACATGTACCGCCTCTGGACGGAGGACCTCGTCGGTGACGAGGACCATGCAGGCCACGCGGGTCACACCCACGGCCACGGCGGCCACGGCGGTCAAGAGGCGGGCGAGCTCGTCGACCTGAAGACGACGCTCCAGAACGAGTCGTTCGCGCTCAAGCCGATGAACTGCCCGAGCCACTGCGTCATGTTCGGCTCGCGCAAGCGGAGCTACCGCGAGCTGCCCTGGCGCGTGGCGGACTTCGGGCGCCTGCACCGCTACGAGCGCGGCGGCGTCGTCCACGGCCTCGCGCGCGTGCGCTCCTTCGCCCAGGACGACGGCCACATCTTCTGCACGGAGGACCAGGTCGCCGGCGAGATCGAGGCGTTCATCTCGCTCCTCTACGAGGTCTACCAGGCGCTCGAGTTCGAGAAGGTCGACGTGAAGCTCGCGACCCGCCCGGACAAGCGCATCGGCTCGGACGAGCTCTGGGACCGCTCCGAGGCCGCGCTCGCCCTTGGCCTCGAGAAGGCCGGCCTCCCTTACGAGGTCCTCCCCGGCGAGGGCGCCTTCTACGGGCCCAAGGTCGAGTTCCACGTCCAGGACGCCCTCAAGCGCAGCTGGCAGCTCGGCACCATCCAGTACGATCCGAACCTGCCGGCGCGCTTCGAGCTCGGCTACATCGCGGAGGACGGCAAGGAGCACCGGCCGGTCATGCTCCACCGGGCCATCCTGGGCTCGCTCGAGCGCTTCTTCGCCGTGTACCTGGAGCACTGCGGCGGCAACTTCCCCACGTGGATCGCGCCGCGGCAGGTCATGATCATCACGGTGCACGAGAGCGTGAACGCCTACGCCGAGAAGGTCGCCGTCGAGCTCCGCGCCCAGGGCCTGCGCGTGGACGTCGACGCGGGATCGGACAAGCTCGGCGCGAAGGTCCGCAACGCCCGCCTCGCCCGCTACCCCTACCGCTGCGTCGTCGGCCACAAGGAGATGGAGACCTCGTCCTTGGCGGTGCAGTCACGGGATCGAGGCGAGCTCGGGTCCGTCCCCGTGGCGGACTTCCAGCGGATGCTCCTCGCGGAGGCGAGGGTCCCCAGGAAGGGCGTAGCTCAAGCAGTGGTCGTGGGGCCCGGCCCTGCCGCTCCCCCTCCCACCCCCGCGACCTCGACCGAGAACGCAGCGAAATAGAGCCAGTCCCGCATTGACGACGGCTTCGCTAAGCGAGGATGATGCCCCGTTCGCAGCAAAGAGCCGTTGTCCAACCTTTTGGAGGTAACGAACTACACAATGTCAATGGGTCGTCCGCGGTTCGATCCGCGCCAGCAGCAACGTGGTTTCCAGATACGAGTCAATCATCGCATCCGTGTACCGGAGGTGCGCGTCATCGGAGCCGACGGCTCGATGCTCGGCGTCCTCCAGACGCACGAAGCGATGCGCCTGGCGCAGGAGCAGGGGCTCGACCTCGTCGAGGTCAACCCCAAGGCCGATCCGCCCGTGTGCAAGATCCTCGACTTCGGTAAATACAAGTACGAGGAAAAGAAGAAGACCGCCGAGGCGAAGCGGAAGCAGACGGTCGTGGAGATCAAGGAGATCAAGCTCCGTCCCAAGACGGACGACCACGACGTCGACTTCAAGATCCGCGCGGCGCGCCGCTTCCTCGAGTCGGGGCACAAGGTGAAGATCACGGTGCGCTTCCGCGGCCGCGAGATCACGCACCCCGAGAAGGCGTCCGAGCAGATCACGCTCGTCGTCCAGGGCACCGAGGATCTGGCCAACGTGGAGTCGCGCCCGATGATGGAAGCGCGCACGATGACCGTCCTCATCGCGCCCAAGCCCGCCATCATGCAGAAGGTCGCGGCGGCCAAGGTCGCGGCCGAGAAGGCCCGGCAACAAGCCGAGAAAGAGGGTCGTGCGCCCCCGCCCTCCGAGGTATCGCTGCCGGACGTTGTCGGCGACGATGACGACGACGACGACGATGACGACGATGACGAAGAAGAAGACCCCAAGAAGAAGGAAGAAGCGCACCCCGGTAGCTGACCGGCGGCAGGTTCGCGGGGCGCTCGGCCTGGGCCTTCTGCTTCTCTGTCTCGTGGTGACGCGGCCTGCGAAGGCCGCGCTCACCTCGAGCGAGGAGGCGCAGATCAAGGGCTTCGTGGCGAGCGCCCAGGCGGACAACGCCGCGCGCGTGCGTGCCCTGGTGGCGCGCCCCGACCTCTCGGCGGACGAGGCGGCCGACTCCCTGTCGCAGGCCCTGACGCCGGTGGCGTGGACGGAGCCCCGGGCCGCCTTCTTCCACGAGATGCTCTTCGGCGGATCGTCGGCCGCCGCGCGCCCGGCGCTCGTCAGCGCCACCGTGCGAGCCGTTCTCGCGCGCGCCGACGCGGTGCTCGCGAAGAACGCGGCCGACCTCGATCAGCGCCCCGAAGCGGTGTCCGAGCTCCTGCGCCTCTACGGCTTTTTGGGCACCGAGATCGCCAACGCGGGCCGGCCCCAAGGAAACGCCCGCGACGCGAGCACGGGCATCCCCCCGTCCACCTACGACGATTGCGCGAAGGCGCTCGTCGAGCACGTGCAGCGAAACCCCCGCTGGCTCCGGGTGGACGCCCCGCTGTCGGTCGTCGCGACGAGGGTGCGGGCCGCGCTGGAGCTCGTCCTCTACGAGATGACGAACGACACGCCGACACGCCGCGTCGACGCGGCCGACCGCCTGGGCCTCACGGGCGCGCGGCGCGCCTTCCTCATCGAGGCCGGCGTCCTCGTGCTCGACGCGGGCAAGGCGGACGACGCGCGCGTGCAGAAGGCGCGCGCGCTGGTAGACCGGCTGCCGTCCGCGCGGGTCGGCGTCGAGGCCATCTACTTCGGCGAGAGCGCCGCGTGGATCGCGGCGAGCCTGCACCCGCGCGGGCAGGTGCTCGGCGTGCTCGTGCCGCTCGAGGTGACGCAGGCCGCGGCTCCCTTGCACGGCCAGCACTGGGAAGAGGAGGTGGAGCCCGGGCCTCTCGACCTGCCGCTCTTCATGCTGGCCTACGAGCTGTCGCTCGCGACCGTCCCGCGGGCGCTCGACAACCGAGGGGACCTCCGCGTCATCGCCGAGCACGACGCGCGGCAAGCCGACGGGCAGCCGAGCTCCAGGAGCTCGATGACCACCGACCAGAGGCTCGCGGGGCTCATGGCCCAGGTGCTGACGGACGCGCCGCGGACGCTCGACCTGGCCTTCGGTCGCTGGCTCCGCGGCCAGCCGGAGACGGCGGCGCTGCTGAGCGACGCGATGGGCATCCTCGCGGCGTTCGCCCCGCCCGGGCCCCCTCCGCGCGGCCTCGTCCTGCCCCTGGCCCAGCCGAAGCCGGACGGCGAGCTCGAGCCGCTCCCGGCGACCAATGTCCATCTCTTCCCGAACGGCGCCGTCAGCGGCTTCACGCTCGCCGGCCACCGCATGGAGCTCACGCGCGACTCGTCCGGCGTGGTCGTCCTCGTTCGAACGAACGGCACGAAGGTCTCGCTGGCGGGCTTGCCGACCGCGCGCGTGCCGTTGAGCGAAGGCAACGCGTGGTCGGGCGAGGGAGTGGTCTTCGCGCGCTTCCTGGGCTCCCCCCGCGCCTCGGTGGGGCTGGGTCCGCGCGTTCGGCTCATGAGCAGCGGGACGGACGCCCTCGACGCCATCGCCACCCCTTCCCCGGCCGACGACTTCGCGGCGGACCTGGACCTCACCGTGCGGGGCGAGGCGGGCGTCATGCTGCGCGCCGCCACGACGAGGGGCGCATTCCAGGGCGTCTCGGTCGTCATCGACGCGAGCCCCGGGGCCACGCCGCGCGCGTCGCTCCGCACGCGGACGGGGGCGAGCCCCGAGACCGAGATCGCGAAGGCCGTCGACCTGACCGGCGGTCCGACCTACCACGTCCACGTCGCCATCCACGGCGACAAGATCGACGCGACCGTCGGCGACGCCAAGCTCACCGGCACGCTCCCCCCGGGCCTCGCCCACGGCGACCTCGCGCTCCGCGTGGCCCAGGGAGCCGCGCTCGAGGCGAACGCCTGGAGGGTCCACAAGTAACTCGTCATCCTGGGGCGAAGCCGAAGGATCCCCTGCTGACAAGGGATCCTTGCTTCGGTCAGCATGACAGCGCGAAAGTGGGCCGTCGGACCATCGCCGTACGAGACTCACGGCATGTCCTTCGGGTCGCTCGCGCGGGGAGCATCACTCGCCTCGATCCTTGTTCTGGCCGGGTGCGGCCGAGACGACGTGCGGCTCGCGCCGACGCCGCCCGCCGCGGTCTTCGCGCCCAGCGTGACGATGCCCGCAGCGCCCACGCGGCCCACGTCGATTCGCGTCATCGTGGGCGGCGATCTCTTGCCGCATCGCCCGAGCCTCTACGCGCCCGAGCGCGTGAGCCAGGCGCTCGCCCGCCTGGCCCCGCTGCTCGAAACGGCAGACGTATCCGTCGCGAACTACGAGACCGCGACGGGGGACCCGCTCATCTTCGGCTCGAACAGCATCTCGCTCGCGGTCCCCTCCGCCTGGATGGGCGCCGTCGCGGGCGCGCACTTTCACGCGCTCACGGTGGCGAACAACCACGCGTGCGACCTCGGCAAGTCGGGCCTCGAAGCGACGCTCAAGGCCGCCAAGTCTCTCGACGTAGAGGTCCTGGGCGCCGACGCGAAGGACCCGTGGCGGCCGCAGGTGCTCGTCGAGAAGGACGGACGCCGCGTCTGCGCCGTCGCGTGGACGACGATGGTGAACGGCGGCGGCTCCTGCAAGCGCTCGGGCGAGCTCGCCATCGCGGGATTCGACCGAAACGGAACGACGCAGATCGAGCACGCGATGGCCCGGGCGCGGGAAGGCGGCTGCGACGCCATCGTCGCCATCCTGCACGGGGGCAAGGAGTACGCGCCGCAGATCTGGGGGCCAAGACAGCAGGCACGCCGCGCAGCGGAGGCCGGCGCAGACGCCGTCGTGATCCACCACCCCCACGTCCCTTCGCCGGTCGACGTGGTGACGACGACCGACGGCCGGCGTGTGCCGGTCTTCGATTCGGTCGGCAACCTCGTGTCGAACCAGGGCGAGTCGTGGAAGCAGCCTCTGCCGCCCGAGAGCCGCCAGCGCCTCATCTCGCTGAACGCGTGGACCCGGCTGGGAGTACTGGCAGACCTCGAGTGGACCTGGAGCGCAGGCGCCCCCGCCGGGACCCGGGCGGAGGGGCGAGGATTCTCCTGGGGCTACCACCTCGTGTGGACGGAGAACGAGCACGCCGACAACCGCAACGAAGCCCTGCCTCGCATCGAAGCTCGGCCCGTCGACCCCACGGCCGACAAGGCCTTGCTCGACCGCCTCGCCACCGACGAGCAGGGCCCCAAGCGCCTGCTCGTGGACGACTGCTGGCTCGAGTCGAGCAAGAAGCGGTGTGACGCGGCGCCTGCCGCGCGGAAGAACGAACCCATCTTCTGACGCCGCCCGGCTTTGACGGGCGCTCCCGCCCGCGATAACCCCTTCCTACCCATGGCCGATCCTGCAAGCTCCCGAAAGGTTCGCATCCTCGTAGCGAAGCCGGGCCTCGATGGCCACGACCGCGGCGCGAAGGTCGTTGCTCGCGCGCTCCGGGACGCCGGCTTCGAGGTCATCTACACGGGCCTGCATCAGACGCCCGAGATGATCGCGAGCGCCGCCGTGCAGGAGGACGTTGACGCGGTTGGTCTCTCGATCATGAGCGGCGCGCACAACACGCTGTTTCCCGCGGTCCTGCTCGCGCTCAAGGAGAAGGGCGCCGACGACGTCGCTGTCTTCGGGGGCGGCATCATTCCCGAAGAGGACGCGAACCGCCTGCGCGCCGCGGGCGTACGAGGCGTCTTCACGCCCGGCACCCCGCTCGAGACGATCATCCAGTGGGTCCGCGACAACGTGGTCCCCAAGACCTAGCGTCGGTCGGCTGTCCGTGGACGGTGCCCTGCCTGTCCAGGACAGGCCGGTCCCTCCCAAGTACGCGAGCTTGCTGATGCTGGAGCCGGCACGCGCATCGCAGGGGCCGGTGCGAGGTCTCCCGCATGCTCAAGGCCATCGCTCGCGCGACGCTACCCGCCCTTCGACTGCTGTGCGCTTCGTGCGTGTCGCTCGCCGCATGCGCCGCCGGCGACGAGCTGACCATCCCGGAAACGAACGTCCGGGTCGACGAGGTCGACGTCGTCGAGGGAGTCGCCGACGAATCCCGCGACCCTGCCGTCGTCGCCATCGACGTGGACGGCGATGAGCTCTGCACGGCAGTGCTCATAGCGAGCGACGCAGCTCTCACGGCGCGTCACTGCGTGTCGCGGATCGCCCCCGGGGCGGCCTGCCCTGCCACCGGCGCCCAGGTCCTGGCCAACCGGGACCCGGCGACGCTCCGCATCCTGGGCGGAGACGACGCCGCCGTGTTTCTGGCCAGGGGCCGCCTCATCGTGGCCCCCCTGGTGAACGTGCTCTGCGGTGCAGACATCGCCGTGCTCCTCCTCGACCGTCCCGTCGACGGAGTCGCGCCTCTGCCGGTGCGCGCCGTGGGCGTGGCGACGGGCGCGCGCGTGCGCACGGTCGGCTTCGGCCGGCTCGTTCCCGGGTCGGGCTCGCCGGCCGCCACCCTCGCCGCGCCGGCCAAGCTGCTGCGCGAGCACGTGCTCGTGGCCGACACGACGCTCACGGAGTTCCGCGTGCGCGAGGGCCCCTGCCAGGGCGACTCCAGCGGACCTGCACTCGACGAGGGCACCGGCGCGATCCTCGGCGTCGTCTCTCGCCCCGGCCCAGCGTGCGCTGGCGCCGACGCTTACGACGTCTACACACGAGCGGACGCCTTTGCGAGCCTCATCGAGGACGGTCTGTCGCTCAGCGCGAGCGCCGGCAAGGGCGCGAGCCACACGGTCAAGCTGGCCACGGACATTGGCGACCCGTGCGAGCACGGCAGCGATTGCGGCACGGGCGCCTGCGTCGACGAGGAAAGCCGGGAGTACTGCTCCCGCGCCTGCGATGGGCAGGACAAGTGCCCTACCGACTACACCTGCAAGGCCACCGAGGAAGGCTCCTTCGTGTGCGTCGACGGTTGAGATTCACCCGGCGGACGCAGCCCGAGCGCACCGCATTCGCGCGCGGTCGAGGACATTCGCGCCCTGCGAAGACGACGCGCCTCGTGTAGGCTGATCGGCCCATGAACTTCCAGCTGTCCGAGCACCACGAGCTACTGCGCAAGTCCGTCCGTGATTTCGCCGTCGCGGAGGTCCTTCCGCACGCACAGGCGTGGGACAGAGAAGAGCGGTTTCCCAAGGAGATCGTTCCCAAGCTGGCCGAGATGGGCCTCCTCGGCATTCGTATCCCCGAGGAGTACGGCGGCTCGGGCATGGACATGACGAGCTACGCCATCTGCGTCGAGGAGATCGCCAAGGTGGACGGCTCCCTCGCACTCACGGTCGCGTCCCACAACGGGCTCGGCACGGGGCACGTGCTCAAGTTCGGCTCCGAGGAGCAGAAGCAGAAGTATCTGACGAAGGCGGCGAAGGGTGAATGGTTGGCGGCCTGGGCGCTGACCGAGCCCGGGAGCGGCAGCGATTCCGCGGCCCTGGCGACGACGGCGCGGCGCGATGGCAGCGACTGGGTGATCAACGGGACCAAGATGTTCATCACCCAGGGCAGCGTCGGAGGCTTCTGCGTGGTGCTGGCCCGCACGAACACGGCGGTCCCCAAGCAGCGCGGCATCACCGCGTTCATCGTCGAGCACGGGACGAAGGGCTTCACGGCCTCGAAGCACCTGGAAAAGCTCGGCTGCCGCTCGAGCGACACCGTCGAGCTGACGTTCGAGGACGTTCGCATCTCGGACGCCCAGCGCCTGGGGGACCTCGACCAGGGCTTCCGCGACACGATGCAGATCCTCGACCGCGGCCGCGTCTCCATCGCGGCGATGGCACTGGGCCTCGGCCAGGGCGCGCTCCAGATGGCCATCACCTACGCGAAGGACCGGAAGCAGTTCGGAAAGCCGATCGCCGACTACCAGGCCATCCAGTGGATGCTCGCGGACTCGAAGACCGAGCTGGATGCCGCGGCCCTCCTCACGTACCGCGCCGCATGGCTCGTCGACCAGGGGGCACCCCATACGACCGAGGCCTCGATGGCGAAGCTCTTCGCGAGCGAAGCGGCGACCCGCGCGTGCAACAGGGCCGTCCAGGTGCACGGCGGCTACGGCTACACGCGGGAGTTCAACGTCGAGCGTCACCTCCGCGACGCGAAGCTCTGCGAGATCGGCGAAGGCACCAGCGAAGTGCAGCGCACTGTCATCGCCAAGCACCTGCTGCGCGCCTGATCAGCATAACGCTCCACTGAAGGCCCGAGCTCTCCTCCGCCGCTTCCGTCGGAGAGCGCGCCGGACGGCTTTTCTGAGGGCCCGCCATTCCTCAGGCGTGCAGTTGTGTCCGCCATTCCATCGGCGTTTCGCAGGTGAGTGCGCGCGCGCCTGTCGAGTGCCGCCATAATTATTGACACCCTTGGAGCACACCCATACCTTGCCGAAGCAAGTGGGAGAAAGTGGCGAGTAGTGCCAAACACTACCGAGCTTACCCGTCGACGGGTAGGCAGCGGGTAGGGCGCCACGAAGTCCCACGAAGCAGGTCGAGGGCGCGTCGATGTTTCGCGGGCGTTACGAACACACAATCGACGCGAAGGGCCGCACGAGCCTGCCGGCTCGTTACCGCGACGCGCTCGCCGCCTTGGGGGAACGGCGGATCGTTTTGACGAGCGCGCTCGACCCGTGCCTCGCCGCCTACACGACTCCGGAATGGATGGCGTTCGAGGAGCGGCTCGCGAAGCTCCCCCAGTTCGATCGCTCCGTGCAGAAGCTCAAGAGGCTCTACGTCTCGGGCGCGGTCGAGTGTGAAGTCGACGACTCCGGCCGCATCCTCATTCCGCCCACGCTGCGCGAGCACGCACAGCTGACCAAGGACGTCCTCTGGGCCGGAAGCGGCAAGTATGCCGAGCTGTGGGACAAGGCGGCCTGGCAAGCCAACTTCGAGACGACGGACGACGAGCGCCGCGACATCGGTAAGCGCTTGGCGGAGCTTGGCCTATGAGCGAGTCGCAGCTCGCTCTCCCTGGCGTACTCGCCGATGGCAGCAGCGAATGGGTTTGGTGTGAGGAGACGGACGACGTGGGGGAAACGACTCCTTTCGTACACACGAGCGTAATGAGGGACGAGGTGGTGAGCGCCCTCGCCCCCGTCGACGGCGGCGTCTACGTGGACGCCACGTTGGGGGCGGGGGGGCACGCCGAAGCCATCCTTTCGGCCGCGCCGCTGGCGCGCGTCATCGGCTTCGACCGAGACGCGAACGCAATCCATGCTGCCAGGGCTCGTCTCGCCCCGTTTGGCGATAGGTTCATGGCCATCCACGCGAGCTTCGGGAGCGCCAGAGAGACGCTGGCCGCTCACGGTGCGCTGCCGGTCGACGGGCTCTGCGCCGACCTCGGCGTCAGCTCCCCTCAGCTCGATGACCCGCTGCGAGGCATGAGCTTTCGCCGCGAGGGCCCCATCGACATGCGGATGGATACCGAGTCGGGCGAGACCGCGCTCGAGCTCATCGCCCGGCTCGATGATGACGAGCTCGCCAACGTCATCTACCGCTATGGCGAGGAGCACCGCTCGCGGAGGATCGCACGCAGCATCAAGCGAGCGGAGCAGGAGTCTGAGCTCGTGACGACGCAAGATCTTCGTCGCGCGATCGTTCGCGCCGTCGGTCCTGTTCGTGTCGGCGGGGTCGACCCCGCGACGAAGACGTTCCAGGCGCTCCGCATCGCCGTAAACCGCGAGCTTGACGAGCTCGTGTCCCTGTTGGCAGAGCTGCCGACCCTCCTGAAGGAGGGCTCCGTCGTCGCAATCCTGAGCTTCCACTCTCTCGAGGATAGGCTCGTCAAGCGGGCCTTCCACGACAAGGACACGTGGCTGCCGCTCTGGAAGAAGCCTCGCACCGCGACCGACGAGGAGACCACGGCAAATCCCCGCTCGCGAAGCGCCAAGCTTCGTGCGGCGAGGCTGGTCGGAGCGCGCTGATGCGACGAAGCCGCACGTTCGTCGCGCTCTGGACGCTCGCGACCATCGCCGCGGTTAGCGCCTTCGTCTTGCACCTCGCCTTGCGCGGAAAGACCGTTTCCGTCGGTTATGAGCTCGGCCGCGCCCGGGCGGAGCAGGCGCGGCTACGCGAAGTGAAGCGAGTGCTTCAGGTGGAAGCGGCGAGCTACAAGACGCCCGAGCGTGTCGAAATCGTCGCCCGAACGCTTCTCGGGATGGAGCCACCCTCACCCGAGAGGATCGTGCCGCTGCCGGTCATGCAGGAGACCGCCCGCTCGGCGAACGCCGAGTCGTCGTCTGCACCGACATCGGGAGGTGCTCACGCCCAGACGCCCGAGGAGCCCACGGAGGCGCCTCGTGCGCACCTGGCCCCGACTTCTCCGCCAGGTGCGCCGTGAGGAACCTCGACCCCAAGCGCGCACGCTGGATCCGGCTTCGCATGGGAATCCTCTGCGGGCTCATGGGCCTCGGGCTGGGGGGGTTCGTGTCGAGCGCTTACCGCGTCCAGGTGGAGGACGGGCCCACCTGGCGGGAGACGGCCGAGAAGCAGCGGCAGCGGCGCCTTCACGTCGAACCGAAGCGTGGGACCATCTTCGACCGCAACGGGACTGCGCTGGCGGTGAGCATCGAGGTCCCGAGCATCAGCGTCGACGTGGTCGAGATGCTGCGCGGCGTGGACGGGACTGCGAACCAGGAGGCCACGCTCCGAGATGCGGCGTCGCGGCTGGGGCAAGCGCTGACGCTCGACGCCAACGAGCTGTACGCGCGGCTCGCGCAGCGGCGCCGCTTTCTTTGGCTAAAGCGACGGGTCACCGGAGACGAGACCGCGCTCGTACGCGACCTGGGCGATCTGAAGAAGCAAGCGCACCCCATCCACGGCATCACGATCGAGGGCGAAGGACACCGTTACTACCCGGGGCGGGAGCTGGCTGGGCCTGTTCTGGGCTTCGTCGCCCCTGATGGACAGGGCAAGGACGGTCTCGAGCTCGCCCTCGACGAAGAGCTGCGCGGTCATGTCGAGGAAGTGAAAGGCTTGCGCGACCGCGGCGGCAGGCTTCTCTTCGACGGCACGACGGACGAGCAGGCCCTCGAAGGCCACGACGTCTACCTGACGCTCGATGAGGGAATACAGCACGTCGCCGAGCAGGAGCTCGACGCCGCCCAGCGAACGTACGAGACGAAGGGAGCATCCATCGTCGTCCTGGATCCAAACACCGGGGAGATCCTAGCGATAGCCTCCACCCCCGGTTACAACCCTAACGACTACTCCGAATCCGAAGCCGAGTCGCGTCGCGACCGGGCCGTGACGGATCGGTTTGAGCCGGGGTCCGTGATGAAGCCGTTCACCATCGCGGCGGCCCTCTCGGCCGGAACGCTCAAGCCGACGGACACCGTCTATTGCGAGCACGGCACCTACCAGCTCGGGGCCGTCACGATCCACGACACCCACTTCAACGATTGGCTGACTCCGACCCAGATCCTGGCGCGAAGCTCGAACGTCGGGGCGCTCAAGATCGGGCTCGGGGTCGGTGAGCCGGCGCTCTACGCGATGTTCCGCAAGTTTGGCTTCGGCGAGCCGACGGGACTGCCTCTCCCCGGTGAAGCGGCCGGCGTACTCCGCCCGAAGGGCCGCCCCTGGTACGACGTGGAGACGGCGGAGGCGGCGTTCGGGCAGGGAATCAGCGTAACAACGGTCCAGCTCGCCGTGGCGTTGGGCGCGATCGCGAACGGAGGCCGCTTGCTGGAACCACTGCTCGTCCGCAAGACAACGGACGGTCGCGGCAACGTCGTCCACGAGGGAGCGCCGCATGTGCGCCGGCAGGTGCTAGAGCCTGGGATCGCGCGCATGCTGACGGAGATGCTCACAGCAGTCACGGAGGCCGGCGCCGATGGTGTCCGTGGGACCGGCACCGAGGCCGCCGTGGCGGGGTTCCACGTCGCAGGCAAGACGGCCACCGCACAAAAGGTGGACCCGGCGACGGGTAAGTATTCGCAGGACATATACACCGCTTCGTTTGTGGGGATGATCCCAGCGGAGCGGCCTCGCCTCGTCATCGCGGTCGTGCTCGACGAACCGATGATCGGCCACTACGGCGGCGATCTTGCGGGTCCGGTTTTCCGGCGCGTCGCGGAATCGAGCCTGCGCTACCTCGGGGTGACACCGACCGGCGCGACGGCGAAGCTTGACCGTGCACTCAAGGCCGACCTCGCGCAGGCAGCCCTCCCTGCGAAGGGCGCTCCTCTGGACACGAGCGTAGCGTCGCAGATCACTGCACTCGCAGGTGGCGAAGCGCGCGTTCCGGATGCCACGGGGATGCCAGCGCACGAAGCCGTCCGCGCCGTCACCCAGGCGGGCCTTCTGCCCCAGCTCGAAGGCTCCGGTCGCGTCGTGCGGCAGCAGCCCCCGGCGGGCTCGGCGGCTCCCAAGGGAAGCAGCGTACGCCTCGTCTTCGAGTCGCCGTCATGACGGGCCTACGCTTGGACGAGCTCGGGCGTGAGCTTCCGGGATCGTTCGAGATCGTAGGGGACCCTTCCGTTCGCGTCTCGGGCGTTCAGCAAGACTCGCGGCGCGTCCAGCCGGGTGACCTCTTCGTGGCGCGCAAAGGTGCCCACGCCAACGGTGGCGCGTTCGTCGACGATGCAAAGCGACGTGGTGCGGCAGCGATCCTGATCGAGCGGAGTGCGCAGCTCACGAACAGCTCGGGGCTGGCGAGCGTGATTGTCGACGACGTCGTCGCGTCGCTCGCCCACGCGGCTGCTGCCGTCTACGGCCATCCCGCGTTTGGCCTGGACATCGTAGGCATCACCGGAACGAACGGAAAGACGACGACCGCGCACCTCGTGCGCGCGGCGATCGATGGCGCCATCGGGGAGCCTCGCTGCGGAATCGTCGGCACCGTCGGCCATCACTTCCGAGACCTCACCATCGATGCCGCACACACGACGCCCGAAGCCGACGAGTTGGCGCGGGTCCTTGCCGCGATGAAGGAGCGGGGTGCGAGCCACATCGGCATGGAGGTCTCGTCAATCGCGCTCGTGAGCGGCCGGGTGCGCGCGGTCCGCTTTCGTGTGGCTGCCCTGACCAATCTCACGCAAGACCACCTCGACTACCACGGCTCGATGGAAGCCTACGGCGAGGCAAAGGCGGAGCTTTTCACGACGTGCGCGCCCGGGTCAGCGGTCATCAACGTGGACGACCCGTTCGGCCGAGGCCTGATCGAACGTGTGCGCGCGCCTCTCATCCGGGTCAGCGCGCGCCCCGCCGCAAGCGCACAGGAGGCAGACGTCGCTCCCCTCTCCGCCACCTGCGACGCGAACGGCATACGGGCCGTCGTCCGCCTTCCCGGCGCCGAGGTCAAGCTCACGTCACGCCTCGTCGGTGCCCATAACCTCGAGAATCTCCTCCTGACGCTCGGCATCGTTCACGCGCTGGATCTCGACGTGAAGCGCGCCGCAGAGGCGCTCGCCGCGGAGCCCGGGGCGCCCGGTCGCCTGGAGCGCTGCGAGGACCCAGGCGACGACGTCACGGTTCTCGTCGACTATGCGCACACGCCTGACGCGCTCGCCCGCGCGCTCGACGCCGTCCGTGCGACCACCACCGGGCGAGTCTGGTGCGTCTTCGGTTGTGGTGGTGACCGTGACGCGAAGAAACGGGGCCCGATGGGGCAGGCCGTGGCGCTCCGCGCCGACGTCGCGATCATCACGAACGACAACCCCCGCAGCGAACGTCCCGAATCGATCGCCGCCCCCATCGAGGAGGGTGCTCGCGCCGCACGCATGACGCCGCTCGACGACCTCGCGGGCGGCGGTCGAGGCTTCGTCGTCGAGCTCGATCGGGCAAAGGCCATCGAGCGGGCCGTTCTGTCGGCCGCGAAAGGGGACGTCATCCTGCTCGCTGGCAAGGGCCACGAAAACTACCAGGTCATCGGGACCGAGAAACGCACCTTCGATGATCGCATCGAGGCGCGCCGGGCGTTATCTATGCGGCGGACGAGCATCGGTAGGTCCGGCGAATGACAACCCCGATCCCCACGAACCAAGCGCGCATGAGCACGAACGACATCGTGGCTGCGACGACGGGAACGCTCCGGAGCGTGGGAACGCTGGGTGGCGAGATCACCGGCATCACCAGCGATAGCCGCGCCGCGACTCCTGGGTGCGCTTTCGTCGCCCTGCATGGCGACAGCCACGACGGCCACGCCTTTGCCGTCGCCGCCGTCGCGCGCGGTGCGAGCCTCGTCATAGCCCAGGCGGGCCGACCGATGCCCGACCTCGAGGGCGCGACCGTGATCGAGGTCCGTGACACGCTCGAGGCGTGGGGTGCGTTGGGCCGTGCTCATCTGCGTGCATGGCGAAGCGCGCCCGGCGGTGCCGCCACCGCGAAGCGGGCCGTGGCCATCACCGGCAGCGCCGGGAAGACGACGACGAAGGAGCTCTGCGCGCGGATCCTTGCATCCCTTGGACCCTGCCACGCGACTCCGGGGAACCTAAACAACCGAGTCGGGGTACCAGCCGTCGCCTTCTCCGTTGAGGCGTCGGATGTCTTCGCCGTCTTCGAGATCGGGATGAGCGTTCCGGGCGAGATCGCGGCGCTCGCGCGCGTCCTAGAGCCGGACGTCGCCGTGCTCCTCAACGTTGGGCTCGCCCATGCTGGCGGGGTAGGTGGAACCCGGGACGACGTCGCACGGGAGAAGGGCGCCATATTCGAGCAGCTGGGGTCGTCTGCGTGCGCGGTCGCGTCCGCCGACGACAGCGCCGTGCTCGCGCAGCTGACGAGGACGCACGCGACCCGCATCGTGACGTTCGGCCGGGCGGATGGCGCGCAGTATCGACTCCTCGAACGGACGCCCCTGGCCGACCGGGGCTCGCGCGTCGAGATCGAGGTCCCGCGACCGCGCCGCCGCGAACGAATCGTGCTCGAGCTTCCTCTCCCCGGAGAGGCCGCCGCGATCGACCTCCTCGCCGCGTTGGCGGCCGCAGAAGCCGCCACTGAATCGGCGATGACGCCGGCCCTGCTCGCGGCAGCGGTCTCCGGCATTGGCAGCATCTCCGGGCGTGCCGCGATAAGGCGGCTGGAAGGCGACATCCTCGTCCTCGACGATTCGTACAACGCAAACCCCGCGAGCATGCGCGCGGCGCTGGAGACGTTGACCGAGATCGCCAACGCGAGCGGCCGGCGGACGGTCGCAATCCTCGGCGAGATGAAGGAGCTCGGTCCACTAGGCGAAGCCGAACATGAACGGCTCGGCAGCGAGATCGCGGAGCGGAAGATCTCGTTGGTCATCGGCTGCGGCGGCCTCATTGACCTCACCCTCGACCAAGCGGCAAAGGCCGGGACGAGCGTTGCCAAGGCCGACAGCACCCTCGGCGCTGCGGAGCTCGCTCTGGAGGCCGTGCGGGCTGGAGATGCCGTGCTGCTAAAGGGCTCGCGAGCCGCGGGTGTCGAACGCATCTGGGATGCGCTCGCGAAGAAGCACGGCGCCGAGCGCTCGGCAGAGGACAGGGAGGAGCACCGTTGATCTACGAGCTTCTCTACTCGTTCCGCCACGACGCCACCTGGCTACGGTGGCTGAACGTCCTGCGCTACGTACCCTTCCGCGTCATCGCCTCGACGATGACGGCAATGCTCTTCTCTTTCTTTCTGTCTCCGTGGTTCATCCGCTCGCTCCAGCGCAAGCAGATAGGCCAGGTCATCCGCGAGGACGGCCCGGCAACACACAAGATCAAGTCCGGCACGCCGACGATGGGCGGTGCGCTCATCCTGCTCTGCGTGCTCGTTCCGACCATCGCGTGGGCGGACCCTCACAACGTGTTCGTGTGGGCGACCACCGCGGTCACCGCGGGCTACGGGGTCATCGGCTATCTCGACGACTACCTGAAGATCAAGGCGAAGAATTCTCGCGGCGTGCCAGCGCGTTACAAGTTGCTCGGCCAGTTCGTCATAGCCGGTGCCGTGCTCAGCTACGCGTTCTTCGAGAAGGAGCACGTTCCGGTCGACTGGTGGGACATTCGCACCCGCCTCGCGGTACCCTTCGTGGCGTTCGCGAAGCACCCGTTCGCCCTGCCGATCTGGGTCTACGTGCCCTTTGCCGTGCTCGTCGTCGTCTGGACGTCGAACGCCGTCAACCTCACGGACGGCCTGGACGGCCTCGCCATCGGCCCCGTGATCATCAACGGGGGCACGTACCTCGTCTGGGCCTACCTGGCCGGCGCCACGTTCGGCATCGCGAACGTTCAGCAACGGTTCGTCGTCGCGCGCTACCTGGACATTCCGTCCATCGCCAGCATCGGAGAGCTCGGTGTCTACTGCGGGGCGATGGTCGGCGCTGGGATCGGCTTCCTTTGGTACAACACGTATCCAGCCCAGGTCTTCATGGGCGACGTCGGCTCGCTGGCCCTCGGTGGAGGGCTCGGCATGTGCGCGGTGTTCACGAAGAACGAGCTGCTCAGCGTCGTCCTCGGGGGGGTCTTCTTCCTGGAGGCCATCAGCGTCGTCGCCCAAGTGACGTCGTTCAAGCTCACGGGCAAGCGGGTGTTTCTCATGGCGCCCATCCACCACCACTACGAAAAGAAGGGATGGCCAGAGCCAAAGATCATCGTCCGGTTCTGGATCGTCTCGATTTTGTTGGCCCTCGTCGCCATGTCGAGCTTGAAACTACGGTGACGTCACGTCCGCGGCTCCCCGCGGCGTGGTCCCCTTGAAAGAGAACGTCTCCGGATGGTGATCGAGCTTCAAGGAAAGAAGGTGGCGGTCGTCGGGCTTGGCGCGAGCGGGCTCGCGGCGGCCCGCCTTTGCCTGCGCCGCGGAGCGAGCGTCGTCCTCAACGACTCGAAGCCCGAGGGCGAGCTCGGCGCTGCCGTCGGCAGCTTGACCGCCCTCGGTGCATCGCTCGTGGCAGGCGGCCACGATGGCGCGAAGCTCGAGGAGATGGACCTCGTGGTCGTGTCGCCCGGAGTTCCGAGCTTTCCTGCACTGACCCGAGCCGAACGTCGCGGAGTGCCCATCGTGGGCGAGGTCGAGCTCGCCGTACGGGCTCTCGGTACGCCGGCCCCCATCGTTGCCGTCGGTGGCACGAACGGAAAGAGCACCACGACCTCGCTCGTGGGCGCGATGCTCGCCGCTGCCGGGCTCGCCACGTTCACGGGAGGCAACCTGGGTGAGCCGCTCGCTGACCACGTGGACGAGGCATTCGGCGCCATCGTGCTCGAGGTCTCGAGCTTCCAGATGGAGCGCGTGGAGTCCTTCCGGCCGCGAGTTTCCATCTTGCTCAACGTGACGGAGGACCACCTCGACCGCTACGAGAGCTTTCTCGCGTACGCCGACGCAAAGGGAAACGCGTTCGCTCGCCAGGGGCCCGAGGACGTCGCCGTGGTACCTCACGGAGACGAGATCTGCTCGCGGCAAGCCCGACGAGGGCAAGGGCGAGTTGTGACGTTCGGGCCCGGCGGTGTGCTCGATGTGCTCGAAGACCTGATCATCGATAGGCGCTCGGGTGAGCGGTATCCTCGGGCGGAAATCGCCCTGGCGGGTGGGCACAACGCCTTGAACGCCGCCGCTGCGATAGCCGCGTGTACGGAGCTCGGCGTGTACCCAGAGACGATCCGCGCCGTGCTGGCGAGCTTTCGTGGCCTTCCGCACCGGATGGTGCTCGTCGGCGAGCTCGCCGGAGTTCGCTATTACGACGACTCGAAGGGCACGAACGTCGGGGCCGTCGTGACCGCGCTCGAGGGAATGGCCGAAACGAAGGCCGTCCTGATCGCGGGCGGGCGCGACAAGGGCGGAAGCTACGAGCCCCTCGTTCGGGCGCTACGGCAGAAGGGTCGGGCAGCCGTCCTGATCGGCGAGGCGGCCGAGGCGATAGCAGGCGCCATCGGCGACACGCTTCCAGTCAAACGCGCGACGACACTCGAGGAGGCCGTTCGACTCGGCGCCTCGCTCGCGCATCGAGGCGACGCTGTCCTCCTGTCGCCGGCATGCTCCAGCTACGACATGTTTCGCGATTACAAGCACCGCGGGGACGAGTTCGCGCGCCTCGTGCGCGAGCTGATGACATCCCACGCGGGAAGCGAGGTGATCGCGTGATGAACCTCGCGAAGAATACCCGAACGCGCGTGATGCTCGCTGCGCCTCTCGAGGCGCAGGTCAGCGTGGCGCGCAACCACGGACCGGTCGATCCCGTCCTCGCCGCCGTCGTCATCGCTCTAATCGGCTTCGGTGTGGTGATGGTCTACAGCGCGTCCGCGGTCCAGGCGACGGTGCAGCACGGCGACCCGCAGTTTTACCTGAAGAGGCAGGCCGCCTACGCGACGACGGCAATGATCACTCTCTATGCAGTGAGCCGCCTCGACTACCATCGCCTCTACAAGCTGACCTACGTGATGCTTGCCGGCGTCGGAGGGCTCCTCATCGCCTGCGTCGTCGGCTTCGGCCACAGCGGCGGTGGAGCTACCCGTTGGCTCGCGGTGGGCCCCGTCCACGTCCAGCCCGCCGAGATGGCGAAGCTCGCCATCGTGCTCTGGCTTGCGTATTCGCTCGCGAAGAAGGCCGAACAGGTCAAGACGTTCGCCGTCGGCTTCTTGCCCCACCTGCTCGTCGCCGGTCTCTTCATGTTCCTGTGCATGAAGCAGCCGGACTTCGGAAGCGCGATCGTTCTACTGCTGCTCACCTTCACGCTCCTCTTCGTGGCCGGCGCCAAGATCGGCTACATCCTTGGGGCGTCCATCCTGGGGGGCGCGTTCGGCGCCGCGGCGATTCGTTTCCGCGAGTATCGGTACGAACGCTACCTCGCGTGGCTGAACATGGATGCGCACAAGCAGGATCTCGCGTACCAGCCGTTCCAGTCCGTCATGTCCTTCGGCTCGGGCGGGCCGTGGGGCGTCGGCCTAGGCCACGGTCTCCAAACCCTCTACTTGCCCGAGGCTCACACCGACTTCGTGGCTGCGATCGTCGGTGAAGAGCTCGGCTTCGTGGGCATCGCTCTTCTCTGCGCAACCTACCTCATGCTCGTCGTCCGCGGCGTGCGCGCCGCGTTGCGTGCGCCCGACGACTATGGGAGCTACCTGGCCTTCGGCATCGCCGCCATGTTCGGAATTCAAGCGCTCGTGAACCTGGCGGTTGCCCTCGCGATCCTTCCGACCAAGGGGCTCACGTTGCCATTCGTAAGCTTCGGGGGCTCGTCGCTGGTCGTCAACGCGGCCGCCGCCGCGATCTTGCTCAACATCTCCCGCCAGGGCCCTCGGTCGTTGTCGGACGAGACATCGCCACCGCCGAGCGTCATGGTCGGAAGCGGCAAGCGCGAGGCGACAGGCGCGGGTCTCGCCGCCGGAGGGGCGCCTTCGTGAGCCGGCCTACCATCCTCATCGCCGGTGGCGGCACGGGCGGCCACGTGTTCCCTGGTCTTGCCGTCGCCGACGCGCTGCGAGCCCTCGCCGACGTGGACGTCGTGTTTGCCGGCACTGCGAGAGGCCTCGAAGCCCGTGTCGTACCGGAGCGCGGGTATGCCCTTGAGCTCTTCACCGTATCGCCGATGAAGGGCGGGGGGCCGCGGCGTGCGATCCGGGGTGCGCTCGTTGCGGGACGAGCTACGTGGCATGCGGTCGGTGTCGTTCGCAGGCTGACCCCACACGCAGTGTTGAGCATCGGCGGATACGCCGCCGGTCCGGTATCGCTCGCCGCCGCGGCTCTGCGCATTCCGATTGCCATCGTCGAGCCCAACAGCGTCGTCGGGCTCGCGAATCGAATCCTCGCGCCGTTCGCCCGCCGGGGTTACGTCGCCTGGGAAGAGACCGCGCGGCGTGTAGGGACGCGCAAGGCGCGCGTCTTCGGGGTCCCGCTTCGCTCGGGCTTCGGCCCCCGCCCGTACGAACCTAGAGGAACGGCGCGCGTGCTCGTGCTCGGGGGAAGCCAAGGGGCGTCCGCCCTCAACGAGCGCGTCCCCGAGGCCCTCGGGCGGGTGGCGAAGAAGTATCCGCTGGAGGTGGTCCACCAAGCAGGGAGAGACCGTGTCGCCCAGGTAGCAGACGCTTTCGCGCGTGCAGGAATTGAGCACGCCCGGGTCACACCTTTTCTCGATGACGTCCCCGGCGAGATGGGCCTAGCTGACCTGATCATCGCACGGTCGGGGGCGTCGACCGTCGCCGAGATCGCGGCGATCGGACGCGCCAGTATCCTCATACCGTTTCCCCACGCCGCGGACGATCACCAGGCGAAGAACGCGCGCGCTCTCGAACGCACGGGCGGCGCGGTCTGCATCGAGCAAGAGAGCGCAGACGCCGCCCGGATCGCCCGCGAGGTGGAGCGGCTGCTGGGAGACCCGGCGTTGCGCACTCGCATGGCCGACGCGGCACGGAGCCGCGGTCAGCCTCACGCCGCCGAGCGCATCGCGCGCGACCTGCTAGCGCTCGCCGGGATCCCACTCGCCCCACGTCCCGCAGCTGCTCCATCGAAGGCTAACGGCCGCTCGAGCCCCATGGAGGTGAGCTGATGTTCCGGGGTCGCGTCAGGCACGTCCACTTCGTCGGCGTCGGCGGCATCGGCATGAGCGGGCTCGCCGAGATCCTTCGGACGCTCGAGTTCGGTGTCTCCGGGTCGGACCTGAAACCCAACGACATCACCCGGCGGCTCGAGACCCTCGGAGTGAAGATCCACGAGGGCCACCGGGCGGAGAACGTCGCGGGCGCCGATGTCGTGGTGTATTCGAGCGCAATAACGCCCCAGAACCCGGAGATAGCCCGGGCCCGCGCGCTCGAGATCCCCATCATTCCGCGCGCCGAGATGCTCGCCGAGCTCATGCGGGTCAAGTACTGCGTCACGATTGCCGGCTCGCACGGAAAGACGACGACTACATCGCTCATCGCCACGGTGCTACGCGCTGCGGGTCTTGATCCGACGGTCGTGGTCGGGGGGCAGGTGAACGCTCTCGGTTCAAACGCGCGCCTCGGCGCTGGCGATCTCTTCGTCGCCGAGGCCGACGAGAGCGACGGTTCGTTTTTGCGGCTGACTCCGACGATCGCCATCGTGACCAACATCGACCCCGAGCACCTGGATCACTACGGTACACACGACGTGCTCAAGGACGCGTTCGTTCAGTTCGTGAACAAGGTCCCTTTCTATGGCCTTGGAGTCCTCTGCCTGGACCACCCTCACGTGCAAGCGATCCTTCCTCGAATCAACCGGCGCCACGTCACCTATGGCATCTCTCGGCAGGCCGACTACCGCGCCGAGAACCCTCGCTTCGACGGCCTCACCACCCACTTCGAGGCATTCCGCAGGAGCGAGAGCCTCGGCGAGCTGACGGTTCGCATGCCCGGCGCCCACAACGTGTTGAACTCCCTCGCAGTCCTCGCGGTGGCAGATGAGCTGGAGATACCGCTCGACGTCGTCCGCGACGCCATCTCGAGCTTTCACGGCGTCCAGCGCCGCTTCACTGTCGTCGGGCAGCCCAAGCTGGACAGAGGCGGCAAGAGCGGCGACGTGATGATCATCGACGACTACGGCCATCACCCGGCCGAGATCGAGGCCACGCTGGAGGCCGCACAGAATGGGTTCCGGAGGCGCGTGGTCGTGGCCTTTCAGCCGCACCGCTACTCTCGTACCCAGGCCCTCTTCAACGAGTTCACGCGCGCCTTCAACAAGGCCGATGTCCTCTTCGTCACGGAGGTCTACCCCGCGGGCGAGGCACCCATCGCAGGGGCCACCGGGCAGGCTCTCACGGAATCAATCCGCGCCCACGGCCACCGTGCCGCGTTCTACGTGGCGGACAAGAAGAAGGTCGGCGCCGCCCTGCTGGAGGCCGTCCAGCCCGGGGATATCGTCATTGCCCTGGGCGCCGGGGACATCAACGCAAGCGCCAGGGAGCTCAACCTCGCGCTGGCGACCCGCGCACTCGCGGATGACGGTGGCACGTGAAGACGAAGAGCGCCCCGCCCACGCCGATGATGACGACCTCGCCGCCGAACCGGCGCATCGGCCGGCCCAAGCCGCCGGAGGCCTCGAGCGACCGCGCATCCGATTCGTTAGTAGACCGAGTCTCGCAAGAACCCGCCCAGTTCGACCCGACCTACGATCGTAGCGCGCCTGCCGACGAGAAGCAGGCGCCAGCCGGCGCGTCGAGCAAGGCATTCGCGGTGATCCGCGGGCTGCTCGGTGGAGCCCTGGTGGTCGCCGTCTCCGTCGGCGTCGCCTGGGCCGCGCGGCGCCACATCGTCGGCAGCGCACGCTTCGCCGTCACGGACATCGTCATCAACGGCCAGAAACACAGGACGGCACCCGAGATCGCGAACGAGGCCGGGGTCTCCGTCGGGCAGAACGTCTTCACCGTCGACCTCGATCGTGCGCGCGCGAAGCTCCTGGCCGATCCGTGGATCAGCGAGGCGACGCTGGCGCGCCGCCTGCCGGGCACGATTCTCGTGCAAGTGACCGAGCGCGAGGCGGGTGCAATCGTTGCCTTGACCGATAGCTACCTCGCGTCCCGCGACGGCGAAATCTTCAAGCGCATGGAGGTCGGCGACCCGTCCGACTTGCCCATCCTCACCGGCATCACGAGCGATCAGGTCGCCGAGGATCGAGACGGCGTGGCACGCTCGATACGCCGCGCCCTCGATCTGGCGAGCGACTACGAGCATGGCCCGCTCGAGGAGCGTGCGCCCCTAGAAGAGATTCATCTCGCGGGGGACGGCTCTGTCAGCGTGATCGTCGGCAAGGACGGCATCGGTATCGCGCTCGGCGAGCCTCCGTTCCGTCGGAAGCTCGATCAGGCGGCGCGGATCTTCGCGGAGCTCGATCGCCGCAAAGTGAAGCCCGACGCGATCATGCTCGACAACGGCGCACGACCCGAGCGCGTGGTCGTCCGAACGCGGTAAAGCAGGCATTTCGGCGGCGGACGAGGATAGGCGGCGCTCCGCCTGGCGCGCTCCGCGCGCTGTTGCCCACGCCGCCTCGTACGGCCGGAAAAATCGGGTTCGAGGAATTTGGCCCTTTCCGCCCCAGCGTGCGAACTGGAGTTGCAATGAGCACTGCCACATCGAACTCGGAGATCGTCGTCGGCTTGGACATCGGCACGACGAAGGTGTGTGCGGTTGTCGGCGAGGTCGCGGACGACGGCATCACCATCCTGGGTGTCGGGACCGTCCCCTGCCGCGGCCTGCGAAAGGGCATCGTCTCCAACATCGATTGGACGGTGCGCTCGATCAAGGAAGCGATCGAGAGCGCCCAGACGATGGCCGGTGTCGAGATCCGAACGGTCTACGCCGGGGTCGCCGGAAGCCACATCCGGTCCCAGGCGTCCGACGGCGTCGCGGCAGTGGCCGGGGGCGAGGTGACGCGCGCAGACGTCGACCGCGTGCTCGAGGGGGCCCGCGCCATCCCCGTCGACGCCGATCGCCAGATTCTCCACGTGCTCCCCCGCGAGTACATCGTCGACGCGCAGGACGGCATCCGCGACCCGATCGGGATGAGCGGAGTCCGGCTGGGGGTCAAGGTAAACCTGGTCACCGCTGCGACGAGCTGTGTGCAGAACGTGATTCGCTGCGCCGAGCGGTGCGGGCTAACGGTCGCCGATGTCGTCCTCGAGGCGCTCGCGAGCGGCGAGGCGATCCTGTCGGACGACGAGAAGGAGATCGGCGCCGCTGTCATCGACATCGGCGGCGGCACGACGGACATCCTCCTCTACGTCGATGGTGGCATCGCCCACACGAGCGTCATCCCTGTCGGCGGAAACAACATCACGAGCGACATCGCTGCCGGCCTTCGCACGCCGATGGCCGAGGCCGACCGCCTCAAGCGCTTGTCGGGTTGCGCGCTCGGGCGCATGATCGCGGACGACGAGGAGATCGAGGTCCCGGGAGTCGGAGGGCATCAGCCGCGCCGGACCGCGAGGCGTGTCCTCAGCGACATCATCGAGCCCCGCGCCGAGGAGATCTTCGCCGTCATCCGGAAGCGAATCGAGGATACGGGCTTGCTCGAGCAGCTCTCGGCGGGGGCGGTGCTCACAGGCGGGGCGGTTCTCCTCGAAGGGATGCCGGAGTTTGCCGAGGAGATCCTTGGCATGCCCGTACGCATCGGGTTCCCCACGGGCGTGAAGGGCATTACCCAGCTCGTTCACGGGCCGCAGTACGCAACCGGTGTCGGCCTCGTCAAGTACGGCGCGCACGCGGTGGCAGACGGTTACGCGCGCAGCGCGGCGGCGCCAGCTCCGCCCGCCCGCACGCAGCGCCCCTCGGGCATCGTCGAGGTCGCGCCGCATGTGGACAAGTCGAAGTTCTGGCAGTGGATCAAAGCAGCGTTTTAGAGAGTTTCGCGGGCACGAGGGGAAGAGGCGCCCCAGAGGTCCGCTTGTAAAGCCAACGACACAGACGAGCTCCCCGGGAGGATGGTCATGAGTTTTTCGATCGAGTTTGCGGACGAGACGCAGGAGTACCAGGCGCGCATCAAGGTCATCGGATGCGGCGGCTCGGGGGGTAACGCAGTCAACACCATGATCAACTTCGGCCTGGAAGGCGTCGAATTCATCGTGGTCAACACGGATGCACAAGCACTGAACTCCAACGCCGCCCCGACGAAGCTGAACATCGGAGCGAACGTCACCAAGGGGCTCGGCGCGGGCGCGGATCCGGAGCGCGGGCGCAAGGCCGCACTCGAGGACGTGCAGCGCATCAAGGAGCTGCTTGCCGGAGCGGACATGGTCTTCGTGACCGCAGGGATGGGCGGCGGCACGGGCACCGGCGCGGCGCCGATCATCGCGCAGCTCGCGCGTGAGGAGGGAGCGCTCACCGTGGGCGTCGTGACCAAGCCCTTCCTCTTCGAGGGGCGGCAGCGTGCGCGCCGCGCGGAGGTGGGCCTGGCGCAACTCTCGGAGCAGGTCGACACGCTCATCACCATCCCGAACCAGAAGCTGCTGCTCCTCGGCGACGATGACCTCACCTTCATCGACGCATGCCGCAAGGCCGACGAGGTCCTCTTCCAGGCCGTGAAGGGGATCAGCGATCTCATCACCCAGAACGGCATCGTGAACGTCGACTTCGCCGACGTGAAGACCGTCATGAGCAAGATGGGGCGTGCGCTCATGGGAACGGGCATCGCGAAGGGACAGAACCGCGCCCGTATGGCTGCCGAAATGGCCGTCGCGTCCCCGCTGCTCGACGACATCTCCGTCGAGGGAGCCACGGGCGTGCTGATCAACGTCGTCGGCGGCCCGGACCTGAAGATGAAGGAGATCCAGGAGGCGGCGTCGCTCGTGCAGGAGCAGGCCCACGAGGACGCGAACATCATCTTCGGTGCCAGCATCGACGACACGCTCGGAGAGAACGTGAAGGTCACCGTCATCGCGACGGGCTTCGACGCCGCCGAGCGGGCGGCGGTTGCCGAGGAACAGGCACGTGGCTCCGTCTCCCCTCCCCAGACGGTCCAGAGCGGGCGCTCGGGAAGCTCCTCCTACTACGCGGCTCCGTCGAATTCGAGCATGCGGCCGCAAGCGCCCGAGGTTCCCGCGATGTCGACGCGCCGCGGCGCGCACGCTGCCGAGGCGCGCGGCCAAGTCCCCCAGAGTCAGTCTCGCCTGCCGCTCCGCGAGCGTGCCACAGCGGCCGCTGCCAGCATCTTCCCCACCGACGTCGACTGGGACATTCCGGCGTTCCAGCGCAAGGGGCAGTGAAGAGAAGTTAGCCGCCCCGGCTTCAAACCCCGGCGAGAGTGGCGGACGAGCCGCCGACTTGCGCAACGGGTGGATTGATTGGAGCATCGGCGTAAGTGCAGGTGCTGCCATGAAAACGAGGAAACTCGGCCGGCAAGGTTTGGTGGTGTCCGAGCTCGGGCTCGGATGCATGGGGATGAGCGAATTCTATGGTCGCGGCGACGACGAGCAGTCCGTCGCGACCATCCACCGCGCCATCGACCTCGGTGTCACTTTCCTCGACACGGCGGACATGTACGGTCCCTTCACCAACGAGCGGCTATTGGGCCGCGCCTTGAAGGGACGCCGCGACAAGGTGATCCTGGCGACGAAGTTCGGCAATGAGCGGCGCGAGGACGGCACCTGGATCGGCATCAACGGGCGGCCGGAGTACGTACGCTCCGCGTGCGACGCGTCGCTCAAGCGGCTGGGGGTCGATACGATCGATCTCTATTACCAGCATCGCGTCGACAACAAGGTACCCATCGAGGAGACGGTCGGCGCCATGGCCGAGCTCGTTCGGCTCGGCAAGGTGCGCTACCTCGGCCTCTCCGAGGCGGCGCCAGCCACCATCCGGCGCGCAGCGAAGGTGCACCCAATTTCTGCCCTCCAGACGGAGTACTCGGTCTGGAGCCGCGAACCGGAGGCTGAGATCTTGCCGACGATACGCGAGCTCGGCATAGGCTTCGTCGCTTACAGCCCGCTGGGACGGGGAATGCTGAGCGGGCGCATCACCCGGGTGGACGACCTCGTGGCCGACGACAAAAGGCGGATGTTTCCCCGATTTCAGGGTGAGAACTTCGCGAAAAACGTCGCCCTCGCCTCTCGGCTCCAGGAGATCGCACGCAACCGAAACGTCACTTCATCCCAGCTCGCGCTCGCCTGGGTCCTGTCGCGAGGCGAGGACATCGTTCCCGTGTTCGGAACCAAGCGGCTCTCCTACCTGGAGGAGAACGTGGCCGCCGCAACTCTCGTGCTCGAGGCGGAGCTCACCGCAATCGAGTCCGCATCGCCCGTGGGAGCTGCCGCTGGCCAGCGCTACCCGGACATGAGCATGGTGAATCGCTGACGCCATGCGGACTCGATTCTGGTGGGTCGTGCTGGCCGTCGGGTGCCATGGGCAGCCGAGTGGCCCCTCCCCTGCGCCGCCGGTCTCGGCTGCTGCCCCCGAGATGGCGCCGAGCCCGCTCCACGCGGGCACTCCCTGCGGGGCACTGGAGTGCGCGCAGTTCGATTCGGTGGAGGAGGCCTTTCTCGCCGCCACCCGCGGCGCCCCGCGCGTCATCGCCATCGGCGAGGCCCACGCCCAGAGGGACGCGACCGTGCCCTCTTCGGCAAAGCGCTTTACCGAAACGCTGCTTCCCCTGCTCGAAGGCCGTGCCTCTGATCTGCTGGTCGAGCTGATGAACCCGCCGGTCGGGTGCCCAGCGAAGGCGGCGGAGGTAAAGAAACAGCAGGAGGTCGTCACGTCCCATCAGGCCGCGAGCGATCAAGGCGAGTACGTCGCCATGGGCGAGGCGGCGAAGAAGCTCGGGATCGTACCGGATCTGCTGAGGCCGACTTGCGCAGACATGGATGCAATCCACGACGCGGGCGAGGATGCCGTCGTCGTCTCGCTTTCGACGATCGCGCGACTGACGGGCAAGAAGGTGATCGAGCTCGTCGACCGCGACGCCCGTACAGCGGAGGACAGTCGCAAGCTGGTCGTCACCTACGGGGGGGCAATCCACCACGACCGCTCCCCGCCTGCGGGGCGGGAAGCCTGGGCCTTCGGCCCGGAGGTCGATGCTTACGTGAAGGGCCGTTACGTGGAGATCGATCTATACGTCCCCGAGTACATCGAGAGCTCCGATGCCTGGAAGAAGCTTCCCTGGTACCCGCACTACGATCGGGCGAAGCTGGGAGCGAAGGCGACGATGTTCCGGCCCAGAGAGCGCACGTTCGTCATCATCTTCCCGACAACGACGCACTGACCCCGGCAGGCGGACGCCGCGTCAGCCGACGAAGGCCCGGGCGACGTTGAAGCGCGCTTGCTGCGGGTCCATCACCCGCACTATCCGAGGGTAGGTCTTCCCCTCGGGCGGTGCGCCCAGGTCCACCTCGCGCGGGGGTTCGATGACGGCGCCGGACCGGTCCATGACGATGCGAATCCGCGGTCGATCGAGCGCGGACGCGATGCTCGATGGCCCGACGACGACCGCCCAGTGCCCGCTGTCGAGCTCGACGACGCTCCCGACCGGAGTGAGTCCGACGGCCTTGATGAGCAGCCGCACGACGAGGTGATCGATGCCAGGGATCTTGGCTACCTCCCCGAGCGCGTCGAGGACCGACTTGCTGCGCGATGTATCGCGCGGTGCGACGCGATCCAGCATCGCTCGCGCGACGCGCAGGATCTTCGCCTCGAGGAGAGGTGCCACGTTGCCGCCGTGAACCGGTCCGAGCGCCTGTTCCCGCTCCAGATGCGTCGTCTCGTAGGTGACGACGGTGCAGAGGGCATTGCCCGGATTCACGCCGCCGAGTCCGAGGACGACTGCTCCCGTCGCCGCAGGGACCTCGGCGTCGGCGGATTCGCTGAGGGGCACGAAGCGATCCCGTCCCTTGACGCCTGCGAGCCGGACCCGCCCGACGTCCGCGAGCAGTGCCGTCATCGCGACCCGCGCAAGCACGACGCTGTCCTGGGTTATCTCCCGGGCGATGGCGATCGCGAGCACCGCCGTTTGAACCGCGCGTCCGGCGTCATCCCTGTGAGCGTTGGAGAGGGCCGTCAGGCCAAGGAAACCGACGTCCCCGGTCTCCGCGAGGAGCACAAAGCCCTGGGCGATCCGCTTCACTCGGTGAGTCAGCGTGGTCGACCCGGAGGCAATCTCGTCGAAGAACCGGCGCATGACGACGAGGGCCGATGCGTAGAGACGAAGAGACGGGCTCTCGGTCGAGGTCCGGCGAGCGCCCTCGGCCCGCATGAGCAGGGCGTCCGTTTGCCGGAGGAGGATGTTCGGGATCTTCAGCTCGGGCAAGGACGGTCCGCCTGCCGACCGCAGGCTCGCGGTCAGGATCTCGGCGAGCTTCGCCAGCTCGTCCCGCGTGACCTGGGCGTCTATACAGACCTCGGAGACGCCGCTGCGCGCGAAGAGCTCGCCCAGCGCAATGGCGGAGTCGTATGCCATGCGAGACGCTCGAAGGAGTTGTCCGCACACGAAGACCGTGTCGCCGAGGAAGGTGAAGGTCGCTCGCCCCCCGGCGACGAGAGCGAAGTCGCGCAGCGTCGGCGCGGACTGGTCGATCGTTCGCCCGACAGCATCGTTCTCGGGCGCGTGGATGAGCCCCACCCGGACGAGCCGGTTGAGAGCCATGACGGCGTCTGCGCCGCGCTCGCGGATTTGCTCGAGGGCGGCGTTGCCCGACACGCCTCCGGCGCGGGGAGCGAACGCCGGGGCGGGGTTCGACGAGCCTCCGCCGTTCATGTCTTCCTCGGCGAGGTCGGGGGCTTGGTCGGTAGGGTCGGGGGCTTGGTCGGTAGGGTCGGGGGCTTGCCCGGCTGCGGCGGAGGCCTGCTCGGCAATGCCGGAGGCTTGGTCGATGTCGGCGGAGCGAGGACGTCGAGACGCGGCGGAGGCGCGCTCCGCTGCTCGAACGACTGCAGGGCCTTCGTCGCCGAATCGCGAACTCTTTCGCTGTTGCGCCAGCGACCACGGGCCGCGGCTTCGAGGGCATCACGTGCTTCGCTCGTCGACCCGCGGTTGGCGAGGAGCTCCGCAGCAAGCTCGCGGGTCTGCTCGTGGGCGTCGCTGGGAACGAGGCGACTGTCGGCCAGAAGCTCGATGGCGATGGCCTCGGCTCGGGAGGGCATGAGAACGTTGACGGTGGCCAGCGCCTGCCGCCGCTCTTCGAGGGGCAGGCCATCGAAGGCGGCCGATCGAATCCGGAGCGCGATGGAAGGCCCCGCCGCGCGGACGCTGTAGGTGGCGATGGTTCGCAGCGTCGCCACGCGGACGTCGGGCTCCGTGTCCTCGAGCAGCGCCCGCACCTCGAGGCGCAAGCGGTCGCTCGCGAGCCCTTCTATGTGCGCCAGCGCCTCGATTCGCACGACCGGGTGCGGACTCTGCGCAGCGTTGGCGGCGGCCGCGCGCGCCGCGGGCGTCCCCATGTCGATGAGCAGGTGCAACAGCGCGAGCGCGAAGTCGACGTCCACCCGGGCCACGATCGAGCCAATCTTGGCCTCGTGTCCGCGCCCGAGCCGCGACACGTAGGACACGAGCACGTCCCGCACGGGTCCGGGCTCCATCGGAGTGACCGCGGCGATCACCGCATCGAAATGCGCACCCCCGAGGCGCTCCAGGATGGCAGCGAGCGAGCTGGCGAACGGGAGCGGATCGGGACCCGTGGTTGCGGCCGCGAGGACGAGCTCGAGGGTCTGCGGTGAGAGGATTGCCTCCGCCAGCGCGGCGCTCATCGCACGCCCGTCGCGGGGGTTCGCCATCGCCTCGACCGCGTTGCAGAGCACGCACACGAACTCGACGGCGTCCGCTGCTGCAGACGCGCCCGCAAGCCCGTCGATCGCCACGCGCAGAGGGAGGGCCGCCGAGCTCGCGTTCTGGTGCCGCGTTGCGAAGACGTAAGCGCTTGCGGCCGCATCGACGAACCGCTCGCCCGTCGGCACCACGTCCTCCTCCAGCATCGCCGCCATCACCGCCAGCGTCGCCTCGTCCACCACGAGGGCGTCCGGCCGGGGCGCGGTGCTCTGGACGCGCTGCATCGCGGCGGCCTGCGCCACGGCCCCGAGGGCGGAGGAGGTCAGCTCGGCCTGCTTCGCCTCCATCGTATCCCCGGGGCCGCCCGCAGGGGCGCCGGCTTCGCGGGCAGCACGCCAGCAGTCCTCGAGCTGGTCGCTCGTGTCCATCGTGGCCAGCGCGAGGATCGCGCCCCTGTCGCGCTCGAACTGAACGCGGGCGTCCTGGTCACCTTCAGCGAACGCGTCGACCTCCTCGTGAACGATGTGCTGGAACTGAGCTTCCCAGATCATCGTCACCAGATCGTCGCCGGGCGCCACGTCGTTCGCCGGGTCGCTCGTGAGGATCCGCAAGAGCTCGGAGAGCTCCTCCTCGGAGATCCCCCGCGAGATACCGAGCACCCTCACCCCGTCGGCGAACAGACGGTAGGGGATCTGCTCGAGCGGCGGCTTGGGCTCCCACAAGACGTCCTTGCCCACCAGGAAGGCGTAAGGCCCGACGTTCCAGTAGAGCCTCCCGTCCGAGGCCGCTGCCAGGGCGAGCTTCGCCTGGCGGAACGCGAGATCCATGCGCCGGGCCGCTTCCTTGTGCGCGGGCCCGTACTGGATGCGTCCCACGATCGCCTTTTCGAGCAGCGGAAAGAGCTCCTTCATGGCCGCCACTTCTTCGGCGGTGGCTTCGGCGACGAGCGAGTTTGCCTTCCGGTCGCCGCGCTGCTCGCTCGGCGGCCCGTCGCGCGGCGCGACCTTCGAATCGTGGGCGGGCTCGGCGGCGGGCCCCTGCGCATCTCCCGAATGGCCAGCCGCTCGAAGCGCCCCGATGACACCCTCGAGCTCGAGGCGCATGGTGCGGGCGTCGGGGAAGCGCTGGCTCGGCTCGAACGCGAGCGCGCGATCGACAGCCTTCACTACCGAGAGCGGCAACGACGGGAGCACCGCCCCCAGAGAGCGTACAGGGCGAGTCGCGGTGTCGATCACTCGCTCGCTCGCGTTCGTCGAGGTGTGGACGGACGTCCCGCTCAGCAAGGTGAACATCGTCGCCCCGACGGCCCAGACGTCGGTCCGGGCATCGATCTCGTCCCATCGACCGAGCGCCTGCTCGGGTGCCATGAAGCCAGGCGTTCCCATGGGCAGGCCCGTCCGCGTCACCCTCGCCTGCTCGCGTACGCGGGCGATCCCGAAGTCGAGGAGCTTGAGCTCCCGTTCCGCCGTCCAGAACAGGTTCTCCGGCTTCACGTCACGGTGCACGATGCCCTGGGCGTGCGCCGCCTCGAGAATCGATAGGGCCATGCTCGACAGGATGAGGACGGCCCCGAGCGGCATGCGCTTGCCTTCGAGCCGGTTCGCTCGGTCGTTCAGCGTCTCGCCCGCGAGCAGTTGCATGACGAGGTACGGGGCGCCGGCGTCGTCCACGCCGTCGTCGAGCACTGCAACTACCCCGGCGTGGCCTACCTTGTTCGTGATGTACGCCTCGCGGAGGAAGCGAGCGCGTAGGTCCGAGTGTGCGGCGAACTCCGGGTGCAAAATCTTGAGCGCGCGCTGCGTCCCGTTGCGATGGGACGCGTGGTAGACGGCAGCCATTCCGCCGACGCCGAGCAGCCGCTCGAGCTTCCACTTCTCGCTCACCGTCGTGCCGACGCGACGCTCGCATCGAGCGTCGATGTCCTCGATGGTCGGTCCGCTCCGTCGCGAGACCGGCGGAGAGCCCGAAGAGACCGGGGGCGGTGGGTCGCGACTCACCTCCACTAGCGCCTCGCGCTCCGGCGGCGCGCCGCCGCTGCTCTCGATGGCCTGGATGCGCTCGTTTCGATACGCGAGGGCGCCGGCAGCGCGCTTCGCAACCCAGGCGCCAACCTGCGCAGGCGTCGCCGGGGCGATGCTCTGCTCGAGGGCCAGCGCAAAGCTCTGCGCGTCGGGAAAGCGATCCGCCGGCTTCTGCGACAGCGCCTTGAGGACGATGTCGTCGAGGCGGGGTGGCAGACCTGGATACACCTCGCTGGGCCGCGGGATCTTGTCCACGAGGCGCCACTCGATCATCTGTTCTTCGCTGAACAGACGCCTTCCTGCCAGCGTCTCCCAGAGGACGATTGAGGCTCCGTAGATATCGCTGAGGCGGCTCGCAGGCGCGTTCTCGAATTGCTCGGGGGCGAGGTACGAGTATCGCTTCGGCCCGTCGGGTGTCGCCATGCGCTCCCTCGCCTTCGCCACGCCGAAATCGAGGACGCGCGCGACACCGTCCACCCCGACGATGACGTTGTCCGGCGAGACATCGCGGTGCACGATGTCCAGGCGCTTCCCGAGGTCCCCGCTCGCCTCGTGCGCAGCATGCAGACCGTGGAGGACGCCGGCAACGATCGCCACCGCGACACGCAGCGGCACGCGCTCGCCGAGACCGACCACGGCGCGCAGCAGCGTCGAGAGGGACTCACCGTGGACGTAGTCCATGACGACGAAGAGCTCGCCGGGATCCGCGATGACATCCAGGATGGGGATGATGTTCGGGTGGCGGATTCGCGCGACCTGGCGAGCTTCCTCCACGAAGATGGCGGAAAGCTCGGGGGTTCGCGCCAGCGTAGGGTGCAGCTGCTTGATCGCAACGACCCGCGAAAAGCCGATGGACCCGATCAGTTGGCCCAGAAACACCCGTGCCGTACCTGCAGCGGCCAGCTCATCGTGGAGCGCGTAGCGTCCCACCGTGCGGACAGGGGGGCTGCCCATGATCCCAAATGCTAGACCATTCGGGGGTCGTCTACCTCTTCCGTGTGTACGCCCGGCGCCTGCCCCCGGCTAGCCCCGTTGCGTCATGATCCCGCCCCAGCCCGCCCTTCCCGAGGGCCCACGTGGCTGGCGACGGGTAACGTGGCCGGACGATGCTCTGGGTGAACCGCGCGCTGCAGGTCGTCGCCGCGCTCGTCTTTCTATCCGTGCTGGCGGCGGCACTCCACGATGTCTCCTACGCCTGGGATGTCTGGTACTACCACCTGCCGTTCGCGGCGAGGGTCGCGGGCGTCGTGCCGGCCGGCTCCTTCGTGTTTCACCCGGCCAACCAGGCACGTTACGAGGGCTACCCGCTGTTCGGCGAGCTGCTCGAGGGGGTGCTCTGGCGCGCAACCGGACGGCCCGAATCGGCAAGCCTCGTCTCCTTCGCGTGCATCCCGATGTTCGCGTGGTTTCTCCGGCGACGATTCGCCGTGCCGCTCCACGTCTCCGTGCTGGCGCTCCTCGCCATCCCGCTCGTTCAAGCGCACGCGAGCTCGTGCTACGTGGACCTACCCGCCAATACAGCGGTGGCCGTGCTCGTCCTCCTGGCGGTCGAGGCCCACGCGCGACGGAGCACCAGGGTGGGCGGGGGTACGCTGGCGCTGGCCGGCGCCGCGGCCGCAGTCGCCGTCAATACGAAGGTGCTCGCAGGGCCGCTCGTGCTCGCCGCGCTCGTGGCGCTCGGCACACGGGTCGGCCCGGACCTCGCCCGTGACCTTCGGACCGACGGCAGGAGGCGCGCCCGGTGGACCCTCGCCGCCCTCACCCTCGCCGCCCTTGTCGTATTCGCGACCCCCCTGAAGAACGTCGCCCTTCACCACAACCCGTTCTTTCCCGAGAAGATCAGCATCCTCGGACACGAGCTACCGGGTGTCGAAGAACCCTACAGCTCGTCGCCCCGCTACCTCGCACACGCTCCCGAGCCCGTGCGATTCGCATGCTCGGTCCTCGAGATCGGGATTCGCCCGCTGACCGACCGACGACGATGGACCGTCGACCAATTCATGCCTGCGGACTCGACGGGGCCGCGGATGGGAGGCTTCTTCGGAGCTTATGTGATCGCGGAGCTCGCGATGCTCGGGTGGCAGCTCTTGCGCGATCGCTCCGGGAAGGCGAAGGCGATTGGCGCGGGTTTCGCGCTGCTGACGGCGCTCACCTCCGTCATGCCGCAGGCACACGAGCTTCGCTACTACCTGGCATGGATGATCGTCCTCGTCGCGATGAACCGCTGGCTTGCATGCACCGGCAAGACGGACGCGAGCCGGGCCAACGTGCTCGTGGGGACGGTCTCCCTGGCGGCGCTCGTCGTGGTCGTCGTGGTCACGCACGGTGCTTACGCGTATCCGTCGGGATCGACGTTCGCCGAGCTCGTCGGTGAGAAGGTCGACGCCCGCGCGCTCGATCGCATCGGGGATGGAGAGCAGGTCTGCGTGCGCAAGGCCCCGTGGAACCTCCTCTGGGCGCCCGAGTTTCACGCGCCGCGGCGCTACGTGGTGAGGGAGGCCGAAGAGGAAGGTGAATGCGAAGGCGCCCGTCCAGTCGACTGAGGTCCCGCGATGCTCGGTTTCGTGGGGCCTGTGATGAGGCGCGGCCCGCGGTCGTACGTGAAGTACTCCCACGCCCACTCGATCAGAACGAGCAGCCGGTTGCGAAAGCCGATCAAGAGGAGGATGTGGATGAACAGCCAGGCGATCCACGCCACGAAGCCTCGCAGGTGCACCTTGCCGAACTGCGCGACGGCCGCAGCTCGTCCGATCGTCGCGAGCATTCCTTTGTCGCGGTACCGGAAGGGCAACGTTTCGACGCCACGGATGCGCCGCGCGATGTTCTCCGCCGCGAGCGCGCCGCCCTGCACTGCCGCGGGGGCGACTCCGGGCACGAGCGCGCCGTCCTGCTCGAGCGCGGCAACGTCTCCTATCGCAAAGACCTCGGGCGACCCCGGCACTGACAGGTCGGGCTCCACTTTCACGCGGCCCGCGCGATCGAGGGGAGCCCCGAGCGAGCGCGCGAGGGGGGAGGCGGCGACCCCGGCCGCCCACAGGACCGTCCGCGCAGGGATCGCGGTATCGCCCGTCCGCACGCGGGCGGCGTCGATCGCCGTCACGGCCGTCTCGAGGCGCACGTCGACCCCGAGCGCGTGGAGCTTCATGGCCGCGCTCTTCGATAGATCGGGCGCGAACGCGGCGAGCAGGCGCGGCCCGGCCTCGATGAGGATCACGCGCGCCGTGGAAGGGTCGATGCGGCGGAAGTCCTTGCGCAGCACATGGTGCGCTATCTCGCGAAGCGCCCCGGCGAGCTCGACCCCGGTGGGTCCGCCACCCACGATGACGAAGGTGAGCCACGCGCGGCGGGCCGCCTCGTCTTCCTCGCGCTCCGCGATCTCGTAAGCCAGTAGCACCCAGCGACGGATGGCGAGGGCGTCGTCGATCGATTTGAGGCCCTTCGCGTGCTCTTCCCAGTCCCCGTGCCCGAAGTACGAGTGGGTCGCTCCCGTCGCTACGACGAGGTAATCGTACGTTACCTCGCAGCAGAGGCCGTCGATGCCCTCCGGCGACGAGGCGTCGGGCGTCGCGTCGAGGAAGACCTTCTTGCTCTTCGTGTCCACGTGCGTGGCGGCAGCCAGAAGAACCGAGACGTTCTCCTGTTTGCGCAGGATCCGCCTGATGGGGCTCGCAATGTCGGCCGGGTTGAGCGCGCAGGACGCGACCTGGTAGAGGAGCGGCTGGAAGACATGGTGGTTCATCCGGTCGATGAGCGTGATCTGTACGTTCGCCCGCGACAGGCCACGCACCGCCTGGAGCCCACCGAACCCCCCTCCCAGGACGACGACATGGGGGCGCTTCTGCGTCACGAGGGAGGAGCCTCGGCCCGGGCCACGGCAGACGGGATCTCAAAGGAGCGCGCCTCGGCGATGGCGAGCGCCCGGGTGATCTGCGTTATCCGCTCGCGGTCGAGCATGCGCAGGCGGCGCGTGAGGAGCGACTCTCGCACGAGCCAGATGACGACCGGGTAGAGGAAGAAATCCACACCGCGCCCGATGCCCACGAAGTGCGCGAGCTCGGTCGCTCGCTGGGGAAACGCGATGAAGAACGCGCCTGCGACGAAGACGACTATCTGCAGCAGGAACGCGCGGCGGTTCTTCCCGCGGAGCGTCGACCAGTCGTGCACGAGCAGGCTGAAGACGAGCGCGAGGAGGGCTACCGTCGCGAGGCTCACGGGTGTTCTCCGAAGAGGTACTCCTGGAGGAGGTCCCGCAGGATGTCGATGGCTCCCGCGGCTCGCTGACCCTTGGCGAGCGTCTCCCTCGTGTAAGCGACGGTGACGGGCACTTCAACGATGCGGAGCGGCCCCGCCCGCGAGACGCGCTGCTTGATCTCGGTGGCGTGCGCCATCCGGTTCTGGCGGATGGGCACCAGCTCGAGCGCAGACTTGCTGAAGGCGCGAAGGCCGTTGTGGGCGTCGTTCAGGTGGAGCCCCGTAAGCTCTTGCTCGAACCAGCGGGCGGCGCGCAGCAGGATGCGTCGCGTCATGGGAACGTCGCTCGTGCCGAAGCGGTTGCCGAACGCGACGTCCGCCCCGTCCTGGATGGCGCGCGCGAGCGCCGCCACGTCTTCCACCCCGTGCTGTCCGTCCGCATCCATCGTGATGTAGGCCTCGAACCCGGGCTCGACTAGTGACGTCAGCGCCAGCTGGCGCGCGGTCTCGAGCGCAGCGCCCTGACCAAGGTTGACCACGTGCCTGGCCAGGACGAGACGGAAGTGCGGGCTCGGCGCAGGCAGGATGTCGATGCCCACCGCGGGCTCGCTCCCGTCATCCACGAGAAAGACGGTCGCTCCGCCGAGACGCTCCGCCGTGTCCCGGATCGCAGCGAGGGCCCGCGCGAGGGCTCCGGCTTCGTTGTAGGCCGGCATGAGGATGGCAATCGGCATCGGCGGCGACACTCTGGTACACGCTGCGTGCCCGTGCAACGACGCCGTACTCGGCTCGGCATGTGATGACCGCGACCGTCGAGTTGATGACCGGCTCCATCGGCCGCGGTCGCCGCGAAGCGCGACGACACTGCGGTGCGTGATGCAGTTATGCGGTCAGGCTAGAAGCGACTGCGCGTAGACTCGGCGGACGCGGCCGCATGGGCGGCCCTCTCCTCGCGAGTGATCATGCAGCAACTTCTCGACCTCCCGCTGTTCGCGCCCATCCCCGTCGGGCACCGCGTGACGGTGATCGCGCTCGAGGCACACCACACGCCCATCGGCGCTCTTCTCGGCGGTGCACAGGCAGGCCAGTGGTTTGCGATCCCGGATGTCGTCGTGTGCGACGAGGACACGCGCATCGTTTACGCCGACCGCAGCGCCGGCCTGCACCCCCAGGCCACGTACGAGCGGATATCCTTCAGCACCCCGTCGCGTCGGATGTCGCTCGGCCAGCCGCCGCGCCGTGGCCGGGTCGTCTCCTGCGTCGTGCTCACCGATCACGGAGAGCGGCTCTTCCTGCAGACACTGCTCGGGCTCGAACGCCTCTGACGGCGCGCCATCTGGGTCAGCTGTTGGCATCTTGCGCATCATGAATGGCGCCTGCCGGGTGCTTCCTGGCGCGTTGATGGCCGGTTCTTGGCACCAGGAGCGGCCATGGGTGCACATGTGGATCGAGAAGCAGGGCCAGCAGGAGACATGACGGAGCCAGCCTGGACCAACAAGGCGCCTCGGGCGAATACCTTGGCGCCCACATGACGCCATCTAGCGCCACAATCGTATCCGATGGCACTAAAGGCGCCTTCATATAGCGCCACCATTGAATATCAAGGAGCCATCGACAGTCGGCAATGCGCCAAGATTGCTAGCATCGGCGCCATCGCGTCCACCATGGACGCCAACATCACGTTCGCTCGTACCAATAGGAGGCCACATGACTCTCCCATCTGGTCCATTGGCGCCTCGAGGCGAGGCGAAGGCGCCATCGTAGCGTCAGTCGCCGCCACTACCCTCGATGAGGGTGCCACCTTGGCGTTCCGACGAGACGTTTCAGCTCCTCCACCCGGCGAGCGCCGAGGCGAGCTCCGCCCCTCCCGCAAAGCGATCGGCGGGGCTCTTCTCGAGGCACCGCATGACGATCGCTTCGAGCGCGTGAGGCAGCGCACGTCCCAGCTTCGCCGACGGACGCTGCACGATCTCCGACAGGTGGGCCATGGCGGTTGCGACGGGACCTGCGGCCTCGAAAGGCGGCGACCCGGTCAGCATGAAGTAGAGGACCGCCCCGAGCGCGTACACGTCCGCGCGCGCGTCGACCCCCGCCCCGAGTGCCGCTTCGGGCGCCATGTACGTCGGCGTGCCCACGAGCACCCCGGACGCGGTCAGCGCGGTATCCCCTTCCTCGTGGCGGATGCTCGCGACCCCGAAGTCGAGAACCTTGAGGAAGTCCTCCTCGCCGCCCATCGACGTCACGAAGAGATTCGCCGGCTTGACGTCGCGGTGGACGATGCCGCGCGCGTGCGCCTCACCGAGCGCACGCGCCGCCTGGCTCGCGAAGTGGACTGCCCGCGCAGGCTCGAGCGGGCCCACGCGCCGGACGAGCTGGCCGAGAGGCTCACCGAGGAGCAGCTCCATGGCGTAGTACCAGAGGCCGTCCTCCGTGACCCCGTAGTCGAAGACGCGCACGGTGTTCGGGTGGACCAGCTCGCCCGTCGCACGCACCTCGCGCTCGAACCGCACGACGGCGTCGTCGCTGTCGGCCGAGGCAACCCCCGGCCGGAGCAGCTTGACGGCCACGTCGCGACGCATGGCGGCATGGTGCGCGAGCCACACCTCCCCCATCCCGCCCTCGCCGATGCGCTTCTTCAGCTTGTAGCGACCGATGCTTCGCGCTTCGAATACCTGACGCCGGAGGGCCCAGACGAGGTGGCTTCCGACGACGACGATCCCCGCCGTGCCGAAGAGGTACGCGAGCGTGATGGCGAAGTAGGTAGCGTCGCGAGGATCGCCGAGCTGCGCGGCCACGCGCGGGTCGACGATCGCCGAGATGGCCATGACGACCGGAAAGACGAGCGTGGCCGGGGCCGTGAGGAGCGCGCCTCGTCTCCACGGATCTCCCCCCATCAGCGTGCGGTGCAGCAGGATGAGGCAGATGCCGGGTCCGTAGGGGCTCGCGATGCCGCCGAAGCGGGTGCACATCAAGGCGATGAGCGCGGCCATGCCACCATGCGCGACGACGTCGACCGCGATGAGGCGCGCGGGCGTGATCGTCGCGGCGCGCGCCGCGAGCAGGCGCACGACGAGGATGACGCCGAGCCCCACGAGCCGGAGCGTCAAGAAGAAGCCCAGCGTCCCGGCGCCCAGGCGTTTGACCGCGAAGTAGTCCACCACGAAGAAGGACATCCAGATGAGGCCGCTGAAGGGGACGGCGCGTCTCACGCGCAGGATGGTGGTGACGTGGGCTTCCTGCTCGGCGTCCCGCCTTTGCAAGACCGAGAGGCCTATGCCCGCACCGCTCCGCACGGCCGATGCGCTCGGCTGTGATCGGCCGCTCGACGGCACCTCGGGAGCAGCGGGCGGCGCGACCACCGTTGGCGGCTCGTCTGCAGGGTGCCCCATTCGATCGATGAGAGACCACGCGCGCGCCTGACGTCAACTCGTCAGGTCGACGCGCCAGGGCGAGTCTGTCCTGCCGAGGGCGCTACGGCGCGTAGGCGCACAGAAGTCCGCTTCCCACGCTCCCGCACAGGTCCGCGCGGCCGTCGCCGTTGGCGTCGACGAGGTATGGCTGCGAGGCTCCGCGGAGAGGCGCGCCGGGGCCGTCGAAGCGGAGCCACAAGGACGTGGCCGTCATGCCTCCGGCCGCCGTGGCCAGCCGGCAGGCGACGCCCTCCACCGTTCGCTCGCACACGTCGGGTCGACCGTCGCCGTTGAGGTCACCACGCAAGGCGTCGCCGTCCCGGATCGTGCGAGCGCCGCGGTCCACAGCTGCGAACGGGCGCGGCGCCGAGAACTCCAGAATGGGCGCGGCGAACACATAGCCGCGAGCCTCGAGCTGGGGAATGAGGGCCAGGGCAAGGTCCAAGGCGTAGCGCGAGCCGACGTGACCCACACGATCGTGCAGGAGGACGATGCCGCGACCCGCCGAGTCGATGGTCGCCGCGTACCGGCTGGCCATGACCGCGGGCTTCACCCGCAGCTTGCCGTCGGGCCCCCAGGCTTCGCACTCGACGGCGGGGCGCGTGGACGCGCAGGTGACGGAACCGTCCCAGTCCCGCTCGTCGACATCCCAGCCAATGGGGCCGACCAGGCGCCGGAGGGAGGTATCGGCGTCGACGGCGGCGGAAGCCGCGGCGCCCCAGAAGCCGCCCGGTACACGGAACAGATGGAGGTCGTTCGTCTGGAACGGCTCGAGCTTCTCCTGGTTGTCGCCGAGCTGCTGCAGGACCGTGGCCGGTGGCGCCGTATCCAGCCGGACGTGGTTCAACGTATGGTTCGCGACGCGGTGGCCGAGCCGCACGAGCTCGCCGAGGACCGGAATGGCCACGTGCCCCGTCTCGAACACATGCCTGCCCGTGCCGGGGTCGGACGAGAGCCCGGCGACCCACGTGCCCACCACGAAGAAGGTGGAGGATATCTTCTCGTGGCTCAGGTAGCGCGCGAGCTCGAGCGTGCCCTCGTCGGGCCCGTCGTCCCACGTCAGGGCGAGCACCTTGTCCGGGAAGTCATGGCCGTGAAGCTGCGGTCGGGGGATCGTCGTCGCGACGGACGGCCCGGCGGACGGCAGAGGTACGGATGTGGCGGCGCGGCCTTCCGCCGACCCTGGGGCTGCCGCCGGCGCGGCGGACGGCTCGCTGCAACCGAGGGCGACCCACGCGCACACGAGGACGAGCGCCGCGAGCATCACCACGCGCACGCCGAGCGCCTCCGCTTCGCGCACGACGGTGCTCAGACCCTCCTCCCTGGAGGCGTGCAGAAGCGCGTCCGACGCGCCGATCCAGGCGAGCGCCTCGGGACGGCTCGTCTTGCCCACGAAGCGCGCGTCGACACCACGCGTCACAGCCAGGCGCTCGAGGTTGCCGCGCTCGGGACCGTCGCCGACGACCACCAGCGTGGAAGGCTCGAGGGTCGCCACGTGCTCGATCACGCGGTCGACGCGCTTGGACTCCACGAGGCGCCCCACGCACGAGTAGAGCGCCTTGCCGGCGAATGCGGAGCGGCGGCCCGCGATCGCGGCGCCCACGTCGGGCATGTCGATGGCACATGGCTCGACGCGCGCAACGCGGCGTAGCGCGCCCGCATCCGACGGAGAGAGCACGCGAACGAGCTCCGCCAGCAGAGCCTCGGACACGAAGCGCCATTCGCTCGTCTGCTCGAGGAGCGATCCGACGATGCGCGACCGCACGACGCGAGGCAGCCTGCGGAGCGCGCGCACGTCGGCCCCATGCGAAACGATCGCGATCGCCGTCCCTAGCCCGGTCGCAATAGGCCACGCGCAAGGAAGCGCCCAGTGCGCCACCACGCGGTCGAGCGGCCCGAGGTTCTCGAGCACCGTGCGCGCCCGCCGGACCCACACCATGGCGCCGAGCGCCCGAAGCGGCCGCTCGCGCACCCGCGCCGCGACCCCGGGCCATCCGAAGGCCTCGCCGCCGTCGAGGGCGATGACGCGGGGGTCGTGGCCCCCCTCCGACCTCGCCCCGACAATCCGGGGGGAGGACTCGCACGTTCCTCCGCGACCAGAGCTACGTAGGGCTCCTGCCCCCGGATTATCGGGGGGAGGCCGGGAGGGGGGCCACGCGAGAGCAGAGGAGGCCCTCGAAGTGCCCGCGCGAGCCGTGATCACCACGACCTCCGCCCCGCGCGCCAGCGCTCGCGCTTCGGTTTGCACGAAGTGGCCCGCCGGGTCCCCTTCCCACGCGGGAAAGCTCGTGGTCACGATCGCGATTCGCACCCAAGCCATGCTACAGCCTTGCAGGGAGAGCAAAAGCCCATGACCGCCACGACGAGCCCGTCCAAGACGCTCCACATCGACGGCCGCATCCTCTACGTCACCGAGGACCCCAAGCTCCTCGAAGAACAGCTCGCGGGCAAGACGCTCAGCTTCGACGACGCGCGCCCGCTCGTCTCGAACATCTCGACCGACGAGCTCACGCCAGGCTGGGTTTGCTACTACTACGACGAGACGCTCGCCCGCTATTGCCTGGTCGGGCTCCGCGGCGGCGTCGTCAAGCAGGACTCCATCCTCAAAGGAGGCTTCGGCGTCATCGTCAGCGGCATCTCCAAAGGCTGCGGGTCGAGCCGGGAGACGGCGCCGTACAGCGAGCTCAAGGCGGGGGTGAGGCTCGTCATCGCGAAGAGCATCGAGAAGATCTACAAGCAGAACTCACAGAACATCGGCCTCCTCACGAGCACCGACTTCGGGCTCATCCCACGCATCGAGCGCGGAGAGGCGATCCCCATCAGTGAGTTCACCAAGGGGCTCGACCCCATCAGCGCCGCCATCGTCGAGCACGGCGGGCTCTTCGCCTACAACCGCGCCCGCATGGCCGGCACTGCCACGCCGCCAGCCATCACGACGGCCCCGCGCCCGATGACGCTCTGCGAGAAGATCCTCGCGCAGAACGTCATCGCCGACGCGACATCCGGCAAGCTCGGCGTGCCCGCCGTCGAGCCCGGGGACGCGTTCTTCGCGCGGACAGACGTGCGCTTCTCCCATGACTACTGCACACCCATGGCCGAGGCGCTATTCCGCGCCGAGCTCGGTGATGACGCGAAGGTCACCGAGCCCGAGAGCATCTACGCCTTTCGTGATCACCTGACGTTCCTCGATCTGGTGATGCCAAAAGCGCACCGGGACATGGGGCTCGACAAGCAGGCGCTCTCGCTCGCCACGGTCCAGGAGGCCTTCACGACCAAGCAGGGCATCAAGCTCTACGGAGAGGTCTACCGGGACGGCAAGCTCGTCGGCAGCGAGGCCATCTGCCACAACAAGGTGGTCGAGGAGATCGCCCTCCCCGGCCAGGTCGTCATTGGAACCGACTCGCACACCTGCATGGCGGGCGTGCTCGGGTGCTTCGCGTTCGGCGTCGGCGCGACGGACATGGCCAACGCCTGGTTCACGCGCGACATACGCGTGACGGTGCCGGAGACGGCGAGGTTCGTCCTCACGCGCACGCTACCCGAGGGCGTCACCGCGAAGGACGTGATGCTCCACATCCTCTCGCAGCCCTTCTTCAAGACCGGTCAGGGGATCGGCAAGGTCCTCGAGTTCGCGGGCGAGGGCGTCCGTGCGATGCAGCTCGACGAGCGCGCAACGCTGACCAACATGGCGGTCGAGGCGGGCGGCTTCACGGGGATCATCGAAGCCGACGAGGTGGTGGTCGACTACCTGGTCAAGCAGCGCGGCGCCAACGCCGACGACGTGCGCCGACGCATCGTGAAGGCCGACCCGGGCGCGACGTACTCTGCGACCTTCGAGATCGATCTAGCCTCGCTCGTCCCGATGGTGGCCACCCCGGGAGACCCCCGGAACGGCGTCCCGCTCACCTCGTTGAGTGGCACCAACGCCGGCGCGGACGTGAAGATCGACATCGCGTACGGCGGCTCGTGCACCGGCGGCAAGAAGGCCGACATGGACATGTACGCGAGCGTCCTGCGCCGCGCGGTGGAGCACGGCAAGAAGGTCGCTCACGGCGTGCACCTCTACATCCAGTTCGGATCCCAGGACATCCGCCGCTACGCCGAGGAGAAGGGCTACCTCGAGATCTTCACGAAGGCCGGCGCCGAGCTAGTGGACCCGTCCTGCGGAGCCTGTATCAAGGCTGGACCAGGCGTGAGCGACTCGCCGGGGCAGGTCACCGTCAGCTCGCAGAACCGCAACTTCCCGGGCCGCAGCGGCCCGGGCAAGGTATACCTCGCGAGCCCGCTCGTCGTCGCGGCGAGCGCGATTGCCGGCCACATCGTTGGCCCGCAGGAGATCTGAGTCATGGCAGTGTTGGCCGTCACCATCGCCCCGAACTCTTACGTCACGCTCGATTACGTCCTCAAGGACGACGCCGGCGAGGTGCTCGACACGAGCGACGGCGAAGGCGGCGAGCCCATCGAGTACGTCCACGGCTACGGGATGCTCGTCCCGGGGCTCGAGGCCGGCCTCGTCGGTCTCGAGGTCGGTGATGAGCGCGTCATCCTCGTGCCGGCCGACGCCGGTTACGGCGACCGGGACGAAGAGCTCGTGATGGAGGTCGACCGCAGCGACTTTCCGGAGCCGGACAAGGTCTCGGAGGGCGATGAGTTCGTCGCCGAGTCGCCGGGGGGGGACGAGGTCATCATGCGGGTCGTCGAGCTCCGGGGCGACTCGGTCGTGGTCGACGCAAACCACCCCCTGGCCGGCGTGAACCTCCACTATTCGGTCAAGGTGCTGACCGTCCGCGCAGCTACGGACGAAGAGATCGCCGCCGCGGCCACGGAGTTCGACGAGGCGGGCGAGCACGTTCACGGCGCCGATTGCGGCCACTCCCACAGCCACGGCGAGGGCGACTCCGAGCTCGTCACCCTGGGCCGGAAGAAGGCCCCCCTCACAAACTAGCCCGCGATCGCAGGGGGAAAGCGGGGAGAGCTTGCGCTCAGCTAGTGGATAGGCATATTCCAGCGGCGTCGCCGGTTGTCCCGGTGCGCAATCTCGAGGCCACACCACTATGAGCAACAAGACGATCAATTCCTGGGACTGGGACATTCGCGTTCGCGAGCGAAACCTCAAGAACGGCACCCTGAACGAGAAGGACCTCGAGAAGCACCGCGCCCAGCTCCCGGACGCGACGGAGCAGTCGGACGCGGTCACGCTTCCGCAGCCGGCTATCGGCGGCCGCGAGAGCTGACCCCGTGCCTGATGCGAAGACGAAAGGCGGCGGCGGGCCGGAGGAGACGTTGCCCACCCTCGATTTCACGACGTTCATTCTCTCGCTGAGTCACTCGGCGCTTCTCCACCTCGGCGAGACGCCCCACCCGGAGACGAACGCCGTCGAGCGGAGCCTGCCCCTCGCGCGCCAGTCGATCGATCTCCTCGGTCTGCTCGAAGAGAAGACGAAGGGAAACCTCACGGGAGACGAGGAGCGGCTGCTCACGCAGATCCTCTTCGACCTCCGCATGCGCTACCTCGACCTGACGAAGAACGAAAAGGACCCTGGCTCCAAGAAGAAGTAGTCGAACGAGAGTCGCCCCATGCCGGCCCCCGCCTTGCGCTCCCTCATCGTCTCCGCCTTGCTCTTCGCGGTCGCTGGCTGCGGCAAAGGCGCGTCGGGTACCGACCCGAGTCTCACCGGCGGCGATGAGGTCCCTGCCGCTCGAGCCGAGCCGCCGGCCACGGCGCCGGAGGCCAAGCGCGCGGATCCCGTCGCGCCGACCGCAGGGGGTGGCGGCCTGTCGCCGGTGCTCAACGCAGGGGGAACGGCCCCCGCGACGTTGGGCGGAGGACAGGCGGCCCCTCTCAGCTTCGCGCCGATCGCGAAGCACGCCGACCCGAGCGTCGTTACGATCAACACCTTCGGGGAGGAGATCGAGCCTTCCCCCTTCTTCACCGGGAGGTCGCGGCGGCGGGAGACGAAAGGGCTCGGAACCGGCTTCGTCGTCGACAAAGACGGCATCATCCTCACGAACAACCACGTCATCGAGGGGGCCGACCAGATCCACGTAAAGCTCTCGAATGACAAGGAGTACCCTGCCCGCATCGTGGGCCGCGACCCGCGCACGGACATCGCCGTCGTGAAGATCGAGGAGCGCGGGCTGACGCCGCTAGCGCTTGGAGACTCGGATGGGCTCGATGTCGGTGACTGGGTCGTCGCGATCGGTAACCCGTTCGGCCTGTCGCACACCGTCAGCGCCGGGATCGTGAGCGCCAAGGGCCGCTCCCGCCACGACGTACCGCTCGACCCAAGCGGGTACTACAACTTCCTCCAGACCGATGCCTCCATCAACCCCGGCAACTCGGGCGGCCCGCTGCTCAACCTCCGCGGTGAGGTCGTGGGCATCAACACCGCCATCCGGGGTGGAGGTGCGCAAGGGATCGGCTTCGCCATCCCTATCAACATGGTGAAGCAGCTCCTGCCGATGCTGCTGCGCGACGGCCACGTCACCCGCAGCGCCCTCGGCATCCGCGTCTCGGACGTCCACGACCTCGACGGCGACGACCTGGCGAAGCTCAAGCTGGCCGACGACAACGGGACGCTCGTCGAGGCCGTCGAGCCCGGTGGGCCCGCCCAGCGAGCTGGCCTTGCTCCGGGAGACGTCATCCTCACCTTCGATAGCAAGCCGGTCGACCGGAGCTCGCTTCTCCAATGGGTCGCAAGTACGACGGGGGTCGGAAAAACCGTGACGTTGCGCGTCTCCAGGGAGGGCAAGCCGTTCGACATGAAGGTCACGCTGGGCGAGCTCCCCGAGGCGGCCCTCCCTCGCCAGCGTGGAGCCCCTACCGAGCCAGACCCTCAGCCCGCGCCCTTTCCCACTGGCCGGCGCTAGCCAACGATAGGGTTGTTGGGCGCCCCCCGCGTCAAGTAGCGTGGAGGCTCTGCATGCGCGGCCCACCCCCCCCCGACAACGACGCGCCCCCCGACCCCAACGGTCGAGCTAGCGGCGTAGAGACGTCGCCTGCTTCCAGGTCGGCAGGGCCCCGTTCTTCGGGTGCCGTGCCGCCCGCGTCGATAAGGCCGCATACTCCTCCTCCATCGGTGAATATCCCCACGATTTCGCCGTCTGACCACAAGCAGATACGAGTTCGAGAGGCGGAGGAAGACCGTGCCCTCATCGCGAAGGCCCAGGCGGGCGATACAGCGGCGTTCCGGTCCTTGGTCGAGCGCCACCAGCGCCGCGCCTTCGCCATCGCCCTTTCGCTCGTTCGTGACGAGAACGACGCCCGCGAGCTTGTGCAGGACGCCTTTCTTCGAGTCTTCAAGGGCCTTGGAAGCTTCCAGGGCGGGTCGAGCTTTTTCACCTGGCTCTACCGGATCATCACGAATCTCAGCATCGATCTCATTCGCAAGCCGGGCCGCCAAGGTGGTGACCTCGACGAGAAACGCCTCGACGCCGAAGACTCCCAGGAGCCCGACTTTGCATTGCTCAGTCGGATCGATGGAGCCGACCCGGCGGAGGTCGTGCGCCGTAGAGAGATCGGGGCTCGTTTGCAGGTCGCTCTCGACGCGCTGCCGAGCTATCACCGAGGCGTCATCGTCATGCGTGAAATCGAGGGGTTGAGCTACGAAGAGATGGCCCAGGTCATGGGGGTCTCCAAAGGCACGATCATGAGCCGGCTGTTTCACGCCCGCCAGAAGCTCCAGCGCGCCCTCGTGGACTGCTACGAGGAGCAGGTAGGCAAAGGCCCTCCCCCGTCGGAAGGAGCGGAGGACGAGGCGCCCGCGAGCGAAGCGGCCGAGGCGCCCGAATCGATGGCGAACGACGCCGGACCCGAGAGCGAGGGTGCGGCATGAGCCTCTCCGAAGACCAGCTGATCAGCGTCATGGCCTACGTCGACGGCCAGCTCGATGACGACGACGTGAAAGAGGTCGAGGTGCTCCTCGCCGGCAACGACGAGGCGCGCAGGCTGGTTCAGGAGCTCGGGGCAACCGGCGACTGGGTGCGGGAGTCGTGCCGTGAGAAGGCGGTGGCCGCCGAAGCGGACAAGATCGCGAACGCCGTGATGGCCGAAGCGGAGGCGCTCGGCGGCGGCAAGGTGATCACGCTCGAACGGGTGCGGGCGCGCCGCGCCTTGAACCAGCAGCGAGTGAAGGAGTTCGGGGCGCTCGCGGCCGTGGCTGCAGTGTTCGCCCTCATCTGGGCGTGGCCTGGCGCACGAACACCCGACCCACACGACACGGAGACCGTCGCGAAGGGGCCTGCGTTCGTCTCGCCGATGCCGCGGCCGCCGGAAAAGACCACTCCTGACAAGCCCGCGACCGCCCCGCCGGAAACCTCGCCGCAGCTCGCTGTGGGTAGCAACGAAGGGGTGGACATCGAGAACGTGGAGTCACCGCACCAAGTTTCGGTATTCTACCTCCCCGTGACCAACAAGAACGCCGCGAGCGTCGTCGTCTGGATCGGCGAACCGGAGGAGGTCCATTGACCGCGTGTCGCTTCCAGTTTGGTTTCGTGCGGCCCCGGTTACTCGCCGCCGCGGCATTGGCTCTCGGGCTCGGCCTCATCGCCGCGATGCCGACCGCTTTCGCAGACAAGCCTGGCGCAGACAAGCCTGGCGCGCAGGCCGCGGTGAAGGTCATCAACGCGGACGTCATGACCATCCAGGCAACGCAAACGGACGGTGGGGCGTTCATCGACCCGCTGATCGGCAGCATGCCTCAGCTCTCGAAGCCGCCGTTCAGCTCGTACAACAACTACCGATTGCTCGATCGCAAGTCTCTCCCGCTCGAGCCTGGCAAGAGCGCCAACTACCCGCTCGTCAACAGCCGGGTCCTGCAGGTCACCTACATGGAGGAGACCGCGGACAAGCGGCACCTCGTCTCGGCGGCCATCAACCAGCCGGGGGGCAAGGCGTTCTTGAAGCTCCTGGAGGTGAAGGCGGCGTCGAACGAGACCTTCTTCGTCGCGGGCCAAGTCTACAAGGGTGGCAGCCTCGTCCTCGCCATCACGATGCGACCCTGACCTGACGGTGCTCGCCATCACGATGCGACCCTGACCTGGCGGTCCGCGCGGCTCCCCAAGCCACGCGCTTCGAGACTTCAGTCCGGGCTGGTGGCGGGATAAGCTCGGTCTCGATGGGAGTGCCTGCCAGCAGCGGTCATCACGCGCCGAGAGGTTACGTGGGCTCGGGCCACGAGACGATCGGATCCGACATCCTGGCGGTCCTCCGCGCGCTTCACCTGCCCGAGGACATCCTCGGCCAGGAGATGGTCGAGAAGCTCAGGCAGATCAAGCCGGGCGGATGGTACCCCGCATCGTGGCTCATCGATCTGGGAGAGGTGCTCGACAGCCGCGTCGGGCGCTTCTCTCTCCTGCGCGTTGGGCGGCAGGTCTACAAGGCCTCGCACCAGGCGAGGATGCAAAAGGACGCGCGATCGCCGCGAGACATCATCTACGGCATCGACGCGATGTACCGACGGGTAAACCGGGGCAAGGACATCGGGAGCTGGAGGGTCGTCTCCTTCTCGCCTGGGCGCGCCGAGCTCGAGAAGACGACGCCGCACCACTGCTACATCGCGCAAGGGATCCTCCTGGAGGCCCTGGCCGATACGGGCGTACCTGTCGTGATCGAACAGCCCATGTGCATTCGCGAGGGCGCGGACGCGTGCACCTACGTCGTCACGTCCGCGATGACCGACGAGCGCTGGAGCGGCGAGCGTTAGAGGCCAGCGTCGTCAGCGAGAGGCCTCCGCAAGACGTTTCTCGAGGTCCTCCGTCAGCTTCGGCGGGACCTCGGCGGCCGGCAGCGACTTCCCGAACGCTACGGCCTCGTTGAGCGTCGCCACGAGCGCGACGGCGTCTCCCTTGCCGTGGAGCGCGTCCGCCTTCAGCAGGTAGAGGCGCAGCTTCCGGGGCCCGTAGCCGCGCGAGAGCGCCCGATTGGCCGCCGCGAGCGCCTCGTCGTAACGCTTCATCTCGAGGTACACGCGCGCGATGCGCGCCGGAGGATTGTAGTCCGCGGGCACGTCGCGCTCGCTCTCAGCGAGCATCGGCAGGGCTCGTTCGGGCTCGCCCAGCGCCAGGTACGCGAGCAGGCGGTGCGCGTCGAAGACGGCGCGGGCCACCGCGTTCGGCGCGTGCGCCGCCTCGCCTTCGAGCATGAGCGCCCATTTGAGCGCGAGCACGCGCGCATCCGTCACCTTGCCAGCTTCCTTGTAGTGGTCGACGAGGGCCTCGAAGAGGCCCGATCGATCGTCTGCCAGGATGGGCAGCGTGCGGTCGGTCGCGAGCCGCTCGATGACCGCCGCCATGTCGGCCACGCGCGCGTGGGCGGGCGTCCCTTCGGGCCCCTTCTGCGCGCACTCGAGGGCCGCGAGCGCGAGGTTCGCCAGCGACGTGCCGGGCGCCAGCCTGGGCGCTTCCGCGGCCGCTAGATCGACGCACGCATCCCACGCGTGGAGCTCGTCCAGCCGCGCCGCGAGCGCCTCGACCACACGGCCTCTCCTGGGCCAGTCCGGCGCCGCGACGGCGAGCGCCGACCGGTACTCCCGCACCGCCTCCTCGCGCTTGCCCTCCGCCGACGCCCGGTTGCCCCGCGCGAGCGCCGCTGCGGCCTCTCCCCCTCCGTCGCCGCGCTGGACGGCAACCTTCGCGTCATCCAGCAGGCTCGCCATCTCCGTCGGCGTCGCCGAGCCGAGCCACTTGAGCGTCGGCTTGCTCGTCTTCGCGTCGATGACCCACAGCGTCGGCCACACCTGCATCGGGAACGCTTCGAGGAAGCGCGCGCTCGAAGGCTTCTCCGTGTCGAGCGAGAGCCAGACGAAGTCGTCGGCCCTGGCGCGCAGGAGAGGGTCCGTGAAGACGTACGCGCGCATGCTGAGGCAGGTGTGGCACCAGGGGGCCCAGGCATCGACGAAGAGCGGCCGGTCCGAAGACTTCGCCCTGGCGAGCGCGAGGTCGAAATCATCCTCGATGAACGGCAAGGCGGTGGGCTCGGCCACTTTCGCCGGGCGGGCGGCGACGTTGGACGAGGCGCACGCGCCCAGCCCAAGAGACGATGCAAAGAGGCACACAAGCGTCGCAGACGAGTAACGAGCGATCATCGCGGTAGCGAGCATAGTCACGATGGGCGCGGAAGCGATTTCTTCCCGCACACGAGGCGGTCCAAGAGCTGGATAGGGGCATTGCCCGTCTCGAGCACGGCCGCGCCGCGCACGCTCGCGCCGACGCGCTTCATCCAGGCCAGCTCGTCCGCCGTCATCGGGCCGCGATCGAGGGCCGCCAGAGCTTCGTCGAGCTGCGCGGCGTTGTTCGCGCCGGTAAGGCACACGTCGACCGAGGGGTTCGTGAGGGCGAACCGGTAGCAATCCGACCCGCGAGGGACGGGCTCGCCTGCGGGCGTGTGCTTCGGGTCGAGCAGGGCGCCCCAGCGCGTCGCGGTGTACGAGACGACGCCTGGCTTCGGGTCTCCGAGGACGGGAAACGCCTCGCGCTCGGCGCCGGGGTGCGCCGCGTTGTACCGCACCATGACGGCCCCGTACGCCGGGTTTGCCGCGAGCGACTGGAAGAGCGGCCGGTTGTGGCACGAGATGAGGAGGTGGCGCGCCTTGCCCTTCGCCTTGAGCTCGAGCGCAGCGTCGAGGATGCGGGCCGGCGGCTCCGACTGCCACCACCCGAGCAGCAAGAAGTCGGCGTACTCGATGCGCAGCTTTTTCAGCGCGCGATCGAGCGACCCCTCCATCATCCAGCCCGCGCGCGTGTAGCTCTGGACGACCACGATCATCTCGCCCCGATGCTTCGGGGCGAGGTTCGCGATGCCCTGGCCGAAGGCGGGCTTACGTAGGGAGCCCCAGTACAGGTAGTTCACCCCCTGCTCGAAGGCGCGCTCCACGTCGCGCGTCTCTACACCGGGAGCGAGTCCAAGCCGGCTCGTCCGTAGACCCGTGCGACCCAGCGTCGTCTTCTCGCGCAGATTCATTTGCCCCACCTTTGTCTCCGCTATCCGATGCTCTCCCCTGGCGATGGATTGCGACACATCTGACAGCGGCGCCATGGTCAGTGCAATCCGTCAGCGAACATCCTCGGGCGAACCCCTACAGTTTCGCCCATTTGCCGCTGGGCACATGCGTTGCTCTACCAGATTGCGTCACCGCGCCGCTTCGCTTGCTTAGCTTTCTTCGGACCTTGCGACTTCGACACTTCGAGAGGCACCAGGCTTCCTTCTTTCGTAGCCTCCTACTTTCGTAGGCTCCTACTTTCGTCGCTTCCTTCTATCGTCCCCCGCACTTTAGTCCCGTTGATCGCGTTGATCGCGCTCTTCGCTTGGCCCCCTCCCGACGGGTACGTAGGCGCATGGTCGTCGACGTAAAGACGCGGGTGAGGGAGGGGGCCGGGTCACGAGGCTGGCCCGAAGGCTGCAGAAGCTCTGCGTTGCGCCATGCGTTCTGGCGATGACTCGCTTGTTTTCGCGAGGCATCCGGGGACGTGTGAGGACCATTGACCGCAGCGCTGAGGTGACGATGAGCAGCCCCTCGCCATGCTTGCCTCGCATCGTCGGCCCGTACGCCATCTACGGCGAGGTCGGCGCAGGAGGCATGGCCGTCGTCCACTTCGGCAAGCGGCTCGATCGGCCCGACCCCGAAGGCCCGGCACGCACTGGACGGCGGGTAGCACTCAAGTGCCTCAAGCCGCAGTACGCGGGCGACGAGGAGTTTCGCGGCATGTTCCGGGACGAGGCGCGGATCGCATCCGCCGTCGTGCATCCCAACGTCGTCCGCACGTACGGTGCGCTCGAGCACGGCAGCGAGGTCGTGCTCGTCATGGACTACGTTCCGGGCGAGACTCTCGGCCGGCTCCTCGAGCACGCCCACGTGCGTGGCGAGGCCATCCCCCTCACGATCGTCCTTGGCGTGATCGCGCAGGTGCTCCGGGGCCTACATGCCGCGCACGAGGCGCGGGCGGCAGACGGAGCGGAGCTCCACATCGTCCACCGCGACATGTCGCCTGCCAACGTTCTCGTAGGCATCGACGGCATCGTGCGGGTCCTCGACTTCGGCATCGCCCAGGCCAACGTTCGTCTCGAGGCGACCCGCGAGGGACGCCTGAAGGGCAAGCTCGCGTACATGGCGCCCGAGCAACTCGGGGCGGGAGGGCATGTGACACGCCGTGCCGACGTCTATGCCACGTCGGTCGTGTTGTGGGAGCTGCTCACCGGCAAGCGTCTCTTCCGCAACGACGACGTCACCGCCACCGTGGCCGACAAGCTCTTCGCGCCGATCGATCCGCCGAGCAGGCACAGGCCCGGGCTCTCCTCCGCGGTCGATCGGCTCGTCGCGCAGGGCCTCGCGCGCGACCTGGAGCGGCGCTTTGCCACGGCGCATGACATGGAGGTCGCCGTCCAGCGGGTCTTCCCCGTGGCGGCCCCCGGGCAGATCGCCGAATGGGTGCTGGAGCAGGCACGAGACGCGCTGACCAGCCGCGCGCGGGCCGTCCTCGCGTGGGAGCGCCTGCCGTTGCCTCCGGACGACTCGCCCGTCCCGCTCGCGGGGGAGCGCGGAGGGGCGATCGAAGCCCCCCCGGCAGAAGCGCGGAAGACCCACGCCGAAGACCGGCCCCGCGTAGATGACGAGCCGCGACGACCGCAGACCGCGGCCGCGAGAAGCCTCCGCCTGTGGCACCGAGCCGCCTGGCCGGTGAGCGCTATCGCCTTCTTGCTCTGCGTCTGGCTGAACGCGCGCGGCGGACAGCGCTGGCTCACGGAGCTCTTGGGACGAAGCGCCCCTCACGCGGCGACTGTTGGTCGCGAGGCCGGCGATCTGCCCCACGCGACGCGCGCCCCTTCGAAGTGACCTGGCGCGCCTTTCCGCGAAAAGCGCGGGGTTTCATGGACAACGCGCGTGCGGGCGAAGAGCCGCGGCGTTGGCGTGCACCTTGCCAATAGGCTCTGTATGCACGCGGTTCGAACACTACCCCTCGTCTGTGTTCTCGCCGCCGCAGGATGCGGCGGGCAGAGCATCACGACCATCCCCCTCCTCACTGCCGCCGGCATCCCGGTCTCGCTGACGCCGACGGCCGAAGTGCCCCTCGAGGTCGTCACGCGCAGCACGGCGGTACGTGATCCCTTACCCGTCGACGGGTCGGGGGTCGCCTTCGCCGACCTCGAAGGTGCGCTCGGGCACGCCATCTCCTCGGCGGCCGTACCGTGGGCCGACGCGCACCGAGCGCAGCGGCCGGAAGGCTGGCAGCTGGTCGTCGAGGTGATCAAGGCCGAGTCCGAGTTCAGCGGCGGCCGCCTCCGGATCGCGCTCGACACGCGGGCGACGCTGCGCACGCGCGTAGGCAACGAATACATCGCGCAGACGCAAGTGCGTTGCCGCGAAGCGGGCCTCACCACGCCCGAACAGGGGGGCCCCGTCGTCTACTCCTGCATGACGCATCTCGGCCGCGACATCGCAGGCTGGCTGGGCGGCGTCGAACCTTAGCTCCGTCCGAACCTCTCTCGGACGCTCTTCTCTCGACTCAACACTGCACGGCCACGGGCCGCCGCAGCAAGGAGACTTCCATGCGAAAGCTGATGTTTGGTCTGGTTGGCATCGTCGGTCTGGCCGCGCTCACGGGATGCGGTTCCGGCGCGCTGGTCGCTCCGGGACACCGCGCCCTGCTCTTCGATCCCCAGAGCGGCCTCCGGCACGAGCCGCTGAACGAGGGCTACCACCACCTCTACAGCTTCTGCTGGAACGAGATGAAGTGCCCCCACGTCGACGACTTCGACGTCACCTACTCGACGCGGAAGGAGGACATCCAGACGACTTCGCAGGAGGGACTACAGATGACCCTACGCCTCGCCCTCATCTACCGGCCTGTCATCTCCGAGCTCTACGAGCTCGATACGCAGATCGGCCCGAACTACTACGACGAGGTCGTCGGCCCCGAGTTCCGTAGCGCCGCACGCGGAGTTCTGGCGCGCCACTCGTACGCCGAGCTCGTCGGCAAGGATCAGAAGATCGAGGACGAGATCGAGGACGAGGTGCGAAAGAGGATCAAAGGCAAGCACGTCGAGATTTCGTCCATCGTGATGGAGTCGGTCAACTACGCGCCCGAGATCGCGGCGGCGAACCGCGCGCGCATCGTCGGCGAGCAGGAGGCGGCGCGAAAGAAGGCCGCCAGCGAGAACGAGCACATGCAGAAGCAGACCGAGCTTCAGCACAAGCGCGAGGAGGACCAGGCGCAGCTCGAGGCCCAGACCGAGCACGCACGACAGGAAGCCCAGGCCCACAGCGAGCAGGCGAAATTCGAGGCCGTCGCCACGGGCGAGCAGGCACGGCTCGCGGCGGAGATCGAGCAGGCCTCGAAGAAACACCAGCTCGAGATGGCCAAGCTCGACACCACGCTAGCCAGGGCGAAGATGGCCGCCCGGATCGCCGACGCCCAAGGAGAAGCGGAGGCCGCGAAGCTCATGGCCCGGGCGCACGCCGAAGAGAACCACGCGACGGCGCAGCTCGTCACGCCGCTCACGGTGCAGATGCACGCCTACGACGCGCTCGGGAAGCTGGGCGGCGAAGGTACGACGATCCTCCTGGGCGAGTGGTCGCACGTACCCAACTTCCTCTTCCCGCACGCGGGCGCGTTCGCGAACGCCTACAACCCGTACGGCCCGACGACGGCCCCCTCGACCTCGCCGCTTTCGCAGGCGACCCCGCCCGCGGCGGCGAACCCGAACGTGCCCGCGGCCACGCAGCAGAACACAGCACCGAGGCAGACGACCGGACTCTGAGACGGCCTCGCCAGCGTCCCGGAGAGCCGCTTCGCCTCGCAGCCGATGGAGGATGAGGGATCCACCACGGCGACCTGTCGACTCACTGGGGCGCGGACGGGGGCGCGCGAAGGACAGGGTGGCCCGGGAGTGATTCCCGAGCAATGACCGCCCCTTGGGATGGTATGGTGGACAGCACGAACGGACGATTTCATGTGGTTCGGTGTGTGCATGACTGCCGCGCACCCCAGTGTGACCACGCCACGCCCGCGTACGTCCAGGAGCTACCCACCAATGGAACTGAAGCGCCTAAGCCCCTCGATCTTCTTCGCCACCCTCGCTGCCGTGCTCGCCTTCGCGCTGAGCGCGGCGGCGCTGGACGCCAACAAGGACGGGTGGTTTCACACGGGCGACGGCATCCGGACCAAGAGCGTCGCCTTCATCAACGTGAAGGTCTACGCCATCGGTCACGATATGAAGGCGCTGCCCGCCTCCAAGTCCAAGCAGGCCGTCATCGATGCCGACGTCGACAAGCGCATCACGTGGAAGATGCTGCGGGACGTCGACCACGAGAAGATCGTGAACGCGCTCAAGGAGGCGTACGCGATGAACGGCTACAACGACGGCGGCAAGATTGGCCAGGCCATGTCGGCGTTCAAGGGCGAGCTCAAGGAGAACTCGTACGTGACCATCAGCTATGACTCGGCGAGCAAGAACACGACCTTCTCGGTCGGCGGCAGCACTGCCACCGTGCCGGGGGTCGACTTCATGAAGGGCACGTGGAGTATCTGGTTCGGCAAGATCGATCAGCCGTCGCTCGGCGACGCCATGATCAGCCGCTGGTAAGCGCTCAGCGCGCCTTGGTCTGGCGACGCTCGGGCACAGCTTCGTCCTCGAGGGGGGCGTCGTCGGGGACGGCCTCGGGGGCTACCCGCTGCTGGGGCGCGTCCGGGGCAGCTACGCGCGGACGATCGGGGTCGAGCCAGCGGCGCTTCTCGGGGATGATCTGGGGGAACCTGTAGAAGAGGTGCCCCTCGTTGTCGACCTCGAGCACGATGAGGTCGCTCCGCTTGGTCATGTCGGTGAGCATCGCGTCGCTCGCCTCCACCGTGCCGCCGATGGCCAGCGACAGGTCCTTGGCCGTGACGATGCCGCCCTTGTGGGCGGCGAGCGCGAACACGGCCTGGTCGTGGACCTGCTGGGCCGTGCGGGTGCCCATCCGCCGTAGGCTCCGTCCGCTGAGGAGGAGCGCCAGGCCGAGCCCGATGGAGACGACCGCGATCATCCCCGCGAGGCCCCAGGCAGCGAGCGCTCCCGGAAAGATCAGCTGCAGGATGAGGCCGATCGTGAGCGCGATCATCGCGCCCACGCCCATGACGATCCATCCGACGACGGCCGCGAGCGTGCCGCCGAATTTCGAGGGCTGACCGGCGAGCGTGACCGAGGTGGCCGAGAACGGGACGCGGGGCTGGCCGCACGCGGTGCAGTACGAGAGGACGCCGCGGTTCAGGATGGGGGCGCTCTGCCCGCAGTGGGGACAGCTCTTCGGCTCGGAGGACACGGCACCAAGATGCGCCCGCGTCAGCCCGCGTCAAGCGTCGCGAGGGCGCGGCCTATTTCGCCTTGCGGAAGACCACGGTGCGCCGGGCGTCCGGCGGAACGGCCGCGTGTGTCGGGCACGCCAGCTTCACGTGGGCGCCGGGCGTGAGTGAGACGAAGTGCGGCTCGCCTTCGAGGGCCCAGGCCACACCTTCCTCCGAGTACGGCAGGACCCAGGGCGGCACGGCGGTCATGCCGACGGCGACGATTGCACTGTCCCCCGCGCGCCCCACGACGTCCGCGAACGTCGCCGGGCCCTTTGCTCCGAGGGAGCCCGCGGGCAGCTCGCTCACCCCGTCGATGGTCGCCTCGAAGCCCTGGGCCGCAAGACGGTGAGTCAACGAGACGAGGAGGACCTCAGCCTTGAGCACGTCGCGATCGGTGACCTGGTTGTAGATCTGCATCCAGAAAGGCACGGGCCCCTGCGCCATCGCGCCTGAACCGACGCCTCCGTGCGGATGCCACGCGAGCGGCGACGCCTGCATGCAGAGCGCGCTCCGGACGGTCGGGCCGAGCGGAGGAGCGCACGCGTACGCCGAGAGATCGGCCGTGTCGGGAGCGAACGTGCCGCTCCCCATCGTGAACGCGACGAGCTGCGAATGGAGACTCTCGTTCGACACGCGAATGTCCCGCGCGGAGACGCCGCTCGCCTGCAAGATCGTCGTCGCGTCCCAGCCGAGGTCTGCCTCGGCTTCCCAGGGAGTGAGGTCCGTCAGGCCGGCGCTGGCCATGACGTCCTGGAGCCCGAGCATGCCCCCCAGGCGGTCCGGCGAGGCGGCGAGCACGTAGACGCGCCCCTTGCCTTCGCGCCACACGGTCGCCAGGTTCCCCTTGGGATCGCACCAGGCGATGGGGCCCTTGGCCTTCGCGATCGGGCGGAGGTCGCCCGCGAGCCGGAGAGAGAGGAGGTCGTCCCCGTCCTCGCTCAGCGCGAGGACGCACCGCGACGGACCGTGGGCCACGACGCCGAACGGCAGGCGCGGGTCGACGCTGGCGACGAGGCTGAAGAGAGGCGCGCCGCCAGGCGCGTGGGGGCTCGCGCGCAGGCGCTTCGTCCGGGGATCGGTCTCGAGCCAGCCCTCCGGGGCGACGACGGCGGGCTGGCTCGGGAGCCAGGCATCGAGCTGCTCCTCGGCGCACTCCTCCGGCTCCGCGATCGTGGCGGGGCGTGGGTCGAGCAGCGGGAGCGCGAGCGCCCCTCCCATGAGGCGCGCGTCGATCTGCGCGAGGCCTACGCCCCCAGCATACTTCGGCGCGAGAGCCGTGACTTTCACGTCCTCGGCGCGGCAGGTGCACCACGCGATCGAGCCGTGCCCTTCGAGGGCAGGTGCGCCCAACCCCCGATCGACCTCGAGGCGATTGTCCCCACCAGTATCCGACGCGAGCGCGACGACGCACTTGCCAGCGTCGATGTGCTGCTCGAGGCGATCACGGAGCGAGAACATCGCGCGCTGCGAGTCGAGAAAGCCGTGACCGACGTACGCGCCGACGAGAGGCGCCACCGCGGCGTCGACAGCAGAGGCGTGGACGTACCATCGATTGCCGTACCACGCTGCGGCGCCGAGCGCGCCCAGGAGCACCATGGCGACAAGGACTTGCCGGAGGATTCGGAGCATGGGCTTCGGCGCGCACCTTCACGCCAGGTGGCCATGCTACCCGAAGCGAGATCGGTTAGCTTCGGGGCATGCACACGGCGATCGATTTTGCGGCGATTGCGCAGCGCGCGATGCTCGAGCACGGTTTTTTGCCTGAGCTCGGGCCGGAGGTGACGAAGGAGGTCTCGCAGCTGGAGCGCGCGGCCCACACCGGCGCCGGCGACGTGAGGGACCTCCGCGCGCTCCTCTGGTCGTCCATCGACAACGCGGAGTCGAGAGACCTCGACCAGATCGAGCACAGTGAACGCATCTCGAGCCGCGAGGTTCGGGTCAGGGTGGGCATCGCGGACGTCGACTCGTACGTGCCGCGGGACTCGGCCACCGACCGACGGGCTGCCCACAACACCGTCTCGGTCTACACGGGCGTCGTGTGGTTTCCGATGCTCCCCTACGAGCTGTCGACCGATCTCACGTCGCTGAACCAGGGCGAAGACAGACTCGCCATCGTCATCGACATGGTCGTGGGTGACGATGGAGAGGTTGGAGAGGCTGACGTGTACCGCGCCATCGTCCACAACAGGGCCAAGCTCGCCTACCCTGAGGTGGGCCTGTGGATCGGCGGCAGCGGGCCGGCGCCGCGCATCGCCGCGCAGCTGCCCGAGCTCGAGAAGCAGGTGCGGCTGCAGGACGAAATCGCGCAGAAGTTACGGCGGCTGCGGCACCGCCGCGGCGCGCTCGAGCTCGAGACGATCGAGGCCCAGCCGGTGTCCAAGGACGGCCAGCTCGTCGACATCACGTTGACGCACAAGAGCCGCGCGCGCGAGCTCATCGAAGACTTCATGATCGCCGCGAACGGGTCGATGGCCCGCTTCCTCGAATCGCACGACAGGTCCTCCATCAGCCGCATCGTTCGGCGACCGAAGAGGTGGGACCGGATCGTGGAGCTCGCCGCCGGCTTCGGCGACGTGCTCCCTGCCGAGCCGGATCCCAAGTCCCTCTCGGAGTTCCTCGACCGCAGGCACGCGGCGGCGCCGGAGCAGTTCACGGACATCTCCCTCTCGGTCGTAAAGCTCCTTGGCCCCGGCGAGTACGTGCTCCAGCCCGCGAAGACCAAGCACATCGGTCACTTCGGGCTGGCGGTGCAGGACTACTCGCACTCGACCGCGCCGAACCGGCGCTACGCGGATCTCGTGACGCAGCGCCTCCTGAAGGCGACCGTCGCAGGCGCGGCGCCGGCCTACACGGACGTCGAGCTCGACGCCGTCGCCCGTCAGTGCACGACGAAGGAGGACGACTCGCGCAAAGTCGAGCGCACCATGCGCAAGGTCGCGGCGGCGGCGCTCCTGGCCGACCGGCTCGGCGAGACGTTCGACGCCGTCGTCACCGGCGTCGCGGCGAAGGGCACGTTCGTCCGCCTGCTCGCCCCACCGGCCGAGGGGCGCGTCGTTCGAGGCGAACAGGGGCTGGACGTAGGCGACCACGTCCGCGTGAAGCTCGTCGCGACGGAGCCCACCAAGGGTTTCATCGACTTCGTGCGCGGCTGATACCGAGGGAGTGAACCGCAGAGGCGCCGAGTGCAGAGAGATCTCGAAAAATCTCGCTTCCGCTGCGTTGCGCCTTTGCGGTTCTCCTTACTCCCTAGCTTCGCCCGCCGCCGACCGGCAGGTGCTCGCGGGTCAGGTTTCGGATGACCTCCGGACCGCCGGTGACCACGATGTCGTCCTCGATCCGCGCTCCGCCGAGGCCCGCAACTGCGTCGACCCGCGCCCAGTCGACGCTCGCGGCCTTCGGAGAGGCCCGGAGCTCAGCGAGTAATGGCTCGATGAAATAGATGCCGGGCTCGATCGTGAACACCTGGCCGGTCGTGATGGTGGAGGTGTTCCGGAGGTAGGGGTTCTGCTGCTTGGGCTTCACGAGGGCGCAGCCCACATCGTGGCACTGGAGCCCCAGCGAGTGGCCGAGGCCGTGCGGGTAGAAGGCGCGGGTGATCCCGTCCGCCACGGCTTCCTCCGCCGATACCTTCGAGATACCGACCTCGCGCAGGACGGCGCCCACCTGGCGGTGCGACTCTTCGTGGAGCTCCTCGTACGGGGCGCCGACCTTCACGGCCGCGCAGAGGCGCTGCTGGAGCTTCTCCAGGCCATCCACGATCCCGAGAAAGACGGACGTCTCGGCGTCTCCGCCCTTCACCCATGTGCGCGTGATGTCCGAGCAGTAGCCCAGGTACGTCGCCCCTGCGTCGACGAGCAGCGACTCGGCCGCGCGTGCGTCTGCCCGCTTCTCGTAGCTCACGTGGTGGAGCGTCGCGGCGTGGGGGCCCATCGCCACGATGTTCTTGTACGGAGTCTCTGGATCGTCCTGCGCGGTGGCGCGCAGGTAGAGGAGGTGGAGGTCGAGCTCCGAGTGAACGCCCTCGCGAAACGCTGCGGCGACCGCGTCGTGCCCGAGGGCCGCGCGCCGGTTGGCCTCGGCGAGGCACGCCGCCTCGTACGGCGTCTTGAGGACGCGAAGGCGATCGAGCGGGCCCCGCAGGTGGTGCGGGTTGATCGCTCCGCGCGGGAGGTCCCACCGGATCGCTTGCTCCTCCGCGTCCCCGAGGAAGGCGAGGCGGACGTCCGGCAAGAGCGCCTTGATCTCGCTGGGCTTAGAGACGACCTGGACGGTGAACGCCTCGAGGAAAAAATTCGCCTCAGGCATCGCGGGCTGCTCCCAGAAGCTCTTGCTCTGGAGCCACACGAGCCTGGGTTTGTTCCCCGGGTGGATGATGAGCGCGCAGTCCGGCTGGGCGAGCGGGAGCCAGTGCTGGAAGTGCGGCGTCACGCGGAGCGGCCAGTACTGATCGTCCGCCTCGGTCCGCTTCACGAGCGAGCCGGAGTGGATGACCACTGCGTCGAACCCCTCCTGCTCGAGGATGGCGGCGTAGCGGCTCTCGAGGTCCTTGATGTGCTCGGCGTACAGCTTCTTCAGTGTCGCGTTGTCCACGGGGAGAGCGTAGTCCTTGGAGGGTTTCGCGGCGACCCCATCGAAGCAGAAAATGCACGCCAGGGGGGCAGCGAAGCGAGCGACAGAGACAAAATGAACGAAGGCGACCCGGTTACCCGGATCGCCTTCGTGTGAATCGCTCGTCCATTTGCAGCGCCTCGCGGCGCTCGGTTTCGCCAACGCCTTCAGAGAAGGCGGCGGCCATGGACTCCGCGGCGCACGCTTTCGCGTGGTTTCACCGCGACCTTCGTTCGGAGTGAGAGCCCTCGCTGGACCAGAACCGTTCGCGCGGCCTGAACCCGAGAGGGGGAGCACTGCTATTCGCTTGCGCTCGCTTCGGCTGATCCGACCTCGATGCATCCTCTCCCCGCCTGCCGTTTCGCTTTCGCGAGCGGCCTGTGGAACCGTGCCTTGGCATTCGGCGCGGCAACGCCTCACGGCGTTCTGGATGCGGACCCCTCGCGCTTGGTCGTCTATGCGACGGCTGGAAGAGCCTTCACCGAAATCGTCCCGTCCTCTGACGTCTCTTGTCGCCCTCGGGCACCATCGAATCGGTTCCAAGCCGACCGACAGCTGCCGCTTCGCATGCGATTCTGCCGCGTACGAAGACGGATTCACCCGCCTGACCAGGATCGTCCCACCGTCCTCCCCCGTGGGAGAGTAAATCCTCTCTGCAATACGAGAGAGAATGGAGGGACGACCCAAGACGCCTTCCATCGTGTCGTTGCCCTGTGAGCTTCCGCTCAGCGACTCCGCATTTCAGCGAAGCCGACCTGATGCCTTGCGACACCAGACAGAATCGAGAACGTGTTCCCTACGTTTGACGGTACGGAGCGCGCCTCGCACACCGATTCGCTCGAGCGTGTGCTTGTACACACGCTTCTGCGGAGCCTCCTCCCCGCGGGCTTTCCCCACGGAGGCTTGACCCCGCCCGAAGCCGAGCCCCTTTTCCGGGCTCACTACCTCCCGCGCCAGCGGTGAGGCAGCTTACTTCGAGCTAGCTCGCTCTTCCTACGGTCTGTCTTGCGACTCGCCGCGGAGACCGAGCACGATGCGTACGACCGACTTCTGCTTCTCACTGCCTGACTACGAGTACCCGTGCTTCGTGAGCTACCGGCTTCTCTTCGAGGCTCACGCCTCGCCCTTGGCCGACGGGCTTGCACCCGCGATGCTGCTTGCGCAACCGACCAACGAGACCGGTGGACCTGGCGTTTCACGACGCCTAATCCGCTTCGGTACGCTGCGGGTGGGTTGGCGCGCGGAATCTTGTTCCCACGCTCCCTTCCGAGCCGTACCTCTGACACCCCTGTCGCTTCCGGTCCTCCGGCTCCGCCGCTTTCGCGTGGGGCCATGCTTCCGGCTGCCAAGACGGCTTCCCTCGCCTCTCCGTGAAGAGGAGACGAGCTCCACTGCCCGAGGTGCCTTCCATCGTCAGGTTCTGGAGGGTTGCCCCTCGAGCGCCTCTGGCATTGCTGCCGGAGGCGCTTCACGCGCATGCGTGAATCGGTGCCAATCTCGGTCGCGATCACGTGATGTGGTTTCGCGGTGACTCGGCCCCTCGGCGCCCCTTCACCCTCGGCTCCTAAAGCCTTCGCTCTCGCGACTGCTCTGGGTTACCGCGAGCTAGATCCCCGTCCCTGCCCATCGCCCCGCCTCGCGCTATTCACGCGAAACGCCGACTGGCGCTTCTCTGGATCCGGCTGCCGCCCAACGACTTCTGCAGCTTACTTTCCGATGCACGGTCACACTCACGGGCATCCGATTCTCGCGTTTCGTGCCTGCCGCGCTCTTCGCGTGGCGGCCGAATCTGCGCTTCGCTTTCGCCTTGGCTCGCCCTTTTGAGGCGGCCCACGACGACCTTCCCCTCTCGAGGAAAGATCACGAACGCTGCGAGCCGCGACAGCCCTTCCGAAGCCGGCCCAACGACGCTGCAAGCACGCCGCCAGACAAGACCTCGAAAACTCTCGCCCGATCCGAACGCCGCTTGCGGGCGACGCTCCGATCCGACCACCGCTTGCGGCGGTGGCCGTTGGACGACAGCGCTGGACTGCACGGGCCGAGTAAACCCTGAGCGAAGGACCCCCCCTCACGCCGCCTGGTGCGCCGCATGACTGGCGCAAGGACGACGAGGGCGAAGGTTCCCCTCCTCATCGAGCTTCTCGAGCATCCCTGGGTGTCGTCGACACGTCGTCCGGGGGGCTGGATGCTCCCTCCGTCCTCATGAGCCGACCTAGGCCCTCGTTCCGGCGTCACCCCGCGAAGGGTAACGTGTTCCCGAAAGCCGGGATGCCTTCCACCCTCAGGAATCCTGAGACGGGATGAAGATCGCTCTTCAATCCGCGTGGATAGGTACCCTCCATTACGCCGCCGCCCGACTTTCGAAGGGAGGGCATTGCAACCGGGGATACCAGCGCCTTTGGTTTCACCTCCGGACGCCTGACTCTGGACGAGGCAAGCGCGCGGGGATGAATCGGCCTTCCCTTTCCTGAAACCGTTACCGGGTTCAGGACGGGTTAGACCGCAGCGCCCCTGAGTGGCTTCTACAACCGGTGTTGCCCGCGAGCAGGTTTGCCGCGAACTTCACGAGCCCTTTCTCTCCCATTCGACCTTGCTGGGCAACAAAAAAGA
>Ga0302279_10000124_pt1 | contig 106659 bp, 103 predicted proteins | sample III_Bog_N3_3_FD_194541 | JGI IMG/M metagenome (GOLD analysis project Ga0302279, IMG submission 194541) | Peat permafrost microbial communities from Stordalen Mire near Abisko, Sweden - III_Bog_N3_3 | ecosystem: Environmental > Terrestrial > Soil > Wetlands > Peat | place: Sweden: Abisko...
CTCGGCCCATGCGGCGATCTCGACCAGAGGTTCGGGCCGCAGCTGGCATGGCCGCCGTTGTCCATCCCGGCTGCGGCTGATCAGACCCGCGTGCTCGAGGACCTTCAGATGACGGGAGATGGCCGGCAGGCTGATCGGGAACGGCTCGGCCAGCTCGAGCATGGTTGCCTCACCGTCGGCCAAGCGACGCACGATCGAGCGCCGCGTTGGGTCCGACAAGGCTGCGAAGACGACGTCGAACCGATCGGGAGCCGTCATCGACATCGGGTTGGTCGTTTCCGCAGATATTTCACAAGTTAGTTATTTAATCGGTTCATTACATATAGTCAAGGACGCCCGAAATGTCGACGCGGCACATCGCTCCAAAGTGCCTGAACCAGGGAAGTGTCGTGCAGCGCGAGGGTGCCCAGATCGGGCCGATCCTGGGCGGGTGAACTGCTGCAAGCACCTGATCGCTCGTGAGGATTCTTGGCGGCCCAGGGGATGGTCGTCATCGGCGGCGTGGGGCCGCCGCGGGCGCCCCACTTTGGCGGCGTAAGAAGTAAGTGGGGCATACCACCGAGGTGCCGTACGGGGCTAGGGGGCGACACCGCTGACAAGCAGCGGTCAAGGGCGGCCGGAGGCCGGCGGAGCGGACCCTTGAGGGCTGCGTCAGGACTCCTCGAGGAGTTCCCACAATGGGTGGGCCGGCCGCCCAGCGGCCGGCCTGGATGCGATGTGGGCCGCCTCTGATCGGATCGGGATCCTCCGTTCAGGTTCGTTCGTGATCACGGGGCCGAAGGCCCCACCGCCCGGCCGAGGCGGCGGCGAATCCGCCGTCCGAGGGGAAGGGCGGCTTGAAGCAGTACAGAAGAGTCCTGACCTTTTTCGATTGGAGCTGGTGGATCTAGCGTCGTTCTGTCGGTGATGTTCTGGGGTCTCGCCCTCTTCTTCGACTGTTCACTGATGCTCGCTGATCTTCATTCTTCCTCTCTGTTCTTCGCTGTAACTCGTTCGTCGTCGTTGTTCACATGATCGTTCTCCGTGGGTGCTCGAGAAGTGAGTCGATCGTCGTCGTCCGATAGCTGAATTCCGGATGCATTGACCTGGGCATGTTCGGTTTGGGCTCGCGAATTGCCCATCTACTTGTGGGAAGGGTGTTCCTTCTCGCCATGGAGGGAGCAGGCATGAGCACTTCGCCTCACACTGAAGGAGGGAGCGGCGTCACAACCTTCATTGGTCCGCTCCTGCTGACACCGACGCAAGCGGCGACTGATTTGGCCATCGGGAGAACAAAGGTCTTCGAGCTCCTGCGTAGCGGTGAACTCGAATCCGTGCGGATCGGCTCGAACCGGAGGATCCCGCGTGAAGCCCTCCAGGACTACGTGTCCCGGCTCCGCCACGACGAACACGGGCGCCAGCACGTCGACCTCCGACATTCCCTTTCGCCCGCCAACCGTTCTTGGCTGATACCGCTCGCTAGCCCTGTACAGCCGGAGGGATGCATCCATGGCCAATATCCGAACCCGCGAAACGGCAAGCGGACCCCGCTACGACGTGAAGTTCACGTTCAACGGCAAACACCGCATGAAGACCTTCCGGACCTTGGACGACGCCAGGGCCTACAAGAAGAAGATGGAGGGCGAGCAGCTCGCCGGCCTCGTCGTCGACCCGAAGGGTGGCGAGCGTCTCTTTGGGCCCTATGCCGACTCCTGGCTCGAGCATCGCCTCGTCAGGGGCCGGCCGCTGACGCCGGCCACAAAGCAGGGGTACCGGGCAGTGTTGCGGCGACACCTGCATCCCCAATTCGGTGGCACCAAGCTCCGCCAGATCACCCCCGAACGCGTCCGCCGCTGGCATGCCGAGTTGAGCCTCGTCTCGCCGGACCAGGCGGCCAAGTCCTACCGGGTCCTCCGTGCCATCCTGAACACCGCGGTCAGCGACGGGCTGATCACGCGCAACCCGTGCACCATCCGAGGAGCGGGAATAGAGCACGCTCCGGAGCGCCCCATGCTCGCCACGACGACCGTCCTCGAGCTCGCCAGAACTATCGAGCCCAGACTCCGTTGCCTGGTGCTCCTCGGCGGATTCGGCGGATTGCGGACCGGGGAGCTCCTCGGACTGCAACGGCACGACGTCGACCTGCTGCACGGCACGATGACCGTCGTCCGCCAGTCCCACGAGATCACGGGCCAGGGGCGCATCTTCACCGCCCCCAAGAGCGACGCCGGCTACCGGACCATTGCTCTCCCCTCCCTAGTCCTCACCGACCTGAAGGAGCATCTGTCCACCTACGTGGAGATCCGGCCCGATGCTCCCCTCTTCACCCGACCATCAGGGCTCCCGCTCCGGCGAGCCGACCTCCCCCAGGCGTGGAAGCTCGCTTGCAGCGCCGTGGGCGTCAGCGGAATCCGTCCACACGACCTCCGTCACCATGCAGCAACGGTGATCGCACGCAACCCCAACGTGACGTTGCGAGAGCTGATGGCGGCCATCGGCCACTCCTCGCCGGTTGCCGCCCTGCGCTACCAGCACGCCACGGCCGAACGGAGCAAGGCGATCGCCACCTACCTCGACGACGTGATCGAGTCGGCCCGGAGTGCGCAGGAGTCCGCCTGAATCGCTCTCCGTCCGTGAGGAGCCGCGGTATCTACGCGGTGTCTGGCGGCGACACTGGGCCAGACGAAATCCTCGGCAACATCACCTACCTGCAGAAATACTCAGAGGCGGCGGGCGGAATCGAACCGCCGTACGGGGCTTTGCAGGCCCCTGCCTAAACCACTCGGCCACGCCGCCGTCGTAGGTACACGAACGGGCGGCCAGCCTAACGGCCCGCGTTCCCCGCCCTTGGCCTTGGTCCCGAATCGGGCCCGGGCCTCTCCCTCCCGCTAATTCCGGAAGCGGGACACCACCCAGAAGACCGCAGCGACCAGGGCGATGATCACGGCGGCCTTCACGAAGAAGAAGATGACCCCGGCCAGGCTGCTCAGGATCCAGAAGGCCACAATGATCCCGACCACCGCCACGGCGGTCACCGCAACGGCGTGGGTAAAGGTCACGGGACTCTTACCCTGCCTGCGCTCCACATCTTTGCTCACGAACCCAATGCTACGTTCCCGCCATGGTCGCCGAGACGTCACTCCGCAACCGGCGCAGCAATCTGCTGGCCGAACCCGGGCTGCGGGGCGAGGAATTCTGTCGGCGCTATGCCGCCGAGGCGGACGTCTGGCTCTCCGGCCTGGCCGAACGGGCTGCTGGGGACGCCCGCCGGCACCTGGCCCTGGTCGCGGTAGGTGGCTACGGCCGGAGCTCGCTCTGCCCCTTCAGCGACCTCGATGTCGTCCTCGTCCACAACGGGATCCGGGACATCGGCAAGGTCGCCGATGCCATCTGGTACCCCGTCTGGGACGAAGGAGTCCACCTGGACCACTCGGTCCGCCGGCCCGCCGAGGTCCTCACCGCTGCCGCTGATGACGTGCGGGTGGCCCTCGGCCTCCTGGACGGCCGGCTCGTCTGGGGCGAGTCCAGGATCACCGAGCCGCTCCTGGAGAAGGCGCGGGCCGCCTGGCGGGATCGGCTCGGTGCCCTGTACCTCCCCCTCCTCAAGGAGCAGATGGCCGAGCGCCGAGCCAGCGCCGGAGACGTGGCGTTCCTCCTGGAGCCCGACCTCAAGGAGAGCCACGGCGGGTTGCGCGACGTCAGCGTGCTGCGCGCCATATCGGCTTTCGCTCCCCTGCTGGCCGACTACGCGGACCTCGCATCCCTCGAAAGCGCCACTGCGCTCCTTACCGACATCCGGGTGGAACTCCACCGGCTGGCCCAGCGCGAACACGACAAACTGCTCCTGCAGGACCAGGATCAGGTGGCGGCGTCGCTCGGGTTCGAGGATGCCGACGCATTGATGCTGGCCGTCTCTACCGCGGGCCGCCAGATCGCGTGGGTCAGCGACGACGTCTGGCGACGGCAGCGCCTCTGGGACCCCAGCCCGGAGCCGAAGCGGCGTTTCCGCCGCAGCACACCCGATCGTGCGGCGGAGCTGGCCCCGGCCGATCTCGGGCCGGACATGATCGAAATCGATGGCGAAATAGCCCTGACGCCGCTCGCCCCGGTTTCCGATGACGCCTCGCTCCCGCTGCGCCTGGCGGCCACCGCCGCCAAAGCGGACCGCCCCATCGCCAAGGCATCGCTCCATCGACTCGCTGACCGGGTGCCACCCCCGGGAGATCCGTGGGCAGACGAGACGCGCGCCGCCTTCGTCGAGCTGCTCGGACTCGGCCGGCCCGCCGTCGACAAAATCGAATCGCTCGACCAGCACGGACTGTTCGTCCGGCTGATCCCAGAATGGGCCGCCGTCCGCAACAAACCGCAGCGCAACGCCTACCACACCTACACGGTCGATCGTCATCTCCTGGAGGCGGCCGCGCTGGCTGCCGGCCTCACCGATACCGTCGAGCGACCGGATCTCCTCCTCGTCGGCACCCTCCTGCACGACATCGGAAAAGGATTCCCGGGCGATCACACGACCGTCGGCATAGAGGTGGTCGACCGCATCGCCACGCGGATGGGCTTCGCCAAAGATGACGTCGCCGTCCTGGTTGACCTCGTGCGCCACCATCTCCTCCTGCCCGATACGGCCACCCGACGCGACCTCGACGATCCCACCACCATCGCCAAGGTCGCGGCGGCGGCCGGAAACCGGCTCACACTGCACCTGTTGGCGGCCTTGACCGAAGCCGACAGCAAGGCCACCGGTCCGTCTGCCTGGGGCGCCTGGAAGGCCGGCCTTGTGGCCGACCTCGTCAAACGGACCGATCGCGTGCTGCAAGGCGAGACGGAGCCGACCGCACCCGACAACATTGTGGAGTCGAATCGGGAACTCATGGCCGAAGTGCGCGAGACAGGCCTTCCGTCCGTCTCGCTTCGGCCACCTCACGTCATCGTGGCCGCGCCCGACCGACCCGGCCTGTTCTCGTCCGTGGCCGGAGCATTGGCTCTCAACGGTATGGACGTGCGGGCGGCCAACATCAGCGGCGAGGACGGGATCGCGGTCGAGGTGTTCACCGTAGAGGTGGCCCGGGGGAGATGGCCCGACACGGCCAAACTGCGCGAGGACCTGGCGGCGGTGTTCTCAGATCGCCTGGCCCTCGGTGAACGGCTCTCCGAGCGCGAGCGCATCTACCCGCTTCGGCGAGGCTCCGCCGCCCACCTGCCCGGCAGCGACGTGCGGATCGACAACGAGGCCTCCAAGACCGCCACCGTGCTTGAGGTGCGGGCTCCAGACGAAATCGGCCTGCTCCACCGCATCACCCGGGCCCTCTTCGAGGCTGGGCTCGACGTCGTCTCGGCCCGGGTCTCGACGCTGGGCGAAATAGTGGTCGATGCCTTCTATGTCCGGGAGTCCGGGGGGTCCAAGGTCACCGATGCGAGCCGGCTCACAGAAATCAGCCACCGGATTGAGACCGAATTGGGACTCTAGGGCTACGTTCGCCCCGGTAGGATGCGCGCTGCGATGTCAGGCGATCATGTGCGCACCAGGAACGGCCCTCGACGATGGGTGATCGCCGTCATCTGCGGGGTTGTCCTTGCCATCGCCGCGGGTGGGTTCGTCGCTGTCGACCGACAACACAGCAATCAGGCCGCAGCCACTCCGTCCGCGCCCCCGCCCGCGCTCACCGTCGACTCCGTCTCGCCGACGGGAGCCAATGTGTCGGCCGGCTCGACCGTGATGGTCCAGTTCTCCACTGATCTCGCCCCGGGCAGCCCCATGCCGACACTCAGCCCGCCGGTCGCCGGCACGTGGGCCGTCTTGTCGCCGTCCTTGCTGGAGTACCAAGCCACCGGTCCGCTGGTGCCCGGCGCCACCGAAACCCTCACCATCCCAGGAGGGACTTCAGGAGTCGTGGGCTCCGAGGGCCAGCACCTGGCGCAGTCGGTCACGTCCCAGTTTTCCGTGGCACCCGGCTCCATCCTGCGACTCCAGCAACTGCTGGCGGAGCTCGGCTACCTCCCGGTGACGTTCACGCCCGCTTCACCGTTGACGTCGCCGAGCCAGGAAGGCAACGACCAGGTGGGATCGTTCACGTGGCGCTGGCCCGACCAGCCACTTGCACTCGAGACGCTGTGGACGCCGGGCACCGACAACGTCCTTACACGTGGCGCCGTCATGAACTTCGAATCCCAGAACGGTCTGAAGACCGACGGCGTTGCCGGCCCTCAAGTGTGGACCGACCTGCTGGCCGACGTACAGAGCGGCAAGGGTGACGCCCTTTCGTGGAACTACGTCCTCGTGAGCCAGTCACTCCCCGAGTCGGCGACGGTCTACAAGGACGGCGTGCCCGTCTACAGCACGCCGGTCAATACCGGGGTGGCCGGAGCCACGACCGCCAACGGCACGTTCCCGGTCTACGCCCGTTACACGGTCACCACCATGAGCGGCACCAACCCGGATGGCTCCCACTACGTCGATCCCGGCATTCAGTGGGTGAGCTATTTCAACGGTGGGGATGCCCTGCACGGTTTCGTGCGGGGGTCTTACGGCTTCCCACAGAGCGATGGATGCGTCGAAATGCCGGTGGCGAATGCGGCGATGGTGTTCCCGCTCACTCCCATCGGGACGCTGGTCACGGTCCAGGCCTAGGAGAAGGGCGACCGAGGCCCGGCCTCTGTCCGCCCTAATCTCTCTGCGATGTCAACGTTTCGGCGGGTCGTCGACATTTTCGGACGGGTCCTGATCGGGCTGGGCGTGCTCGTCCTCCTGTTCACGGCGTACCAAATCTGGGGCACCTCGGTGCAGGAGGCCCAGGTCCAGTCCGGCTTGCGCAGCCAGCTGCAGAACGACACCACCAACCACGCGGTCCGGAACGCGCTGGCGCAGGAGTCCACTCTCGACAAGCTGCCGACCGGACCTCCCGTTGCGGCACCGACCACGGCAGCGCCGGCCGAAGGGGAGCCGATCGGGGACATCCGGATCCCGGTGATCGGGATCAACCAGGTGGTGGTCGAGGGCACGAACACGCCCGACCTCCGCAAGGGACCCGGGCACTACACCGGAACACCACTGCCGGGGCAGGCAGGGAACGTGGCCATCGCAGGCCACCGAACCACCTACGGCCACCCCTTTTACAACCTCGATTCGGTCAAAGTTGGCGATCCGATCGTCCTCACCACGCTGCAGGGGATCTTCGTCTACGACACGACCAGAAGCTTCGTCGTGTCGCCCAGCGATACCACGGTGGTGGACAACGTGATGGCCAACCAGCTCACGCTGACCACCTGCAATCCGCGGTTCAGCGCCACGACGCGCCTCGTCGTCCAGGCCACACTGGCGCACTCCCAGCTCTTCTCGAACTCGGGCATTCCGGTGCAAAAGCATCTGAAAGCGCACCCGAAGAGTCAGAGCCTGGCGGGTAACTCCGGCGTCTCGCTTGCCGACGCGCTCTTCTGGGGCATTCTCACCGCCATTGTCGTCGCCGGCATCTTCTTCGCCGCTTACCGTTTCCGGCGCCAGCGCTGGGTGATTTACGGAGTCGGTGCACTCGGCACACTCGTGTTGCTCTGGTTCTTCTTTGGCGCCGTGAGTCCGTTGCTCCCCGCCAGCTTCTAGCCGGCGTGCTCGTCGAGGAGCCGCTCGGCCACCAGTTCCGTGACTTCGCCGTCGTGGTCCACCGCGATGGTGGCGTCACCTATGCCGCCATCTGCCGCGCCGCCGCCGAGGACGAAGATGTGCTTTCGCTCCTGGCCGGTGCGCCGATCCCCCAGCGGCGCCCATTGCTGCTGCTGGCGGCCGTGCACTTCCTCCTCCTTTCCGGCACCGAGCACCCTTTGGCGGAGTTCTACGACACGGTCAGACTCGTACGAGGCCTCTCGGACGGACCACCCCCTGCGGGCGGGGTGGCGCCCGCATTCGCCGACTTCTGCCGCGCGCACCGGGCTGAGCTCGAGCGACTCATCGCCACCCGTTCGACCCAGACCAACGAGGTCGGGCGCTGCTCCGGCCTCCTCCCCGGGCTCTGCCACATTGCGGCGCAGTACGGGTGGGAAGAGCCTCTCTCCATCCTCGACCTCGGCACCTCGGCGGGCTTGAACCTGCTCTTCGACGACTACGCCTACACCTATCGGGCTGCCGCGGGCGGGGCACTGCGCACAGCCGGCGTCGCGGACTCCCCGGTTGCACTCGAGTGCACCGCCCGGGACGATCTGACGGATCTGCCCGAACTCCGCCTACCCCTCATCGCCGACAGGGTCGGGCTCGACCTCGCCCCGGTCGACCCGTTCTCCGACGATGAGGCCCGCTGGCTCCTGGCCTGCCTGTGGCCGGACAACCTGGCACGCTTCGGGCGTCTGCGCGCCGCACTGGCCAACGTCCGAGCCGCTTCCCACCCCCCACGGCTGGTGCGGGGCGACCTGCTGACGGATCTGCCCCACGTGGTCGCCACCATGCCCGGCAACGGGCCACTGGTCGTGTTCCACTCCTGGGTGGCCGCCTACCTCAACGAAGAGGAGCAACGGTCCCTGGCCCGACAGGTCGCCGGGCTCGGAGCGGACCGTCCCGTCCACCATCTCTACTGTGAAAGCCCTTTCGAGACTCCCGGACTGCCCACCCCGTCGTCACCGGTGCCCCGAGAAGGGCCCGATCTGGCGACGGCCCTGGTCCACGTGAGCCCGGGAGGAGGCTCCCCGGTGCGTCTGGCCGATACGCATCCGCACGGGTACTGGATCCGCTGGTGGCCTGAAACCTCTTAGGTGTCCGGCCCCCAGGGCGCGTCGCGCCGGGCCGGTACCTGGACCCCGTCCTCGGTGACCATGGAAGCCGCACCCACGGCGCGCGTGCCGAAGCGGCTCCGGATGGCGTCCACCGCCGCGGTGGCGTCATGCCAGGACTGCTCGCGTGCGGTGGCGCTCTGGTTGTCGTCAGCGAGCCCGTCGCCCAGGTCGAAGGAAAGCTGATCCACCCCGCCGACGGTCAACCCCGAGGCGCTCACGCCGAGCAGGCGGATGCCCTCACCCGGATCGACTTCGGACAGCAGTGCTGCTGCCACCTGCCCGATAGCGCCACCGGTGGCGAGAGGTCGCTCCAAGGTGTGTGAACGTGATTGCAACGACAGATCCTTGAACTTGATCTTGACCGTGATCGTCCTGGCTGAGCTCGAGGCGCCCCGCAGCATGGTCGCCACCGAATCCGCCATGCGCAGCACGTGGCGCTCGAGCTCGTGCGAATCAACAAGGTCCTGACTGAAGGTCTCCTCGTGCCCGATCGACTTGCTGGGGCGGTTCGGGTTGACCGGGTCGGGATCCTCACCTCGGGACAGGGCCGCCAGGTGGGCCCCGCTGGCCTTGCCGAGACGACGGACCACGGTGTCGAGCGGGAGCGCTGCCAGGTCGCCCACCGTCCGCACCCCGAGATCATGAAGGCGCTTCGTCGTCGCCGGCCCGACGCCCCACAGGGCCTCGACGGCGTGACCGTGCAGGAACGCCAGCTCGTCCTCTGGCTCCACCAGGTAGACGCCAGGGCCCGGCTCGAGCCCTGCCCGGCTGGCGCGCGGCTTGGCCGCACGCGACGCGAGCTTGGCGATCATTTTCGAGCGACCGATGCCGACAGCACACTCCAAGTGGAGTTCGTCGTGGACCCGACGCCGTAGACCAGCGGCGATCTGTGCCGGAGGCCCCAACAGGCGCACCGCTCCGGCCACGTCGACGAACGCCTCGTCGAGACCGATCGGCTCGACCATCGGCGTGACGTCGGCCAGGACCTTGTGCAGCTCGCCGCTGACCTCTGCATACCTGCTGTGGCGCCCAGGCAAGAAGATGGCTTCGGGACAGAGCTGGCGGGCCCGCAGAGACGGCATGGCCGAATGCACGCCGTAGATGCGCGCCTCGTAGGTGCACGAGGCCACGACACCGCGCGCTCCCGATCCGCCGACGATCACGGGCTTCCCGGCCAGGGAGGGTTCGTCGAGCACTTCGACCGACGCGAAGAACGCGTCCATGTCGATGTGCAGAATGGTGGGGAGGTTCGGTCGCTCAACCACCGAGGGTCAATCGTCGGAACCCCTCGGCGTAGGTCACACCGGCCCGCCGACCCTCCTCGGCCGCCCGCCTTCGTACCGCCTCGCCGGCCCAGCCATCCTGGCCGGCGAATTGCGTCCGATGGCACTCGACCGCTGATGCCTTTGTCTCAATGGTGTCGGAGATGTCCACCCACTCGTCGGGTTCGAGCGTCGCCGACAGGAGCACCGCGGAAACCTGGTGAGGCGGTCCGGCATCAGGAAAGTAGTGCGGGAGCGCTGCGGCAGGGGCCACGGCGTCGAGCAGCGCCGCACCGGCAATGCGGTGGTCTCGGTGGTTGAAGTAGTCCTGCCCGAAGAAAACTGCAGTGGGGTCGTGACCACAGACGACGTCGGGACGCACCGAGCGCACCCGCTGGACGAGGGTGCGCCGGAAATCGTCCGAGTCGGTCAGCTCACCATCAGGGAATCCCAGGTTCTCGACGCTCGACAGACCGATCAGTGACGAGGACGATTCCAGTTCCGCCGCGCGCACAACGGCCAGTTCACCCGGCTCGACGGTGGGGTCGGTCGTCCCCTTCCCGCCGTCTGTGCACACGATGAGGTGCACGGCGCTGCCGGCCTTGCTCCAACGGGCCAGGGTGCCCCCGCAGGCGACATCGGCATCATCGGGATGCGCATAGACGGCCAGAACGATGCCGGGCGTCTCCTCCATCACTTCCGCTTCGGCTCCGTGGTCTTGGTCAACAACCCAGCCTCACGCTGGAAGTCGCCCGCCTCCTCGAAGCCCTTGTAGACGCTGGCGAAGCGGAGGTAGGCCACGTCGTCGAGGCTCTGGAGGCGCTCCAGGACCGCGACGCCGACCTGTTGACTGGTCGGCTCCGTCGTCTCCGCCCGCAAGGCGTCCTCCACGGCTTGGGCCAACTCTTCCATCTGCTCGGGCGTCACGGGGCGGTTCTTGGTGGCCGAACGTACTCCCTCGACGACCTTGGCCCGGTCGAACGGCTCGCGCAGGCCGCTGCGCTTCACCACCCACAGCGGGACTTCTTCGACCCGCTCGAAGGTCGTGAAGCGGCGCTCGCAACCCAGGCATTCGCGGCGGCGGCGGATAGCGCCGCCCTCTTCGGCCTGGCGTGAATCCACCACGCGGTCATCATCGACACCGCACCAGGGACACCGCACACCGCCGACGATAGTCAGGGAATGAAGATGTGCTCCCCCGGCACGACCAGGCTCGTCCCGGTCTCGCGTACGAGCTGCCCGGTCATCGAGACGGCATGCGCAGGATCAGCCCGGACCGCGATGGACGAGAGGGTGTCGCCGGCCTTCACGATGTACTCCTGACCCTGTGCCGGTGCGGCCTGCGCCAGCGTGCTTCCGCCCAACGCACGGACCGGCAGGGCGAGCAGCACCAACAGGATCACCAGCACAGCGCCAACGGCCACCCGGCGCCGGCGCACCTTGGGAGACGGTGTTGTCCGTTCCGCCTGCTCGGGCACGACGTAGAGCTGGGGTCGGTACGTCTCGAAATCGAGCTCATAGGCAACCGTCATGGCGTCTCCTCTTTCGAACACCTGTTCGCTTTCCTGAAGATTGGACCACGAACACCTGTTCGCTGTCAACACCTCGGTCGAACAGCTGTTCGTACATGACCCAACCCTACGAATCGGGTGTGACAGGCGATGGGTCTCGATTAGACAAATCCGATAGAGTTAGTCAGGATTACCGCCGACAACCCATCGTCATCCCCGAAGAGGAATCCCTCATGACCACCGCCACTTCTGTCGACCTCGACATCGCGCCCCTCTCGGGCACAATCGGAGCCGAGATCCGCAACATCGACCTCCATCAGCCGCTCGACGGCGGGACGCTCGGCGCCGTCCGCCAGGCGCTGCTCGACTACAAGGTCATCTTCTTCCCGGGCCAGCACCTCTCGCCGGCCGAGCACAAGGACTTCGCCGCGGCCTTCGGGCCGATCACCGTGGCGCACCCCGTCATTCCCGGCATTGAGGACCACAAGGAGGTCTTCGAGATCGACTACACGAAGGCCCGCCAGTTCTCGTACGGCATCGGGCGCGAGGAAGGCGACCGGGAGCGCTGGCACACCGACGTGACGTTCGTCGAGACTCCCCCGCTCGGCTCGGTCCTCAATGCGATCGTGATCCCCCGGGCCGGCGGCGACACGCTCTGGGCGGACACACAAGCCGCTTACGAAGGTCTGTCGGCTCCGATCCGCGATCTGGTCGACGGCCTGACCGCCATCCACGACGGCTCCCGTGCCTTCGGCTCACTGCTCCAGGCGGTCGGCCGGGGCGAATGGGACGGCGTGACCTTCACCGAGCTGACGCCGACGGAGCACCCCGTCGTCCGGACCCATCCCGAGACCGGGCGCCGGAACCTCTTCGTCAATCCGGGCTTCACGAAGCGCATCAAGGGATTGACCACGAAGGAGAGCGAGGCTCTGCTCCACTTCCTGTACGACCACATGACCACGCCCGAATACATCGTGCGCTACCGCTGGGAGGAAGGCGATCTCGGGTTCTGGGACAACCGGACGACGATGCATTACGCCATCGGTGACTACGGCGACGCCCACCGCGTCATCCAGCGCGTGACCATTCAAGGCGACAAGCCGTTCTAGCCCCGCCGGATACCCGCCGCCGGGCCGGTCCCCCCCACGGACCCGGCGGCGGCCCGGCCCCTCGACCAAAGAAAGAGTGCAAGAGCCCTTCATGACCTCCTCACATCGACGACCCTTCGCGACCCTCCGGCACGTCGCGGCCCTCGCGATCCCCGCCGGGCTGGCGGCCTTCCTCGTGGCGGGCCTCGGCGTAACCGACGCCTCCGCCGCGACCAAGCCCGTCTCCTTGAGCGGCGTGACACTGAACATCGGTGACCAGCTGAAGGAATACCAGACGATTTTCGCTGCGACCAACGCCCTGCAGGGCGCGCAGTACAAGGTCAACTGGAGCAACTTCATCGGCGGTCCCCCCGTCATTGCCGCAGAGACCGGCGGATCGGTGGACCTCGGCGACATGGCCGAAACGCCGACCGTCTTCGCCCAGTCGGCCGGTGACCCGGTCAAGGTGGTGGCGATCACACAGGGTGCGAACCCCAAGCTCTCCCCGTACGACATCGTCGTGCCGGCGAATTCGCCGATCAAGACAGCGGCGCAGCTGAAGGGCCAGACGGTGGCCGTCCAGGAAGGCACTGTGGAGCAGTACTTCCTGGTGCAGTACCTGGCGAAGAACCACATCCCCTACAGCGCCGTCCACCTGAGCAACCTGCCCGTGACGAGCGCCTCGACGGCGGTGACCAACGGCCAGGTCGCGGCGGCGGTCATTTCGCAGCCGCTCACCGCGCTCGACCAGGCCACCGGCAAAATCCGAGTGCTGGCGACCGGTGCGGGATACCTGCAAGTGCTCGGCTACCTGACGGCGAGCACTGCCGCCCTCGCCGATCCCCAGAAGGCCGCCGCCTTGCAGGACTTCATCAAGCGCTTCTACGCGGCATCGGCGATCCTCCGGAAGAACCCCGAGCTCGCCGCCGAGACGTATGTGAAGACCTATGGCGTCACGCTCCCGGTCGCCAAAGCCGCCGTGGCCTCGGTGCAGGCCGTCGGCACCCCCATCACTCCGTCCGTCATCAGCTACCAGCAGACCGAAGCCAACACGTTTCAGAAGCTCGGGCTGATTCCCGCCACGCTCAACGTCAAGAGCATTTTTGACCTCCCCTTCAACAAAGTCGTGGTCAAGAACTCCCATCTGACGTCGTGACGGTGGACGTCACGAACACTCCTGCCGGCGGCGCCGTGTCCTCCGATCCGGTCGGCCTGGCCCCGCTCCCCCCGGGAGCCGAAGCATTTCCGGGACAGAAGGCTCCTGTCGGGCTGGTCAGCCTCAGCGTTGGTGAGGGCGGGAAACGGTCGCGGCGCGGCTCACTGGCGCTCCGCCTGGCCGTGCCGGTGTCGATCTTCGTCGCCTGGTGGATCCTCACGGTCACCAACGTCATTGAGCCGACCACGCTGTCGACACCGGGGGCGACGTGGGACGCGTTCGTGCAGCTCCTGCTGCACCAGGACCTGATCGGCGACGTGGGCGTCTCAATCCGTCGGGCCCTTCTGGGTCTGGCGCTCGGCGCCGGTGTCGGCCTGATCCTCGGCATCATCGTGGGCCTCTACCGTCTGGGCGAGGAGCTCCTGGACTCGTCGTTGCAGATGCTCCGCACCGTGCCGTACCCGGCCCTGATCTTCTTGTTCATCGTCTGGTTCGGGGTCGGCGAGGCTTCACACGTCCTCCTCATCGGCCTGGCCACGCTGTTCCCCATGTACCTCAACACGTTCAACGGTGTGCGGAACGTGGATCGCCGCGTCGTCGAGGCGGCTCGGAGCTTCGGGGTCGACGGTTGGCAACTGATCCGGCGGGTCGTCGTGCCCCTTGCGATGCCGTCCATTATGACGGGCCTGCGCTTCTCGGCCGGGATCTCGGTGATCGCGCTCGTCTTCACCGAGAGCATCGGTGCCAGCCAGGGCATCGGCTACCTGGTGTCACAGGCCAACAGTCTGCAGCAGATCCCTGTTCTCGTGGTGTGCATCATCATTTACGCACTTATCGGGATCACCGCGGACATCTCCGTCCGCATTCTGGAGCGCTACACCATGCCGTGGCGCCGTCATCAGGCGGTCCGATGAACGTTCCCACCACCCGACCCGCAGCGATAGTGCTCGATGTCGCCAAGAGGTTCGACGACCGGGAGGTCCTGGCCGAGCTGGACCTGACGGTCGCCCAGGGCGAGTTCGTCGCGCTGCTCGGGGCCTCGGGCAGCGGCAAGACGACACTGCTCCGCATTCTGGCCGGGCTCGACGTGGCCAGCAGCGGCGAGGTACTCGTCCCGGACGTCCGCACGGTCGTCTATCAAGAGCCGCGCCTGGTGGCGTCCATGCGGGTCTGGCGCAACGTCGTCCTCGGGCTGCCCCGCAGCGAATCGACGCGTCAGCGCGCCGTCAGCGCATTGCGCGAGGTGGGCCTCGAAGACCACGCCGACGAATGGCCCGGCACCCTTTCGGGTGGCGAAGCACAGCGGGTCGCGCTGGCGCGGGCACTGGTGCGCGAGCCCCAGTTGCTCCTCCTCGACGAGCCGTTCGCCGCCCTCGACGCCCTCACCCGGTTGCGCATGCAAAGCCTGGTGGCCGAACTGTGCGAGCGCCATCACCCCGGAGTGCTCCTGGTCACCCACGACGTCGAGGAGGCCATTCTGCTGGCCGACCGGGTGCTCGTGCTCCGGGACTCCAAGATCGCCGTCGACCGACGAGTCGAGCTGCCACGTCCCCGCCGGGTCGGCGGAGAAGCCTTCGACGGGCTGCGCGACGCGCTGCTGGCCGAGCTGGGGGTCCTCGCCGGCCAGCGCTGAGACGCCCTCGGCGTCCGACAGCGAACAGGTGTTTGCTTTGGCCCCACCACTTGGGTATGTTGGTGCTTCACGAACGGATGTTCGCCCCCGGGAGGGGCCCGGCGGTCCGCCGGGGTGGGCACCAAAGGAGACGCCGATGGCCGAGGTCCTGAGCGGGAAGCGGCTGCAGATCCTCAATTTCATCGCCGACTGTCAGCGCGATCGGGGCTACCCGCCCTCGGTGCGCGAAATCGGCGAGGCGGTCGGGTTGGCCTCGTCGGCCACGGTGCACACCCATTTGGCCGTGCTGCAGCGTGAGGGCTACCTCTCCAAAGACCCGAGCAAGCCCAGGGCCATTCAGGTCCACTTCGACCCCGACACGTCCTCGCGGCTCCCGGCCTCGGCCGTGCACAACGTGCCGCTCGTGGGCGAGGTGGCGGCGGGTACCGGCGTGCTGGCCGAGGAGAACATCGAGGAGCTTCTGCCCATGCCTGCGCAGTTCACCGGCAACGGGCCGTCTTTCATGCTGCGGGTACGCGGCGACTCCATGATCGACGCGGGTATCTTCGACGGCGACTACGTGGTGGTACGCCAGCAGCCCGAGGCGAACAACGGTGACGTGGTCGTGGCCGGCATCAACGACGGCGAGGCCACGGTCAAGACATTCAGCCGCAAGAGCGGCCGCGTCGTGCTCACGCCGGCAAACACGGCCTACGAACCGATGGTCTTCGATGCCCCCGACGAGGTCACGATCTTCGGCAAGGTCGTGACCGTCGTGCGGCAGCTGAACTAACGCCCTATTTCAGCAATTTCGACATGCGGCGGTCGGCCAGCACCTTGCCGCCTGTCTGGCACGTCGGGCAGTAGGCCATTTCGTAGGACTCGAACGACACCCGCCTCAGGGTGTCGCCGCACGGGGTCGGACAGGGCTCGCGGCCGTGCACCTTGAAGCGACCGCCCAGCTTGGCCTCCGACAGCCCGCCTTGGCGCCCGCGCTCCAGCTCGAGCGCCTCGGCCAGCACGTCGGTCGTCGCCGTCAGCAGAGCCTGGCGTTGATCCGGGGTCAATGAGCGCAGCGAAGCGAAGGGCGACAGCTTGGCCCGGTGCAGAATGTCGTCACCCCAGCCCCGGCCGATGCCCGCCACCACGTGCTGATCGCGCAGGTCCGTCGTCAGGTGCCGACGGGACTCGCTGGTGCGGATGAAGTCGGCGAAGGCCGCGCTGCCCACTTCGGGTCCCAGCCCCGTCAGGGGGCCTTCGTCGGCCGGCGCCAGGACCCACCACGACGCCTTGCGCTGCGTGCCGTACTCACGCACCAACACGCCGATGGTGGACGGGCTCGGGCCGGACGTGGCGAACGTGAAGCGGGCAACGGCGCCACGGGGCTTCGTCTTCTTCGGGGGGTCTTCGATATCGAGCCGGCCCGCCTGGGACAGATGGAGCACCAACCGGTTGCCGTCGTCGAACTCCCACACCAGGTACTTGGCCCGGCGACTGACGGAGCGAACCTGGTGGCCCTTGAGATCGTCGGGGGCCGGGGCGTAGGTCTTGAGGGACGAGAAGCCCAGGAGCTCCGCCCGCTCGAGGGTGGCCCCGGCCAGCAGAGCGTCGAGGCGCTCGGACAGCGCCTGCATCTCGGGCATTTCGGGCACGCCACAATGTACGCATGACCTACACGCACGGGCACCACGAGTCGGTACTGCGCAGTCACACCTGGCGCACGGCCGAGAACTCGAGCGCACACCTCCTCCCCCACCTGCGCCCGGGCCAGCGCCTGCTCGACGTCGGCTGTGGCCCGGGGACCATTACCGCCGACCTGGCCCTCCTGGTGGCGCCGGGCGAGACCACCGGGATCGATGCGGCCGACGACGTGGTGGCCCAGGCCCAGGAGCACGCCCGCGGCCTGGGATTGGAGAACTTGCGCTTCGAGGTGGCCGACCTCTTCGCTCTCGGCTTCCCCGATGCCTCGTTCGACGTGATCCACCTGCACCAGGTCCTCCAGCACCTCGGCGACCCCGTCGCCGCCCTCGTCGAGCTCCGTCGTGTCCTCGACACCGAAGGCGTCCTGGCCGCCCGCGAGTCCGACTACGGAGCCTTCACCTGGGCCCCCTCCGATCCGGCCCTGGAGCGCTGGCTCGAGCTCTACTTCGCGGTGACGGAGCGCAACGGCCACGATGCCCGCATCGGGCCGCGCCTGCTCGGCCATGCCCATGCGGCCGGGTTCTCCGACGTCACGGTCTCCAGCTCGACCTGGACCTACGCCGAACCCGAGTCCCGGGCCTGGTGGGGCGGTCTGTGGGCCGACCGGGTCCGCTACTCGCGTTTCGCCGAACAGGCGGTCGGCTACGGGCTGAGCGACAGCGACGAGCTGGAGCGCATCGCCGCGGCCTGGCTCCGTTGGGCGGACTCAGATGACGCGGTCTTCGTCATCACCCATGTGGAGATCCTGGCCCGCGGTTGACCAGGCCCGCTCCGACTCCCGATGCGGCAACGGGGCCGATCAGTCGGACCAGAGCTTGTCGGTGTAGGTGTCCGTACCGGGGATGGTCGGGATGAACGGGAGCGCCGCGATCATCGTGCCCTTGCCGGCGGCCTCCAGCAGGCGTCGGTGCTCGGCGATGACGGGCTCCCACGCCACCTCCGGCGGCGTGTTGAGGAACCACAACAGGACGGTGCGGTTGTCACGGGCCTTCTCGCGGGGCACGTCGCCGGGCGCATCCACCTCGAGCGCCACAGGCGTGAAGGCGGCCACCAGATCGGCGTCGCTGCCGGGCATCAGTGCGGGAAGGTGCTCGGTGCGCAGCCACGACCAGAATTCCTCGTTGGTGATGGACTCATCGCGGTCGATGAAGACCGTGACGAAGCCGCGGTAGGGATGATCGAGCGCGAGCTCGACGGGCACGCCGTCGGGCTCGCGTCGATGCTCCCACTGGTAGTGGTACAGGAGCGTGTGCACGTGGTCACGTTCCTGGAACATGCGGCCGGCGGCGTGCAGCGCGTTGACCTGCCGCAGGGCCCAGCGGTTCCACATGTCGAAGTAGCCGTCGAGTACCCAGTAGGCGGAGATGTAGGACCCCCGTCCGGGCTCGCCCGTGATGGCCGACGGATCCGGGTCGCGCAATTCCTTGAGGTCCGAGGTGGCGACGTAGCGGCGCCCGGCGAAGTTGTACGGGCCCACCATGCAGCCCGAGTAGAAGTGGTCCCGCTCGTACCAGCGGTTGTACGCCACCTCGTGGCCACGGTGCGGTTCCACCAGCGTCAGCAACATGGAGCCAAGCTTGATCGGCTCCGCCTCGGCGAAGATCTCAATGGGCTTGCGCTTCCTGGGGGCCTCTTCCTCGGACATGAGCAGCGAACCTAACAGCTGCGCCCAGGCGTCAGACAGTCCCGGTGACGATGATCTGCCCGGTCGGGAAGACCGACCCGCCCGCCGGCTCGGCCGTGATGCTCAGGTGCGAAGGTCGGGTCGATCCGGCCATGACGAAGGCGGCCTGGTTCGGCGAACTCCCCAGCAGTCCCAGGGAGATCGGCTGATTCCCCTCCATGGCCCAGAGCTGGTAGATCCGGCCCTTGTCGAGGGACGGCAGGGTGGACGACACCATGTACCCCTGCCCGGAAGGGAGCACCACCATCTTCACCTTCTCCGCGTGCGTGCTCGAGTCCAGTGTGATCACCCGGTGGCCCGGCGCCCTGAGCGCGGCCGTGACCGCCGCCGCCGGCGCCGCCTGCACCGACTGCAGGTTCGAGACCTTGTTGTCGGCGCGCACCAGGCCGACGCCGAAGACGACCGCAACGGCGGCGGCGGCCACCGCGATGGCGCCGACGATCGTCGACACGGAACGGCGACGGCGCGTCGGGCCGGTGCGTGACACCGGCGACCGGAACGGCGAACCACCCTCCGGTGTGAGCCGCGGCATCGGATGCGGCTCCTCGTCCTCTTGGCGCCCGGGCAGGCGGACGGCGATCTGGGACCACAGCCCTTCGGGCAAGGGCTCGACCGAATTCCCCATGGCGGCCGCCACGTCGCGCAGGCTGTCGAGCTCGGCACGACAACGCGGGCAGGTCTCGAGATGCTCTTCGAGCTCGGTGAACTCATCACCGTCGACGGCATCGAGGGCATAGGCCCCGAGCAGGTCGCTGGCTTCGTCGTGCGACATCACGCGTCAACCCCCCGTACGCCGGCGTCGGCCAGTACGGCGCGCATGCGCCGCATGCCGTTGCGGATCCGGCTCTTCACTGTTCCTTCAGGCTGGTCCAGCAGCTCGGCCACCTCGCGATAGGTGTGGCCGTCGAAGTAGGCCAACTCGATCGCCCGGCGCTCCTCCTCCGGCAACTCTCCCATGGCGCTGGCGACCTGATCGGCCACCGCCAGATCCCACACTTCACGTTGCATGTCGTAGGGCGACTCCGCTGTGCGCAGGGCGTCGCGGGCCTCGCGGGCACGCCGTGAGCTGGAGGAGCGGACCGCATCGACGGCTCGGCCATGGGCCTGGGCCAACAGAAAGGAGCGCAGCGAGCCCCGGGCGGGGTCGAAACGGTCCGGCTGGTTCCACAAACGCAGGAAGACCTCCTGGGTCACATCCTCGGCGTCGGTCGGGTTGTTGAGGACCCGCTTGGCCAGACCGAACACGGCTCCGCCATGGCGCCGATAGGCCTCAGCCAGCGCAACCTCGCTGTAGCGGGCGACGGAGGTCACCAGCTGGGCATCGCTCATCTCATCCATACGCGGCATGTCGGACCTGTTCGGACCCGCCTCCCATTTTGGATGTCGGATATTCACCCATCCGGGCAGATCCTGGGTTACGAATAGTAAGCGCTATGCGAACCACTATCGACTCTTACAAGACCCGGGCCGGACGCCTGGACCTCGACGGCATCGACTTCGATGACTTCAGGGACCAACCGCTGCCGGCCGAGGCGCTGCGGTCGTTGCGCTATATGCACGATGTCGAGCACCACACCGTCTGCTACCTGCGTGACCTCCTCCTGACGCCGGCCCACCAGGACCCGGCCATCACCTCCTTCCTCTCCTGTTGGGTGTTCGAGGAGATGTGGCACGGCGAGGCCCTCGGGCAGGTGCTCGAGGCCCACGGGGAGGAGGCGGGGGCGCCCCGCATCGCCGCCCTACGGGACGGTCGCCGGCGTCGTCAAGCCGCCAGCGCATTGAGCACCATCGCCTCGGCCGCCTTCGCCGGCCGAGCCTTCATCGCACTGCACATGACATGGGGCGCCATCAACGAGTGGACGACGCAAGCCGGGTATTCCCGGTTGGCGGAGACGGCGGGACACCCGACCTTGCGCGAGCTCCTGCGTCGCATCATGAAGCAGGAAGGCGGACACATCGACTTCTACGCGTCGGAGGCGGCCCGCCGGCTCGGCGAGAGCCCCAAAGCGCAGAAGATGACGCGCTTCGCGCTGTCGCACTGGTGGCGGCCGGTCGGATCGGGCGTGATGCCCAAGCGCGAAGTCGGGTTCCTCGTCAACTATCTCTTCGACGGAAACAAGGGCTCCGATGTGCTCGAGCGGATCGACCGCCGGGTCGATCGACTGCCCGGGCAGAGCGACCTGCATCTGCTGCGACGTGCTGTGGCGGGTCTCTCCCCTTCCTAGAAATCTTTTCAATTTCTGACATCTTTTTGTCATCCACAACGCTGCTGCCTCCGAACAGTGGTCAATCCACCCCCAAGGAGGCCACATGACGGCAGATCCCCGAGCGCTCACCGAGCTGCTCGAAGAATCCCAAGACCTACAGGCGGACGCGCTGCGCCCGACCCATGAGGCGCTCGACGAACTCGTCGAGACGGCCCACGCGCAGCGAGAAGATGACGCGGCAGCCAACCAGGCGTTCCACGAGACCCACACCCGGGCACTCACGTCGAGCCTGGCCGGCACCGCTCTCCTGGGTGCAGCGGGCGGTGCCATCCTCGTCGGAGCCCTGGCTTCCGCCGCGGCGGCGAGTAGCTCCAGCGACGTGCAGATACTGCAGACGGCGGCTTCCATAGAGAACCTGGCCGTCTCCACCTACAAGACGGCGCTCACGCTGCCCTACATCGGCGGCTCGTCGGCCAACCCGGTGGTGACCAAGTTCTCGCAGGTCACCATGGGCCAGCACGCCCAACACGCCGACGCCTTCAACGCCGCGGTCAAGAGCCTGGGCGGCAAGGCCCAGACCAAGCCCGACCCGGCCTTCGTCCCCGTGGTCAAGAAGGCGGTGGCCGGCCTCGGCTCCGCCACACCGGCCCAGGGTGCACTGGGCGTGGTCGCACTGGCCCTCGAGCTCGAGAACATCGCAGCCGAGACCTACGTCAAGGACACCGCGCTGGCCACGAAGGCGACGAACAAGGCCCTGCTCGCCAGCATCATGGGGATCGAGGCGCAGCACGTCTCGGTCCTCCTGGCCGTGCAGGCCCTCCTCATGGCGGGCGCACCGCAACTCATCTCGCTGTCACCCGGCACCGCAGCCATGCTGCCTGCCGCGGCCGGCAGCGTCGGATTCCCCAACGCGTTCTACAAGACCAACAGTGCCGCCCCGGCCGGACAAGGAGCCGTCAAGTGAGCAAGAACAAGACGAAGAAGTACGAGGGGAGCGAGCACGAGTTGCACGTCCAGACCCTCGAGCTCGACGAGCTGCACCACGACGTGGGCATGCCCGCCATGGCCGAGGCCCTCGGTCACATGCGCAGCACCAGCCGTCGCACCTTCCTCATGGGGGCCGGCGCCGCCGTGGCCGGAGGTGCGGCGTTGGCCGTCGGCAGCGGCGCCGTACCGACGTTGGCTGCGGCGTCGACTCGACGGCTCTCGTCCGTGAAGGCCTCCGCCTTCCCGCCTTCCGGCTTGACGGGCGACCTGGCGGTCGCTGCCGTGGCCGCCAGCTTGGAGAACCTTGCCGTCTTCGCCTACACGGCCGGCCTCACCGCGGCGACGCAGGGGAAGCTGGGCACGGTGCCACCGGCAGTGGCCACCTTCGCCACCACGGTCAAGGGCCAGCACCAGCAGCACGCCGCGGCGTGGAACGCAGTGTTGCAGTCCCATGGCAAGGCACCCGTGACGGTGACCAACCCGACGCTCACCCCGACGGTGCAGGCAGACTTCGCCAAGGTGACCGACATTGCCGGGCTGGCGCAGTTGGCCGTAACCCTCGAGACCATCGCGGCCCAGACCTATCAGGTGGAGACGTCGAAGCTGAAGAGCAGCGCCGCCATTCAGCTGTCGTCCTCAATTCAGCCGGTGGAGATGCAACACATCGCCATCCTCTACTACGTGCTGGGGATGTATCCCGGCGCGCAGACTTCGTCGGGCACACCGCTGGCGTTCAACCCGACGTCCCAGGCCGTCTGAGCCATGCGGGAACCGGCACGACGGTACAGGGGTGGTGCGCTGGTCCTGGTCCTGGCGGGCGCGCTGCTCCTGGCCGCGTGCAGTGGTGGAGGTTCGAGCTCGTCCGGAACCGGTTCGACGGCGTCGACGTCGACGTCGAGCGTGGCGACTGGATCGAGTAGTACCAAGACGACCTCCATCACCATCTCCAACTTCATGTTCTCGCCCATGAGCGCCACGGTGGCACCCGGCGCGACCGTCACGGTGACCAACAAGGATTCCGTGACGCACACGCTGACCGCCACCAAGGGCCAGTTCGACACGGGCGACATCCCGGGCGGCCAGTCCAAGACGTTCACAGCGCCCATGAAGCCAGGGACCTACAGCTACATCTGCAACATCCACCAGTACATGATGGGGACGATCATCGTCTCCTGACGAGCACTAAGAGTCGGTGATGAGGGCGTGCAGGACCCGGTGGGCCTGCTCCAACTGCCCCGCCGACACGCGCTCATCGGGGTGATGAGCCAGGAGCGGGTCGCCGGGACCGAAGTTGGCGGCCGGCACCCCGTGCTCCCAGAACGAGGCCACGTCCGTCCAGCCCACCTTGGCCTTGGGTGCGGCGCCGCTCTTCTCCACCAACGCATGGAGCAGCGGATGTCCGAGGGACGGCGGCGCCCCGTCCCCGGTGTCCAGCACCTCCCAGGTGTCGCCGCTCTCCAGATCCCAGGTCCCCTCCAAGAGGTCGAGTAGGAAGGCTCCGGCCTCTTTCCCTCCCCGGTCCGGGGCGTAGCGGTGATTCAGGGTGAGCCGGGCCTCGTCGGGCACGACGTTGGCCGCCACGCCTCCCTCGACGGCGACGGCTTGCAGCTGCTCGGCGTAGGTACAGCCGTCCAACACGACTTCACGCCCAGTCCACTCGGCGACGCGCTGCAGGAGAGGCACCAGCCGATGGATGGCGTTGCGGCCGGCGAACGGGCGCGCCGTGTGGGCCCGGATGCCGCGCAGCGTGACGCGCACCCGCATGGTGCCCTGACAGCCCGCCTCGACCAACGCCCCCGTCGGTTCGCCGAGGATGGCGGCGTCACCCGCCAACAGGTCCGGACGTTCCTGCCAGAGCTGGAGCAGGCCGCTGTCCTCCCGGCCGATCTCCTCGCGGGCATAGAAACACCACGTGACGTCCACCGCGGGTCGCCGGACCGTGGTGGCCAGGTCGAGCATGACGGCGAGGCCGCCCTTCATGTCGGACGCACCGAGCCCCCACACGGTGTCACCTTCGAGTCTCGGCTCCTGATTCCCGTTGGCCGGGACCGTGTCGAGGTGCCCGGCCAGCACCAGCCGCTGGCCGTGGCCGAGCGTGGTGCGGCCGATCACATTGTCCCCGACCCGCTCGGTGTCGAGCCAAGGACAGGCGCGCAATGCCTCCTCCACGACGTCGGCCAACGCGCCCTCACCCCGGCTCGGTGAGGGAACCGCCATCAGGTCCCGGGCGGCCGCCAGGAGGTTGCTCATCGGGTCAGGTGCTCGCGCCATGGTCCCGCAGGACCTGGTTCAGCTGTGCTTTGTCGTGGCGCTCCCCTTCACTGAGCCGCTTGATCACGAGGACGCAGGGCACGAAGAACTCCCCGCCGGGGTATTCGCGGCGGCGGCTGGCCCGGATGGCGACACACCACGACGGCACCACGCCGCGCGAGATCTCCTCGCCCGTGTCGGCATCGATCACCGGGATCGAGGGATCGAGGAAGCTCCCCGCACCCAACACGGAGCCCTTGCCGATACGGGCACCCCCGGTGACCATGCAACGGCTGCCGACGAAGGCGTCGTCCTCGACCACCACGGGGACGGCGTTGGGTGGTTCGAGCACGCCACCGATGCCGACGCCGCCGGCCAGGTGCACCCGCTCGCCGATCTGGGCGCAGGAGGCGACGGTGGCCCAGGTGTCGACCATGGAGTCCGCCCCGACCCAGGCACCGATGTTCACGTAGGAAGGCATGAGGACGACGCCCCGCCCGAGAAATGAGCCCCAGCGGGCCGAGGCGCCCGGGAGCGCACGCACGCCGGCCTCGGCAAAGCCGTGCTTGAGGGGCAGTTTGTCGGCGTACTCGAACGGCCCGGCCTCAATCGTCTCCATGCCGCGCAATGAGAAGAGGAGCAGGATCGACTTCTTGAGCCATTCGTGGACGACCACCTCGTCGGTGGAAGAGTCGACCTCGGCCACACGGGCCTGTCCCGTGTCGAGGAGCTCAATGGCCTCCTCCACGATTTTCGCCGCCTCGGTGTCTGCCGGTGTGAGCTCGCTGCGACGCTCCCACAGCTCTTCAATGCTTGCCTGGAGATCAGCCATGCCGCACCCTAATGGCGAGCGAGGCGCTCCCCCACCAGCGCCAACCGCTCCATGGGCTGGACCACCGCCACCCGCACGTGGCCCGCCCCGTCGTCGCCGTAGAGGTCGCCGGGGCTGACCAGCAGTCCCCCGTCGATGGCCAGGGCCTCCGCCATGACCCAGGCGTCAGGCCAGCGACCGGACGGCACGGGCACCCAGAGGTAGAAGCCGCCTTCAGGGAGAGGAACCGGGCAGCCGTAGGCACCGAGGATGTCGGCCAGGAAGACCAGCCGTTCCCGGTAACGCGCCCGCTGGGTCTCGACATGCCCGTCGTCGTCGAGGGCGGCCACCCCCGCCGCCTGGGCCGGGCCGGGCACCATCAGGCCGGCGTGCTGGCGGACGGCGCGCAGGAACTCGACCAGCTCAGGGTCGCCCGCGTAGAAACCGACCCGGACGCCGGCCAGGTTCGAGCGCTTGGAGAGAGAGTGCACGGCGACGACGCCCTCGGAGCCGTGCTGCAGCACCGAGCGGGGTGGGCCATCCCAGGTGAACTCGGCGTAGCACTCGTCGGAGAACACCGGGATGCCGCGCGCCCGCCCCCACGCCGCCTCCGCTCCGAGATCCCCCAATCCCCCGGTCGGGTTGGAGGGCGAGTTGGACCACAGCAACAGGGCGCGCGCCGCGTCTTCGGGTGCGACGGCGTCGAGGTCGAGCCCCCCGGCCCGTCCGGCCGGGGCCGGAACCGGGACGGCGCGGCAGCCGGCCAGCTCCGCCCCCATGGCGTAGGTCGGATAGGAGACCGCGGGATAGAGCACCGTGTCCCGGTCAGGAATACGGAGGCGGAGCAGGTGCGGCACGGAAGCGACCAACTCCTTGGTGCCGACGCAGGCAGCCAGGGCCGGCTGCTCGACGAGGGCGAAGCGCCGTACGAGCCAGGCGGCGGCGGCGGCGCGCAGCTGTGGGCTCCCGGCCGAGGCGGGGTAGCCCCGCTCGGCGCCAGACGCGGCCAGGGCCTCGATCACGGCGGGCAGGGGCGGGTCGTAGGGGGTCCCGATGGAGCAGTCGACCATGCCGCCCTCGTGGGCGCCGGCCACCTTGGCCAGCCCGGCCAGCCGGTCGTAGGGATAGGGCGGCAGGCGGAACGTCATGGTGCGGCGACGAACTCGGCGAAACGGGCCCGGCCGACGTCGTCGAGCACCACCTGCAGGGTGGCCGACTCCTCGCCGTCACTCTGGCCAACCACCTCACCCTCACGGTGGATGGCGGCCAGCACGTCGCCGCGGGCCCAGGGCACCACGAGCTGTACGACCCGGTCCGACCCCCGCAAGCGGTCACCGAGCACGCGCAGCAGCTCGTCGATCCCCTCTCCGGTACGGGCCGAAATGAGGACGGCGCCCTCGTTGGCGTGTGCCAGCACCTTGGCCTCTTCGGGCGCCGCGTCGGCCTTGTTCACCACAATCAGGTCGGGCACGTCGGATGCGCCGATCTCGGTGAGCACCTCACGGACGGCGGCCATCTGTCCGGCGGCGTCGACTGCCGTGCTGTCGACGACGTGCACAATGAGGTCGGCCAGGCGCACCGAGTCCAGGGTGGAGCGGAAGGCCTCGACCAGCTCGTGGGGCAGCTTGCGCACGAAGCCGACGGTGTCGGTGACCAGAACGGTCTCGCCGCCCGGCAGCGAGAGCTGCCGGGTCCGGGGATCGAGGGTGACGAACAGACGGTTCTCGGCGGGCACGCCGGCGTCGGTGAGACGGTTGAGCAGCGTCGACTTCCCCGCGTTGGTGTAGCCCACGAGGGCCAGCTCCCGGTGCCGGCCGCGGGCGCGGCTGCGGCGCTGCAGTGTGCGCGTGCGCTCCACCTCGCGCAGCTCGGCCTCGAGCTTGTGCATGCGCCGCACCAGACGCCGGCGATCGACTTCGAGCTGCGTCTCACCCGGGCCTCTGGTGCCGATACCGCCGGCCTGCTGACTCAGCGCCGAGCCACGGCCGCGCAGACGGGGCAAGCGGTAGCGGAGCAGGGCCAGCTCCACCTGGGCCTTGCCTTCGGGACTGCGGGCGTTCTGGGCGAAGATGTCCAGAATCACGGCAGTCCGGTCGATGGCCGTGCGGCCGAACACCTTCTCGAGGTTGCGGTGCTGAGCCGGGGTCAGGTCGTCGTCGAACACGACCGTGTCGGCGTCGAGACTCTGACTCAACGCCGCGATCTCCTCGGCCTTGCCGCGACCGACGAAGGTCGCAGCATCGGGTGCGTTCCGTCGCTGCACGACCCGGCCGACGACGTCGGCGCCGGCGCTGTCGACCAGTCGCGCCAGCTCGTCGAGCTCCTCGTCGACCATCTCCTCGGTCAAACCGGGAAAGATCACTCCGACCAGAATGATCCGCTCCCGGAAGGTGCGCTCAATCAGCGTCCCCGGCAACAGGTTGCTCAAGAGAGCATCCCCGGATGGATGTCGATGTCGGCCACCTTGCGCACGGGGCCGGCCAGGTACGTCGTCTCGTCATCGTCGGCCCCGAGGGTCACTTCCAGGACGCCGCCCGGATTGCGGACGCGCACAGGGCGGCCATGCTGCACGGCTCCCCAGCTCCGGGCCGCCGCGGCGGCAGCCACGCTCCCGGTGCCACAGGCCAGGGTCTCGCCGGCTCCCCGCTCCCAGACCCGGAAATCGAGAATCTCACCCTGCTCGTCACGGGCGGCCGTGATCCATTCGACATTGATGCCCCCGCTGAAGGCAGCCTGGAGCTTGGGCCCGAGCTCCGCAATGTCGACCGCGGCGGTGTCGGGGCCCAGGAGCACCAGGTGGGGGTTGCCCACATCGACCGTGCGGGCCCGGCGGTCCCCGAACTCCTGCGGCTGGTCCGGACCGAGCCGGGCCGGGCCCATGTCGACGCTGGCCGTTGCCCACCCCGGCGCCCCCGGTGTGTAGTCGACGGTCCGGGTGCCACCGGCGGTGGCCACCGTGAACCGGGGCGCCGACACCAGGCCGGCGTCGACGGCCGCCTGGGCCAGGCAACGGATGCCGTTGCCGCTCATCTCGGCCCGGCCGCCGTCCGCGTTGTGCAGTTCCATGGACAGGTCGCAGCCGTCACCACCAGGCCCGACCCTGATGATGCCGTCGGCCCCGATGCCGCGGCGCCGATCAGCCAGGAGGCGGACCTGGGCCACCGAGAACCTGATGGCATCCTCGGGATCCAACACGACCAGGAAGTCGTTGCCCGCGCCCTCGTGTTTGGTGGCCCGCATCCCACCATTCTCGCAGCTGACGTCGTTCAGCCGTGCACGGAGAGGGCGTTCTCCAGCAGGTCCTGGGCCTCCGTGCTGGTGGCGGCCCACCGCACCCGCGGGTCGCGGCGGAACCAGGACGCCTGGCGGCGGGCGAACTTGCGGGTATGCCGCACCGCCTCCTCCAGGCAGGCGGCCAGGGGTGCGCCGTTCTCCACATGGGCCAGGATCTCGCGGTAGCCGAGGGCCTGGCGCGCCGTGGCGGACATCCCGGCCGGACGCGCCGCCAGCGTCCGTACCTCCTCGACCAGGCCGTCCCGCACCATGCGGGCGAAGCGCGCTTCGATCCGGCCGTCGATCTCCCCGGGCGCCAGGTCGAGGCCGACCTGCGCCGTCCCGCTCGCAGGGTAGGCCTCGAGCCCCGGACCGAAGGTCGAAAAAGGCCGGCCCGAACCCAACGTGACCTCCAGCGCCCGCACGACCCGCCTGCGGTTGGTCGGTTCCATACGCGCCGCACCCACGGGGTCGAGCCCGGCGAGGCGGGCGTGCAGGTCGGCCGCTCCGGCCCGACCCTCGTCGAGCTCCGCCTCGAGTGCGGCGGCCACCTCGGGATAGCGACCCGGGATCTCGAGGTCGTCGACGACAGCTCGCAGGTAGAGGCCGGTGCCCCCGACCAACAAGGCGTGATGGCGGCGGCGGGCGATGCCTGCCAGGGCCTCGCGGGCGGCCCGCTGGAACCGGGTCAGCGTGAAGTCCTCGTCCGGATCGACCAGGTCGAGGAGGTGGTGCGGCACGGCGGCGCGCGCCTCTGGACCCGGCTTGGATGTCCCGATGTCCATGCCGCGGTAGACACACATGGAATCGACCGAGACGATTTCGCAGTCGCCCCGCCGCAGCGCCAGCTCGAGCGCGGTCTCGGATTTCCCCGAGGCCGTGACGCCGACGAGTGCGACCGCGGTCAAGCGCTCGCCACCGGGATCAACACGCGATGCCGGGGCCGCGCCACCACCTCCTCCAAAAGGCCCGAGAGGTGGTGCGGGTGCCCGTCCGTCACCGTCACACGGGCCAGGGCTCCCGCCGCGGGCGTCCCGGCAGCCGTTCCGGCCGGGAAATGAATCAGCTTCCCCTGCCGGGTCCGCCCCGTCAGCATCGTCTGGTCGCGCCGGCTGACGCCTTCCACCAGCGCCTCCTCGGTGCGGCCGACCCGGGCCTGATGCCGCGCCAGGGCCGAGCGGTCCACCACGGTCTTGAGACGGGCGAACCTCTCGGCGATGACATCCGCCGGCACGAAGGCGGACTCCAGGTCCGCCGCCCTCGTCCCGGGACGGGGCGAGAAGATGAAGGTGTACGCCCCGTCGTACTCCGCCTCGGCACACACCGCCAGCGTGTCCTCGAAGTCCTCCTCCGTCTCGCCCGGGAATCCCACGATGATGTCGGTCGTCACCGCCAGGTCGGTGATGGCGGTACGCGCCGCGTCGAGCCGCTCCATGTACCGCCGTGCGGTGTAGCCGCGTCGCATGGAGCGGAGGACGCGGTCGCTCCCCGACTGCAGGGGCAGATGCAACTGCTCGCAGACCTCGGGCGTCTCCGCCATGGCCTCGATCGTCTCGGGCCGCAGGTCCTTGGGGTGCGGGCTGGTGAACCGGACACGCCCGACGCCTTCCACGGCTCCCACGGCTCGCAGCAGTTCGGCGAAGAGAGGTCGCCGCTTCGTGATGTCGCGGCCGTAGGAGTTCACGTTCTGGCCGAGCAGCGTCACCTCGGTCACCCCGCGGCGGGCCAGCAGCCCGACCTCGGCCACGATGTCGTCGGGGGGCCGGCTCACCTCGGGGCCCCGCACCGACGGGACGATGCAGAAGGCGCAGGAGTTGTCGCACCCGGTCTGGATGTTCACCCATGCCGCATACGGGAGCTCTCGCACGGCACCGGCTCCCAGCAGCGGATTGCTCCCCGATTCGGGCGCCGGTGCGTCCAGGATCTCCATGACCGGGCCCTCGGTCTCGGCGCGGCGCAGGAGGCCGGGCGCGCTGGTCAGGTTGTGCGTGCCGAACACGACATCGACCCAGCCCACCTTCTCCTGAATGTGCTCCCGGTCCTTCTGGGCCAGGCACCCGCCGACGGCGATCTGCAGCCCGGGCTTGGCGTCCACCAACTCCTTCAGGCGACCCAGCGTCCCGTAGAGGCGCTGGTCGGCGTTCTCCCGGATGCAGCACGTGTTGAGCACCACCACGTCCGCGTCTTCCATGGTGGAGGCCGGCTCAAGGCCGTCGGCCACCAACAGCCCGGCGAGCCGCTCGGAGTCGTGCTCGTTCATTTGGCACCCGAACGTGCGGATGAAGTAGGACCGGGCCATCCGCCGAAGTCTAGGGACCGGGGGCGCCTAAGTTTCCGGCCGTGGATCGACACGGCACGACGCTGGTGCACCGGGCCCGCTGGGGACTGGCTCTGGTCCCGCTCGTGCTGGCGCTGGCACTGGCCGGGTGCAGCGCAGGAGGCGGCGGCTCGACGGCACAGGGCGACCGCGCGTCGGCGACCACCACGCCCCAGCAGGCCAATGCCACCCTGGTGCGCGCCGGCAGGACCGTCCAGGCCGCCATGACGCGGTACCGGGCCGCCGTGGGCGGCTGCGCCGAGAAGTCGAGCCCCGTGGTCTGCCTGGAAGCGGCCGATCGCACGCTCGGGGACGAGATCCACGCCTACGCCAACCTGCTGGCCCGTCACCAACCCGGCACCGCGCCCCCGTCCGGCCTGCACACGGCGCTCAACGCGGCCCAGACCCTGGCCAACAGCTTGGAGATCCTCGGCGACGCCCAGCCGACCCAGGCCAACTACGACCAGGTGCTCAACACCTTCAACGTCAACGCGGCCATCACCCAGCTGCAGGGCGACGTCGCCTCGCTCAGCGCATCGCTCGGCACCTGAGCGCCGGTTACAGGCGGACCGTGGCCTCGTCGCCGTAGACGATGCCGCGCCGGTCCGGCTGGAGGACCAGAGCCCGGCCCGGCACCTCCGTGGCGACCAGCGCGGCTTCGGCCGCGGCCAGCACGGACGGGGCCATGGTCGCCCGGACCATGCCGATGAGCGAAGGACCCGCGCCGGACCAGCTGGCCGCCAGCGCTCCGGCCTCGACCAGGGCGCCCAGGATCGTCGGCGCCTCGGGGAACAGCTCGGTGCGGGCGGGCTGGTGGATGCGGTCGTCGGTCGCCTCGGGCACGAGGGCGGCGGGATCGGCCAGACCGGCCACCAGCAGTCCCATACGGCCGAGATTGAACACCACGTCCTCCCGCGGCAGGGTGTCGGGCAACACGTCTCGCGCCTCGGGGGTGTTCAGGTTGCGCTCGGGGATGACGATGACGAAGGCCAGGTCCTCGCTGAGCGTGAGCGCCGCGTGCACCGGTCGCCCCCCCACCATGGTGGCGGCCACCAGTCCGCCGAACACGCTGGCGGCGGCGTTCTCCGGATGCCCGTCGTAGGCGGCCGCCACCGCGAAAGGGTCCGCGGCACCGGCCGCAGCGGCAGCGGCGGCAGCCAGCGCGGCGGAAGAGCCCAAGCCACGGGCGACCGGGATCTGCGAGCGCACGGTCACGGCGAAGCGATCGTGCCCCAGGACCTCGGTCACGACACGGGCAGCCAGGTGGGACGCGTCGTCGAAGAGGCCGGCTCCCTCGCCCTCGCTACGCACACGGAGCGACGGGGCCTCCTCGACCTCGACGCTCACGTAACACTCGAGCGCCACGGCCAAGGTGTCGAACCCCGGTCCGAGATTGGCCGACGACGCAGGGGCCCGGGCGCGCACGGGGTCAGGTTAGGCGAGTCAGGACAGCCGCTGGAGAAGCGTCTCGGCCGGTATGTCCCGCTCGAGCTGGACCGGCACCTCGGCGCGCTGGGTGCCGAGGGTCACCACGACGGTCCCGACCTGCGTGCCCCGAGGGGCCTGCTTCGCCACGTGGCGCGCCGGGACGAACGTGCTCGTGGCGGTGACCCCGGGCCAGGTCAACATGGACGCCGGCGCCGCCGTTCGGGCGCCGACGCTGGTGCCCGCCTCGGCGACATGGGCCACGACCTGGTTGCCCCGGAGCACCCTGGTGGAGCCGATGAACGGGCTCATGGCGTCGACCAGCGCCAGGGCGTGCAGTCCCGCCTGAGCCAGGACAACGGGACCGGTCTGCCCGGTCACGGCCGACAGCAGCAGCACCTTCTGGCCGTGCACCGTGCGCTCCACGGCCAGCACGTCGCCCCCTCCCGCGGCGGACGTGAAGCCGGACTTCACGCCGATCACCCCCTGAATACCGAGGAGCGGCGTGTAGGTCGAGATCGTCCCGGCAACGGGCAGTGTGACGGAGGACATCTTCACGAAGGAGGCGAAGGTGGGATTGGCCATGTCGAGGCCCGCCACCTTGAGCATGTCCGAGGCGGTCGACTCCGACCCGGGACTCACGCCGCTGGCATCGGCGAAGTGCGAGTGGTCCATACCGAGGCGAACCGCGGCGGCGTTCATCTTCGCCACGAACGCCGGAATGCTCCCGGCGTCCCACGTGGCCACGAGATCGGCGTAGTTGTCGGCCGAATGCACCAGCAGCCCGCCCAGGACGTCCGCTTCGCTGATCTGCTCGTTCAGTGACACCGCCGCGTTGGAGTCGTCGTCGACTGCGGCGTTGTTGTAGTCGTCGACGTCGGCCTGGCTGACGGTGATGGTCGGGCCGGGTTGGCCCAACGCGATCGGGTGGTCGTGCAGCACGACGTAGGCCGTCATGAGCTTGGTCAGGCTGGCCACGGGGGCCGCCTGTTCCGGCCCCGAAGCCAGATCGACCCCGATGGAGGGCACGGCGACGGCAGCCTGTCCCGTGGTCGGCCACGGAAGTGTCACCGGCTGGGCCGGGACGTGCACCGGCTGCAGGGCGGCCGCGGCGGCGGTGACCGCGGGCGCCGGCTCGGGTGTGGACAGGCGGATCCCGACGTAGACGCCGGCCGCCAGCAACAAGAGGAGGAAGGCCAGCAGGAGAGCCCGCCCACGCCGACGCCGGTGCCGGCGATGCGACGTCGTGGAGTGCTTGCCGTGCTCGGGAGCGGGTGGGACCGCTGGTGCCGGCTCGCGCAACGAGTCGAGCCGGAACGGCGCCACCATGAAGGGTGGCGCCGGCGCTTCCGGGCTCACCTCCCGCGCAGCCCGTCGAGCTCTTCGGGAGTCATGAGAACCGCCCGCGCCTTCGAGCCCTCGCTCGGACCGACGACGCCGGCCTGCTCCAGCAGGTCCATCAGGCGTCCAGCACGTGAGAAGCCGACGCGCAGCTTGCGCTGCAACATGGAGGTGGACCCCAGTTGCGAGCGCACCACCAGATCACGGGCCTGCGTCAACAACTCGTCGTCGTCGTCACCGAGGCCGTCGGAACCCGGCGAGCCATCGTCGACACCTTCGATCCCGACGATGGCCTCGGCCTGGCCGCCCTGGGCGTGCCAGTGGCGGACCACGTCGCGCACCTCTTCCTCCGAGACCCACGGTGCCTGCAGGCGGCGTGGGATGTTGGACGAGGCCGTCAGCAGCAGCATGTCCCCCTTGCCGATGAGACGCTCGGCACCGGGCTGGTCCAGGATCACGCGGCTGTCGGCCAGCGAGGACACCGAGAAGGCCATGCGGCTCGGGATGTTGGCCTTGATGACCCCCGTGATGACGTCGACCGACGGGCGCTGGGTGGCGATCACCAGGTGGATGCCCACCGCGCGCGCCATCTGGGCGATGCGCACGATGGAGTCCTCGACGTCGCGAGCCGCCACCATCATGAGGTCGTTCAATTCGTCGACGATCACGAGGATGAACGGCAGAGGCTGCGGTGGCTCGGGCTCTTCGTCGAGGTCGGCCTCGTCGTCGACGGCCGCGTGCTCCTCGCCGAGAGCCCGGGCGGCGACCTCCCGCATGCGGCGGCGGTCGGACGGAGGGGGCGGCGCGATGAGCCCCTGATCGACCAGCTGGTTGTAGCCGGTGATGTCGCGTACGCCGTTCTCGGCCAGCATGTCGTAGCGGCGCTCCATCTCCTTGACGGCCCAGGCAAGGGCGTTGGCCGCCTTCTTGGGGTCGACCACGACAGGATTGAGGAGGTGCGGCAGCCCGTCGTACTGGCCCAGCTCCACGCGTTTGGGGTCGACCAGAATCATTTTGACCTTGTCCGGGGTGTCCCGCATGAGGATCGACGTGATGATGGAGTTCATGCAGGACGACTTGCCCGATCCGGTGGAGCCGGAGATGAGGATGTGCGGCATTTCGGCCAGGTTGGCCATGACGGCACGGCCGGCGATGTCGCGGCCCATGGCCACTTCGAGCGGGTGGGTCGTCGCCGTCGGCTTGGCCTCGTTCGACTCGAGGATGTCGCGCAGCGAGACGAGTTGGCGCGTCCGGTTCGGCACCTCGACGCCGATGGCCGACTTGCCCGGGATCGGCGCCAGGATGCGCACGTCGGGCGATGCCATGGCGTACGCAATGTCCTTGGACAGGCTGGTGACGCGGGCCACCTTGACCCCGGGGCCCAGCTCGAGCTCATAGCGGGTGACCGTGGGCCCGACCCGGCAGCCGACCAGCCTGGTCTCGACGCCGTGGGCCTCCAGGGCCCGCACCAGGTCCTCGCCGAGGGCGTCGATCTGGCGCTGGTCCTGGCGCATCTTCTTGGACGCCTGCAACAGGGACATGTCCGGCAGCGCCCACTCCCCCGGGGCCCGCGGTGGCGCGGGCGTGAGGGGCAGCGGGACCGATGCCACCGGCACCGGCATGGGATCGGGCTCGACCATCTCGTCGACGGGTTCGTCCACTTCCTCTTCGTCTTCGTCCCGCAGTCCGTCGTCGTCCTCCGCGTCGAAGGGGACACGACGGGACGAGGTGTCCTCCGCTGCGGCGTCGGCGCCGAGGTCGGAGGTGATCACGAACGGCTTGCCCTGCCACAGAGCGGAGAACGTGCGGCCGATATTCCTGGCCGCCGAGCCGGCGGCGCGACCGGCCGTGGCCAGCGACACGCCGGTCGCCACCAGGATGGCCACGAGGATGACCGCCACGAGCAGAACGCTGGCGCCGGCCGAACCGAGACCGATGTGCAGCGGACGGCCGACGGCGGCGCCGAGAAAGCCGCCGGCATCCTTGAGCGCCGCGGAATTCGAGAACCGCGGCGATCCCTTGGCCAACTCGGCCAACCCGCAGATGCCGAGGACGCCGAGCACCGATCCGACGGCCAGGCGCCAAGGGTCGGCCCCCTCGTGTTCCTCGTCCTCCTCGTCCTCGTCGTCGCGCGGGGCACGGTCGAGCAGCAGGGCGAGGCCGGCGCCGAAGGCCACGAGCGGGAGGAGGACGCGTACCCAGCCGGCCACCAGCGCCAGGCCGGTGTCGACACCGTGGCCGATCGGACCGAGTTGCTTACCCCAGAGGGCCAGGGCCAGCAGGACGCCGAGCGTGATCAGTCCCACCGCCCACAGGTCACGGGCCTGGCGGCGCCAGAACGGCGGGCGCGTCGGCTCAGGACGCCTGGGGCGCGCCGGCGCCTTCTTGGTGGTCTTCTTCGTGGTCTTGCGGGCGGCCGGGCGCGTCGCGCTGCCACCGCGGGTCTTCGTCACCACAGTGACACCGAGATTACTGGCTGACCTGGTGCTTTTTGTGGACACCCCACCCGTTGAATTACGAACATATGTTCGCTATCGTAGCCCTCCATGGCACTTCGCTGGGCCCTGGCCGAGAACGAGACGGCGGGCACGCTGTTCGCCGACGAGCGGGTGGCCGAACGGCACATGGGCAAGGGCGCCTACGCCGGGATGGAGTTCCTCCACGTGAACGCCCGCACCATCATCAACACGGTGCCGGCGGAGAGCCGGATGCCCTTCCGCCACACCATCAACCCGTACAGAGGCTGCAGCCACGCCTGCGTCTACTGCTTCGCCCGGCCGACGCACGACTACCTCGGCCTCGGGATCGGGACCGACTTCGAGCGCAAAATCGTCGTGAAGGTCAACGCCGTCGAGCGATTGCGGGCCGAACTTCGGGCCCCGGCGTGGGACGGCGATCACATCGCCATGGGCACCAACACGGACCCCTACCAACACGCCGAAGGCAAGTACCACCTGACACGCGGCATCGTCGAGACGCTGTCGGGGGCACGCAACCCGTTCAGCATTTTGACCAAGTCGACACTGATCCTGCGCGACGCCGCTGTGTTGGCCGCCGCCTGCGAGCGCACCGAAGTGGGCGTCAGCTTCTCCATCGGCACCCTGGACCGGTCCGTGTGGAAGCTCACGGAACCCGCCACTCCACCCCCGGACCGCCGCATTGAGGCGCTGCGTCGGCTCACGGCCCTGGGCATCCCGTGCGGCGTCCTGGTGGCGCCGGTGCTGCCGGGCCTCTCGGATTCCGATTCCCAGCTGACCGAGGTCGTCGAGGCCTGTGCCCAAGCCGGTGCCGTGTCGGTGTCCGGCCTGGCGCTGCATCTGCGCGGCACGGTCCGGGGCCACTACCTCGAATGGCTCGGACGCGAGAGGCCCGACCTCGTCGGCCTCCACCGGGAGCGGTTCCGCCGGGGCGCCTACCAGGAGGACGAGGAGCGTCAGCGGATTGAAGGCATCGTCAAGGTGGCGGCCCGCCGTTGCGGCGTCACGGGCCCGAACCGCTACAGGGGAACGCCGCCGGCCGATGGCCGGGCCACGACGACCGCGCCCGGAGCCGGCACCGAGGGTGAGGGCGGCCCGGGCGAGAGCGGTCGGCAACTGCGGCTGCTCTGAGGGCGCGTCAACCAGGGCGTGCCTGCTCTCTAAGATCACGGACTCATGCCGGGCGGATCGTCGTTGTGGAGGGCGAGCCGACTGGCTGCCGTGGGACTGGCGGCTCTGCTGTGCGCCTCGGCACTCATCGTGCTGGCGCCGGAGGGATCATCCGCCGGGGCGGGCGCGGCCGTCCCGGGCGCCACCAACGGCTCCTATGCCATTGTCGACGCCGCCGGTGGCGTCATGACCTTCGGCGGGGCCGCCTACGACGGCGACACGCTCGAGGTGCCGCTGGCCAAGCCGATCGTCGACGGCGTGGCCGACCCGAACGGCGGGTACTGGCTAGTGGCCTCCGACGGCGGCGTGTTCTCGTTCGGCAACGCGCAGTTCTGGGGCTCGACGGGCGGCATGGCGCTCAACAAGCCCATCGTGGGCATGACCCCGACGCCGGACGGCGCCGGCTACTGGCTGGTCGCCTCCGACGGGGGCATCTTCGCCTTCGGCGACGCGCAGTTCTACGGTTCCACCGGCGGTTTGCACCTCAACAAGCCGATCGTGGGGATGGCCGCCGCGGCGAACGGCAACGGCTACTGGCTGGTCGCCTCCGACGGCGGCATCTTCGCCTTCGGTGCGGCCCAGTTCTACGGCTCCACCGGCGGCATCAACCTGAACAAGCCCGTGGTGGGGATGGCCGCCACCGCGGACGGCAACGGCTACTGGCTGGTCGCCTCCGACGGCGGCATCTTCACCTATGGCGACGCCCAGTTCTACGGCTCCACCGGCGGCATCCACCTCAACGAGCCGATCGTCGCCATGACACCGACGCAGGACGGGGGCGGGTACTGGCTGGTCGCCCGGGACGCCGGTGTCTTCGACTACGGCGATGCCGGGTTCTCGGGGAGCGCGCAATCGCCCCTCCATCCCCCGCTCTTTCCCCAACCCCTGTCGAATCCGATTCCTGCCGTCGTCTCGATCATCAACGAGGCGCCCGGCCCCCAGGCCACCCACCAGGGCGTGCAGCGGGTGGCCTTCTCCGGGGACTCGCTCTCGCTCTACGAGGGCAACTACATCCAATCCACCAACCCGCCCTATGCCGTCGACAACGGAGCCGCTGCCGGTTGCGGGTACACCGACGGGGCGCCGACCATCCCCTGGAGCAACCCCGCCTCCGTCTACATCAGCCCGGGGGCCTGCGCGCTGTGGACGTCGCAGTTGCAGTGGGTCGTCTCTCGCTTCCATCCCGACGTCACGGTGATTCAGACCGGGTACTGGGAGACGCAGGACCGCATGTTCGACGGGGCGTACACCACCCTGGCCAACCCGGCCTATGCGGCCTTCATTCAGGACAACCTGGCCGAGGCGGTGCAGATCGCCCACTCCGACGGTGGCGACGTCATTCTGTCCACCTCCCCCGCTTTCGCCGACGGGACGCCCGCCACACTCGTGAACGACTACAACGAGATTGTGCAGTCGGTAGCGAGTGAGTACTCCTCCTACGTGTCGATCGACGACCTCTTCACCGTGCTCGATCCCGGCGGGTCCTACTCCGCGGTGGTGAACGGCATCCTCGCCCGTGGTGCTGACGGGGTGCACATCACCGCGGCGGGAGTGGAGAACCTGATTGAGCCGGCGCTCAACCAGATCATCGCCAACGAGGCGGGTGCGGTCTACGCCGGCTCCGCCTAGGACACCACCGGCCGCGTGACCGTCGCCGCCATCGCCATCGCCCACCGGGGCGAGCCCGTCGGCCACCGGGAGAACACACTGCCCGCCTTCGCCGCCGCGGTGGCCCTCGGGGCGGACTGGGTGGAGATCGACCTGCGGCGCACCCGCGACGGCGCCATCGTCGTCCTGCACGACCAGACACTCGAACGCCTGTGGGGTCTCGGGGCCTCGGTGGGCGACGTCGACCTGGCCGAGGTAACCGCACTCGGGGAGGGAGACGTCGTCATCCCCACCCTGGCCGACGTGCTCCGGGCGGTGCCGTTGCCCCTGATGGTCGACTTCACCCGGCGCGAGGTCGTCGCCGGCGGATTGGCGGCGGTGCAGTCGGCCGGCGCCCTCCAGCGCTGCCTCTTCGTGACCGGCAACGTGGCGGCGCTGCGCCAGTTGCGTGCCGCCTCCTCCGAGGCCCGCATCGGGCTCACCTGGCTGGACGGTCCCGAACCTCCCCTGGCGCTCCTGCACGAACTGCGGGCCGAGTACTGGAACCCCATGTTCGGCCTGCTCAGTGCCGAGGGAGTGGCCGAGGTGCACCAGGCCGGTCTGCGGGTGTCGACATGGACGGTCGACGCCCCCGAGGACATGACGCGCGTGCGGGAAGCCGGCGTCGATGCGATCGTGAGCAACCGGATTGCCGCGCTGGTCGCCCACCTCGGGCGCTGACGTCAGGGGAAGACGACGGTCTTGTGCCCGTTCAGCAGTATCCGGTCCTCCAGGTGCCAGCGCAGCCCGCGAGCCAGGACGGTCCGCTCCACGTCGCGGCCCACCCGTCGCAACTCCTCGACGGTGTCGCCATGGTCGATGCGCCGCGTGTCCTGCTCAATGATGGGTCCCTCGTCGAGCTCCGCCGTCACGTAGTGACAGGTGGCGCCGATGAGCTTCACGCCCCGCTCGAAAGCCTGATGATAGGGACGGGCCCCGGCGAACGACGGCAGGAACGAATGGTGGATGTTGATGATGCGGCCCTCCCGGCCGGCGCAGAACGACGGCGGCAGGATCTGCATGTAGCGGGCCAGGACGACGACATCGGCCCGCTCCTCGTCGAGCATGCGTTGCATCTCCTCGAAGGCCGCCGCCTTGGCCGCCGGCTCCGTCCCCACGGGCACCCAACGGAAAGGGATGCCGTGCCACTCGACCAGTGACCGCAGATCCTCGTGGTTCGAGATCACGCAGGGGACCTCGCACTCGAGCTCGCCGGCGCGCCAGCGGTAGAGGAGGTCGGCGAGGCAATGGTCTTCCTTGCTGGTGAAGAGCACCACCCGCTTGGGAACGTCGGTGTCGCTCAGGTGCCACCGCATGTCGAACTCGGCGGCGACCGGCTCGAAGGCTTCGGCCAGCTCCATCGGACCGAAGCCGTCCGGGAGCGAATCGGCGACGATCTCAATGCGGAGGAAGAACCGGCCCGAGTCCAGGTCGCCGTGCTGCGCCGCCTGCAGTACCGACCCGTCCCGGGCGGCGATCAACCCTGTGACGGCGGCGACGATGCCGACCCGGTCGGGGCACGTGATGGTCAGGATGTAGCGCCGCATGGCCCCTCCCCGAACAACCGGCCGGGCCGGGTGGACCGGCACATGTCGGCGAACAGGCGGTGGACCCGGCGGTCGGCCGTGAGCTCGGGGTGAAACGACGAGGCCAGGACCGTTGCCTGCCGCAGCAGGACGGGTGCACCGTCGAGGGTGGCCAGGACATCGACCGTCTCGGCCACCGAGACCACGAGGGGGGCCCGGATGAAGACGGCGGGCAGCGGCGGTCCCTCACCGGACCCGCACGCGATGTCGGCTTCGAAGGACTGGTCCTGGCGACCGTAGCCGTTGCGGCGGACGACAACGTCGAGGACGCCGAAGGTGCGCTGGTCCGGGCGGCCGTCGAGGACCTCCCCGGCAACCAGGACGAGTCCCGCACAGGTCCCGAGGAGGGGAAGCGGACGATCCGCATCGCCGAGGCGCGCCGCCACGGCCTCGAACAGGCCGGTGGACTCGAGCAGCATGGAGAGCGTCGTCGACTCGCCGCCCGGCAGCACCAGGCCGGAGAGCCCCTCGAGGTCGCTCGCCCGCTTGATCAGCGTGGTCGCACATCCCACCTCGGCCAGAGCAGCGACGTGCTCACGCACATCGCCCTGCAGATTGAGGACGCCGACGAGCGGTGCTACCACCCCCGGTCGGCGAGATGCTCGCCGTACTGCGACGCCTCGAGTCCCCGCATCGCCTCGCCGAGACCGCGCGACACCTTGGCCACGTGCTCGGCGTCGGTGAAGTGGGCCGTGGCCTCGACGACGGCCGAGGCCATCCGGGCGGGGTCCGACGACTTGAAGATGCCCGACCCGACGAAGACGGCTTGCGCACCCAGCTGCATCACGAGCGCGGCGTCCGATGGTGTGGCGATCCCGCCGGCGCAGAACAGCGGTACCGGCAACTGCCCGGTCGAGGCGATCTCCTGCACCAGCGTGATCGGCGCGCCGAGCTCCTTGGCCCATCCGTAGAGCTCGGCGGGATCGGCCTGCGTCAGGGCACGAATGGTGCCCAGGATGGAGCGCAGGTGGCGCACCGCCTCCACGATGTTGCCGGTGCCGGCCTCACCCTTGGAGCGGATCATGGCCGCACCTTCGGAAATGCGCCGCAGCGCCTCACCCAGATTGGTGGCGCCGCAGACGAAGGGGACGGTGAATGGCCATTTGTCGATGTGGTTGGCCTCATCGGCCGGTGTCAACACCTCGGACTCGTCGATGAAATCGACGCCGAGCGACTGGAGCACCTGGGCCTCGGCGAAATGCCCGATGCGGGCCTTGGCCATGACCGGGATCGTGACGGCCTCCATGATCCCCTCAATCAGCAGGGGGTCGCTCATGCGCGCCACGCCACCGTCCCGGCGGATGTCCGACGGCACCCGCTCGAGGGCCATGACCGAGACCGCACCGGCGTCCTCGGCGATTTTGGCCTGCTCGGCGTCGACGACGTCCATGATGACGCCACCCCGCAGCATGTCGGCCAACCCCCGCTTCACGGTGAAGGTCCCGGTTGTCATGCGACCAGTCTACGAGGGCTGGCCGCCCCTCCTCACCACTCGCTGAGCGCGGCGGCCCGCACCGAGGTGGCATCGAGGTCCCCAGGCAGCAGGGCATCGCCGCGGTGCCCCACCGAAGGGTCGATCCAGACCCACCGGGTGGGCCCGAACCGGCCCTGGGGGGCGAAGAAGGAGCCCCCGGCGGGCGGGGGTGCGTCCATCATCGTCCGCAAGGCGCCCAAGAGGCCGCGCGGGAACCGAACGGCCGATGCACCGACCACATCCGCCCGGTACTCGCGGTTCTCCCCTACGCAGCGTCGCAGTGTGGAGGCTCCCCCGAAAATCCTCCCGAGCGTGATGCCAATGCACGAGACGCCGTTGTCGCCCCGCTTGACGTGCGCCAGCTCGTGGGCCATCACCCCTTCGAGCTCAATCGGGTCCAGCCGGCGTAGCAGGCCGCTCGTCACCACCACGACGGAGCGCCGGGCGTCGCGGCCGAGCGCGCAGGCGTTGGGCACGTCGTCGTCCAGCAGGTACAGCGACGGCATGCTCAACCCGAATGTCGCGCAGAGGCCTTCGGTCACGTTCCAGAGGCGGGTCTCGTCCTGTTCGTCGATCGGCACGGCGCCGATCCGGTTGCGCGCCACGGTCGGGGCCAACCGCCACAGGGCGTACATCACCACCGCGCCGGCCACGAGGAAAGCGACGACGCCGACGATGACGGAGACCGTCACGCCGAGGAGCGCTCCGAGCAACACGGCGGGCAGCACGGCGGACACCGCACACAACGTGAGGACACGGCGTCGATTGGCCGCCACCTCCGCCGGGAAGACCTGGGGGGCACCGAGGGTCGGCAGCACCTGGAGCGGTTCGAGCGGTGGGGGCGGCGCCAGTGCGACGGCGGACCGTGACGGACCGCTGCGCGGCCGAGAGCCCGAACGGGACTGCGACCGGTTGCCGCCTCCCCGGCCCGAGCCCTGCGGAGTCCGCTGGCGGCTCCCGCCGCCACCGCCTCCCTGGCCTTTGCGTTGGCCGTTCCGGGCCTGCGAGTTGCTGCCGCCGCCCGCACCCCCTTGTCGGTTGCCGGTGCCGTTGCCGTTGCCGGTGCCGTTGCCGCCCGACGCGGCCTCGCCCCCTGCACCCGAACGGCTGCGATTGCGGTTGCGGTTCCTGTTGCGGTTGCGGTTGCGGTTGGCGCTGCCACCACCGCTGCTGCCGGCGCTGCTGCCGGTGCCGCCGGTGCTGCTGCCGGTGCTGCCGGCGCTGCTGCCGGTGCCGCCGGATCGGCTCCCGCCGTCGGCGGACGTCCCTGCACCCTCTTGTTGATCGGCCATGAGGCCACGAAGCCTACGGCCTGCCGGTCACCCGCCCCGATCAGTGCGTGGCTCGGTACGACGCGATCGCCCGCCCGTAGACCTCGAGATAGCGCCCGGCCAGGGTGTCCATCGACCAGGCCCGGGCGTACTCCACGGCCTCCTTGCGACCCTGGGCCGAGGTACCGGCAGCCGCATCGCCCAGCACGTCGTCGAGAGCGCTCGCCAGGGCCGGGACGTCGCCGGGGGCGACCAGCGTGGCATGACCGCCCGCTGCCTTGCGGTAGCCCTCGATGTCGGAGGCCACCACGGCGCAACCGGCCGCCATCCCCTCGAGCAACACCATGCCGAACGATTCGCCCTGCAGGGACGGGGCGCACAGCACGGCGGCCCCGGCCAACCGTGACGCCACCTCCTCATCGCTGAGCAGGCCCAGCCAGTGCACCCGGTCGGATTCGGGATGGCGGCGGCGCTGGACCTCGGTGCCCGGGCCGTCCCCGACCACCCACAAGACGGCCGGTTGCCGCACCTTGGCGAAGGCCTCGAGGAGGACCTGCAGACCCTTGCGGGGCTCGTGGCGGCCGAGAAACAGCACGGCGGGACGGCCCGCGGCATCCCGCTCCGGCGCAGCCGACTCGAAGCGGTCCATCTCAATGCCGTTGAACAGCACCTCGAAGGCGCCGCCTCCGGCCTGCACGCCCGTCTGGCGCGCCGCTTCGGAGACCGCCACCCGGACCTGCATGCGGCGACCCACCAACGCCGCCAGCGGCCGCAACGGGCGCACCCACCGGCTCACCCCGGACCGGTGATACGTGCCGACCAGGGGAAGCGGATTCCTGAGCACCAGGCCGTACGAGGCCATGGGCGCTAGGGGCTCGTGCAGGTGCGCGACGTCGAAGTTGCCGTGGTGGACGAAGTGCTCGGCGCGGACCGCCGCCGTGGGCCACAGCGCCACCGGGGCCACCGACCCGTTGGAGTGGAGCTCGGTGGGGCGGCCGAGAACGTAGTGGTCGCCGACGCCGTCGGGCACACCATCGTGGTCGCCGGCCGGCGCCACCACGGTCACCTCGTGTCCTCTCGCCCTCAGCACGCGCGCCAATCCGACGGCCTGCCCCTGCACACCCCCGGGGCGCGACAGCGAATAGGGCGAGACCATGGCGATCCTCACTGCAGGTCGCTCGGCCAGTTGGGCTGGAACAGGTGCCACTGCTCGGGACGGGCCCGGATGTCGTGCTCGAACGTGGTGGCCAGGTCCTGGGTCACACGCACAATGTCCTCGCGCATTCGACCCCGGCGGGAGGTGTCGAGGGGCGGGTGGACCACCCCCGTGTGCCAGTTGCCCGGGCCCGAGTACACGACGACGGGCAGGAGCGGTGCCCCCGTGCGCAGGGCCAAGGCGGCGGCGCCCGCCGGCAGCGTCGTCTTCTCCCCGAAGAACTCGACCTCCACGCCGTTGCCGACGAGGTCCCGGTCACTGACGAGGCCGGCGATCTCGTTCGCCTTGAGCGCGCGCAGCAGGGCCGAGCTCGAGCCGTCGCCGAGTGGCACCGCCGTGAGCCCCATGGCGGCCCGTTGCCCGACGAAAAACTCGAAGAGCTGCTCGGGCTCGAGTCGCTCCACCACGGCGGTCATCGGCATGTGCTCGAGGCCGAGCCAATAGCCGCCCCACTCCCAGCTCCCCACGTGGGGCAACGCCATCACGATGCCGCGTCCACGGTCCATGGCGGCGCGCAGATGCTCGCGACCCGACAGCAGCTGCCAGCGGGCGCGCACACCGGCCTCGCTCTCGTAGGGCAGCCGCGCCCCGTCGCACCAGTAGCGCGCGTAGGAGTCGAAGGTGCGCGTGCTCCAGCGCCGGATCAGGGCGGGGTCCGGCTCCACCCCATTCGGGCACTCGCTGGCCAGCACACGATGCATGTGGCGCTCGTTCATGTCGAGGGCGGGACCGCCCCGCAGGGCCATGACCCGGGCCACCCCCCGTGCAATGCCGTCGGCCAGCGGGAGCGGCATGTGCCCCATGCCGGCCGCCATGCCGCGGTACATGAGGTACTTGGTCATGGCGCGGCTGCGGCCGGGGACGGTCACGTCAGCCGCTCGAGTAGGCGGATCAGGACGCGGGAGGCGTGCGGCGGGTGGTCCGGCGCGCCGTGGCGCCGCCCGCATGTTGTCCCCGCGTGGCGCGGCGGCGCTCACGGAGCGTCCGACCGGAACGGCTGCTCACCGTCTCCTGCCGTCGCGCCCTGGCCCGCCAGCGACCAGTCGTCCGGGCCAGCTCGCCCCGCGGCACGCCGCTGGACTCACGGGACTCGCGCCAGGCCCGCCAGCGCGAATCGACCCGGCCTTCGCGCCAGGCCTCTATGCGACGCCGGATGACGGCGTCGCGGCCCGAGGCGGCGTTCCAGACCTTGACGAAGCGCGAGACGGCGGTGAACGAGACCAGGACGAGGAGGAGCCAGAGCACCGGTACGAAGATCACGGTGCTCAAGAAGGCGACGCCGAGCAGGAACATCCGCTCGCCCCGCTCCATGAGGCCGCCCTTGGCAGAGAGCCCCAGCGACTCCGCTTTGGCCCGTTCGTAGGAAACGAGCGCGGTCACCGCCAGGATGGCCATGGGCAGCAGGGCGAGGTGGCCGTCGCCCCGGTTCAACAGGTACCAGGCACAGCCGAACATCAGCACGGCATCGGCGATGCGGTCGGTGACCGAGTCGAAGAAGGCGCCCCGCACCGACGCCGTTCCCGCCGCTTTGGCGACCGGCCCGTCGAACAGGTCGTGCATGCCCGTGATGATCAAGAAGATGATGGCGAGGTGCAGATGCCCGGACGCCACCAGGACGGCGGTGGCCGTCGCCGACACGAGGCCGGTCGCCGTGAGCACGTCTGCGGTGATGCCATGGCGGTGGAGTGTCTCGCCGACCGGACCGGTGGTCCGGTCCACGGCGGTTCGCCAGCGACCGTCGAACATGAAGCTCCTCGTCGTGCGCACCCAGGACAGGGTTCGGGCGCTGCAAACAAAAGTTTACCATCCGGTCCCCGGGACCTGGAGGTCCGCCGGCCGACAGGCACGGCCAACGACCCCGCCCCCGGGTCGTCCGGTACCCACTCCAGGGTGCTCCGCACCAGGTCGAGACCCCTCTCGGGACCGGGTACGGTCTGCTGCAGACGCAATCCCGAACCCCGTCCGGCCCGTACCCCCACGGTGACATCCGAGCAGGAACGACCACAGAGGACCCCCATGCGCTCCATCCGCACCACCGCCTCCGTCCCCCTCATCGCGCTGGCCGCCGTCGCCGGTGCCACCGTCGTGTCGGCCGCACCGGCCTCGGCCTCGAGCACCATCACCGTCAAAGCGGTCGAGACCGATTTCCACATAGCCCTCTCCAAGACCTCCTTCAAGCCGGGCCGCTACACCTTCGTCGCCGTGAACAAAGGCCAGACCACGCACGCCCTCATGATCAGCGGGCCCGGGATCCCCATGGCCATGACGAAGGACCTGTCGCCCGGGCAGAGCGCCAAGCTGACCGTGACCTTCAAGAAGGGTGCCTACGACATCGACTGCCCCATCCCGGGCCACAAGGCGCTGGGCATGAACGTCAACATCACGGTCGGCGGCGCCGCCACGAAGCACACGAGCAGCACCACCGGCGGCAGCGGTGGGAGCGGGGGCTCCGGCTACTAGGCGTCGGGTAGCCTCGCCAATCGAGATGGCCCACCTCGAAGGCGGGGGCGCACGTGAGGTGAGAGAGCCGGTGTCCGAGCCGTGGAGTGCGGGAGAGAACACCGCCTTCGAGAACACCGCCTTCGAAAACACAGTGCTCCCCGATCCCACCCTGGACGTCTCCATCGTCGTCCCCTATTACAACCCCGGCGACCGCCTGCGCACCACGGTCGAGGACATGGTGCGGGTGCTGGACGCCTCGGGCATGACGTTCGAGATCATCACGGTGTCGGACGGCTCCACCGACGGCAGCCCCTTCACCCTCGAAGGCTTCCCCGAGAGCGTGGTGCGCCGCGTCTCGTTCGCCACCAACGTGGGCAAGGGGCACGCGTTGCGGACCGGGCTCGGCATGGGGCGGGGGCGCTACCTCGGCTTCATCGACGCCGACGGCGACATCTCCCCCGAGCTGCTCGCTCCCTTCGTCTCCATCATGCAAACCCAAGAGCCCGACATCATCATCGGCAGCAAGCGCCACCCCGACTCCTCGGTGCACTACCCGCCACTGCGCCGCCTGTACTCGTGGGGCTACCAGCACCTGATCCGGGTGCTGTTCCGCCTCCACATCAAGGACACCCAGGTCGGGATCAAGCTGGTGGACCGCAAGGTCATCGCCGCCGTGCTGCCGATGCTGCGGGAGAGCCGTTTCGCCCTGGACCTCGAGCTGCTGGTGCTGGCCCGCCGCCTCGGTTACACCCACATTGTCGAAGCGCCGGTGCGCATCCGCGAGCGGTTCGGGAGCACGATTTCGCTCAAGGCCGTGTGGCTGCTCCTCGTCGACACGCTCGCCCTCTATATCCGGTACTCCATCCGCCACGAGTACGACGCCGCGTTGGCGGCCGCGGGCGGCGCCGCCGGGCCGGGCCCCGGCTGAACGGGGCGGCCCCACCCGATCTCGGCGCCCGAGCGCCGGCGCACACGCGGTCGTACACTCCACTCCAACGAGCCGGTTCATGATCGGACGGAGGACGGAGGACCAGGTGCCATACGACCCCACCGCTATCCGCAACGTCGCCCTCGTCGGCCATCACGGAGCCGGCAAGACCACGCTCGCCGAGGCACTCCTGGCCGCCACGGGGTCGATCGCGCGGCGGGGATCGGTCGAGAAGGGCAGCACCGTCATGGACTTCGAGCCCGAAGAGTTGGCGCGCCAGCTCTCCATTTCGACGAGCCTGGCCCCCTTCACGGTCAACGGCGTCAAGGTGAACCTGCTCGACACGCCCGGCTACGTCGACTTCGCCGCTGAAATGGTGACCGCTCTGGCCAACGTCGACCTGGCTGTCGTCGTCGTCAGTGCCACCGACGGCGTGCAGGCCCAGACCGAGGACGCCTGGCGCACCGCCGCCCGCCTGGGCGTGCCGCGTGTCATCGTCATCAACAAGCTCGACCGCGAGCGGGCCGACTTCGACCGCACGCTGGCCGACATCCGGGCCACCTTCGGCGCCGGCGTGGCGCCGGTGGAGCTGCCCATCGGCCACGAGGCCGACTTCCACGGCGTCATCGACCTGCTCGACGACACGGCCACGCACTACGACGTGCCGCCCGGCACCGTGCCGGTCGTCGACGGCACCGTGCCGCCCCGCGGCCATGAGGGGCCCATTCCCGAGGACCTGGTCGACGAGGAGCACGCCGTGCACGAGCAACTCGTCGAGGGCATCGTGGTCGGCGACGACGATCTCATGGAGCGCTATCTCGACGGGGAGACCCTCGACTACGCGGAACTCGAGAAGAGCCTGGCCGGCGGTGTGGCCTCGGCCAGCGTGTTCCCGGTGCTGTGCTGCTCGGCCGCCAGCGGGGTCGGGGTCGACCGGCTGGCCCGTCTGATTGAGGAGCTGTGCCCGAGCCCCGCCTCACGCCCACCCGTCCTGGCCACAGCCGGGACGGAGACGGCCGAGATCCCCTGCGATCCGGGCGGCCCGACGTTGCTGACGGTGACCAAGACCTTCAACGACGGCCACACCGGCAAGCTCTCCCTCTGCAAAGTCCTCTCGGGCACGCTGCAGCCCGACGCCGTCCTGGTCAACGTGCGCACGCGGGAGGAGGAGCGATTGCACGCCCTGCAGAGCATGGCCGGGCACGCCACCACGCCGGCGAAGACCGCCACTGCCGGCGACTTCGTGGCCGTGCCCCGCCTCAACGGGACCCACACCGGCGACACGCTGACCCCCAAGGGGCAACCCGTCGTGGTGCCACCCCCCACGCTGCCGGCACCGGCGCTGCAGGTGGCGGTGAAGCCGGCCACGCGGGCCGACGACGACAAGCTCATGTCGGCCCTGCACCGGCTGGAGGAGGAGGACCCGTCACTGACGGTGGCCCGCGACGACGAGACACACCAGACCATCCTCGGGGTCAGCGGCGAGGTGCACCTCGCCGTGACCCTCGAGCGGCTGGGCCGCAAGTGCAACGTGCACGTCGAGCGCGAAGAGCTGCGCATCCCCTACAGAGAGACGATCACCCGCCCGGCCGATGCCGAGGGAAAGCACAAGAAGCAGTCGGGCGGACACGGGCAATTCGGCGTCTGCCATCTGCGGCTGGAGCCGCTCGGCCGCGGTGAGGGCTTCGCCTTCCGGGACGAAGTGGTGGGTGGCGCCATCCCACGCCAGTACATCCCCGCGGTGGAGAAGGGCGTGCGCGAGACGTTCGCCGCCGGCGGTGTGCACGGCTACCCCGTGGTGGACATCGCGGTGACAGTGGACGACGGCAAGGCCCACTCGGTCGACTCCAACGAGGTGAGCTTCAAGATGGCCGCCGCACTGGCCGTGCGGGCAGCCATGGCCGAGGCGGTTCCGATAGTGCTGGAGCCTGTTTCGCGGCTGACCGTCACCATCCCGGCCGAATGCCAGGGGGACGTGCTCGGGGACCTCCACGCCCGCCGGGCCCGCATCATCGGCACCGACGGTGCGACGGACGAGGGCTCCCAGACGGTCACGGCCACGGCGCCGACAGCCGAGCTCACCCGCTACGCCGTGGATCTCCGGGCGCTCACCGGCGGTCGTGGTTCGTTCACCGTCGCCTACGACCACTACGACGCCGTCCCCGACCACCTGGTGGCGTCCATCCCCTCCTCGTTGCGCTGACCCCGGAGAGTCCGGCCTCCAGGGAGCCGGGTGGCCGTGCCGGGCCGAGCACCCGCACAGGTCGGGTCAGAACAGGTGGGTGTGCTGGAAGCGCACCGGCAGCTTGGTCAGGATGAGCGTGCCCAGCAGCTCGTTGGCCGGCGTCGCGACGACCGCCACCGCCAACGTGCCCGTAGGGTGCCCGAGCGGTTTGGACACCTCCGCCGCCGTGAAGTGGCCCGAGTAGCCGGCAATGCAGACCCCTTGCTTCTCGGACACGTCGCCGGCCAGCCGCTTGTAGAGCCGCGGCGCCACGTTGCGCAAACTGCTCAGGGTGTACTTGCGCACGCCCTCCAGGTGGCCGTGACCCCCCACCGCCTTGGCCGCGGTCGGCAGGGCCAGGTAACACGAGGCGTCCGTCGTCCCGAAGTCGGTGCGGGCGGACGAGCACGACGCCAGGAGCGCAGACCCCAAGACCAGGGCGGCGGCCAGGGACGCCAGCCGTCGCCGCAGCTGCGTTGGCCTCAGGGTCCGCGTGCGCATCATCGGACGGCCCGCGCGACGGGGTTCTCGTAGGCCTCCGGGCCGGCCTCGACCTCGCTGGCCATCGCCTGCCGGTTCCAGCGGCCGCGGCGCACCTGGAGGGCGAGCTGAGCGATGAAGAGCCACCCGACGACCAGGATCAGCCAGAAGCTGATGAGCCGGTAGAGCAGCACGGCGTAGGCCGTGCTGGCCTCAGGCCCCCCGAACGCCACGAGCGCGACCGTAATGGAGCCCTCGACGACACCGAGACCACCGGGTGTGATGGGGAGTGAGGCCGCCAGCTGGCCCGCGCCGTAGGCCAGCAGCAGCCCTTTCCACGGGATCGGCGCCCCGAGGGCCAAGAACATCATGGCGAAGCAGGCGCAGTCGAGCACCCAATTGAGCACACCCCAGGTGATGATGCGGCCGATCTCGGTCCAGTTGAGGCGCACGGCGGTCATCCAGGCGGTGATGCGGTCGATGATCTCCACGGTGTCGCCCCGGGGGCGGCCGGTGACGGCGACGGACACCTTCACGGCCATGGACAGCACCCCGTGGAGTGGCCGCTCGTAGACGAAGAGGGATCCGATGCCGAGCGTGACCAGGAATGTGCCGATGAGAACGGGTACGAGGTCCAGCGAGGCGCCCTCTTGTGCCGCCACCCCGAGCCCGACCACGGCGAGGAGTGACAAGCTGACGGTCGCGGCCACAAACGTGCCGGCCAGCGCCCACACGGCCAGTGTGTTGTCGGCGCCGAAGCGACGGAACCAGCGGAAGCCGTAGACCGACGCCACCGCGTTCCCGATCGGCAGTGAGTTCGTGATGGCCTGCGAGGCGAACGACAACTTGACCAACGGCGTCCACGGCGCACGCAGGTGGCCCGCCTTGAGCAGCTCGAACTGCATGGCGGCGAAGCAGAAGTAGGAGGCGATCTCCACGATGACGGCCGGCGCCACCCACCACCAGTCGAAATGCGCGAAGGCGGTGTGGAAGCCCTCGAGTTCCGAGGTCTTGGACGAGAGCGCCCACAGCGTCAGGCCGACCAGGGCGAAGCCGATGACGATGCGGGCCACGGGCCAGGCCCGGCGCGACAGCCGGCGCAGGCGGCGGCGGGCGGCAGGGACGGTCGGGTCACCCGGGGCGGTCCCGTCGATCGATTCCGCCGCCGCCACCACGAGCCCGTCGGGGCCCGCGCCCACGGCGCCCCCCGGCTCTCCGGGCCCGTCCTGCGGCGGACTATCGGGGCCAGGCGTCGGTGAGTCTCTTCCAGGACAGCTGCAAGGTCTCGGGCATGACCCGCGTCTCGGCCACCGCCGTCATGAAGTTGGTGTCGCCGGACCAGCGCGGCAGGACGTGCAGGTGGACGTGGGCCGGCAGCCCGGCGCCGGCCGCCCGCCCGAGGTTGGCCCCCATGTTGAGGCCGTCGGGCTCGTAGGCCGCCTCTATCGCCGCCACCGCGGCCTGCGTGGCGGCCCACACCTCGGCCGACTCCTCCGCCGTCAGGTCGGCCAGCGCCCCGATGTGACGCAGGGGCAGCACCAACACATGCCCGCTGGCATAGGGATAGGCGTTCATGACGACGAAGGCCTTCTCGCCCCGCCACACGACCAGGTTGTCCTCCGAGGGCGCGCCGCTGGCCGCCAGCCGGCAGAAGACACAATCGGCCTGGTCGTGGGAGATGCCTCCGGCCCGTTCCCGCGCCGTCGCCTCGACGATGTACTCGCGGCGCCACCCGGCCCAGAGGTGTTCGAAGCTCACGGCGCGGGCCGCCGCCCGCTCATGCGGCCGGCGCCCTGTCCTCGGGCAGACCCTTGCGGGCCACCTCGTCGACCACTTCCGCCACCAGGTCGGCCACGGGCACGCCCTGCTCGGGCCTGGTCGTCCAGCTGCGGCGGTTGACGCCCACCGTCCCCGCCGCCGTGTCCGCATCGCCCACCACCAGCACGTACGGGATTTTGGCCAGCTTGGCCCGGCGGATCAGCGCGCCCATCTTCTCGCCGCTGCCCTCGACCGTGGCCCGCAGGCCCGCCGCCGCGCAGGCCTCCACCACCGAGTGGGCGTAGTCGGCATGGGCGTCGGTGACGGGGATGATACGGACCTGCTCGGGGCTGAGCCACGTGGGCAATGCGCCGGCGTAGTGCTCAATGAGCACCGCCATGAAGCGCTCGACGGAGCCGAACAGCGCCCGGTGGATCATGATCGGCTGGTGGCGCTGGTTGTCGGCGCCGATGTACTCCAGGCCGAAGCGGTGCGGCAGCTGGAAGTCGAGCTGCACCGTCGACATCTGCCAGGTCCGGCCGATGGCGTCGCGGGCCTGCACCGAGATTTTGGGGCCGTAGAAGGCGCCACCGCCCTCGTCCATGACGAGTTCGAGTCCCATTTCGAGGGCGGTGGTGCGCAGCGCCTCGGTGGCCACTTCCCAGTCCTCGTCGGAGCCGACCGCCTTGCCCGGTGGCTTGGTCGACAACTCCAGGTAGAACTCGTTGAGGCCGTAGTCGCGCAGCAGGTCGAGGACGAAGTGCAGCGTGCGGACGAGCTCGGCGTCCATCTGCTCGCGGGTGCAGAAGATGTGCGCGTCGTCCTGGGTCATGCCCCGGACGCGGGTCAGACCTTGCAGCACGCCTGACTTCTCGTAGCGGTAGACCGTGCCGAATTCGAAGAGGCGCATGGGCAGCTCGCGGTAGGAGCGCTGGTGGCTCTTGAACACCAGTATGTGGAACGGGCAGTTCATCGGCTTGAGGTAGTACTGCTGCCCGCCGTCCAGCTCCATCGGTGGGTACATGCCCTCGGCGAACCAGTCCAGGTGGCCCGACTGCTCGAACAGCGCGCTCTTGGTGATGTGGGGCGAGTTGACGAAGTCGTAGCCCGACTCCACGTGGCGCTGCCGCGAGTACTCCTCCATGAGCCGGCGGATGGTCCCGCCCTTGGGATGGAAGACGGCGAGACCCGAGCCGATCTCCTCGGGGAAGCTGAAGAGGTCGAGGTCGGCGCCGAGCTTGCGGTGGTCGCGCCGCTCCGCCTCCTCCAGTTGGAGCAGGTGAGCCGCCAGCGCCTTCTCCGACTCCCACGCCGTCCCGTAGATGCGCTGCAGCTGGGCGCGCTTCTCGTCGCCACGCCAGTAGGCGCCGGCCACCCGCATGAGCTTGAAGTGGCCCAGCCGCGAGGTCGAGGGCACGTGCGGTCCCCGGCACAGGTCGATGAAGGCGTCCGAATTGCGGTACGTGCTCACCACCGAACCGCCGGCATCGACCTCGTCGGCACCGGTGCCGACGGCCTGAATGATCTCCTGTTTGAAGGGCTGATCGGCGAAGATCTCGAGCCCCTCCTCCAACGTGTGCTCGTGGCGGACGAAGGGCTGGTCCTCCCGGATGATGTCCCGCATCTCGGCGTCAATGCGGTCCAGGTCGTCGTCGCTGAAGTGGGCCCCGTCCGGCAGCTCGAAGTCGTAGTAGAAGCCGTTCTCGATCACGGGACCGATGGCGTACTTGGCACCCGGCCACAGACGGCGGACGGCCTGGGCCAACACGTGGGCGGTCGAGTGGCGCAACACCTCCCGGCCGGCATCGGACTCCGCCGTGACGATGGCGACCTGTGCCCCGTCGGGCAGCGGCAACTCCAGGTCGGTCTCCCGGCCGTCCACCGAGACCAGGACAGCGGCCTTGGCCAGGCGGGAGCCGATGGACTGCGCCAGCTCAATGCCCGTCGTGCCCTCAGCCAGCTCCCGCGTCGAGCCGTCGGGAAGACCAACCGAGATGACGCCTGGCATTCTGCACACCTTTCCTCTTCAGCCGGCCGATCGCTGTAACTCCTGGTCCGGACGTGGTCCACCAAGGGTACTGGACCACCCCGCGGGGCCCGGCCCACACCTTCGGGACGTCAGAGCACAATGCCGAGGAGCCCGGCCCCGTCGGCCACCGGCCGGCCGGCCGTGGCCTCGTCGTCCAGCGCGCGCAGCGCAGCGGGAGTGTCGAGGTCGTCGTCGAGGGCCGCCCGCACCGCGGCCAGCCCGGCCCCACCGTCGCCCTCGGGGGCGCTGCGCCACAGGGCCAGTCGGGCCGCCGCCCCCGGCATGTCCTCGTCGGTGTGCCATTCCCAGTCCCGGCGGTAGTGGTGCGCCAGCAGGGCGAGCCGCACGGCCGCGGCGTCCCATTCCTTGCAGAGGTCGCCCACGAAGATGAGGTTGCCGAGCGACTTCGACATCTTGGTGCCGTGCAGCCCCACCAGGCCCACGTGGAACCAGAGGCGGACGAAGGGCTGCCCGGTCACCGCTTCGGATTGCGCCGTCTCGCATTCGTGATGCGGGAAGACGAGATCACGCCCGCCGCCGTGGATGTCGATCGTCTCCCCCAGCTCGCGCAGCACCAGGGCCGAGCACTCAATGTGCCAGCCGGGCCGGCCCGGCCCCCAGCGCGACTCCCAGGCCGGCTCATCGGACAGCGAGGGCTGCCACAACACGAAATCGAGGGGGTCGCGCTTGTTGGGATCGCCGGGATTGCCGCCGTGCTCGGCCGCCAGCTCCAGCATGCGGTCACGACCGAAGCCGCTGATGCGCCCGAACTCGGGGAAGGTGGCCACGCTGAAATAGACCGAACCGCCCGATTCATAGGCGAATCCGCCCTCGAGGGCGTCGCCGATCAACGAGAGGATCTCCGAAATGGCCGAGGTGGCCCGCGGCTCGGAGTACACCGGCAGGAGGTTCAGCAGCCCCATGTCGGAGTCGAAGCGGGCCATCTCCTCGGCCGCCAGATCGAGATAGTGCACGCCGAGCTCGCGGGACTTGCGCAGGATGTCGTCGTCGACGTCGGTCACGTTGCGCACGCACTTCGTCTCGTGGCCGGCGTCCCGTAGGCGGCGCTGCAACATGTCGAAGTAGAGGTACACGGCGGCGTGCCCCAGATGTGCCGCGTCGTACGGGGTGATGCCGCACGAGTACATCGTCACGAGCGGGCCGGGCTCGAACGCCACCACCTCGCGACGCGCCGTGTCGTACAGCTGCACAGTTACAGCCCGGCGATCCTCAGCGTGGAGTGAGCCTTGTGCTTGATGTTGAGGGTGATGCAGACGGCGGTGAACGCCTCGATGGCGGACGCCTGGCTCAAGCTGCCGGCATCGAGCGGCCGCAGCCCCGGCATCTGCTCCACCAGCGCCAGCGTCGCCGCCGTCGCTTCGGGGTGGTCCGAGCACACGAGCACGTCTGCTTCCAACCCCGATTCGAGGTTTTCCATTTCCGAGGCGGGCAGATGGTGGAAGGCGGCGGCCACCAGGCTCTCGGGCACGGCGGCCTGCACGGCTGCGGCCACCGAGCCCCGGGGCGGGATCAGGGCCAGCATTTCGCGACCCTCTTTGACCAGCGCATTGGCCATGGAGACCACGACCTTGCCGGCGAGCGGCTCCCGCAGCGACCGCACCGTGGCGATGGCGCTGTCCCACGGTGTGGCCAGGACCACCAGGTCAGCGGCGGCGGCTCCGGCGTTGTCGGCCCCGCCCAGTTCGAGCTCCAGGTCGGGCCAGCGGGCCACCACCTCGGCCGCCACGGAGGCTGCCCGCTCCGCGTCGCGTGAGCCGAGCGTGACCCGGACGCCGGCCTCGGCCAGCCGGACCCCCACGCCACGCCCAGCCGGTCCGGTCCCACCAAGGATTCCCACGTGCACGCCCCTACCTTCGCATAACCTCCTGGCGCAGTGGGACTCCTCGACGGCAAGCGGCTCCTCATCACCGGCGTCCTCACCGACGCCTCGCTGGCCTTCTCGGTGGCCCGCCTGGCCCAGGAGGAGGGCGCCGACGTCGTGCTCTCCGGCGCCGGGCGTGCCCTGTCGCTGACCCGGCGGACGGCACGCAAGCTGCCCCGGGAACCCGAGGTCCTCGAAATCGACGTCACGTCGCCCGAGCAGTTGCAGGCCGCCGGGGCCGCGCTGGCCGGCAAGTGGGACCGCCTCGACGGCCTGCTGCACGCCATCGGTTTCGCCCCGCCCGACTGCTTGGGCAGTGGGATGTTCGCGGCCGACTGGGACGACGTCTCGACGGCCCTGCAGATCTCGACCTACTCCCTCAAGGCGCTGGTCGACGCCTTCCTGCCCCTGCTCAGGGCCGCGGGAGGCGACGGCGGTGCCTCCGTCGTCGGCCTCGATTTCGATGCGACGGTGGCCTGGCCGGTCTACGACTGGATGGGCGTGGCCAAGGCGGGCCTCGAGTCCCTCTCCCGCTACCTGGCCAAGGAGCTGGGGCCGGCCGGCATCCGGGTGAACCTGGTGGCGGCGGGTCCGGTCCGCACCATGGCGGCCAAGTCCATTCCGGGGTTCAGTGCCTTCGAGGACACCTGGGCCGATCGGGCGCCGCTCGGATGGGACATCCACGACTCCACGGCGGTGGCCAAGGCCTGCCTCGCCCTCTTCAGCGACCTCCTCCCCATGACGACCGGGGAGATCCTGCACGTCGACGGTGGCGTCCACGCCGTCGGCGGCTCCGCCTGACGGCCAGGGCCCCGGGAGCGGTCCGCTGACCAGGTCTGCGAGGCGCCGACAGTAGGTTGCAGCCATGAGTATGCGCGGCCATGGCATGGGGGGCGGTGGTGGCCGCGGCGGCGGCTGGGGCGGCATGCGCTCCGTGCGCCAGGACCGCGCCGTCCTCCAGCACCGGGTCAAGAAAGGCACGGCGCGGCGAATGCTCACCTTCGCCGTCCCCTACCGCACCATCCTGGCCGTCTTCCTCCCTGTGGTGATCCTGGACGCGGCCATCGGCGCCGTGAACCCTCTGATCCTGCGGGCCCTCATCGACAACGGGATCCTGAAGAAGGACTCCAGTCTGGTGATCCAGCTGGCTGTCCTGGTCGCGGTCCTCGCCCTGGCCGACGCCGGGCTCGTCCTGGTCGAGCGGCGCATCTCGGCCTACATCGGGGAGAGCCTCATTTTCGACATGCGCTCCAAGGTGTTCCGCCACATCCAGCGCATGCCGCTGGCCTTCTTCTCGCGCACCCAGACCGGCGCGCTGGTCAGCCGGCTCAACAACGACGTGATCGGGGCCCAACAGGCCTTCACCGACCTGCTGTCCAACGTGGTCGGCAACTTCGTCACCGTGGTGATCGTGCTCGGCGCCATGTTCTTCCTCAGCTGGAAGATCACGCTGGCTGCACTGATCCTCGTCCCCGTCTTCCTGATTCCGGGCCGCTTCGTGGGCCAGCGCATCGGTTCGCTCACCAAGGAGGGCTACAACCTCAACAGTGAGATGAACATGATCATGCAGGAGCGCTTCCAGGTGGGCGGGGCGATGCTGGTCAAGCTGATGGGGCACCCCGAGTCCGAGGCCGAGTCCTTCGACGCCAGGGCCGGCCGCGTGCGCGACATCGGCATCACCCAAGCCACCTACTCGCGCGTCTTCCTCGTGTCGCTCACCCTGACCGCCGCGCTGGCCACGGCGCTCGTCTACGGCTTCGGGGGCATCGCCGCGGTGAACGGTGAGCTGCAGGTCGGCACGGTCGTCGCGTTGGCCAGCTACCTGACGCGTCTCTACCAACCGCTGACCCAGCTCTCGAACGTCAATCTCGATGTCATGACCGCCCTCGTCTCCTTCGAGCGCATCTTCGAGGTCCTCGACATCGAACCCATGATTGCGGAGGCTCCCGACGCCGTCGACGTCCCGAGGGGCAACGCATCGATCTCGTTCGAGGATGTCGACTTCACCTACCCGAGCGCCGGAGAGGTGTCTCTGGCTTCGCTCGAGTCGGTGGCGGTGCTGGAGGCCGGCCAGCGCGGCGAAGTCCTCCACGACGTCTCCTTCACTGTCGAGCCCGGCCACATGGTGGCGTTGGTGGGCCCTTCGGGAGCCGGCAAGACGACCATCTCGAACCTGGTGCCGCGCCTCTACGACGTGACGAAGGGATCGGTTCGCCTCAGCGGCATCGATGTGCGGCACGCGACCATGGCCTCGGTGCGCGACGTGGTGGGTGTGGTGAGCCAGGACCCGCACCTCTTCCACGACACGCTGCGGGCCAACCTTTTGTACGCCCGTCCGGGAGCGAGCGAGCGCGAGGTCCTGCAGGCCCTGGCCCAGGCGCAGATCGGCCACATCGTCGGCGAGCTCCCCGACGGCCTCGACACGGTCATCGGCGAGCGGGGCTACCGGCTCTCGGGCGGCGAGAAACAGCGCGTCGCACTGGCCCGGCTCATCCTCAAGGCGCCCGACATCGTGGTACTGGACGAGGCCACGGCGCACCTGGACTCCGAATCCGAGGCGGCCGTCCAGCGCGCCTTGCGCGAGACCCTGGCCGGCCGCACCTCCCTCGTCATCGCGCACCGCCTCTCCACCGTGCGCGAGGCCGACGAGCTGCTCGTCATCGACGGAGGCCGCATTGTGGAGCGGGGCACGCACGCCAGCCTGCTGGCCGACAACGGCCTCTACGCCGAGCTGTACCGCACCCAATTCGCCGACCAGGAGGAGGAAGTCGCCTAGTCGGGCCGCAGCACCTGCGCCAGCTGCTCGGCGACGGGCGTGAATTCTGGCATCACGAAGTCGCGGCGCAGCCAGTTGGCGCCGTCCACCACCAGCGTGTGGCCGGTGACGAAGGCGGCGTAGGGCGAGCACAGCCACGAGACGGCCCAGCCCAGTTCGTGCAGCCGGCCGAGCCGCCCCGCCGGGCTCCTCCTGGCGTCGACCGACTCACCCTCCGGACGAAGGGCCTTGAGGTCGTCGCGCATGTCCTCGTGGGGGAAGAGCCCCGGCGCCAGCGCGTTGACCCGGATGCCGTCGGGCGCCCATTCCACGGCCAGCGACTTGGTCAGGTTGCCGACACCGGCCTTGGCGGCGGCATTGTGCGCCATGCCCGGCCCGCCCGTGAAGGACTGGGTGGCCAGAATGTTGACGATGGATCCCGCGGCATGGCGAGCCGTCAGCCGGCGCTGCAGTTCCTGGCTGCAGAAGAACGTGCCGTCCAGCACAATGTTGGTCACCGAGCGGAAGGCGTTGGGCCGCATGGCGGCGGCCAGCACGGGAAAGTTGGCGGCCGCATTGTTGACGAGGACGGTGGCCGGCCCGAGCGCCTGCTCCACCGACTCGAAGGCCTCGGCAATCTGCTCGGGCTCGCGGATGTCGGCCGGCGCATGGGCGGCCCGACCGCCGACGGCCTCCACCGCGGCCACGCCGGCCAGGCGGTGCTCCTCCGAACGCGAGATGACGCCGATGGCGGCACCGGCGCGGGCCAGCTCCACCGCGATGGCGCGGCCCAGGCCCGTGCCGGCGCCGGTCACGATGGCCGTCGTGCCGGCGAAGGTGTCGGCCGGGAGGAAGGGTGACCCCGCCGGCGGCGGCTCGGGCAGTCCCATCCCGGCTACTTCCCCTCGAATTCGGCTTGCTGCTTCTCGGCCTTGGCGGCGTACCCGGCCGGCATGTCGTCGCTCACGAACTCGACCGAGGCGCTGAGCGCCTCGAAGCGCAGCGCCTCGTGCAGGCCGCGGTAGGCGAAGGCGTCAATGGTGCGCTTGATCGACTGCACGGCGAGGGGGGCGTTGGCGGCGATTTCGGCGGCGATGGACGCGGCGGTGGGCACGAGCTCGGCCCGGGTCGTGACCTGCTGCACGATCCCCAGCCGCTCGGCCTCGACGGCCGTGATGCGCCGGCCCGTCAACGCCAGCAACTTGGCGTGGCCGGCGCCGATCTCGTGCGCCAGCCGCAGGTCGCCCCCGGCGTCAATGGACACACCGACCTGCGCCTCGGGCAGGGCGAAGAGGGCGTCGTCGGCTGCCACCCGGATGTCGCACATGAGGGCGAGCTCGAAGCCGAAGCCGAGGCAGTAGCCCTGCACGGCGGCGACGATCGGCTGGGGCAGGTCGTGGAAGACCCGGAAGCGCTCGTGCACCCACCGGATGCCCTCGTAGTAGTTGCGCACCTTCTCGGCCGGGGAGCGGCCGGTGACGCGGTCCTCGGGCATGCCCAGGTCGACGCCGGCGCAGAAGGCCCGGCCCTCGGCCTTGACCAGGAGGACGCGAATGCGGTCATCGAAGCGGGCGCGGTCGGCCAGGACGCCCAGCTGCCGCGTGGCCTCCCACGACCACATATTGAGCTTCTCGGGGTAGTCGAGCGTCAGGGTGGCGACGCCCGAGCCGTCCTCGGGGACGTCCAGGCGGAGCTGCCAGTCCTCCTCGGGGAGCACCGGGTCGGTGCGGATGGGCATGGCTGGCTGTCCTCCCCCTTGGGCCCCGGCCGGACCGGGGCGGCCAGCCGGGCCGGATCTGCAGGGCTGGTCGCTAAAAAGTAGAATCTGTTCTAGTTCCCGGGGACGCCCCGGGCAACCGGTCGCCGACGAGCCGTCAACGAACCGCCAACGAGGAGGAATCTCCATGCACAACGAACTGTGCGAACGCCTGGGTATCGAGTTCCCGATTTTCGCCTTCACGCACTGCCGTGACGTCGCCGCCGCCGTGAGCAATGCCGGCGGCCTCGGGGTCCTCGGCGCGGTGGGCTTCAGCGCCGAGGAGCTCGAGGTGGAGCTGACCTGGCTCGACGAGCACGTGGGCGACCGCCCCTACGGCGTCGACATCGTCATTCCCGGCAAGTACGAGGGCATGGGCGAGCTGGACCCGGTGAAGTTGGAAGAGGAATTGAAGGCGATGATCCCCGACGAGCACCGCACCTTCGCCAAGAAGATCCTGGCCGACCACGGCGTGCCCGAGATTGAGGGCGGGCCCCGGCGCGAGCTGCTCGGCTGGACCGCCGCCACGGCGGCACCGCTGGTCGAGGTCATCCTGCGTCACGACAAGGTCAAGCTGGTGGCCAACGCGCTCGGCACGCCCCCCGACGATGTCATCGCCCAGGTGCACGACCACGGGATGTTGATTGCCGCGCTGGCGGGTTCGGTGAAGCATGCGCTGAACCACAAGGCGGCCGGCGTCGACATCGTCATCTGCCAGGGCTCCGAGGGCGGCGGGCACACGGGTGACGTCGGCTCCATTGTGCTGTGGCCCGAGGTCATTGACGCCGTCGCTCCCCTGCCGGTGCTGGCGGCCGGCGGTGTGGGCTCGGGACGGCAGATGGCCGCCGCCATGGTCATGGGGGCTGCCGGTGTGTGGACGGGCTCGCTGTGGCTCACCGTCGAGGAGGCCGACGTGCCGCCCAAGCAGATGGAGTCGTACCTCAAGGCGACGTCGCGCGACACGGTCCGGTCCCGCTCCTTCACCGGGAAGCCTTGTCGTCTCCTGAAGAACGACTGGACGGACGCCTGGGAGGCGCCGGGCAATCCCAAGCCGCTCGGCATGCCGCTCCAGATGATGGTGGCGATCGACTGTGTGTCCCGCGGCCACGCCTTCCCCGAAGAAGCGCGGGACGTGAACTTCAACCCGGCGGGTCAGATCATCGGGGCGGCGACGTCGGTGCGGCGGACAAAGGACGTCGTGCTCGGGATGGTCGAGGAGTACGTCGATGCGTTGGAGCGGCTGCAGGCGGTCAACGAGGGCGTGACGGCCTGACCTGACCGATCGGCGCCACCACCGCCTCCTCGGGGATCGCCAGCCGCGTGACACACGCGAGGCCATGGCATCATCGACACCGGCGGAGGGAGGCCGAGGTGGCCGTGCAGACAGTCGTGTCCCGGAGAAGGCCCCTTTGGGTGACAGTGGGTGCCGTCGCTCTTTTTGCCGTCGTTCCGGCGTGCGGCTCATCCGCCCACGCGCCGACCGCGGTGGCAACCACTTCGACCACGGCCTCGGCGACATCGACAACCTCCTCGGTCACCCTCCCCCAACAGAATCCGGCCGAGCTCGCAGCGTGCGTCGCCGACGCCCAGTCGGTCCAGACGGCTCTGGCCGCCTCCATGGCGGAGAAGGGTGCCTACCCCTCGCCTCCCGCTCCGTGGAGCGCCGCCACCTACGCCGCCAACTTCACACCGCTCACGGCCGCCTCGGACGGTGGCCCCTTTCTCCCGAGTGCCCCCGGGACGAGGTTCTACGTCATTGAGTACGACTCGGCCGGACACGTCTGGGTTGCTCCCCCCGGGTCCTACGGCCCGTACGACAAGGGTCAGGACTTCGCGCTCCAACCCGACATCTGCGACGCAGCCGTCGAGTAGCACGGCCCCTGTCGGAGGCAGCCCGACCGCGTAGTGTCGCCGGCATGGATCTCCACGAAGCGCTGTACACGACCCGCGCCATGCGCCGGGTCCGCCCGGATCCGATCCCCCTCGACGTGCAGGCCCGCATCCTCGATGCGGCCATCCGGGCCCCCTCGGGCGGCAACCAGCAGAACTGGCGCTTCCTCTGGGTCGACGACCCGGAAAAGAAGGCCGCCCTGGCCCCCCTCTACCAACACGCCATGGGCGAGCTGTGGAAGACCGTCTACAAGGCCCAGCTGGAGGCGGCGCATGCCGACCCCGAGGCACCCGACTCCGTGCAGATGTTCAAGGTGCAGCGCTCGGCCCAGTGGCTGGCCGACAACTTCGAGACGGTGCCCCTGTTCATGTTCCCGTTCTCCCAGCACGACCCCACGGGCGGCTCCATCTACCCCGCCGTGTGGAACGCCATGCTGGCCGCCCGGGCCGAAGGCGTGGGGAGCTGCCTGACCGCGCTGCTGCAGTTCTTCCACCCGACCGAGACCTTCGACATCCTCGGCGTGCCCGACGACGAAGGCTGGATCCTCTCGGGCACGGTCAGTTTCGGTTACCCGACGGGGACGTGGGGTGTGGCCCAACGCCGGCCGGTCCACGAGGTGGCGTACCGCAACACATGGGGCAGCGACGTCGGCTTCAAGGTGCCCGAGCCCCTGTGGCCGGGCTGACCGGGCTGACCGGGCCCACGATGCGGTGGTGACGAGGCCGGGCCGCGTGAGAGGAGCGGGTCAATGACAGCCGATGAGGAGATGGAGGCGGAGGTCGAGCGCCTCGTCGGTGCCATGACTCTCGACGAGAAGGCGTCGCTCACCGCAGGCGCCGACATGTGGTATCTCCCACCCGTCGAGCGGCTAGGCATCCCCGCCCTCAAGGTGTCCGACGGGCCGTCGGGTGTCCGGGGTGACAGCCTGATCGGGCGCCGCTCTTTGTCGCTGCCCTGCGGGACGGCGGTGGGGTCGACGTGGAATCCCGAGCTCGTCCGCCGGCTCGGCGAGGTGCTGGCCGCCGAGGCCCGCTCCAAGAACGTGCACGTGCTGTTGGGACCGACGGTGTGCTTGGTGCGCACGCCGCTCGCCGGACGGACCTTCGAGTCGTTCTCCGAGGACCCGCTGCTGACCGCCCGCATCGCCGGCGCCTACGTCGAGGGCGTACAGAGCGGCGGGGTCGCCTGCTGCATAAAGCACTTCGCCTGCAACGACCAGGAGCACGAGCGGATGACGATCAGCGCCGAGGTGGATGAGCGCACCCTGCGGGAGGTCCACCTCGCCGTCTTCGAGCATGCCGTCCAGGAGGCCGGCGTCTGGTCCGTGATGACTGCTTACAACAAGGTCAACGGCGTCTACTGCGGCGAGCAACCGGACCTCATCGGCGGCGTCTTGCGCCAGGACTGGGGTTTCGACGGACTGGTGATGTCCGACTGGTTCGGCACGCATTCGACTGCGCCCGCCGCATTGGCCGGGCTCGACCTCGAAATGCCCGGGCCCTCGGCCTGGCTCGGACCGACGTTGGCCGCCGCCGTGCGCGCGGGCGAGGTGGACGAATCGGTGGTCGACGGCCAGGTGCGCAATGTGCTGCGGCTGATGAGCCGGGTCGGGATCCTCGGTGGCGGTGGCGCCGTGGCGTCCGACGAAAGGGAATCCGACGATCCCGGGCGCCGGGCCGTGGCCCGTCGGGTGGCGGCCGAAGGCACGGTGCTGCTGGTCAACGACGGGCTGTTGCCCCTTCGCGCTGCGGACATGGGCAGTGTGGCCGTCATCGGGCCCAATGCGGCCCAGCTGGCCATGGGCGGCGGCAGTTCCGAGGTGACGCCCTACCGGCGGCGCCGGGTCGACGAGGCGCTGGCGGAACGGCTTCCCGCGGCCGCTGTCGTGTCCGAGGTCGGGTGCCGGATAGACCGCGGACTGCCGTCGATCGACCTGCGACTGCTGGCCGACGAAACGTTGCAGATCACGTACTTCGACAACCCTGATCTGGCCGGTGTGCCGGTGGCGACGGAGCTGGCGCACACGGCCCGGGTGATGTGGATCGGTCCCCCACGGCCGGAGTTGACCATCGGCGCCTGCTCGGTCCGGGTGTCCTCCACGTTCGTGCCCGATGTCTCGGGCGCGTGGCGCCTCGGGCTCGAGAGCGCCGGGCGGGCGGTCCTGCGCCTGGACGGGGACGTCGTCGTCGACAACACCGACCCCGTACGCGGCTCGACCTTCTACGGCGCCGGCAGCGAGCCGGTGGAGGTGACGCTCGACCTGGCCGGCGGTCGTCCCTACGAACTCGCGGTGGAGATCTGGCCGCGTTCGGCCTCGTCCCCGATCATGGGGGCCCGCATCGGGGCGTCGCCTCCGGACGCCGGCGACGAGTTCGAGCGCGCCGTCGCCGCGGCCGCCGAGGCCGACGTGGCGGTGGTCGTCGTGGGCTCCAACGGGCAGTGGGAGTCCGAAGGCCACGACCGCCCGGACCTGGCCCTGCCCGGGCGCCAGCGGGAGCTCATTGAGGCGGTGCTGGAGGTCAACCGGCGTACCGTCGTGGTGGTCAACGCGGGTGCACCGGTCGAGATGCCCTGGGCGGGGCAGGCCGGAGCCGTGCTCATGACGTGGTACCCGGGCGAGGAAGGCGCCGACGCGCTGGCCGACATGCTGGTCGGGGCGGCGGAACCGTCGGGACGGCTGCCCGTGACGTTCCCGGCCCGGGTGGAGGACGGACCGGCGGGGCTGGGCGTCGAGGGCGAGCGGTACCCGGGCGTCGAGGGGAAGGTCGTCTACGGGGAGGGCATCCTGCTCGGCTATCGCTTCTACGACACCGCGCACCTGGCGCCGCTCTTCCCCTTCGGCTTCGGGCTCTCCTACGGCGACTGCACCTTCGAGGACGTGGTGGCCGATGGGGAGGGGGTCGAGCTGACGGTGGTCAACAACGGCAGCCGTCGGGGCACCGAGGTCGTACAGGTCTACGTCCGGGCACTCGAGTCACCGGTGCGCCGGCCCGACCGGGAATTGAAGGGGTTCGCCAAGGTCGCGCTCGACCCCGGCGGGCGGGCGCGTGTGCGGGTGCCGCTGGGCGCGACGGCGTTCCGCCATTGGGACGTCGACGCCCACGCCTGGCGGGACGATCCCGGGCGCTACGAGGTGCTCGTGGGCACCTCGTCGCGGCACATCCGGGCCCGCAGCGAAATTCTGTGGGGCGACCTGTCGACGACGTGATGTCCCCCGGGGGCCCCGCTTCCTTTTGCGCGCGCACACCGAAGGCGGGACCGTTCACCTCCCGATGCCCGGGACCGCCGCACCTCCCGCAGCCGGACCGTCCCAGGCGAAGGCCCAGATGACCACCCCGCCGGCAGCAGCGCTCGGTGCCGGCGGGGTGGCCGGGCTCTCCGGCCAGGAGCCCTCGAGAGGGAACGCGCCGTCGTCGGTCACGGCACGCCGAACATCAGCCGCGCTGACCCTGGCACGCGCCGCCCCCGGCCATCTGGTCGAAGATCCACTTGTAGGTGTTCCGCAACCCATCCTCGAGACTGATCGACGGGGCCCAGCCGAGGCGGTCGGCGATGCGCGAGTTGTCACTGTTGCGTCCCCGCACCCCCTGGGGCGCGGTCAGGTTGTACTTCCGCTGGAGCGTGATGCCGGCGATCCCTTCGACAATGTCGACGAGCTCATTGATGGTGACCAGTTGCGCGGAGCCGATGTTGAGCGGCTCGTGGACGTCACTCACCGTGAGGCGGAGCGTGCCGTCCACGCAGTCGTCGATGTAGGTGAAGCTGCGCGTCTGCTTCCCGTCTCCCCAGATCTCGATCTCCTCGGAACCGTCGAGGATGGCCGCGGCCACCTTGCGGCAGATGGCGGCCGGTGCCTTCTCCCGTCCGCCGTCGTAGGTGCCGTAGGGGCCGTAGACGTTGTGGTAGCGGGCGACGCGTGTCTCGAGGCCGAAGTCCTCGTAGTAGTGGCGCGCCATCCGCTCGCTGAAGAGCTTCTCCCAGCCGTAGCCGTCCTCGGGCATGGCCGGATAGGCGTCGGCTTCGCGCAGCGGCTCTACCTCGGGCGACCCCTGCTTCCCGGCGGCGTACACGCAGGCTGACGATGAGTAGAAGAAACGCCGGACACCGCTCTGACGCGCCGCTTCCAACATATGCGTGGAGATCAGCACCGACAGCATGCACAATGCCTTGTTGTTCTCAATGAACCCCATGCCACCCATGTCGGCGGCGAGGTTGTAGACGACATCGATGCCGTTGCAGGCGCTCCGGCAGGCGTCCAGCTCCTGCAGGTCGGCCCTCCGATTGTCGACATCGTCGAAGCGCTGATGCCATTCGTGCACGGGCGCCCGGTCCACACCACGGATGTCTGTCACGCCCTGTTCGCGCAGGCGGGCCACGAGGTGGCCGCCGATGAAGCCGCCCGCCCCCGTCACCAACACGCTCGTCATCGGATGGATCCTCCTGACCTCAGTTGTCCGACGTGACGGCAGCGCGGCCCGGGGCGGCGACCTGTCTCTCGGTCCGCGACCCGGTCGCGCCAGCCATCGTGAACGAAGGCGCGTCGTCGATCAACCTGCAGGCCGACCAGGACATACCCTGGTCACGTGCCGTTCGTCTGCCGGTAACCGGGGGTTGAACTGGCGCTCCGTTCGGGGCCGATCTGCTCCTCTGCCGGGCCGCGGCCAGGGGGGAAGCCTGAGTGCCTCTCGTACGATGGCCCGGTGCCGCCCTCGCCCGACAGCCCGCTCGAAGGGCGCGACATCTCGTTGGAGGAGATAGAGGATGCGGTCGTCGACGGGGACTCCCCCCTCCCGGCCCGCACCGGCACGGCACGGGCCGCCCTGTCGCACCGGACGTTCCGCATCGTCTTCCTGGGTGCCTTCGCCTCGAACATCGGCACCTGGATGCAGAACGTGGTCCTCGGCGCCTACGCCTACGACCTCACGCACTCGGCCACGTTCGTGGGCGTCATCATTTTCGCCCAGCTCGGGCCGACCCTGGTCCTGCCCATGGTGGGCGGCCTCCTGGCCGACAAGTTCGACCGGAAGCGCTTCCTCATCGTTTTGGCGGTAGAGCAGCTGGTGTTCTCGCTCGGCGTGGCGGCGGTCGCCACGTCCCCGCACCCCTCCCACGTCCTGCTCGTGCTCATGGTGCTCGGCGTGGGTGCCGGCAGTGCGATGTTCGGTCCGGGCTACTCGGCCCTGCTGCCCGGGCTGGTCGGCAAGCAGGACCTACCCGGCGCCATCTCCTTGAACTCGGCCCAGATGAATGCCTCCCGCGTCATCGGCCCCGTCGTCGGTGGCCTGTTGTACTCCCTGGTCGGCCCGGCCTGGATTTTCGCCGGCAACGCCGCCACCTATCTCTTCGTGATCGCGGCACTCATGGTGGTGACGCTGCCCGCGGTGCACCAGGTGCCCACGGGAGCGAGCCGGTGGCGGCAGCTGACGGCCGGCATCACGGTGGCCCGTCAGGACAGGGTGGTCGGACGGTGCCTGGTCACCGTGACCGCGTTCTCGCTCCTGGCCTTGGCCTTCATCGGACAGATGCCGGTGGTGGCCGCCCATAACCTCGGCATCAATCTCTCGAAATCGGCCGACTACGGAATCCTGTACGCCTCCTTCGGCACCGGCGCCCTCATCGGTGCCATCTCCATCGGGACGGTCTTCGCCCGGACGTCGAAACCGATGCTGGTGCGGATGTGCCTGGTGGGTTACTCGCTGTCGCTCTGCGCCTTCGCCCTGCAGCGCAGTCCGGTGCCGGCCGACGTGGCCGTGGCCGTCACGGGCGCCTTCTACTTCGCCTTCATCACGGCGTTGAACACGACCTTGCAGGCCAAGGTCCACGAGCACGTGCGGGGTCGGGTGATGGCGCTGTGGATGATGGGCTTCGGCGGGACCGTCGGCATCGGGAACCTGCTCATCGGGCCGGTGGTGCAGGCCGTCGGCATCACCAACGTCCTCCTGTTCGGTGCCGCCGTCGCGCTGGGACTGGCCTGGTACGCCGACGTGCGGACGCCACCGACGGCTCAGCCGGCGCTGGGCGCCGAGCTGGTCCAGTAGGCCTCGCGCAGGGCCTTCTTGTAGAGCTTGCCGTTCTCACCACGGGGCAGCAGGTCGGTGAAGTCCACCGTGCGCGGGCACTTGTAGTGCGAGAGGTTGGCCCGGCAGAAGGCGATGATGGCGGCCTCGAGCTCGGGCCCGGGAACGATGCCCGGGGCCGGTTGCACGACGGCCTTGACCTCCTCCCCCATTTCGGGGTCCGGGATACCGAAGACGGCCACGTCGGCCACGTCGGGGTGCAGCACCAGCACGTCCTCGATCTCCTGGGGGTAGATGTTGACACCGCCCGAGACGATCATGAAGAGCTTGCGGTCGGTCAGGTACAGGTAGCCGTCGTCGTCGACGTGCCCGACGTCCCACAACGTGGACCAGCCCTTGTCGTTGAAGGTCTGGCGCGTCTTCTCCGGATCGTGGTTGTACTGGAAGGTGGCGGCGCCGGAGCGGGCGGCGAAGTAGACCACGCCGTCGTCGCCGGTCGGGAGATCCTCCCCATCGTCGCCGCACACGTGCACCTCGCCCCAGATCGCCTTGCCCACCGAGCCCGGATGGGTCAGGGCCTCGGGGGAGGTGATCCACGTCATGCCCATGCCTTCGGTGCCCGAGTAGTACTCGTGGATCACCGGCCCCCACCAGTCGATCATGCGGCGCTTGACCTCGGGCGGGCACGGCGCTGCGGCGTGCACCACCGAGCGCAACGAGGAGAGGTCATAGCTGCTCCGGACCTCGTCAGAAAGTTTGAGCATACGGACGAACATGGTCGGGACGAACTGGGCATGCGTCACCTTGTGTTGTTCGATGAGGGCCAGGCAACGCTCGGGGTCGAAGTGCTCCATGACCACGACCGTCCCCCCCATGCGCTGCGCCGTCATGGACCACACCAGTGGGGCGGAGTGGTACAGCGGTGCCGGGCTGAGGTACACGTCACCGGGCGCGAAGCCCATGATCCCGCCGAGCATTCCCGACAACACGACGTCGGAGCCGAAGGGTTGACCAGTGAGCGGGCGCCGGATCCCCTTGGGATGGCCGGTGGTGCCCGACGAGTACAACATGGCGGAGCCCTCGACCTCGTCGGCCAGCGGCTCTGACTCGGAGCCGGCTACGAACTCGTCGTAGGAGTGGTGGCCGGGGGCGGTCCTCGCGCCGATCATGAGCCGCAGTTCCACGTCCGGTGTGCGCTCGACGAGCTCGACCGCCAACGGGGTCAGGGCCTCCGACGTGATGAGCGTGCGGGCGCCGCAGTCGACCACGATGTACGCCGCTTCGTCGGCGGCCAAATGCGTGTTGACCATGGTGTAGTAGAGGCCCGAACGCTGGAGGGCGAAGGCCACTTCGTGGGTCCGGTCATCATTGGGCAAGAGCACCGCCACGTGGTCGCCCCGGCGCACTCCGTGGGCGAACAGGGCCTGGGCCAGGCGGCTCGAACGCTCCTCGAGCTGGGCGAACGTGACGACCTGGCCGGAGGCCGTGATGACCGCCGGCCGTTCGCCGTCGCTGGCGGCATAGGTGGCGGGGCGGAAGTGCGTCGGACCGGCGTCATCGGGGCTCACCACCCTCTTCTAGCCCACACCGGGGTTGTGGCGCCCACCCGGACGGCCGGCACAGTGCTCAGCCGCGCTTGGGTGACCAGCTCCAGCGCCGCAGCCCGACGAAGACGCCCGCCACACCCCAGATCGCCATGACACCCAGGTCGCGCCAGGGCCACAACGGCGTGCCGGGTTGCCCGGTGAACGACGCCACCAGCGCGTCGATGAGGTGGCGGATGGGGAAGTAATCGGCGAACGTGGCCAACCCGGAGCCCGGAGCGATCGGGAACCACAAACCGGAGAGCGCGACGAGGATGAAGAAGGTCAGGCTCACCATGGGTCCTGCCGCATCGGCATTCGGCACCAGGGTGCTCATCCCCAGCCCCAACGCGCTGTAGCAGAGCATGGCGACAATGAGCGTCACGATGAACGGCAGCCAGTGCGCCGGCCCGTGCACGGAGTAGCCGAGGCGACCGACCACCAGGAGGAGGATGACGCCCAGCGTGGCGACGATCATGGCGTTCACCAGAATGGCGGCCATCGCCATCCACGTCGGCAGCGGGCTCAGCCGGAGCCGCTTCAAGAGGCCCATTTCGCGCCGATTGACCAGCGTGATGGCGAGGATGGTGAAACAGGCGGCCATGACGCCGTAGCCGCAGAAGCCGGCCACGTAGTAGTCGATCAGCTTTATATGGCCGTAGGAGCTCACCGTCGAGGTGCCCGCGGTGGCGCCGAGCAGAATGAGGAAGACGACCGAGAAGGCGATCGTCATGAGGGCGCCGATCGGATTCAGCCAGAACGACAGCTGCTCGAACCGCACCTGACGCGCCACGAGCGGTAGGTCGCTCATGCCTCGGAACGACCCCTTCTCCGGGACCTCGCGCGCGCCGGCGCCGTCGATCATGGTTCGGACCTGGTCAGGCCCAGGTACACGTCTTCGAGCGACTCACGGAGCACGGACAACCCCGCCAGCGCGTGCCCCCCGTCGAGCGCCCAACCGGTCAGCGCATGGAGCACACGCAGCTCGTCCTCGGTGTGGACGACCACATGGTCGTCGGGCGCCAGCTCGACCGCTATCGGCAACTCGTCCAGGGCCACCCCTTCGGGCAGCCGGAAGCGGATGGTCACGGCGCCCAGGTCGCGCCCCCCGATGGACGATGGCGTCCCGCTCGCCACGATCTCCTGCCCGAACAGCACGGCCACCCGGTGGGCCAACGCCTCGACCTCGTCCATGTAGTGGGTCGTGAGCAGCACGGTCGTTCCGGCGGAGGACAACCGCTGTATCAGGTCCCAGGTGTCGCGCCGACCCGCCGGGTCGAGGCCGGTCGTCGGCTCGTCGAGGAACAGGAGCTCCGGGTTGCCGATGATGCCCAGACCCACATCGAGCCGGCGCTGCTGGCCGCCCGAGAGCTTCTTGATGCGCTCGTCCGCCTTCTCGCGCAGGCCGATCAGCTCAATGACCTCGTCGATGGGCCGCGGGTTCGGGTAGTAGCCGGCGTTGCGGGTGAGGACCTGCCGCACCGAGTAGTAGGGCTCGATCGCCAGCTCCTGGAGGACCACGCCGATGCGCGTGCGTAGCCAGCGTTGCGTGCTGTGGTCGGCCGGGTCGACACCCAGCGTCCGCACGGTGCCGCCGCTGCGCGGGCGAAACCCCTCGAGGATCTCCACGGTGGTGGTCTTCCCGGCGCCGTTCGGCCCGAGCAGGGCGAAGACCTCGCCCTGCTGCACCTCGAAGCTGACGTCGCGCACCGCCATCGTGTCCCCGTAGGACTTGGACAGGTGCTCGACAGTGATCGCCGCCCCTTTCCCGGCGGAGCGCTGCACCACATCGCCCCCGGTCACCCCCTTGACGCTACCGGTCCATGGAGGGCGAACTAGGAGGCCGCCACCACGTCCTGGGCGTGCTCGGCGCGGCCGGCCTCCTGCGCCTCCACCACTTTGTCGAGGAGGTCGCGCAACTGGCGCAGCTCCGGCTGCGACAGGCCCGAGAACGCGGCCGGTGGGACCGAGAGGACCTGGTCGATGTCCTGGGCGACGGCGCGCCCGGCGTCCGTCAGCACAATGATCTTGACCCGGCGGTCATAGGGGGCGGGCTCCCGGCGAGCGAGGCCCCTCGCATCGAGGTCGTCGACCAGGGCCGTGATGTAGGAGGGGTCCACGCCGATGCCACGGGCCATGTCGCCCATGGATACGCCGTCCTGCTTGCCCAGGCGCATCAGGGTCTTGATCACCCCGGGCGAAATCTGCAATCGGGCCCCGAGCGCGGCCATGCGCTCCACGTGCTCGCCGTCGAAGGCCACGCGGCGCAGGCGCTCGAACGCGTCCTCGGACACTCCCATGGACCGATTGTCCCACCGGGGAAAGTCTTTGACAACCCCATACCTTTGAGTATTATGAAGTAATCGCCATGGCCTCCACCCAAACACCCGCAGCCTCATTCACCCTCTCCCCCGAACTGCGCCGCACGTCGAGCGTCGTCGTCCTCGGATCGATCATGTCGATCCTCGACACGACGATTGTGGCGGTGGCGCTGGCCACGCTCGGACGGGACTTCCATGTCTCGGTCACCACCATTCAATGGGTGGCCACGGGCTACCTGCTGGCGCTGTCCATCGTCATCCCGGTCACCGGATGGGCGGTGGACCGCTTCGGCGCCAAGTTGGTGTGGATGACCTCGCTCACGCTCTTCGTCATCGGCTCGTGCCTGTGCGGCGTGGCCTGGTCGGCCAACTCGCTCATCGCCTTCCGTGTGGTGCAGGGCATCGGCGGCGGCATGCTGCTCCCGGTCGGTCAGTCGATCCTGGCCCGGGCCGCCGGGCCGCAGCGCATGGGCCGCGTCATGAGCATCATCGGTGTCCCCCTGGTTCTCGGGCCGATCATGGGGCCGGTCATCGGTGGGCTCATCGTGTCGAACTTCAGCTGGCGCTGGATCTTCTACATCAACCTGCCCATCGGCATCATCACGCTGGTGCTCTCGAGCCGATGGCTGCCCAAGTGGGACACCGACGAGCGCTTCGTCTCGTCCTTCGACACCCTCGGGTTCTGCCTGCTCTCCCCCGGCCTGGCCGCCCTCGTGTACTCCCTGGCCGAAGTCGGCACCACCGGCAGCTTCACCAGCATGTCGGTGGTGATCAGCTTCGTACTCGGCGTTGTGCTGATGGCCGGGTTCATTGTGCACGCCCTGCACATCAAGAACCCGTTGCTGGAGTTGCACCTTTTCAAGGACCGCAGCTTCACCATCGCCAACATCTGCATCTTCATGCTGGGCTTCACGCTTTTCGGCTCCATGTTCCTGCTGCCGCTCTACTACCAGATCGCCCGAGGGCAGGAAGCCTGGGTGGCCGGTCTGTTGATGGCACCCCAGGGCATCGGGGCGGCGTGCGTCATGCGCTGGGCCGGGAGCATGACGGACCGGGTCGGGCCGCGGCGCATAGTGCCGTTCGGCATTTTGTTGATGGCGGCGGCGACGATTCCGTTCGCCTTCGTCACCTCGTCGACGAGCGAGGTGCTCCTGGCCGGGACCTTGTTCGTGCGCGGGATCGGTCTCGGGTTGACGATGATGCCCGTGACGGCGGCGGCCTACTTCGGCCTCAACCACGCCGAGATCCCCAAGGCCAGCACGACGATGAACATCGTGCGCCAGGTCGGCGGCTCGGTGGCCACTGCTTTGTTCGCCGTGGTGCTGGAGCGCCAGATCGTGACGCAGCTCGGGCCAGCGGCGACCAAGGCCGGCGGGAGCACGGGCGTGATCTCGACCACCAGAGCGCTCCCGCCCCAGGTGGCCGACCCCGTGGCTGCCGCCTTCGCCCACACGTTCTGGTGGGCCATCGGTGCCATCCTGATCGCCTTCGTCCCGACCTTGTTCCTGCCCAACCACGCTGCGGTGGCGGCCGCCGCCGCATCTGACGACGGCAAAGGTGATGGCGATGGTGATGGTGCGGGCCCCGGGACCACGCCCATCGCCGGGGCCATGATCGACTGACGGCACAGCCCGCCCGACTCCTGGACGATCTCACGGGACAGCTGTCCCGGGGCGGCTGTGTCGCCGCCGAAGAGGAGGCGCGTGAGCTGCTGGCATGTGCCGGCGGCGACCGGCATGCGGTGCAAGCCCTGGTCGACCGGCGCCTGGCCGGCGAGCCCCTGGCCTGGATCACCGGACACACCGGCTTCGGCGACCGGACGGTCGTCGTCCACCCCGGGGTCTATGTCCCCCGCTGGCAGAGCAGGGACCTGGCCCGTCGGGCCGGTGCCCGCCTGCCTGACGACGGGCACGCCATCGACCTGTGCACCGGGACGGGTGCAGTGGCCGCCGCCCTCCGGGCCGCGAGACCGCGCGCGCACATTGTGGCGACCGACAACGACAGCCGGGCGGTGGCCTGTGCTGCGGCCAACGGGGTCGAGGCCTTCGTGGGTGACCTGTTTGCCCCGGTGCCGGCGTCGTTCCGCGGCGTGACCGACGTGGTCGTCGCCGTGGTGCCCTACGTCCCCTCCACCGAGTTGCACCTGCTCCCCCGTGACACCCTGGCCTTCGGGGATGCCGCCCACTACGACGGCGGCCCGGACGGCCTCGACCTTCTGCGCCGCGTCGTCGCGGAGTCCCCTGTGTTCCTGCGTCAAGGCGGGGCCCTGCTGCTCGAGCTGGGCGGCGACCAGGCCGAGCTGCTCCGTCCCGCGCTCGGGCGGGCCGGGTTCGCCTCCGTGCAGACCTGGTGCGACGAGGACGGGGATCTGCGTGGCCTGGAGGCGGCGTCGAGCTGAGGCGACGTCGCTCAGCGGTGCGCGAAGACCAGGGCCACCGGCGTTCGTTCCACCACGCGCCAGCGGGGGTCGTGGTCGAGGTAGAGCGCCAGGGGGGTGTCCGGGGCCCACACCACATACGAGACGTGGGCGGCCGACAGCACGGGATCGGGGTTCGTGGTCAGGTTCGTCACCGCCATGAACTCACTGAGTATCCGGCCCTCGAAGAGATCCGTCCGCCCGTCCACGAAGGTGGCGCGATGGCGAGCCACCGAGTAATCGCCCCAGGTGTACTGGGTGAAGATCCGACCCGGGTGGACGCTGAGGTAATTGAAGGCGGCCACGGGTTGGGACGACGCCACCTGCCCCGCCGGCACCGCCGGTATGGCCAGGATGATGACGGTAAGGACCACCAGGCACCCGCCCGCCCACAGGCGGGCCCGCGCCCCCCAGGGCGCCCGCGCCGGCAGGGTTGCCGCCATACCGGCGGCCACGATCACGAGGTACACGACGAAGCGCTGGGCCTGGAGCGCCTCCACGAACAGAAGGAGACCGAGGGACACCTCGAGGAGAGGGAGACGCCTCGTCCAGAGGCACGCCACGAGGACGGCCAAGGGGACGCAGTAGAGGAGCAGCGTCATCACCGAATGGAAGTTGGGTGAGCCCCACTCGACGATGGAGCGGGCGATCTGGCCGTTGCGCGCCACGGCAGCGTCGTAGGCCAGCAAGCCCGGGCCGTAGGGCGTGACGCACGACGCCAGCACGCTCCCCAACAACGCCAGAGCCAGCGACCCCGTGCAGGGCGACTGCCCGATGCCGCCGATCCGCTGCACGAACCGCTCGGGGATGAGCGACCAGCCCAGTTCGACGGCAAGGACGAAGAGCCCCAGCAGGATGGAGCCGTGCGTGTTGATCCAAAGGAGACAGAGCACGGGAAGGAGGAGCAGCCAACGCGGATTGGCCCGCGCCTTGGCCAGCAGCAACAACTCAAGCGGGAGCCACACCAGGGAGAAGTCGAGACCCCGGTCACCGGCCGCGACCCCGGCGATGCCGACGGCCAGCAGGATGACGATGACGGCGACCCGGCCGCCCCGCGCACCGAGGGCCCGCGCGTAGGCCGCGCTCGTCACGAGGCACAGCCCACCGAGGACGATGGCATAGAGGCTGTAGGCAGCGTTCCCGAAGGCACGGAAGAACGAGGCCAGAACGATCTCCGAGCCCCACTCGTCGGTCACCCAGCGACGGTGCGACTCCGTGTAGCTGAACGGGTCGAGCCCCATGAAGGCATGGTGGGCCAGCATCCATTGACCGGCGGCCAACGACCAGAACGCATCGTTGGACAGATCGGTGGAGCGCGCCACCGCCGCCACGAGGGCGATACCGATGACGATGCCGATGATCTCGATGGCCCGTTGTGGGATCCGCCGGCGGGCCGGAGGCGGCGGGACAGGTGGTCCCCCGAAGACGGAGGCGGCGCCGGTCGTCGGCACATCGAAGGTCTCGACGACCCGGGCGCTCGCCTGCACAACTCCCCCCTCACACCGGTCCCCCACCGGTACCCCTGCAACCACGGTACAACGCGCCCCGACACACCGGCGTGGCCGGATGGTTGCGATCCCGTCGCTTCGCGCTCGGAGCGTTGCCGCGCGTGCGGCGCCCGCAAACCATGAGGTCCCGGGAGAGGAGCGGTACACTCCCGAGCGTGAGCTAGAGCCTGACGCGTCCGACGGTCACAGCACGCGGTGACCACGTCCATCCGCCGTCCTCTTGCCCCTCCCGGAGTTCCCCATGTCTCCTTCCCCCGCCACACCCCAGGCGACGTTGGTCGCCCGCCACCTGCACCACGAGCGCGGTGGCCATACGGTGCTCGACGACGTGTCCCTCTCGGTGGGGCCCACCACCTGCCTGGGCGTCGTGGGCCCCAACGGGGTCGGCAAGTCGACCCTCCTGCAAATCCTGGCCGGGCTGTTGGTCCCGACGACCGGCGAGCTGCGGCTGGACCCGCCCACCGCCGCCATCGGGTACCTGAGTCAGGAGCACGGGCGAGAACGTGACGAGACCGTCGTCGCCGCGCTCACTCGGCGCACCGGCGTGACCGGCGCGGAGGAAGAGCTCGCGGCGGCCGCCTCGGGCCTGGCGGCCGGCGGATCGGCGGCCGAGCAGCGCTACGCCGTCGCCCTCGAGCGCTACGAGGCGATCTCGGCCGGGGACTTCGAGGCCAGGCTGGTCAGCGCCTGCGCGCAGGTGGCGCTCCCACCCGAGGTCACCGCACAGCCGGTGTCGACGTTGTCCGGCGGGCAGGAGGCCAAGGTGGCGCTCGCCGCCGTCCTGCTCGCCCGCTTCGATCTGACCCTCCTCGATGAGCCCACCAACGACCTTGACTTCGACGGCCTGGCGCGGCTGGAGGAGATGGTGACCCGACGCACCGGGGGCATGGTCATCGTCTCCCACGACCGCGCCTTCCTCGAACGGACGGTGACCGACGTCCTCGAGCTGGACGAGCACTCCCGTCGGGGCACGGTCTACGGGGGCGGCTGGGCGGCCTACCAGAGCGAGCGGGCCGCCGACCAGGACCACGCCGTCGAGGACTACGCCGTCTACGAGTCGCAGCGGGCCGACCTACGCCGCCGGGCCCAGCGTGAGCGGCAGTGGGCCACCAGCGGCGTGGCCCGGGAGAAGAAGCACCCGCGGGACAACGACAAGTCGCAGCGCAACTTCCGCATGGAGCGCACCGAGAAACTGGCGGGACGAGCCAGGCGCACCGAGCGCGCGCTCGGCGCGCTCGAGGCCGTGGAGAAGCCCTGGGAGGGCTGGGACCTGCGCTTCACCATCAGCGAGACAGCCCGCTCGGGCGACGTGGTGGTCCGGCTGGAGGATGCGGTGGTGCGGCGGGGGGACTTCACGCTCGGACCGATCTCGCTGGACATCGCCTGGGCCGAGCGGGTGGCACTCGTCGGCCCCAACGGGTCGGGCAAGACCACGCTCGTCGAGGCCGTGCTGGGGCGCCTGCCCCTCTCCGCCGGGACCCGCAGGATGGGCCCGAGCGTCGTCGTGGGCGAGCTCGCCCAGGACCGGCGCATCCTGGGCGACGCCCCGAACCTGAGCGACGCCTTCATGATGGCCACCGGCCTGCCCCGCGACCAGGCTCGCTCGCAGCTCGCCAAGTTCGGGCTCGGTGCCGACGCGGTCATCCGCCCCGGGTCGACCCTCTCGCCGGGCGAGCGCACCCGGGCCGAGTTGGCCGCCTTCGCCGCCCTGGGCGTCAACTTCCTGGTCCTGGACGAGCCCACCAACCATCTCGATCTGCCGGCCATCGAGCAGCTCGAGTCGGCGCTGGAGGACTACGGCGGGACGCTCCTCATGGTGTCCCACGACCGTCGCCTGCTCGAGACGGTCACCACGACCCGCCGCGTCGAGCTCCCCGGTGGGAACGAGCCGTCCCGAGGCCTGCGCAAGGGCTGAGGGCAACCCGCCCCCGCCGTCGCCGTCGCCCCTCGCCGTCGCCCCTCGCCGTCGCCCCTAGCGGAAGCGCTCCCGCAGCACCACCTCGGCCGCGGCGACACCGCACATCCCGTGGACGCCGCCCCCCGGAGGCGTCGAGGCCGAGCAGAGATACACACCCTCGACCGGCGTCCGGTACGGGTTCCAGCGGGCCACCGGGCGGAAGACCGTCTGGCGCAGCGTGGCCGCCCCGCCGTTGACGTCGCCCCCCAGCAGGTTGGGATTGTGCGCCTCCGCCTGGTCGGCGGTGCGCACCGTGCGGGCCAGCACCAGGTCGCCGAAGCCGGGTGCGAAGCGCTCGATCTGCGCCTCCATGCGCTCGGTCATGTCGACGGTCGAACCGTTGGGCACGTGGCAGTAGGCCCACAGGGTGTGCTTGCCCTCGGGCGCCCGCGTCGGGTCGACCACACAGGGCTGCGCCACCAACACGAAGGGGTGCTCGGCGTGGCGTCCGGCCGCCACCGCCGCCTCCGCACGAGCCACCTCGTCGAACGTGCCGCCGACGTGGACGGTGACCGTACGGCGGCAGGCCTCGGCCGCCCAGGGCACCGGGCCGTCGAGCGCCCAGTCCACCTTGCAGGTGCCGGGGCCGGGCTTGAAGCGCTTCCAGGGACGCCCGGCCCGGCGGGAAAGCCGCGCACCGGCCAACGCGACGAACGCCCGCGGCGACGTATCGAGCAGCACGGCACGCGCCGGCGGGAGTTCGTCCAGCGCGGCCACGGGGCTGTCGGTGTGCACCACGCCCCCCAGGCGGCGCAGCTCGCCGGCCAACCCCTGGGTGATGGCCGCGCTCCCCCCCGCCACGACGGGCCAGCCGACGCCGTGGCCGAGCGCGGTGAGGAGGAGGCCGAAGGCCGACGTCAACGGGGCCGTCAGCGGCTCCATGGAGTGCGCCGCCGTGCCGGCCAGGAGGGCCCGGGCCGAATCGGTGCTGAAGCGTCGGGCCGTGTGCTGCACCGACGGCGTGCCGACTCGGGCGAAACGGGCGAGCGCCAGGGGGTCGCGCGGCATTGTGCGCATCGGTCCCAGGACGTAGGGCACAATGCGGTCGAGCCAGTCCACCAACGGCCCGACCAGGTCGCGGTAGGCGGCGGCATCGCCCCCGAGGTGGGCCGCCGTCTCGCCGACATCGCGGTACAGGACGGCGGCACGTCCGCCGCCGAGCGGATGGGCGAAGGCCACCTCGGGTTGGCGCAGCACGACCCCGATCCCGGCCAGGTCGAGTGAGCGGAAGAACGGTGAAGCGACCAACGCCGGATGCACGGCCGAGCACACGTCGTGGCGGAACCCCTCGAGAGTCAGATCCTGTGTGCGGGTCCCGCCCCCGATGGTCGGCTCCCCCTCGAAGACTTCCACTCCGAGGCCGGCCCGGGCCAGTGTGAGCGCGGCCGCCAGACCGTTGGGCCCCGAGCCGACCACGACGACGTCAGGACCCGGCATGCACCCGACGTTATCGACCCCCACCCCGGGCACGTCGGCGAGCGGGAAGGGAGCGCCCGCTGGCGCCCCGGCCGCCGGATCAATAGGTTGCCCTGGTCGGCCGTACACCCACCCGAACGACGCGCCGAACCAGAAGGAGGTCCCATGGCAGAGGTGCACGGAACGTGCGAGCCACGTTTCGAACCGGTGCGCCGGGTGCTTTCCGAACAGATCGACACGGGAGCCGACCTCGGCGCCTCCGTCGCCGTCTTCGTGCACGGCGAGCCCGTCGTCGACATCTGGGGCGGCTGGGCCGACGAGGACAAGACGCGGCCCTGGGAGCGCGACACCCTCACCAATGTCTGGTCCACCACCAAGACGATGACGTTCCTCGTCGCCCTCATGCTGCACGACCGCAAGGAGCTCGACTTCCAGGCGCCGGTCACCACCTACTGGCCCGAGTTCGGGGCCAACGGCAAGGAGCACATTGAGGTCCGTCACATCATGGGGCACACCTCCGGCCTGAGCGGATGGGAAGAGCCGATGGCGCCCGAGGACCTGGCCGACTGGGAGCTCTGCACCTCGCGGCTGGCGGCGCAAGCACCCTGGTGGGAGCCCGGCGCCGGCTCGGGATACCACGCACTGACGCAGGGCTACCTCATCGGCGAGATCGTCCGCCGCATTACGGGCGAGAGCATCGGCACGTGGTTCGCCCGCGAGGTGGCCCAGCCGCTCAATGCGGATTTCTTCATCGGCCTGCCGGCCAGCGAGGACCACCGCGTCTCCAACGTCGTGCCGCCGCCGCCCATCGACGTCGCCGCCATGGAGAGCCAGGTGTCCGAGCTCATGATCAAGACGTTCATGAACCCACCGCTCGACGCCACGATGGCGCATCAGGAATGGTGGCGGCGAGCCGAGATCCCCGCCGCCAACGGTCAGGGCAATGCTCGCTCGGTGGCCGGCATCCAGTCGATCATCGCCGGACGGGGCGAGGCCCGTGGTGTGCGCCTGCTCTCGGCCGAGGGCACCGACCCGATCTTCGAGGTGCAGGCCGACGGCATCGACAAGGTGCTGGGCGTGCAGGAGCGCATGGGCATGGGCTACGGCCTCAGCAACCCGCCCGAGATGCCGCTCGGCCCGCGCGCCTGCCATTGGGGCGGCTACGGCGGCTCGCTCATCATTGTGGACCAGGACGCCGAACTCGCCGTCTGCTACGTGATGAACCGCATGGAGTCGGGACTCGTCGGCGATACGCGCGGCACCAACATCGTCGCCGCCACCGTGGCGGGGCTCGCCTCTTAGGGCAGGACCGCCTCGGCTTCGATCTCCACCTTCCATGCGGGGTCCAGCAACCCCGCCACGACGACCATGGTCGCGGCCGGGCGCACGTGGCCGAGCACGTCGCTGTGCACGGCGCCGACAGCGTCAGCATCGCCGGCCGACGTGATGTACATGCGCGTCAGCACCACATGGTCGAGCGACGCCCCGGTCTCGGCCAGCGCCGCCGCAATGATCTCGAAGCACCGCCGCGCCTGATCGCCTGCACGGTCGGGACAACGTCCGGTCGGCACCACGGGCCCCGTCCCCGAGACGATCACACGGTTCCCCAGACGAACGGCACGGCTGAAGCCGATGGTGGGCTCGAAGGGCGAGCCCGAGGAGATGTGTTGACGCTCGGCCATGCCCGGCATCCTCCCACCCGTGCGGGCCCCCGTCCGGCAACGGCCGGTACGCTTCTCCCCCATCATGCGGCGGCGGATCGGTGTCCTGGTGGGAGCAGGGGTGATGGTGCTGGGGAGCTCCGCGCTCGTGGTCGCCGCCGTCGGCGTGTTCACCGGGACCCCGGCCGCGCCGAGCAGCACCCACCACGTGGCGCTGCCCGCGTCGACGTCGACCACGACCACGAGCACCACGGCACCAGCGCCGGCGGGACCTCCGGCCAGCACACTGGTGGCGACGTTGAACGGCGCCATCCCCGGCTACGCGTCGCCCGAGTCCGCCACACCCTCCATGACCGTGCCGGCCACGTGGTACGGCTACCCCTCCAAGCTGCCGGTGATCACGACCGAGCCCGGTTGGCTCTACGTGCGCCTGGCCCAGCGCCCCAACGGGTCGACGATCTGGGTACGCCAGAGCGACGTGACGCTGTCGACCACGACGTATGCCATCGTCGTCAACCTGACGACCATGCATCTCGAGGTCTTCGACAACGGCAGGCCGATGTTCGACTTCCCCGCCGGCATCGGCGCGCCGGACGACCCCACACCGACCGGGCAGTACTTCATGCCGATGCAGTACCCGTCCCCCGGGCCCGGTTACGGGCCCTTCGTCCTGGTGACGTCGGACCACTCCGACACCATCACCGACTGGGAGAACTCCGGCGACGCCGTCATCGGCATTCACGGGCCGATCACGTCGTACGACGACTCGCTCATCGGGACGACGGGCGCCGCCATCTCACACGGGTGCATCCGACTGCACGACGCCGACCTGGCCCAGCTGTCGATCATTCCGGCCGGCACGCCCATCGACATCGTCAGCTGAACCGTTCGGTCTCGCCGGGGTCGGCGTCGGTCAGACCCCGAGATCGTCGAGATAGGCGCGGGCTCGGGCGAACGCCGCCGCGGCCTCGGGCACGCCGGCGGTCACCAAGCCCTGCCAGCCGTGCACCATGCCCGGCCACGACTCCGCCGTGACGTCCACCCCGGCGGCCAGGGCCGCACGTGCCAGCGCCTCGGTCCCGCCACGCAACGTGTCGTGTTGTCCCGATGGCAGGTAGAGCGGAGGCAGGCCGGCCAGGTCGGCGAAGACCGGCGAGAGGCGGGGATCGTCCAGCGCCATCTGCCCCGCCGCGTAGTCCCGCCCCCGGTTGCGGACCCAGTCCGCCGTGAGGAAGGGATCGCCGGTGCCGTCTCGGGCACCGGCGGAGTCGGACACCGACAGGTCGAACCAGCCCGAGATCGAGAGGAAGCAGGCCGGCGGCGTCAGTCCCTCGTCCCGGGCCCGGAGCAGCGTGCCCAGGCCCAGCATCCCGCCACATGAATCGCCGCTGACGGCCAGATGGGCCGGGTCGGCCCCGAGCCCGCGGTAGGCCGCCAGGCAGTCGCGATGGGCGGCAGGAAAGGGGTGCTCCGGGGCCAGCCGGTAGTCCGCCATCACCACGCGGGCTTCGAGCTGCTCGGCCAGCATGGCCCCGTAGAAGTGGTAGTCGTCCAGTGGGCACGACACGAGCGCACCGCCGTGGCAATGGAACACGACGCGCTGGCGCCGGGGCCGGCGAGCGTCGTCGTACCAGGCGCAGCGCACCCCGCCGAGTTCGTCCTCGGTGACCGTGATGTGCGCCGGCACCGGATGCCCGTGCAACGGCGCCATCGTCGCCCGCACGGCGCGGTAGTCCGCCCCGGGGTCGGCGAAGTCACGGGGCACCAGGGCCAGGATCTCGGTCAGCTGGCGGCTGGGCACTGGGACTCAGGCCAACTCGTAGTCGGCCAAATCGGGCTCCCGCGTGCGGACCCAGTACGCGTACAGGTCGAACGGCCAGTTCTGCGTCACGCGGCCGTGCGCATTGCGATACCAGGAGGGGACGTCCGCCACCCCCCAGGCCATGCGCCCGTTGCCCTCCGCCATCTCCCGGCCGTAGCGCTCGTGCACGTCGCGCCGGCACGACATCGTCCGGTACCCGCCCTCGAGCAGGCGACCGATCGACTCCACGGCGTAGCGAACCTGACACTCGACCATGATGAGAATGCTGCCGTTGATGACCAGGTTCGTGTTGGGACCGTAGAGGAGGAAGAAGTTGGGGAAGCCGGGCACCGTCAGGCCCAGATAGGCCTGGGCGTCGCCGCCCCACTCTTCGTTCAGCTCGACACCACCGGACCCGTAGACCTTCATGGGAGCCACGAAGTCCGATGCGCGGAACCCCGTCCCGTAGATCAGCACGTCCGCTGGGTGCTCCACCCCGTCCTGGGTCCGCACGCCAGCCGGCGTGATCTCGGCGATCGGCGTCGTCACGAGGTCGACATCGGCTCGGCTCAGTGCCGCCGCCCACCGTCCGTCGTCGCGCAGGGCGCGCTTGGCGAACGGAGGGAAGTGGGGGGCCATTTTGTCGAACAGGGCATCGTCGTCGACCTGGGCCCGCAGGACGTCGAGCAGCATCGACCGTACGAAGTCGTTGCCGGCGCTCACCGCCTCGGAGTGCCCGTCCCAGGCCGGGTCGACCCGAGCAGCCGCCAGCAGCCCTTCGTGCACGAGCCAGAACTGCCAGAGCCGGTCCCACCGGCCGTAGTTGGGCAGCAGATGCAAGAGGTCGTGGAACGACGGCGGGAAGGGGTTGCCGTAGTTCTCCGTCGGCAACAACCACGGCGGTGTGCGCTGGTAGACGTCGAGGTGATCCACCTCCCCCGCCAGATGGGGGACGAACTGCGCCGCGCTGGCGCCTGAACCGATGACCCCGACGCGCCGTCCCGCCAGCTCCACAGTGTCGTCCCAGGCCGCCGAGTGGAAGGACGGTCCGGCAAAGCGTTCCTGGCCGGCAATGGGCGGAAAGGACGGTCGGTTGAGCTGCCCCACCGCACAGACGATCCCGTCGAACCTCTCGGTGGACTCGGCCACGTCGCCCGTCCGCACCGTCAGTGACCACTCCCGGGTGGTGTCGTCGTAGCGGGCCTCGGTCACCTCGCTGCGAAACCGGATGCACTCCCCCAACCCCAGGTCCCTGGCTGTGGCCCGGAGGTAGGCCAGCAGATCGGGCTGGGCCGAGAACCGGGAGACCCAGTCGTTGGATTGCGCGAAAGAGAAGCTGTAGAGCTGATTCGGGACGTCGACCCGGCAGCCGGGATACACGTTCTCGAGCCAGGTGCCGCCCACGTCGCCGTTCTTCTCGAAGACCGTGACCGTCACCCCGGCCTGACGGAGCCGGTGCGCCGCGGCCAGGCCCGAGGCACCGGCTCCGATGACGGCGCACCGGAACGCACCGCCCACCTCGGCCATGCGCCAGGAGGGCTCCCGGGGGTCGCTCCCCTCCAGCGCGAGCTCCTCGGTCAGGAATCCCTCCCAGTGTTCGGCGGCCCCGGCGCCGACGAGGAACCCGAAGATGCGGCGTCGCTCGGCTGTCGTCACCGCATGGTCGGGCCGGCCCGCGGCCAGGTGGTCCCCCAGCGCGGCCGTCGCCAGCGCCCGGGCCACGGCCTGTTCCTCGGGACCGAGACCACACCCGGGCACCAGGAGCTGGCCCTGGTCCGGAGCGAACTCGTCACGCAGCAAGGAGAGATCACCCGTGAGGTGCGCCACCGCGCAGAGGAACGGGTGCACCTCCGCCGCCGCGGCGGCGGCCCGCAGGCGCCCGCTCTCCCCGGGACCGGCGGCCCTCTCTTCCCCACCCACGCGGACGAGCCTACGCAGGCGATCAGCGCCCCATGTGCTTGCCGAGCTCGGCGATCTGGCTGTTCACCTCGACCGTGCGGGGCAGCTTGTCCATGGCGGTGGCCAGGCTCTCGGCGGTCCAGCGGTCGTCGGTGTCCACGGAGTCGGCGATCGACCAGCCGGCATAGATCCCGACGGACCCGCCGTAGACGCTGAAGACCTGGCCGTTGAAGGGACAGCCGGCAGACGCCAGCACGGCGACGAGCGGCGAGACGTTCTCGGGATCGAACAGGTGCTGCTGCATCGCCTCCCCCATCCCGGGCGTCTGCATGGTCAGCCGCGTCCGTGCCACCGGGGCGATGCAGTTGGCCCGGACGCCGTAGCGGTGCAACTCCATGGCGTTGACCACTGTCATCATGGCGATGCCCGCCTTGGCCGCCGAGTAGTTGGTCTGGCCGACATTGCCGTGCAGGCCCGCGCCGGAGCTGGTGTTCACGATGGCCCGGTCGGTGATCGTTCCCGTCTTGGCGGCGTCGCGCCACACGTCGGCGGCGTGCCGCGTCAGGTTGAAGGTGCCCTTGAGGTGCACGGCGATTACGTCGTCGAACTCCTGCTCGCTCATGGAGACGAGCATGCGGTCGCGCAGAATGCCGGCGTTGTTGACGACGACGTGGAGGTCACCGAACGCCGAGACGGCCTGGTCGACCATCGCCTTGGCCCCGTCGAACGAGCTCACGCTGTCCGTATTGGCCACGGCCTGCCCGCCGGCCGCGGTGATCTCGTCGACCACCGACTGGGCCGCCGAAATGTCCGCACCCGAGCCGTCGACGGCGCCTCCCAGGTCGTTGACGACCACCTTGGCGCCGAGGGAGGCGAACAGCAGAGCGTGCTCACGCCCGATGCCACGTCCCGCCCCGGTGATGATCGCAACTCTGTCCTGCAGCATGGTCCTGCCGTCCTCTCGCAGTCGTCGGGGACCCGCCGCCGGAGGGCGGTGGTCCGGGCGAGACGATTGCAACGGCACCCCGGCCTGTCAAACCGGCGCGGCAGTCAGGCTGTGGCTTCGAGCAGGCGGCGCTCCAGGTAGCGGCGCTCGGCATCGGTGCCCGCCAGATCGAAGGCCCGGCGGTAGGCGTCGGCGGCCTCGGAGCGACGGCCCAGGCGGCGGAGCATGTCCGCCCGTGCCGCCGGGAGCAGGTGGTACTCACGCAGCTCACCCTCCGCTGCGATGCGATCGAGCAATGCCAGTCCCGCCTCGGGGCCCTCGCTCATCGACACCGCAACGGCCCGGTTCAGCGCAATGACGGGTGACGGCGTCAGGGCGAACAGGTGGTCGTACAGACCGGCGATCTCCGCCCAGTCCTTCGTCCCGTCGTCCCGCACGTGGCAGGCCGCGATGGCCGCCTGGATCTGAAACGGGCCCGGACGGCCGAGCCGGACCGCTGCGTCGAGCCGCACCCGCCCCTCCGTGATGGCGGCCGCGTCCCACCGCGTCCGGTCCTGTCGGGTCAGGACCACGAGATCCCCGTTGTCGTCGACGCGGGCTGCGCTCCGCGCATCGTGGAACAGCATCAGCGCCACGAGGCCGAGCGCCTCCGGCTCGTCCGGCATGAGGAGGCACAGGACCCGACCGAGCCGGATGGCCTCTGCCGTCAAACTGCGGCGGACGAGGTCGGCGCCCGAGCTGGCGGAGTACCCCTCGTTGAAGAGGAGGTAGATGACGGCCAGCACGGCGGCCGTGCGCTCCACGAGCTGATGTGGGGGTGGCACCGCGAAAGGGATGCCGGCGTTGCGGATTTTGCGCTTGGCCCGGACGAGCCGCTGCGCCATGGTGGCCTCGGGCACCAGGAAGGCATGGGCGATCTCGGGTGTCGTCATGCCGGCCAGGGTGCGCAGGGTCAATGCCACCTGGGCCTCGAAGGAGAGGGCCGGGTGGCAACAGGTGAACATCAGACCGAGCCGATCGTCAGGCACCTCCTCCGCCCTCGCAGCCTCGTCCATCCCTGCGGCCATCACCGCGACCTCCCGTGTCTTGGACTCACCCAGGCGCGCCCGCCGGGCGCGATCAACGGCGCGGTGGCGTGCCACCGTCGTCAACCACGCACCGGGGCGGCGCGGGATGCCGTCGCGGGGCCAGCGCTCCAGCGCCGTGGCGAAGGCATCCTGCGCGCACTCCTCGGCCAGGTCCCAGTCACCGGTCAGCCGGACGAGGGTGGCAACGACCCGGCCCCACTCGGCATGGAACGCCTCGGCGACAGCGGCCTCGACGTCTGCCGTCACATCTCCCAGATCGGCCTCACTTCGATCGATCCGTCCTGCGCCCCGGGAATACGGGATGCGATGTCAATGGCCTCGTCGAGGTCCTTGCAGTCGACGAGGAAATAGCCCGCCAGCTGCTCCTTGGTCTCGGCGAACGGGCCGTCGGTGGTGAGCGTCTCGCCGTTGCGCACCCGCACGGTGGTGGCGTCGCTCGTCAGGCGCAGGCGCTCTCCACCCAGCAGCACACCCCGCTCGGCCATGTCCTTCATGAAGGCGGCGTACTCGGGTGAGATCTCCGCACCCTCCACCTCGGCGTCGCGCAGGCCGGCGCTCTCCTCGAGGGCAATCATCAACAGGTATCGCATGGTGTTCTCCTTGTCAGATGGTGGACCGTTTCGCCCTGACGACGTTCGGGAACAGCCCGAATCGACACCCCGACGGGAATTCTGTCCGATCGGCCGGCTCTACGCTCTGCCGACGTGTCCACCTTGCCCGACCCACTGACGCCGGGCCACACCGACAGGACAGACGACGCCGGAGCGGCAGTCGGCCCCGAACTCCTCGAGCTGGAGGTAGGCGCCATCGCCGCCGGTGGTGGCTGCGTGGGCCGGGCACCCGACGGCAAGGTGGTGTTCGTCCGCCACAGCCTCCCGGGCGAACGGGTCCGGGCCCGGGTCACGGCCGGCACGACGTCCTTCTTGCGCGCCGACGCCGTTGAGATCCTGACCCCTTCACCCGACCGGGTGGCGGCCCCGTGCCCCCATGCCGGACCCGGTCGCTGTGGCGGCTGTGACTTCCAGCATGTGGCGATCGGGGCCCAGCGGCGTCTCAAGGCATTCCGCATCGCCGAGCAGCTGGAGCGTCTGGCCGGGCTGGACATGCATGTCGAAGTGGAACCGGTCCCGGGCGATTTCGACGGGTTGGGGTATCGCACCCGCGTGCGGGTCGCGGTGGACGGCCGCGGTGCCGTCGGCTTCAGGCGCCACCGCTCCCACCGCATGGAATACGTCCACGAGTGTCCCATCGCCAGCCCGGCCGTCACGGCGACCGGCGCCCTGCGCGTGCTGTGGCCTGGCGCCACCGAACTGGAGGTCGTGACCGGGACGGATCCCGCTGAGACGATGATTGCGGTGACCCCGCGTGGCCGATCGGCGGCCCGTCTGCCCGACCTCGGCACAGGCATGGTGGTCGGCGGCAAGGTCCGCCACCCTCCGGGGTCCGTGCACGCCGTCGTCGGTGGACACACCTACCGGATTTCGCCCGGCGTCTTCTGGCAGGTCCACGCCGGTGCCGCCGCGGCGCTCCTCTCGGCGGTCCTGGACCTGGCCGGCCGTTGCGCCGGTTTGTCGGTGGTCGACCTCTACGCCGGCGCCGGCCTGTTCTCCGTGCCCCTCGCCGATGCGGTCGGACGGTCGGGCTCCGTCCTGGCCGTGGAGCGCGACCGGCGCGCCTGTGCCGACGCCCGGCACAACGGGTCCACGTTTCCCAACCTGCGGGTCCTCGAAGGCGACGTGACGCCCGCAGTCCTGGACTCCGCCCTCGGCCGCCCCGACATCGTCGTGCTCGATCCTGCCCGCGAGGGTGCGGGGACCGCCGTCATGCGCGCCCTGGCGGCGCACGCACCCACCTTGCGCACGCTGATTTATGTCTCGTGCGATCCCTCGTCGTTCGGACGCGACGTCCGTGTCCTCCTCGACGAGGGTTGGCGCGTCACCGCGCTGCGCGCCTTCGACATCTTCCCCATGACCGAGCACGTCGAGCTCGTGGCGGGGCTCGCTCCACCACGCGGGACCGGGAGCTGAACCCCGCGACTCAGGCGTGACCGCCGAGCTCGTGGTCGATGTGCCCCGGCGACTCGAACTGCAGGGTCGAGTGGGCAACGTCGAAGTGATCCGCCAGGCACTCCTGCAAATGGTCGAGCACGCGTCCCGCCTGACCCGTGGTGAAGCACTCATCGGTGACGACGACGTGCGCGGTGAGGACCGGAAGGGAGGAGGTGAGCGTCCAGGCGTGCAGATCGTGCACGGACTGCACCTCGGGGAGCTCCATGAGGTGCTGGCGGACTTCCTCCACGTCAATGTCGTCCGGCGTCGCCTCCAGCAGAATCCGCAGAGCCGGGCGCAACAGCTCGACAGCCGCCTTGAGCATGAGCAGGACCACCACGAGTGACGCAATGGCGTCGGCGCGGTCGAAGCCCCAGACGACGATGACGATGCCGGCGATCAAGGTACCGGCGAACCCGTAGAGGTCGGTCAGTATGTGGCGGTAGGCCCCCTCAATGTTGAGCGAGCGCCGGTTGGCGCGAGCCATCGTCATGGTGGCGGCCACGTTGACGGCCACACCCACCGCGGCGACCACAATGAGGACCGTGCCGTTGACCGGGGAGGGGTGGACGAGCCGGCCCACCGCGTCGTACGTCACCAGGGCCGAGACGACGAGAAGGGCGATGGCGTTGCCTGCCGCGGCCAGGATCTCGGCCCGCTTCATGCCGTAGGTGTGCGAGCCGGTCTCGGGACGGGCCGCCAGGCGGATGGCCACCAGCGAGCCGGCAATGGCACCCACGTCCACCAGCATGTGGCCGGCGTCGGCCAACAGGACGAGCGAATTGGATGCGACGGCTGCGCTGACCTCGAACACCATGAAGGTGACGAGGAGAACGAGCGCGATGGTCAGGGCGCGGCGGTCCGTCCCGACCGACGGATGGCCATGGTCGTGGGTATGGCCGTCAGCCATGGGCCGTCACGTGGTCGGCATGGGAGAGCACTTCTTCGACGAGCCGCCGGACGTGGGCGTCATCGAGCACGTAGTAGATCCGGTTGCCCTCCCGCCTGCTACGCACCAGTCGGGCCAGCCGGAGTTTGGCCAGGTGCTGCGAGACCGCCGCCGGCTGGGCGCCCACCAACTCCGCCAGTTCGTTCACCGGGTGCTCCCCTTCGAGCAGGGCGCAGATGACCCGGAGCCGGGTCTCATCTGCCAACAGCTTCAGCATGCCCACGGCCGAATGGATCTCCTCCCCGGCGGTGCCCCTCACTAGCTGCGTAACCACGCAGATACTTTAGCGGCCTCCGACCGGGGGGCCGCCAAGCGGTGGCTCAGGGGGCCGCAGGGAAGCTCGACGTCGGGACGGGCTGCACGGAGCAGGGCTGCGACACCGACGACTGTGGCACGGCGGCGGTCAGGACCTGCTTCATGATGGGCCCTGCCACGCTGGCGCCGTCGGAGCTGTTGGCCTGCTGGGGTACAACCACGGCCACTGCCACCTGGGGATTGTTGGCCGGCGCAAAGCCGATCATCCAGGTATCGGTCAGCCCGGTCGTCGGGTCCGTCTGCGCCGTTCCCGTCTTGACCGCGGCACACAGGTAGGAAGGGAACCCGACCCCCGAGGCCGTGCCGCTCGCCACCACGCCCTCCATGAGGGAGGTCACCTGCTGGGCGGTCTGGGCGGTGGCCACGGTCGACTCCGCTTTCGGGCTGTAGGTCTGCACGAGCGCGCCCTGGGAGTCGTGAATGGATGACATGAGGTGCGGCGTCATCAGCACGCCCTTGTTGGCAATACCCGCCGCCACCATGGCGTTCTGGAGCGCCGTGGTCTGGACGTCGTACTGACCGATGGAGCTCTGGCCCAAGAAGGCCTGTGAATTCGGCGCCAGCGTGGGGAAGACGGACTCGGACGTTCCCGGCAGGTCGATCCCCGGGACCGAGTTGTACCCGAACAGTTCGGACTGTTTGGTCATGATCGGGACGCCGAGTTGCACACCGAGTTCGGCGTAGCCGGGGTCGCACGAGCCCGGGAGCATCTGGGTCATCATTCCGCCACACGGCCCGGACTGGTCGCACAAAGGGACATTCGAGTCCGAGAACTTCTGGCACTGCTGGACCGGGTAATTGAACCCGGCCAGACTGGGCTTGAGGTTGTAGGCGGCCGTACTCGTCACCACCTTCATGGTCGAGCCCGGAGGAAACGTCTCACGGTTGGCGATGGGCCGCAGAGGGAAGAAGCCTTCATGGTCCTTCTGCGTGTAGCTGAAATAGGCGAGCTGCTCCGCCTGCAGCGAGGAGCTGACCAGCGTGTTGGGGTCGAAGGTGGGATTGGAGACCATGGCCAGGACGTTGCCCGTCGACGGCTGGATCACCACGACCGCCCCGTCCTTGTTGACACCCGGCGGCAACGTGGTCAGGGCCTGCTCGGCCGCATTCTGCAGGGAAGGCTCGACGGTGAGGGTCACGCTGTCCGTCGTCAAGGGCTGCTGTTCCCGGAAGAGCAACTGGCTCAAGGTCTGCGGCGGCTGCTGGTGCGGACTCAGGTACGTGTCGTACTGCTCCTCTATACCGGCCGTGCCGTAGTACAGCGCGGAGTCATACCCTGTGATGCCGGCGTACAGCGGGCCCTGGGGGTACTGACGGACGTACTGATAGTGGTAGTCCGCGGTGTTCGTCCCCGGCGGGGTCTTGACCGAATCGGCGAGCACCGTGCCGTCGGCCGCGTAAATGGTGCCCCTCGGGTTGACGTACTTCTGCGAGGCGATCCGAGGATTGTTCGGTGACGACTGCAGCTGCTTCGCCTTGACCAGCTGGATGTTGACCAGCTGGGCCACCACGAGGCCCAGGCAGACGACCATGATGACGCCGAGCCAGCGGATCCGACGACCCATCAGCGCGCCAACCGTTTCGTGGACGACGGGATCACCGGGAGCATGGTAGGCGGCAGTCCTGGCGCGAGGGCTTCATCCCCGTTCTGGCCGCTGTCACCCCCTGCGCCACCAGGGAGGGGGTCCAATTTCGTCGGGTCCGTCTGACTGCAATAGCCGTGCGATCTCGGGCACGAGTCAAGCTCCGGCACAGGCACGCCGATTGTTCTTCTGTGGGGCGTCAACCTTCGCCGTCCCGGGTACAGGCCTTTCCGGCGCCCCGGGGCCACGGTGACGCGCCGACCAGCGGCGCGGACCGCACCGGACGCAAGAGGAGTGACGTGGATCGTCGTGCGCGGAAGTTTTCCATCCCCCTGACCATGGCTGCCGCGGCAGCCGCCCTCACCCTGACGACGATGGTCCAGGCGGCCCCCGCGGCGAGGGCAGACGAGGTGGACCACGCGGCCGGCTTCACCGCCAACCTCACGTGGAGCCAGACGCTCCCCGATGGCGGGAGCCCCATCGCACTCTCCTCGCCCAATGTGGCCAATCTGGACGGGCAGCCGTCGGTCGTGGTCGGTGACCGCGCCGGGAAGGTGTACGCCTTCCACCTGAGCAACGGGTCGGGTGTCGCCGGTTGGCCCTACAACGCCGGCGCACCGGTGGACTCCTCCCCGTCAGTCGCCCCGATTTCGCCCAACGGCACTGATTCCGTCTTCGTCGGCAGCGGCGGGACCACCGACCCCACGGGCGGCGGCTACCAGGCCATCACGAACACCGGAGGTGACCAGTGGTACGTCCAGGAGACGAACCCGGGAACCGACCCGACGCCGCATTCGGGCATCGCCGCCTCCCTGACGGTCGGCTCCTACGCCGGTGGTTACGGCGTCGAGGCAGGTTCGCTCGGCCAGAACACCTACGCGCTCGGTGCCGGCAACGGGGCAATGCTGGCCGGCTTCCCGTGGTTCCAAGCGGACTCGGTGTTCTCGACGGCAGCGGTGGCCGACCTGTACGCCGACGGCAACAACGAGCTCATCAGCGGCGGTGACTCGAGCGCCGGCCTGGCCTACGGTCAGAACTATTCGAATGGCGGACACATCCGCATCCTCTCGAGTGCGGGGAATGCAGGGTCGACCAATCCGACCAGCGGTCTCATCTGCCAGTACAACACGAGCCAGAACATCGACCGCTCGTCGCCGGCCGTTGGCCAGTTCCTCGGTGGTGGCGCCGTCGGCGTTGTCATCGGGGACGGGAGCTACTACTCCGGAGCGTCGGACTCGAACAAGGTCTTCGCCATCAACACCAGCTGCGGCCTGGCCTGGAGCGATCAGCTCAACGGCGTAACCGCCGACTCGCCCGCCCTGGCCAACGTGCAGGGGAACGGACAGCTCGACGTCGTCGAAGGAACCACATCCAACACTATTTACGTGTTGAACGGTACCAATGGCGCCGCCATCTGGTCCGCCCCGACGTCGGGTCAGGTCATCGGCTCGCCCGTGACCGCCGACCTCACCGGTGGTGGCTACCAGGACGTCATCGTCCCCACCACCAACGGTATCGACATCTTCGACGGCAGGTCCGGAACCGAAGTGGCCACGCTCGGTACCAACTACGGCTTCCAGAGCGCACCGTTGGTGACCGACGACCCGGACGGCCACATCGGCATCACCGGCGCCGGCTACGTCAGCGTCGGCGGTACGGCGACGGGGTACATCGGTCACTGGGAGATCGACACGACGAACGGAGTCGGGTCGAGCGTCAACGAAGCCGGGGCGTGGCCACAGTTCCATCACGACCCACAGCTGACCGGTGACGCCGGCACGCCGGGCCCCACCCTCGAGGTACCGTGCAACGCACCTGCCGGCGGCCCCAACGGCTACGTCCTGTCCGCATCTGACGGCGGTGTCTTCAACTACGGGAACATCCCGTTCTGCGGATCGACGGGCAGCATCCACCTCAACAGGCCGGTCGTGGCGTCAGCCGTGACCCATGACGGCGGCGGGTACTGGGAAGTGGCCTCGGACGGCGGCATCTTCGCCTTCGGCGACGCCAACTTCTACGGGTCCATGGGCGGCAAGCCACTCAACCAGCCGATCGTCGGCATGGCGGTCACCCCGGACGGCGGCGGCTATTGGCTGGTCGCGTCCGATGGCGGGATCTTCAGCTTTGGCGACGCCAAGTTCTTCGGCAGCACGGGGAGTATCCGACTCAACCGCCCGATCGTCGGGATGACGGCGACACCCAGCGGCAACGGTTACTGGTTGGTGGCGTCCGACGGTGGCATCTTCAGCTACGGCGATGCGAAGTTCTCCGGGTCCATGGGCGGCCGTCCACTGAACTCCCCCGTCGTGGGGATGGCGTCGGACGCCCGCACGGGCGGGTACTGGGAAGTGGCGGCTGACGGAGGCATCTTCTCCTTCGGTGCACCCTTCTACGGGTCCACGGGCAGCATCCACCTGAATGCACCCATCGTCGGGATGCAGGCCAGCGGAGGCGGTGCCGGATACCGCTTCGTGGCGTCCGACGGTGGCATCTTCAGCTACGACGCGTTGTTCTTCGGCTCCATGGGCGGCAAGCCGCTCAACAAGCCAGTCGTCGCCATGGCGGGGACGTGATGACGTCCCGCTGACGGGCCGCGTTGCTCCTCGGTACGCTTGACCCCCGAGCCGCTGGGGTCCCTTCCCCCGCCGAGGAGGCACCATGATGGACGACCGCGCAGAGGGCTGGTACACCGACCCGTTCGGGAGGCACGAAGCCCGGTGGATGTCGGACGGCACCCCCACCAAGCTGGTGCGCGACGGAGGTGACGAGTCCTACGATGACCCTCCCGACGAAGAACCGATAGTGACGCCTTCGAGGATCGTCGAGGAGCAGGCGGCCGATGGGAGCGACCTCCTCCGCTCTGGTGAGGGTGACGGTGGTGGTGGAACCCTCAGCGAGCGGCTCCACGAAGCCGGCCAGTTCGGAGCGACATGGGGATCACACATCCCACTGCCCAACCAGCGCGAAGGTCACTAGTTCCCAGCTCGGCCGATGAGAGGCATGCGTGCACGACACTGACGACAGCAGGCAGAGAGTCGCATGCCGCCGCCATGGCCGCGTGCTCGTCATTTCGATGGAGAGGGCCAACAAGCGCAACGCCATCGACCGTGCGATGGCTGACGCGCTCGACCATGCATTGAACGAACTGGACGACGATCACGACCTGTGGGCCGGCGTCCTGACCGGTGGTACCGACGTCTTCAGCGCGGGCAGCGATCTCACGGCCGGCGGCGACTACAGCACGGAGCGCGGCGGGGAATACGGGATCATCCGGCGGCGACGGCGCAAGCCGTTGATCGCCGCGGTGGAGGGCCCGGCGCTGGGGGGAGGCCTCGAAGTGGTCCTTGCCTGCGATCTGGTGGTGGCCTCCAGCACAGCCATGTTCGGGCTGCCCGAAGTCACGATCGGCGTGGTCCCGACGTGCGCCGGCCTGTTCCGGGCCCCACGGGCCCTCCCTCTCAATGTCGCCCGGCAGCTGATCCTCACCGGACGTCCCATTGAGGCGGCACGAGCCTATGACGTGGGCTTCGTGAACGCCCTCACGGCGCCTGGGCAGGCCTTGGAGGAGGCCCTGGGTCTCGCCCATCAGCTCTGCGCCAATGCGCCCGTCTCCGTGCAGTCCTGTCTGAAGGCCGTCAACGACGTCGTCGGCGCTGATGACGATCTGGGCTGGGCGCAGACCGATCAGGCCTTGCGCGCCGCGGCCGAATCAGCTGACGCCCGGGAGGGAGTTGCCTCCTTCCTCGAGAAGCGGCCGCCCGTGTGGACCGGGCGGTGACCACGGCCCGCTGGCTCGGCCCGCGGGTTCCGTATGCCGCACTGCTGCGTACTGCCGAACGCAACCGTTAGGCGGCGTTGGAATAGCGCCCGGCCTCCCGGCCGTCGATGTAGGCCACGCACTCCTGCGCCTGGACGCCGCCAACCACCGCCTTGCGGGTCTTCTCGATGCGGACCTGGTGGGTCTCAGTCGAGCCCACCGAGAACTCGTACCCGCTTGTACGCCTGAGCGAGAACATCCCCAGCTTCCGGATGACAGGCTCCCCGTCCACCGATATCTTCATCGGCCCCCAGAGCTGATCCCACTGGAAGGCAACGTTGTGACGCTCGGTCTCCCCCACTTCGAACTCGAAATCCAGGTGCCTTTCGAACATTGCCCCACCTCCAGATCGAACTCCTACAACCGTTGTGTCGGCTCAGGCAGGAGAAATGTGCAGCGCGTTTGTCGGAGCGTTGCGCGTCGGGGGAAGGGACGAGTGTGCTACTTCCAGCCCTGCAACACGTGCTCGAACCACCACTGCGGGGCCACCGCCGTCAGGACGTTCATGTCCCAGTAGTCCCACCACCGGATGATCTTCCCAGCACGGATTTCGTGCACCGACGCCACCTTGAGCGCCATGGTCTCTCCGGTCGGCCACTCCCAGTGCTCGACGTGCTCGGTCATGACCACGTCCTCACCGGCCACCATGTGACGCGGTTCGTCGAACAACTTGGAGAGCTTGTCGAAGGCCAGCCGCAGGCGCGCCGTGATTTCAGCGGGACCCCGGGCCACGTCATCGTCGGGCGTCACGACATCCGTGTACTCGCCGTTTTCGTGGAACCGGGCACCCATGGCCACAAAGTCCTGCCGATAGAGATCACCCCAGAAACCTGCGATGAGCTGGCGGTTCTCCTCAATTCGCGTCACGACGCCCTCCTGTCGGTGGATGGCGCAGATCCTAAGGGGTGGGGGCTGCGAGCCAGAGGTCCGGGCCGGTCGTTCTCGGTCTTCGTCGAATCCGGTCCGCCGCCCCGCAGGAACGCCGCGCCAGAGTTGTTGTCACGGCGTTGTGTCGGCCGGTTCGGATGGCCCTATTCCGCACCGGGGTGCCTCGCCCAGTATTGGGGCGGGGCGGGGTGATGGCCGATGCCCTTGTGTACGGGTACACGCATCATCCCGCCCCTTTGGCGCCGACACGCCTTACGGTGGACTCCCCTTCCGGTGCCCGCCCCTTCAGGCATCGAGGACGTCGAGGAGCCAGCTGGGCCCGACCACGACCGCCCCTAACGACTCGACCCGCCGCCGGAGTTCGCGGTCCGCCGTGACGAGTGTGACCATTCGCTCGGACTCTTTCGCCACGACGGCGACGAGGGCGTCATCCCCGCTTCCTTCGGCGTGCAAGACCGTGACGCCATCGGCGGAGCCACTCGGCACGCCCAGACGGGCCTGGCCCTCGAACACCACGACGACAGGCTGGTCGATTCGTCCCGAGCCCACTGCCGTTCGTAGCCGGTCCATGAAGGTTCGGGCCGCTCCCGCTCGGTCCCGCCACCAACCATTTGGACGAGATCCGATCACATTGGCTGCGTCAACGAGAAGCAAGGGCTGTCCGGTGGCCCGCTGCTCCGCCCGCGCTACTCGTCGTCGGAGAGAGCTTCGGGGTCGTCGAGCAGTACCCCCGCCTCGACCGCCTCGGTCTCGTCGAGCGGCCGTTGATCCTCCTCCTGCTCGTCGTCGAAGTCGACCTCGCTGTCGAGCGGAGCGATTTCCGCCGCATCTTCAGGATCCAATGGTTCCGGCTCCTCGACAACGGGGATGTCGTCACTGGGTCTGGCCATCTGCTGTCCCCTCTCTTTTCTTTCTTGTTTTGCTCACGACTGGAGCTCGGGCGGGCTACCAACCCTGCGTGCCGGGGCCGCCCTTGAACGGTCCGACCAGGTTGGCAGTGATCCAGCCGCCGTAGAAGCCGCCGGGCTGGGGCTCGACCACCTCGTCACCCAGCAGGCAGCAGTCCATGGGGGCGACATAGAAGGCAACGAAGCCGGCGATTCCGGCGAACGCTGGGCTCGGATGGTCGTAACCCCAGGCGGCGGCCGACGCCACCGCGTCGCCCACGGTGACGTCGTAATAGTGAGCCGTGCCCTTCCACTCGCAGACTGACGCCTGGCGGGTCCGAATGAGACAGCCTTCCAGGACGTCGCCGGGGGGAAGGTAGTAGTTGGGCGGATGGCTCGTCTCAAGGACCCGGAAGCCACCAACGGTGTCGGCGATGGTGACGCCGGCGAACACAACGCGGAGGCGTGTGGCGACGGGCTCCAAACGGGGAGGTCGGGGGTAGTCCCAAACGGACTCCCGACCGGGGCCAAGGGGTGCACCGGAGCGGTCGCGGTGACGTGGGATCTTCATGACCCCAGCATGCCCGCCGAAGGGCGCCGACCGGGCCGCTTCACGTCAATCGTGAGCGGCAGGCCCAAGGCGAGTGCCGAACCCACGCTTGCTGTCGCATCACCGATCTCCTATGGACTGCAACGCTGTTTCCATCTCTTTCGCACTGTTGCCAGCGAAACCACCCGCACCGCACCAGTACACCCCGCCGCTCCCGTCGACGACAGTCAGCGCAATTGTTGATCGGTCCTCAATGCCCAGTGGTCTCGTCAGCCGAGCTACATCGCCGTAGATCGTGAGCGTGCGTCGCAATACGACGGGATCACGTATGGCTGTTGCCATTCCGCCGTCGATCATGTTACGCACGGGGGCCCAGATTCTGCCGATAGTGGGCAGCTCATAGAAACAAAGCCCGGGATCGGAGGCGGCGTGTTCTTCAAGCCACGGGATCCAAGAGTCCACCAAGGCTTGATGTTTCCGTTTGAAAGCCACAATGACGACGTTGCGCTTTCCGGCGAATGCATCGGGAAGCCTCACGTCGAGCCCTTCAAGATTGCGAGCCTCCAAGCGAGGGAAATCAATGCCGGTGAGCATGCGACAACCTTAGGGGGAAGCGTGCGGTGACTTGACGGCTCGGGGTTTCGGCCGAACGGGCGTGAGTAGAGGCCGATACGAAGGGTTACAACGAGACCAATCTCCGTTGCAAGAGGGGTTAGCCTTAGAGCTGTGGTGAAGGCAAAGGGCACGTCCCCGACCACGTATCCGGCCGGCGGCATTCCCGCACTCGTCCTCGCTGCCGCGTTCGTCGCGATTGGCGTCTACATGGGCGAAATCGGGCGCGTCATGTGGACCGATTCCCACAATCCACGGAGCGTCGCGCAGATCGACTCCCGTCGATGCTGGACAAGTACAGGATCCGATGGAAGCGAGAATCTCTGCGACCTTGTCGTCACGTACAGAGCCGCAGACACGACGGTCACGACCAGGATGAAGGCCGTCGATGCAGGCGGCATTCATGGCGACAAGATCTCGGTTTCGTATGACCCCGCCAATGTCCGCGACGCATCAGGACCCGAGAACGACTCCCAGACAGCTTTCATGGCCTGGGGCTTTGCGACCTTGTTGATCGGTTTCGGTGGGTGGCTTCTCCGCTCCGTCCTCCGTCAACGCTTACAGCGCGGGCATGCAGGTCGCCGCCGCCTCCACGTGCGCCAGACTCCTTCGCGCCGCCCAACGCCGGAAGGTATGGCCAAGGCCGATATCCGCCCCTGAGCCGACGTACGTGGCGACTTTCGGGAGTCACTGCCGTCGGCAATCGGGGACACCAGGGGCGCCAGTGGCGAAACGGACACCGAAGTCGCCGAGGCACAGCGCATCGTCCTCTTATGGGGACGCGCACCGAAGATCAGCGCGATCCAAGGAGAACGGGGAGCATCGCGTGAGCGACTTCGGCAGGGCGCTCCTCGTGACTGAACAGGCTCGCCCCTTCGATTACCGACAGGTCAGCGTCGGGGAACGTCCTCGCCATCTCCTCCGCCCATGCAACGGGGAAGAACGGATCACGATCTCCCCAGACGAGTTGAACGGGAACGTCGATGCATCGATGCAGTTCGGCGAGTTGACTGATGTGTCGGACCTCGAAGCTGCGGAGCACCTTGACGGCGGCCGCACGGCGGTTGGGCAACGTGTGGAGTGGCTCGAGGAAAAACTCGGCGAACTCGCCATCGATCAGCGAGGGGTCCACAAAGATGTCGCCGAACACGAACCGACTTCGTCGAATCCTTGGCTGCCCGGCAATCCAGCCCAATCCTCTGCCCACCCCAGGCACGTGCCTGATGGCGATGAACGACCGGAAGCGCCAATTGAGGCCATGGGGTTGTTCGGTATCGATGAGCACCATGGCCCGTACGCGAGAGTCCCCGGCCAGTGCGTGACGGGCGATCAATCCCCCGCTGTCATGCCCGACAATGGCCACCTGGTCGAGCTGGAGCAACTCCACTACTCGTCGAACCGTTTCGATGTGCTGCTGCACGGTCAGGGGCGTCTCGTTCCCGAATCGGCTTGAGCCCGCGCCCGGCAAGTCGATGACGTGACACGTCACTTGATGGCTCAGGTGCGGCAATAGCTTTCGGAAGGTTGCCCCACTGACGGGCCACCCATGTACGAAGAGCACGTCGGGACCCTGGCCCACTCGACGGTAGGCAACCTCGCCGGCGCCGACATCGAGAAACGCATCAGGCTCTCGACGAAAGAGATCGGCTGCATCGGCAGGGGTGAGCGAGGGCATCGGACCTCCGGGGGGATCGTGGGGCAGAGCGCACCGTGGGCTCCGTGGCGCTGGTTGTAGTGACCACTACGTAACCATATTCGCAGTGATCACTACAATCAAGTAGGCATGGGCTACCGGCACACCAAGCACGAGATCCTCGACGGTGCGCTGGCCGTCGCATTTGACGATGGCCTGAGCCAGCTCACCTTCGGACGTGTCGCGAAGCAACTCGGGATCAGCGACCGCGTTGTCGTCTACTACTTCCCCTCCAAGGAGGACCTCGTCGGTGAAGTCCTCCTTGGCGTCGGCATCCAACTGCAGCAGGCCCTGGAGCCTGCGTTCCGGTCACCGGCCAAGGATTACTTTCAGCTGGTCAAGGCCGCATGGCCCGTGATGGCCCGGACCGAGGCCGATGCGATCTTCGCCCTGTTCCTGGAGGCGACCGGCTTGGCTGCGTCGGGACGAGAGCCCTACCGGACGCTCGTTCCCCAACTCGTCGAAGCTTGGATCACTTGGGCGGCCGACTACCTCGAGGGCACACCGGCAGCGCGTCGGGCAGCGGCCGAAGTCGCCATTGCACTCCTCGACGGCCTCCTGCTTCTCCGGCAGATGGCTGGATCCGCCGCAGCCGACCGTGCCGCAAAGGCGATCGGTGGTTCCCACCGAGGCTGAAGTGGAATCAGCGCTCCTTTGCGGAGTTCCAACCGGCCCCACCCGTGCCGGACCGTTCCACCCATTCCTGGCGAACTGGGTGAGCTGAAACCCACGCCGTGGCCGATGCAGCGTGGATCCGCAACCAATGACTATCGCGGCTCAGGCCGACCTGTTACGGGGCAGCGATACTCAAGCGTCCGTCGGCACTCAGCGTGACCCCCTCAATCCCGAACCGCTCGGCCAACACGTCCGGCACATCGGCGCGCGCTACCTCGGTGACCTCTGATGCTCCTCCGACCGGGCGCTCCACCAGGACTGCTTGCTCGTACACGAACAGGGAGAGACAACGCTCCGGGCTGCGACGACCCACGAACACGCCGGTTACGAATGATGACGTCGGATGGGTGGCGGTGTACCAGTTGCTGACTTCCACGTCGATGAGCGGCACTGGCGCAGGGATGAACCCGTACATGTCGTACCAGGCGCCGTCTTGGAACACCTGCAGGACGAGCTCAGGCCCGTCCTCGACCAACCGGTAGAGCCAGCCAGACTGGTCGGTCTCGACTCCGACTTCGAATGGCACGGGGTCGAGCAAACCTCCACCACCGAACCCAACGTCGGCCAACCATGACCGACCACCCTCGTTGACACGAAGCAGGAGGTGGTCGAGGGGGCGATCGTCACCGGTGGCGCCGATTCGCACCCGAGCCAGCAAGAGGTCGACAGGGCCGAGCCCCAATTTCTCGAGCGCAGCCTTGAGCAGGATGTTGTGCTCGAAGCAATAGCCCCCGCGCCCGCGACGGACCATCTTGTCGGCAAGGTTGTCCACGTCGAGCAGCACGGGCCGGCCGTTGCTCGGATCGAAGTTCTCGAACAGGATCGTCGTTGCATGGGCTCGGTGGACAGCGGCGAGGCTGGACTCCTCAGATCGGAGGCCGAGGCGGTCGAGGTAGGAACCGAGTTCGAAGGCCACGAGAAAACGCTAGACCCCGGAGATTCGTGCCGCGCACGGATCCGGGCCGGAGCGCGAAACGTCTGGTCCCAGTTCCTGCGTTCGGGGACAGGTAGGCGTGTATCACGCCTCGCCAGTTACTCCTCACCCGTTTCGTTGGGCCGATCGTCAAAGAACGAGATTCCACCTTTGGGAAGCTCGATCCACTCGACAGGCGGAGAGCAAGACATTTCCCCCGAGCCCCATATCGTGAGGGTCGCCGTGCCGCCGTCTGGAGTGGTGACCTCGAATGTGCAGGTGTCGTGAGGGTGGTATCCATGCGGCAGGTTCCAGACGAAGCCGCTGGTTTGGTCAACGCTCCAGCGCCGCGTCGTGATGGTGATCCGGTGTCCATCTTTTTCGAAGGGTTTTAGATCCATCGCGATGATTCCCTCCTAGGACGATCTGGTGCGGGCTCAGGTGAAGCGCCCTGGCGACGTGAGTGGTGACGGCTGCCTCAGCCATCGTGCCACGGAAGCCTGCTTGCAACTTCCACGGGAGGTTGGCGTCCTCCCGGGCGAACGGGGGCACCCCCGCGTCCCGGCCATCACTGAGATAGTTCGACATGAAGCAGTGATCCGATTGCTGGCGACCGATCTGGACGGCACGTTCTGGGGTCGGGACTTCGTGCCGCCCCCGGAGCACGTCGCTGCCGTCGATGAGCTCGCATGGAAGGGTGTGACCGTTCTGGCCGCAACGTCGAGGCGCCCGAGACCGACAAAAGCGCGCCTGGCCGACCACGGGCTGGCGCTGAATCATTGAAAGCCTGAGATAGGTGCTCCTGCTGCCGGCGTTAGCTGGTACTGGGCCGGCCCATCGTTGCCGCCAGGTCGGTCAGTTCAACGAGTGCCGCTATCACCTCCGTGACCATCCCGTCCTTCTTGGGCACGAGCTGATCACCGAAGTCTCCGATCCCGCGCAGACCCGGAGGCAGCTCGACCTGGACGCCATGCGACGTGGGGAGATTGACGGGGTTATTCGGGTGGAATCCAAGCCGAACCCGTCCATCGGCAACGTGATACCCCGCGAATCGGTCGTGTAAGAGTCGGCGTGCGACATTGAGGAGTTCCGTGTGTCTACCACCCACAATGATCCCTCGAAGGGGTCCGGACTGACGGCCACGAAGCGCAGGACCGTAGGGCTCGATGACGACGCCCCCAACGGGATCGGCGGTGAGCGAAAATCCGTCGCGCCCGAACCCGTGGATCGAGATTGCAATCTCCACATGCTGCAAGAAGGCTCGCAACCGATCCGAATCATCGGGATTGTGGCGCAGCGATGTGAGGTGGAACCGCATTCCGCTCGGCTGGACAATCGCGTAATACGAGGCACCGGTCTCCTCAGCAGTTCGGCTGGCAATCTCGTGTGTGCCCCGGTCCTGCGATCCGCCATGGAGCGCCATCAGACCAACCGCCGATCGCAACTCGCAGATCTCCTCGACTCCCGGCCAGGACAAGAGTTCGGCCAAACCCATGATCACAGACTTGCATGTGGCGAGGTTCTCCGCGTTATGTGGAACCGTCTCATTGTCCCGGCGCCCTAGGTCGGTGAAGTCCAGGAGAAGGACTTATGTCCGCCTGCCGCATACGCCGTGACCGCGGCTGCATCGCCAGGAGTCCAAAGGACGGTGATCCAGCCGGGTCCCGCGTTGACATCAGCGACTCTGATGCCGTGGCGACGTTCGACCTCGACTGTCGCCACCGCTGGTCCGCACAGAAAAACAGCAAAGGAGAATTCGCGTCGGGCATCGAAGGGCGATTTCCCTGACGACCCTTCCAACTGTATGTGGAGGGCCTCTCTTCCGTCTTGGAGGTCCCAGCGTTGCCTCTGCGACCACCCACTCCCCCCGCCCGACAAGTGCTCCCACGCTCCGGCATCGTTTTGTTGGAATTCGTCGGATCCAAGAACCTCACGGCCCTTGCGATTGCGGCCGTAGCCAATGACGACGGCAAGACCGTCGTACTTGTCCACGTCAAAGGGCACACACGTGCCATTGGACGTGGGTGATTTCGTTGGCCATGGGCCCTCCCCGTCGATGACGGCGCTCACCATCTCGTCGCTCGGCCACCAAATCATCGGCAACTGTCGTAACCTCCCAGGTTGGCAATTTTTCCAGATGACGCGCTTCGCCGATATGCGCCAACGCATCCCGATCCGGCAGCGTTCGGGGACACCGCTGCTCGCGAAAGCGCGTCGCCCGCTATGGATCCCATCGCATGAACCAGATCCGTGGGCCACCGTCGGGGGCGTAGGCGTCATCGATGACGCGGAAGCCGTACTTCCCATAGATCGTCACGTTGCGCTCCGTGCCCGTTGAAAGGAAAGCCCCCAATCCCTCGGCCCGGGCCCGCGCCTGACCCTCGACGATCAAGGCCCCTCCGAACCCTTGGCTCAGGTGCCTCGGATCAACGGCGATCGAATCAAGCTGCCAGAGGGGTTCGTTGGGGTTTCGTGAGTCGATCCAGCGCCAGAATTCGTCGTACCGACTCCCGCCGTCACCAGTCAACGCATGAATCCGCTGTTGATTCCAAGGGTGGTCCGCCCACGATTCGAACATGTTGGGCGGAATCCACACGGAAGCGCCCCTCGCGTTGTCCACCTCCGATACCAAATTCAGCTCAAGCGCTACTTCGAGAAAATGCGCAAAGCAACGTGTGAAACGCCCTACCCGGTCCTGCGCCTCGCCCATGGGCCAACACATCATCGGTTCCTCAACGAAGGCACAGCCGAAGACAGATGCAAGTAGGTCGAGCCGATCAGGTCCGGCCGGCGACACGGATATTTGCGGTTGGTCCACGACGACGTAAGTGTAACTAGCCATCGACAGAAGCGACCCTGACCACCGTCTCCTCCCCGGGAGGGCTGGGTTGCCTCAACATGTTCGGCAACTTGTTTCGGCACTTCGGGAAGCGCTGCAGTGAGTCACCGAGCCGGAGATCCGGGACACCCTGATCTGACAGGATCGGGGGGTGGGTCGAGAGGCCCCTTACAGCCTCAACCGAGCATGAAGGGAACGTGATGGTGTGACCACGCCGCAGCAGGGCTCCAATGGAGCGACAAGAGTCGCCTACATCCTCGGCGTGCCCCTGGCCGAGAACGTTATGCGTCAATGGCCGCAGATGGGCGAGGTCGTTTACAGCAGACAGCTTGTTGCCGATGTCGAGGGGAACTTTCCTGAGCTCACGTTGGAGGTCGGCAGGCGGATGCGGATCAACGATGTCGTCGTGGTTGAGTGGACCTGCGACTACGGAGACGGACGCCTCTACCGGAATGTCACCATCGGGGAGTTGGAGAATGGAGAAGCCGTGCGTGTCACCGATTACTGGGGCGAGCCCACCCCCACGCCCGAATGGCGCGAGGCGATGACTGATCGGCTCGACATGCCCGGTGACGGTGTCTGGCCGGACTCAGAGCATCTCGGCCACTACTAGCTACGCCGTAGTACGCCCGCAGGCGGCAAACTGGTCTAACCACCCAACTCGCTTTTTCGGACATTGGCCCGGAGGCGCAGAAGGGGCCCGAAAGCCCCTCCGCACGATGACTGCCTCACCGTGACTGTCCAAAGAATACCAACCGACCCGCAACCTTCTGCGACCGGTCTTCGGCAGCGCCATGGGACTGGATGTCTGATGGAGTAGCCGGCCATGCCAAGTAGCGGTGCAGCATGACACTCGCCCGTCGTACTGAGATATTCATCTTGAGGAACTCAGGGCGTGGCGATTCCCTCGCGTATGGCGGGTACGACCTCGTGTGCCCAGACGTTGAGTGTCGTGTCGCTAATGACGTCGCCGGGAGCAACCAAGTAGATGAAAGCGGTGGCCCGGTGTTCCAACACGGCGAATGTCAGTTCTTCGACCCACTGGTTCACGGTGCCTCCGATCCAGCGGCCCTCGTCGTCACGGGTCTGGGTCAGTGCTTCCTGGGTGAAGCGCCCTGACACGTTGTAGATAGTGTCGATCTCAGCGGGGTCCCTTCCCACGGAAGCAGCCGCCTCGTCGACGAGGGGCCTCGACTCAGCCACCAGCGTGCTTCGCCAGTCGGCGAGGTGTCCCGGTACCCATCCATCCGCCTGTCGGCCAGTTACTGCCAAGTTCTTCGGGCCCAATGCTCCAATCCAGATCGGTGGCGTCGGTGCAGCAGCGGGTATCAGTTCCGTCACCTGGTAGAACTCGCCGTCGAACGTGACGGGATCGCCGCCGCCTGAAAGAGCCCTTACGACGATGATCGCCTCTTCGAGCGCTCGCACCCGGTCTCCTGGCGACAGGCGTGGGACACCCAGGGCGACGATCTCCTCCCAACTTCCGCCTGCGCCCACCCCGACAATAAATCGATCCTGGGAGATCGTCGACAGTCCCGTGACAGTCCGGGCGAGGATAGGAGCGGGACGACTCAGCAGGTTCGTCATAATCACCGCTCCAGTGATGTTGCTGGTTGCCCCCAGAACGAATCCCATCACAGCGTAGGCGTCGAGGCGGTCAGCAAAATACGGATGGTCAGAAATGCTGACGACGTCGAGATGCGCTTCGTCGGCTACTCGTGCGTGCCTCAGCAACTCGCTCACTTGCTGGACGCCGGTCTCCAGCCCGATGCCGAAGAGAACCTTGTGTGCAGGGGCCACGGGACCATTCAATCACCCGTTCCTCCGGGTATCCCCGTTGTGCGATTACATGGGTGATCCGCTGGACCTGGGCTGAAGCCATGGAAGCACACTCAGCCCTCTCCGTCGATCTCCTTGAGGAAGC